>Ga0307377_10002934_pt1 | contig 19741 bp, 15 predicted proteins | sample TR3MG_FD_202535 | JGI IMG/M metagenome (GOLD analysis project Ga0307377, IMG submission 202535) | Soil microbial communities from Risofladan, Vaasa, Finland - TR-3 | ecosystem: Environmental > Terrestrial > Soil > Coastal area > Acid sulfate soil | place: Finland: Risofladan, Vaasa | collected... | reverse complement strand
TATCTTCACAGGCTTATCCGGTATTGAAGGATGTATATGACAGAATGTCAGAGGTGTATGAGAACGTTGTTGTTCCTGTTTCTGATGGGGTGAGGGTTTTTCAGGTTGTCACTAATCTAAAAGCTACTGCAGAATCCGGGGGTAAAGAATTGGCCAGAGCTTATGAAAAAACAGTGGTATTGGCAACAATCGATGACTCATGGAAAGAACATTTAAGGGAGATGGATGAACTGAAACAATCAGTCCAGAATGCTACTTACGAACAGAAAGATCCTTTACTTATTTACAAATTTGAATCTTTCGAGTTATTCAAGACTATGATCACCAAAGTGAACAAGGATGTTGTGGGTACACTCATGAAAGGTCAGATCCCTACTCAGGATCCTGAACAAGTTAAAGAGGCGCAGAGAAGACGCAAGATCGACATGAGTAAATTAAAGACTTCAAAAAGTGATTTTTCTCAATACAGTAGTACGGGCGGTGGCGACCCGGACAAGAACAAAAGAACCGAACCGGTAAGAGTTGATAAAAAGGTAGGAAGAAATGATCCTTGCCCTTGTGGAAGTGGGAAGAAATTCAAACAGTGCCATGGCATGCAACAGGGAGGAATTCAGGGCGTAAGTGCTAATGCCTGATCAGGGTGTAATAATTTCCTCTAAATTTTTTTGGATCCTGGTATAAGTTGCTCTGCTTACCGGTACAAGAGGAAGTCTGAGGTAATTCTGGCAAAGGTTCATATTATTAAGTATAGCCTTTACTCCGGCAGGATTACCTTCAATAAAGAGTAAATCAATCATTTCAAGCAAACGGAACTGTATTTCACGGGCAGATTTGAAATTGTTTTTTAGAGCGTGGTTTACCAGTTCACTACATTGAACCGGAAATGCATTGGCAATAACTGAAATTACTCCTGTTCCGCCGACAGCAATAATAGGTATTGTCATCATATCATTACCAGATACAACACTGAAATTATCAGGCTTCCCTTTAATGATCCTCATTATCTGACTAATATCACTGGATGCCTCTTTGATACCTACAATATTTTCACACTCATGAGCTAATTCAAGACAAGTGTCAGATGAGATATTGCAGGATGTCCTTTCAGGTACATTATATAGAATAACAGGAATTGGGCTACTGGTGGCAATAGCTTTAAAATGCTGGAATAATCCTCTCTGGGTAGGTCTGTTGTAATATGGTGCAACTGATAGTATCCCATCTACACCTTCAAGATCTGCATACCTTACACTGTTTATGACATCCTGTGTATTATTTCCACCTATACCTACTACCAGAGGAACCCGATGATCAATTGCCTCTATTACATATGAAATGAGTGCTTTCTTTTCATCTTTAGTAAGAGTTATTGATTCACCTGTGGTCCCCAACGCGACAATGTAGTTAACTCCTCCATCAATAACATAGTTTATTATACGTCCTAATGCAGCAAAATCAATACTGAAGTCATTTCTAAAAGGGGTAATAATGGCCACTCCTGTCCCTCTGATTTTTTTCATCTATTTATATTTTTATTATTTGTTTTTCCTGTCCGAAATTTATGATTTCAAGATATTCTATAATCTGAATAAGGTAATTATCAATATCAACCGGATCTTTAATTTCCATCAACAGATTGAATGGAGTATTCATGGCATCAGACTCGAGTAATCCTATCTTAAAGCCAGCATTGGACAATGATGATATATATTGAAGTGGAAATAGTTTTTTAAAATTAATGTCTATAAGTATATCAAATTGTTTGTTAATAAATGTATTAGCCTCAGAAGAGATTGGATGATAAAAAAGATTTAACTCATTTTTTCTGATACATGTCAGATATCTGATAGCAGTATACTTATCAGGAAGTTTTTTGCCTGGGAAATAGCCAAGTATATTAACTTCAATGTTTCTTCTTTGCATATTCTGTTGAAACTTAACTAAACTTTGGAACTCATCAGGTTTTGTTGCATCCCATAAAATTCCAATGTTCTTAACCAGATTGAAATTTGAATAATTAACTTTTTTCCCTGTTCGGTCTATCTTTTTTTTGAGGAAAGCCTTTCCTATTTTCAACCTGATGTTCCTGAACAATTCCATATTACAAACCTAACAGTTTTTTATTAAATTATGTGGTGTACTATTGTTATTCTTCTTCAATTAATTTAAGGAATTCTATCTCACTTATAAGAGGAACTCCAAGCTCAATAGCTTTCTCCTTTTTTGACAGTCCCATGTTATCACCGGCAAGGATAAATGAGGTGTTTCCGGAGACTGATGTTGCATTCTTGCCACCATTTTTTTCAATCAGCTCTTTATATTCATTCCGGCTATGTTTCTGGAAAATTCCGGATATAACAATTGTTTTACCTTCCAGAGTACCGGTAGTCTTATTTGGTTCTTTATTATCGCTTAGATTAATGCCAACTGATTTAAGCCGGTTTATTATTTCAAGGTTTTCATTATCAGAAAAATATGCAGTAATGCTTGATGCTATTTTGGGGCCTATTTCATATACGTTTGTTAATTGTTCAATATTTGCATTAATAAGTTCTTCTATCGTCTTGAATTTTCCGGCAATTGTTTTTGCAATGGTTTCTCCTACATGTCTTATGCCTAATGCAAAAAGCACTCTGGAATATGGAGTCTCAATTGATTTATTGATACTTTTCAAAATATTGGTAGCTGATCTCTCTCCAAGGCGTTCCAGGGGTACCAGCTGATCGAATGTTAAATTATATAGATCAGAGAAGTTCTTTATAAGGTTGTTATTGAAAAGCAGGTCGATTGTCTCTTCACCCAAACCGTCTATATCCATTGCCTTCCTGCTTATGAAATGTTCAATTCTTCCTTTTATCTGAGGTGGGCAGTGAAGGTAATTAGGACAGAAATGGTTTACTTCACCATCATTTTTAATAAGTGTCGTACCACACTCAGGACAACTGGTAATAAACAGAATCTCTTTTGAATCTGCTTCCCGGAAGGAATTATCGACGCCTATGATTTTCGGAATTATTTCTCCACCCTTCTCAACATAAACCATATCGTTAATATGTAAATCAAGAAGGGCAATCTGATCTGCATTGTGTAGGGTAGCTCTCTTTACGGTTGATCCGGATAAAAGTACAGGTTCAAGATTTGCGACTGGGGTGACAGTTCCTGTTCTTCCTACCTGAAAGGTTACTGATAATAACCTGGTTAATGCCTCTTCTGCCTTATACTTATAGGCTATTGCCCACCGGGGTGATTTGGCTGTGTATCCAAGCTCTTCCTGCAGGCTTAAGGAGTTAACCTTAACAACTACACCATCAATATTATAAGGAAGGTTCTTTCGCTCTGATTCCCAGTAGGATATAAACTGAATTACATCATTAATATTCTTGCATAGCCGTATGCTGTCAGGAACATTGAAACCCCATTCAGCCGCTTCCCTTAAATTATCATAATGATTGTCCTTATCAGGCTTATCAGACAGAAGGAAATATACCAGGCAATCAAGTGACCTTGCGGCAACAATTTTGGGATCAAGTAGTTTAAGTGTTCCGGCAGCAGCATTACGGGGATTGGCAAATGGAGTTACCCCTGCTTTTATTCGTTCATCATTGAGCTTATTAAATACTTCTCTTCGTAGCAGGATCTCACCCCGTATCACAAATTCGTCAGGCAATTTGTTATGAGTTATCTTCAGTGGGATACTTTTTATTGTTTTCACATTTAAGGTAACATCATCACCTTTGCTGCCATCACCTCTGGTTACCGCCCTAAAAAACTCACCATTTCTATAGGTAATGCTGATGGAGGCTCCGTCAAATTTCAATTCACAAACATATTCGACAGGTAATGATGTTGTTTTGCTTATTCTAGCATCAAATTCCTTTAACTCATCAGCGTTGTAAGTGTTTCCGAGTGAGAGCATTGGATATTTGTGATTGAACTGTTCAAACTCTATAGTGATATCACTGCCAACTCTCATAGTAGGAGAATCACCGACAATAAATTCAGGGAATTTTTTCTCAAGAGTATCGAGTTCGTTTAACATTATATCATACTCGAAATCCGAAACCGATGGTTTATTCAATACATAATATCTGTGATTATGATCTTCAATTTCCTTCCGGATCTTTTCAATACGTATCTTTGCTTCAGATTGCTTCATTTTTGATTACAAAGGTTATTGTCATAATTCTCATTCGTCAAATTTAAAATTCAATTCCATACACCCTCTATTGTTTTTCCGCAATTATTACATTTACCTTCTTTAATTGTGTTTGAAGTGATCCGGTAGCCCACTCTCACAATGGCTGTTGTATTACAGGATGGACAAATAGTATTTGACATATTATTTCCCGGAACATTGCCGATATATACATAATTAATACCCTCTTCTATGGCGATCTGTGATGCATTATTAAGTACCTCAACCGGAGTAGGAGGCAGTTGTTCAAGCTTGTGAAGAGGGTAGAACCTGCTGAAGTGAACAGGTGTATCTCTGAATCCGTTATCACTTAACCATCTGCACATCTTCCTGATCTCATTCATATTATCGGTCCATCCGGGAATTATCAGATTGGTGATCTCAAGCCAGACACCCATATCTTTATACAGTTTGAGCGAATCGAGAACAGGTTGAAGCTTTCCTCCACTCAGTTTAAGGTAAGTATTCTCATTAAATGCCTTTAGATCAATATTTGCACCGTCAATAACGCTACATAGCTTTTTCAGGGGTTCCGCATTTATATATCCATTTGATTTTATAATATTTTTTATGCCTGCTTCTTTTGCAAGAAACGCGGTATCATAAGCATATTCGTAAAAGGTTGTTGGTTCAGAATAAGTATAAGCTATTGATTTACAATTACTCTTAATACATTCCTCAACTACTTTGTCAGGCATCAGATCAAAATTTCTTGTTTTATCAGGACCTGTTTGTGAAATTGTCCAGTTCTGGCAATTGAGACATGCCAGATTACATCCAGCTGTTGCAATTGAGAAGGCTCTTGAACCGGGGAGAAAATGATAAAGAGGTTTTTTTTCAACCGGATCAACATTAACAGCACATGGGTTACCATATGCCAGAGTATATAATTTAGAGTTATGAACTTTCCGGTTATTACATCTGCTCAATTCCCCCTCAGTCAAAACACATTCGTTTGGGCATATCAGACACATTATACCACTAGCAGTCTCTTGCTGAAACATTGCAATTTTTCTATAAATACTCTGCTGGTCAGAAGATATTTGGGATAATAGAGTATGTCTGGGGAGAAAAATTGTTCCCGCTGACAGTACAAGTGATTTTTTTAGAAAATCACGTTTGTTTATATAACAATTTGCTTTTTGCATTTTGTTTTTATTAGATTATTACAATTATAAATAAATCTACAACTTGTTCCTGATTGTGCCAAACAGAATTCCTGTAAAAATCAATGAAGAGAGTAAAAAGATTGAGACCTTAATTCCAAAAACCGGAACAGTAAATCCGGAGATAAAAATAAAACCCAAAGCAGAACCGGCCAGATCAGCCGAATAGACTGGTGATGCATCAGATTTAATTGAAAGTTCACGAAATAGATGCCCTGTTAGAATTGCCGGTAAAATTGTTAAAAGAATAATTAGAATAACTGCAAGCAGCCCACCTTTAACTGTTAAAATATTGCTGTAAACAATGCCAATGATGATGTAATAAATCAATAGTATGACTCCCTTGAATTTATATGAAAATGTATTAAGAAATTTGAATTCTACTCCTGCGCCGATAGCAAGACCGGTCATAAGTCCTGCAATTAATATCCCAGTAAGCTGGTACATATTCCCTACGGTCAGCTGGATTGTCAATAACATAATTATTTCAAATCCGGACAATGCCGAGGCACTGAAATACATTAACATATTTCTTCTTTTTATTGCCAGAACCGGCAATGCGAATACAATAATCATTAATATAATTGCAGGTATCTTCTCATCCAGATATTTACTGAAATTGTATGATTGAAGATGGAAACAGGCTACCGGAAAGTCAGATCTGTTTGGTTTCATCTCATGATTTATAAGTGACTCTAGCTCTTCAGATTTTTTTGCAATAAGGTCATCTGCAAGATAGTCTGAATTGACATAAGTATTGCTAATATTTCTTGTTTCCGTGAACTGGCAGAATGATGCTGAAATTTCATTATCAGATGCAATGAAATACAACTTATTGCCTACTATCGGTTTAATGTTTTTAAAAACAGCTGCAAGACTATTATATATTGAAGAATACAGATTTATTGATTCTTTGTTGAAGTAATTGTCTCCGGGCCCGGGTGAGCACATGAAAACACCGCCGGTATTAAGTATTTTCTTTACCTCACTAAAGAATTCGATTGTATAATATCTGTTTAGCTGCAGAGTGGAGGGAGGCGGTATGAGTAGTATTATAACATCAACCAATTCTTCAGACCTTCTTATATATTTAAATGCATCGGTATTCGCAATAACAAGATCAACAGAAATTGTGTCCGTTATCGATTGTTCCGTTTTAGCGAGAGCGGGGTCCCTCTCAATATATATGATCTTCTTTACCGGGTACTTCAATATCTCAGGAAGGTGAGAGCGGAGTGCTCCCGATACCATTATTACTTTTTCCGGATGATGGTGCTGAAGCATTGCATAGTGTATATTTTCTTCCCTTTCTGTTACATTATAATTGTAGGCAAGAAGTCTTTGATTATAATAGATACTTTTCTCTCCATGATATTTCCCCTCAGTTATATTACCATATGGAGTGTCTGTAGAACTTGTTACCCTGATTGCCGGAAGTAATATTTGTCTGAAAAAAATATCAGGATTAAAAACTATTATACCTGAAGCCAATACAGTAATTAATATTTTAGTGAATAGTATCTTTTGCAAACTTTTAACGAAGAATGTTAATATAGTATAAGAAACAGATAATGTGATTACCAGCAAAAGTAGCTGGTATGTATTCAATAGCCCGGCAGTTAAAATAGCTACTATGATCCCTGCAATAATTCCACCCAGGGTTTCAATTGAGAACGACTTTCCGGGTACAAAGTCATTGTCTGTCCGGGCAATTGATATTAGTTTAGCAAAAGTGAATCCTGATACAAAGCAAAAAGGGAGTACTACAAGAAAGGTATAAATAATACTTACAAAAAATGAAGGAGTCTCACCTTCATTTAAAAATAGCCTGGCTAAAAAAATCAACAGAAACAGAGAGATTACAGAACTTATTGAAAAAATGAGATTAATTTTTTTGATATCTTTCAGCGACGATTTTGCAGCTAATGAAACACCAATAGCTGATCCAATCAGCCATGATCCCAGAAACGTACCTGTAATAAGTTCATATCCACCTGAAATATTCATCATCTCTCGTATAAACAGAAACTGAAAGGATGAACTAATTAAACCTACAACAAAGAGGTTAGTGCTGATTTCAGGATAAGGAGTATGTTTCATACACTTAGTGAATCTGAAGTTAATAATATCGAATCCGGCAGAGGGAGTATTTAATTAAATATTATGTTGTTGCAGATAGATTAGTGTCAAAAACATGATACATAGTTACTTATTGTTTTCTTCTAATACTAATCCTTCGTAGATAAAAATATCTGCATCTTTCCAACCATCCCATCCCAGGCCGGCCTTATCACGTGATGTGTACCCCAGAAACTCTTCAGTTGACCAGCCGTGTTCTGTTGCTACCTGTGGAAGCATTGTCCCTGACTTGAAATCTTTCTTGATATAAATGCCATGTCTTCCTAAGACGATCTCATTTATATCATTAATCTTTTGTAAGGGGCCAAGTATTGTAATCTCAATTTCAGTAAGTTTAAATTCCTCTTTAGTGAGTGGATGAAAACGTGGATCTTCAAAGGCAGAGGATAACGCAGATACCTGGACAACCTCATAAAGTGGATCAGTAGATATGAATCTTCCAATGCAACCTCTTAATACTCCGTTAATTTTCAAGGTAACAAAAGCTCCCAACTGCCTCTTTAGCGTTTCAGGTACGGTCTTAACATCTATTTTTATTTTTTTGTTATTATTTAGCTTCGACCAAATACTATTACGGGCAATTTCAAAAAGTTGGTTTTTCTCATCTTCTGTAAATGAAAATTCTTGTTCGGATTTTTGTTTGTTCTCCTTTACTTGATTTTTTTCAATTATTGCAATAGCATGATAGCCAACTACTTCATTTTTTCCACCATATGAGGAATCACCCGAGTTGCAATAATCGATAAGTTTAATTTCAAGTTGATTATTCCCTTCAGTAAGATATAAAAGTGTAAGACCTGATGTCCAGCCACACATACTCGTGGCCAATCCCGGAATATTTTTTGATGAATTATTTTTGAGAGTACTTAGGAATGTCTGTGGATTTCCCGAGAGAATACTTAAAGCTGTTGTGTGATCTAGTTCAATGGCTTCATTATAAGATGGATAATGTGAAAAATCACTACTTATTACAAAAAGATTTTCCGAAGTGAACCAGGGCCTGAGTACTTCTGCAATCTTTTTCACAGTAGTTTCACTATTTGTACCAATAATAATTGGGACTATTAACGGGGTCTCTTTAAAATAATATTGAATAAAAGGTAGTTGCACTTCAATACTGTGTTCCTGCAAATGAGCATTTGTTGGAAATTTGAATACTTTATTCTCATTAATAAGTTTGTCGGCAATTTCCTTGTTTACAGTAAGTTTCCCCATTGGGGTTATATAATCGCCTGAGTTATATACCGATGCCCCATCGAAAGACATTACATGACTTGATCCGATGATAAAAATATTTTTAAATATTGTTTCCCTGGGTATCGTTGAATATGCAGAAACAGCAATTTTCCCGGAAAATACATACCCTGCATGGGGACTTATTATAGCCCTCACCTCCATGTTTTCAGGTGACACTTTACAACTTTCAAAAAGTTTGGAAATATCATTTGTGAGAGTTGCTTTGTCAGCGGCATAAAACCTCCCGTTAGCAACCGGCTGCCTGTCAGTTGTTTTATCTTGGGAAAATGTTTCCATAATGATTAATATTGAAAGCAAAACAATGAATAATGCTCGCATGACCTTTACAATAAATTTGGCGTATTAAAGTTAGGCCAAAAAATTGATTAAAACATGTTTTCAGAAGAAATGTTAGGAAGGCAAGATTAAAGAAAAACCATCGATTCTTTCAGAATATCCCCATTGTCATCTGTACCGTAAATTTTAATTCCAAGACTTAATGTTGGAGTTCCAATCATATCTAATAAAGGACTCAGAGCATCCTTAATATCTTCAACTTCCATATTGTCAAACTCTTCTATATTAAAATAGAGGTGAATTATCAAAGTATATTCACTATTGTCTATTGAACATAAAGATTTGACAATTTTTGCAAGCCAGATTGACGAAGAGGTATTAAAATACTCAAGATTTAACCTGAGATTAGTAGTGTGCCTGGGAGTTTTTACATATTCAAGAATCCACTTAATTACATCTTCATACAATGCTGCAGCATTTTCCGGGATTGATCTCCCTGATAATATGAGTTCACCAGTAAGATGATTTAAATCTATCTGTGGTGTTTTTGCTGTGGGCTCTATTAATACACTTCTTAGTTCCAAAGTAATCTCTATGTAAGTAATCTCAAATGAATAATTTCATAACCAAAGGTATAATATCTTTTTCATTATGGGGGTATCCTTAATCAAAAAGAACAGACAGGTGGTCAAAAAAATTGGACTGTTGGTATAAACAATAAGATTTTATTACCAAACTTTTATCTCCCTTTTGATCATGTTTTTTTGTTTATCAATACATTAAAATGTTATATTTGCAGGCTTAAATTCGTATTGAAAACAATGGAGAATATTCTTAAAGAAAAGATAAAAGAAGCACTTAGAACTCTTTACAATAATGACGTTGTAAATGACCTTATACAGATACAGGAAACCAGAAAGGATTTCAAGGGAGATTTTACCCTGGTCGTTTTTCCACTGCTTCGCTTCTCTAAAAATACACCTGAAAAAACTGGTGAGACAATCGGGGATTATCTGATTGATAATTTCCCTGCAGTTTCCGGTTTTAATGTCATTAAAGGCTTTCTTAATCTTGAAATTTCTGATAACTGGTGGGTGGAGTATTTCGGGAATATGGCTGCACAAAAAAATCATCTGGATAATTGTCGTGTATTAAATCCTGAAACAATCCTTGTTGAATACTCATCACCTAATACGAATAAACCATTGCACCTCGGACATATCCGTAACAATCTTTTAGGTTATTCCCTATATAGGATTCTATCTGCCTGTGGGCATAATGTCATAAAGACAAATATTGTTAATGACCGTGGCATTCACATATGCAAGTCAATGCTTGCCTGGCAAAAGTTTGGAAACGGAGAAACACCTCAATCATCCGGAATGAAAGGTGATCACCTTGTAGGGAAATATTATATAAGGTTTGAGAAAGAGTATAAACTTCAGATCGAAAAAATTAAGCTGGAAGGCATAGATGAGACAGAGGCAAAAAACAGAGCCTCTCTTATGATTGAAACCAGGGAGATGTTACTGAAGTGGGAGACCGGTGATAGTGAGGTAGTGAATTTATGGAAAATGATGAACTCCTGGGTTTATAAAGGATTTGATGAAACTTATAAAAAATTAGGTGTTGATTTTGATAAAATTTATTATGAATCAGATACTTATAAGATTGGGAAAGATATTGTATTATCTGCTCTGGAAGAAAAAATACTATACAGGAATAGCGATAATTCAATCTGGGCTGATCTTACTCCTGATGGATTGGACCAAAAGCTTTTACTTAGATCTGACGGTACTGCTGTTTATATGACACAGGATCTTGGTACGGCTGTTGGCCGGTTCAATGATTATAAATTTGACAAGAATATTTATGTTGTGGGAAATGAGCAGAATTACCATTTTCAGGTACTTAGAGCTATTCTGCGGAGAATGGGATATGAATGGGCAGATGGACTGATTCATTTTTCATATGGCATGGTTGAGCTTCCTGAAGGTAAAATGAAATCGAGGGAAGGAACTATTGTGGATGCTGATGACCTCATAAATGAGATGCAGGAAACTGCGAGGGAGGTCTCCCTGGAGCTGGGGAAACTGACAGACTTTACTGATGAAGAGAAAGATGAAGTATTTCGGAAAATAGGACTTGGAGCATTGAAATATTATATTCTAAAAGTGGATCCACGTAAAAATATGACTTTCAATCCTGTAGAATCAATAGATTTTAACGGAAATACCGGACCATTTATTCAATATACTTATGCAAGGATAAAATCAGTGTTTCGGAAGGCAGATCAATTGGGAATTTATGCTGATCCGGATATATTATCTGAAGTAAAAGTGGGTAAGAAGGAAATTGAACTAATTAAATTATTACGTAAATTTTCTGGTACTGTTTCAACTGCTGCAATAGAATACAGCCCGGCACTATTGGCTAATTATTGTTACGATCTTTCAAAAGAATACAATCAATTCTACCATGATTATTCAATTCTTGGAGAAGAAGATGAGGTAATAAGGAATTTCAGATTGGTTCTTTCAAAAATTATAAGCGAAGTTATTTTTACCGGTATGTTTTTATTAGGTATTGAGATGCCTGAGAGGATGTAGTGGAGACTGACTTCCGACTAATTAATTAATAACATGTTTGAAAATTTAAGTGAACGACTGGAAAAATCCTTTAAACTTCTTAAAGGACAGGGCAGGATATCTGAAATAAACATTTCTGAGACACTTAAGGAGGTTCGCAGAGCATTACTTGAAGCTGATGTCAATTTTAAAATTGCAAAACAGTTTACAGATAGTGTGAAGCAAAAAGCTCTGGGACAGGAGGTTCTTAAGTCAGTTAATCCATCTCAGATGATGGTTAAGATCGTTCATGATGAACTGGTCGAACTGATGGGTGGTGATAAAACAGACATCAATATAAAGATTAATCCTTCAATTATTTTGATAGCTGGTCTTCAGGGTTCAGGAAAAACAACCTTTAGTGGAAAACTGGCTAACTTTGTGAAGAGCAAAAAGGGAAAAAACCCTTTACTGGTTGCATGTGATGTTTACAGACCAGCAGCTATTGAACAGTTAAAGATAATTGGAACACAGGTCGATGTTCCGGTATATACCGAGGAGGGTAATATGAACCCGGTTCTTATTTCAAAAAATGCTATTAAAGAGTCAAAAAAGAATGGACACGATCTGGTAATTATAGATACTGCAGGCCGACTGGCAATTGATGAAGAGATGATGAAGGAGATATCATCAATTAAGGATGCGGTGAATCCACATGAGATACTCTTTGTCGTTGATTCCATGACTGGTCAGGATGCTGTTAATACTGCTCTGGAATTTAATGAAAGACTTGATTTTGATGGAGTTGTCTTGACAAAGCTCGACGGAGATACCAGGGGAGGAGCAGCTCTTTCTATCAAATCAATTGTTAATAAACCCATTAAGTTTGTAAGTTCCGGAGAGAAAATGGATTCTCTTGATATTTTCTATCCTGCCAGAATGGCTGACAGGATCCTGGGGATGGGCGATATTGTCTCTCTTGTTGAAAAAGCACAGGAACAATTTGATACTGAAGAGGCCAGAAAACTACAGAAGAAGATAGCAAAAGACCAGTTCGATTTTAATGATTTTATCAACCAGATACAACAGATAAAAAAGATGGGTAACGTAAAGGACCTGATGTCAATGATACCCGGTGTAGGAAAAGCTGTGAAGGATCTGGATATTGACGATAATGCATTCAAAGGTATTGAAGCTATTATTAAAAGTATGACTCCTGAAGAGAGATTAAATCCAGTTGTGCTTAACGGTAGCAGACGTAAAAGAATAGCTACAGGAAGTGGAACCAATGTGCAGGAAGTGAATAAGTTTCTGAAACAGTTTGATGAGACAAGGCGGATGATGAAAATGATGACTAAAAGTGGAAATGTTCCCAAAATGATGGGTAAAAAATAATGTTAATATGTATAATATAATTGACGGTAAAAAGATTGCATCTGAAATTAAACAGGAGATTGCTGAAGAAGTTAATAAGCTCCTTATGTCCGGTAAGAAGGTACCCCATCTTGCTGCAATACTGGTTGGTACTAATGGGTCCAGCGAATCTTACGTAGCCTATAAGATAAAAGACTGTAAGGAGGTTGGTTTTAAATCAACTCTAATAAGGTTTGCAAATGATGTCGGGGAAGATGTATTGCTTGACAAAATTAAAGAACTCAATAGTGATGAAGAGGTAGATGGATTTATTGTTCAATTACCGTTGCCGGGTCATATATCAGAGAATAAGGTAATCGAAGCCATAGATCCACGAAAAGATGCAGATGGTTTTCACCCGGTCAACATTGGGAAGATGGTTATTGGTTTACCTGGATATCTTCCTGCCACCCCATTTGGGATTATTGAACTTCTAAAAAGGTATAAAATAGAGACATCAGGTAAGAGTTGTGTGGTTATTGGCAGAAGTAATATAGTTGGGAGACCTTTAAGCATACTTCTCTCTCAGAAGGGGATTGATGCAACTGTTACTGTTGTACACAGCCGTACAAAAAATATTAAGGATATTGTTAGTGTGGCGGACATAATAATTGCAGCTATTGGTTCTCCTGCATTTGTTACTGCAGATATGGTAAAGGTAGGGGCGGTGGTAATTGATGTCGGCACAACACGTATAGTTAGTAAGGAAACAAAATCAGGCTATAAGCTGATAGGTGATGTTGATTTCGAAAATGTAGCCCCAAAATGTTCATTTATCACTCCGGTTCCAGGAGGAGTTGGTCCAATGACCAGAGTGTCATTGTTACGCAATACACTTCTGGCAGTAATAAACCATTAACTGCCAGTTGCCTTATTATTCAGTAAATTCAATACCGGTAAAATAGAGGTCAAATCCACCTTTACCACCGGGTCTGTTTGAGGAGAAGATCATAAAGGAATTTGTATAATCGGCTTTAAAACCCAGAACAGGCCTGTATTCATCAGATGAAGTATTAATACCCGGTCCAAGATTAATAGGTGAATTCCAGTTTCCATTCTTAAAAATCGAGTAATAAATATCGAAACCTCCCATACCACCAGAACGGTTTGAAGAGAAAACCATAACTTTTCTTAATACCATCGGACATTTATCTTCACTATCACTGTTGATACTATCGACTTTTGTAGAAGCAGAATAATCAAGGTCAAACCAGGCATCAAACTTTTTTTCCGCCGGCTTCATTTGCTGATAAATGTCAAAATCTCCATCTTTATTCGATCCGAAATATGCAGTATCATAGTTTGAATCAAAACAAATGTAAGCATCATCAGAGCTGGTATTCAGTAATTTAATAGGATTGGGCCCAACAATATCAGGTAAATTAGTGCCATATACCGGACGGTTCTTAAGATAATACAAATCAAGATTTCCCTGAGCATTTACAGAAGATATTAAAAGATATTCAAATCCATCTAAAGTACTGAAAAGAGTATATGGTCCAAAATCATTTTCAGGGGTCTTTGCCTGATTTATAAGCTTATCAAAGAAGGCATTGTTGGAGATACTGCTTTCCATGTTGAAGCTACCATTCGTTTGGTCAAATGTAAATGAAATAATTCCTTGCTCCAGATCAAATTGACCCCCTGAACTTTTTCTGTTACTTGAAAACAGAATATGTGATTCGGTTAATAGCTGGTATAAAGTGAGATTATAATCATCAAAAGAAGAATTAATGTTTGCCAGATTGACAAGAGAATCAGGAAAAGTACCTTTTGGAAATTTTATTGGATTCTCCTCCTTTTTGCAATTGGTGAGGGAGAATGAAATAATAATAAACAGGCTAAAAACTAATACTGTGAAGAGCATATATGATGATTGTTTCATATTGTTGGGTTTGGAAATTTATCTGACGAAGATAAAAATATTAAATGAGTGTGGCTTTTCATATATAACTCATTATGTACAAATATTATTGTTTTGCACTACCTCCCGGTTTTCCTTAGTGGAAAACGGGAAGATGGGTTATACCATTTTGATGCTAACTAATATAAAAATGAAAAACCGGGTAAGTGCCCGGTTCTTCAAAAATAGAATTTAGGTTAATTTTAGGGTAATGAGGTTATAGTATTTTAGTAATCCCTGTTGTACGAATAATAGATGATAATATTGTTCATAAGGTTGCGTGTGGGGGGGGAAAAAAATAAAATGTTGATAATTCAAGAATTATGTAAACATCCATAATAAAAATAGTATTAATTTTGTAAGCATATTTTCGTGAAACATGGAAGAGGATAAGTATGGGTTTTCCTACGAGGAAGAGGTGAAACATGCAGTTCAGAAATTTGAACGAATGAGAAAAAATAATGAGAATTATTTTTTTGATGTAATTGAATTTGAGACTATCATTGATTATTATATTGAGAGTAATAACTCTTTAATAGCTTTAGAGGCTGCATTGCTTGCTTCAGAGCAACACCCTAATTCCGTTTCAATACAATTAAGAAAAGCAAGAGTGTTGCTTGATAAGGGAAGAGCGGTTGAAGCACTGAGAATACTTAAGAAATTGGAAAGTATTGAACCAGGAAATCATGAGTTGTATATTGCCAAAGGTACTGCATTAGGAATGCTCGGCGACATTCAGGGAGCAAAGAAGATGTTCGATTATTCTCTGACGCTTGATTCTGATGATGTCGAGAACATACTTTTTTCTATTACATCTGTTTTACAAAATTTAAATTATTATCAACATCTAATACCTTACATGCAGAAATTGGTTGAGTTGGAACCTGAATTCAAGGCCCATCTTTACGATTTTGCTTATGCCTATGAGAAAATTGAAGATTATGAAAACAGCATTAAATACTATCTTAAATATCTCGACGAGGAGCCATTTTCAGATAGTGCCTGGTATAATCTTGGCATAATATATAATAAACTGGAATTATTTGAAAAAGCAATGGAAGCATATGACTATGCTCTTGCCATTAACTCGCAGAATACTTTCGCACTATTTAATAAAGGGAATATTCTCAGTAATATTGAAAAGTTTGCAGATGCAATTCCTGTTTATCATGAATATCTCGAAGGTGAGCCTGGTAGCTTTGAGGCAATGAGTTATCTTGCAGACTGTTATGAGAAGATAGGAGAAGTGACAATGGCACAGAAATATTATCACGAAGCAATCGAACTGGCTCCGGAATATGCTGATCCGTGGTACGGTCTTGGTGTCATAGCGCTTAATACCGGTAATGCTGCTGATAGCCTTGTCTTTTTGAGAAAAGCGGTCCGCCTGGATAATGAAAACCCTGAGATATGGTACTCGCTTGGTAAAGCTCACTATTCTGTTGGAGATAAAAAAGCTGCTATGAGATGCTTCAGGGAGGCTCTTAAACTCGATGCCTATTATGATGAAGTATGGTCCGATCTGGGAAATATTCTTATAAACGAAGGACTTACAGAGAAGGCGCTGCCTTATCTCGAACTTGCTTATAAAGTAACAGGTGATGTACCGGGTATCAACTACCTGCTCGCCTCTTTTTATCTGCATACACATAACCATGACAAAGCATTACTTCATCTTTCACTCGCAATAAATCTTGATAGTGATCTTTTCGGGGATTTTGACGATATTTTTCCACAGAAACTTTTTACAAGAAAAATGATTAAACTTCTTAAGGGAAAAAATCTTATTTAATAGTTTAGTCCTAATAATATATCAGTTTTATGAAGAATATAATTCCATTTATGCCTGAAAGACCTGCTAAGCCCAGAGATTCGGGATTAACTATGGTGATGGATAAAGGGCTAAGCATAAGGGAAGCTGAAGATTTTATGTCTGTTGGAAGTGAATATACCGATTTCGTAAAACTAGGTTTTGGTACATCATTGATAACTCCGGGATTTGAAAAGAAAATATCTGTCTATAAAAAATCAGGAACTATTCCATACTTTGGAGGTACTCTTTTTGAAGCTTTTATTGTCAGAAATATGTTTCAGGAGTTTATTACGTTTCTTGACAAATGTGAAATAGATATGGTCGAAGTCTCTGATGGATCTTTCGATATTGAGCATGAACGGAAACTTGATTATATAAGCCGATTGGCTGAAAGAGGAACCGTGATTTCTGAAGTTGGGTCCAAAAAAAAGGATGTCGTTTATTCTCCTGATGATTGGGTTGCAATGATGAAAAAAGAACTTGAAGCAGGATCTGTAAAGGTGATTGCCGAAGCTCGTGAGTCGGGTACTATCGGGATATATAATGAGGATGGTTCCATAAATAATAAGATCATCGATGCAATAGCTGAACATGTCAAAATGGAAAATGTATTATGGGAAGCTCCTTTAAAATCGCAACAGGCTTGGTTCATAAAGCACTTTGGGGCAAATGTTAATCTTGGTAATATCGCACCAAATGAGATTATCCCTCTTGAGACACTACGACTAGGCCTGCGCGGTGATACCTTTTTCCAGTTTCTACCGGATAATCTGAAACAATAGCGAAAATCATTAGGTTTCCCTCAATTAATTTCAAAAACATACTTTGAAAAATGAAAAAATTTGGCCTCATAGGATATCCTCTCGGACATTCTTTCTCTAAAAAGTATTTTTCCGAAAAATTCATTAATGAAAATATAAGTGATTGTCAATATGAGAATTATCCTTTAACCAGTATTGATCTTCTGGATGAATTAATTTTCAATAATTCTGATCTTTTCGGATTAAATGTAACTATCCCATATAAATCTGCTGTAATAAAATACCTTGATCTTATTGATGAGCAGGCCCAGTCTATTGGTGCTGTTAATGTATTGAAATTAAGAAGAAGTGGGGAAAAAGTAGTTTCAAAGGGTTTTAATACTGATATTGATGGTTTCAGGAACTCCATTTTTCCATATCTCGGGAAAAGAGTTACTAATGCTTTGGTTCTTGGAACAGGAGGGGCTGCAAAAGCTGTTTGTTATGTCCTTAAAGAGTATGGCATTAAAATAACTTCAGCGGACATAATCAAGCTTGAAGGAGTATTAAACTATTCTGAAATTACCAGCAATATATTGATGAGCAATCAGTTGATTGTCAATACAACACCTCTGGGTATGTTTCCTGATATTGAAAGCAAACCGGATATCAATTATAAGTTGCTGAACAAAAATCACATTCTGTTCGATCTCGTTTATAATCCGGAACTTACTGCTTTTCTAAAAATGGGAAAAGAAAATGGATGTACCACCATTAGCGGATTAATGATGCTCCATTCGCAGGCTGAAAAAACATGGGAAATCTGGAACGATAAAGATCTGTAATTCTAAAAGGGTAGAGAGGATTAAATAAAAATCTCCTCAGGGTATTCAATATCTTCAAGAAATAAACCTTTGGCTGGAGCAGACTTTCCTGCCTTACATCTGTCCATAGTAAGAATTATCTCTTCAAAATCCCTGTAATTAAGTTTTCCGAATCCAATATCAACCATCGTTCCAACAATAGCCCTAACCATATTTCTTAGAAATCTATCTGCCTTGATTGTAAATATCAGACGGTTATTTACCTCATTCCATTCAGCAGCATAGATTTTGCAGATATTTGTCTTTGCATTTGAGTGTAGTCTGCTGAAACTGGTAAAATCAGAATGGATGAACAGCAATTTACATGCTTCATTCATATCATTTATGTCAATGTCACCATGAATAAACCAGCTTGAATTATCAAAAAACGGGTCCTTTATCCTGGTAATATAGTACTTGTAGGTTCGCGATAGTGCGCTGAATCTGGCATGTGCATCAGGTAAAACTTTCATTATAGATTTAACTGAAATGTCTTTGGGGAGGAAGCGGTTAAGTCTGAAAATTAGTTTTTTCGAGTTACTTAGATCAGACGAAACGGAATCAAAATGTGCACAAAAGACCTTCGCATGTACTCCGGCATCGGTCCTGCCTGCTCCAATGGTTGATATAAGCTCACTTAGAACAACACTAAGAGCATCATCCAGAATCTTCTGAACAGTAACAGAGTTGGGTTGGATTTGCCAGCCATGAAAGTTAGTGCCTTTATAAGATATAAATATGAAGTACCGTGTTTTCACAGATCTGTTTTAGCAAATATACTATTTCATTGAAAATAATTAAGCATTACTATTTGAAAGTCGATCTTAAAATGTATTTTTACTTTCGTCATGTGGGAACTAATTCCTATTAGATTTAAGACATATTTAAACTTATAAAGAAATCTAAAATCCTTAAATTATGAAAGTTGATTTGAGCTGGATTGATTATCTGATTATGATGATCTACTTTTTATTTGTCCTGGGTATCGGCTGGTTCCTGAGGAAGTATATGAAAAATGCCAATGCATTCCTTGAGGCTGGTCGGTCTATGCCTGCCTGGGTGGCAGGATTAGCTTTTATTTCCACTAATCTTGGGGCACTGGAGGTAATGGGTATGGCAGGGTCAGGTATGAAATACGGAATGCTTACAACCCATTTTTACTGGATAGGTGCTATTCCGGCCATGATCTTCCTGGCACTTTTTATGATGCCATTCTACTATGGGTCTAAAGCAAGGTCGGTGCCTGAATTTCTGAAACTCAGATTTGATGAAAAGACCAGGGGCTTAAATGCTATCCTCTTTGCTGTTATGACGATACTTGCTTCCGGGATTTCCATGTATGCACTTGCTATTTTAATGGAAAATATTCTGGGATGGAATTTTAATATGAGCCTGTGGGTTTCTGCATT
>Ga0307377_10002933_pt1 | contig 19742 bp, 20 predicted proteins | sample TR3MG_FD_202535 | JGI IMG/M metagenome (GOLD analysis project Ga0307377, IMG submission 202535) | Soil microbial communities from Risofladan, Vaasa, Finland - TR-3 | ecosystem: Environmental > Terrestrial > Soil > Coastal area > Acid sulfate soil | place: Finland: Risofladan, Vaasa | collected... | reverse complement strand
GTTTACTCTACTTACATGATCCCAAGGATCTCAGATAATAAATTGATGGTTAAGATGTTATCTGATGCGATAAAGGAAGTTTATGCCTCAGTCTATTATAAGTCCAGTAAGGCTTATATGACTGCTACTTCAAATGTTATTGATGAAGAGAGGATGGGGATCGTACTTCAGGAGGTATGCGGTAACAGACATGGAGATATTTTTTATCCCACATTATCGGGTGTGGCAAGATCAATAAACTACTACCCTATTGGTTCTGAGAAAGCTGAAGATGGTATTGTAAATATTGCTTTTGGACTGGGTAAACTTATTGTTGAGGGAGGATTATCTCTAAGGTTCTCTCCCAAATATCCAAAAAAAATACTTCAGTTGTCATCTCCGGATGTAGCATTAAGAGATACGCAAAAGGAGTTTTGTGCACTGGACCTGAATATTGATAGTTTTGTTCCATCAACCGATGATGGTGTAAACATTCAGAAAATTGATATCAAGGATATCAACAATGATAGTGCTTTAAAATATGTTGCTTCAACCTATGACAGGAATAATAATATTCTCCGGGATGGGATAATACATTCTGGTAAACGTCTAATAACATTTTCCAATATTCTGCAACATAAAATATTCCCTCTGGCCGATATTTTATCAACTCTTCTCGATATAGGACAAAAGGAGATGAACAATCCTATTGAAATTGAATTCGCTGTGAATCTTGAAACACCTGCCGGCTCACCGAAAATTTTTAACTTTCTACAAATAAGGCCTATTGTTCAAACAGATGAATCGCTTAACATCACCCTTGAACATATTAAACCTGAAGAAACAATAATTTATTCAGAATCAGCTCTGGGAAATGGTGTTTTTAAGGGTATTCACGACCTGGTTTATGTTAAACCTGAATCATTTAATGCAGCAAACAACAAAAGTGTTGCAATTGAAATTGAGAAATTAAATACCTCATTTGTTCAGGACGGAAAGGGCTATGTTCTTATTGGACCGGGAAGATGGGGGTCTGCTGATCCATGGCTCGGTATCCCTGTTAAGTGGCAACAGATTTCAGCAGCCAGAGTCATTATTGAATCGGGCTTGAAAAACTACAGGATAGATCCCAGTCAGGGAACTCATTTTTTCCAAAACCTTACCTCATTCGGGGTTGGTTACTTTACAGTTAATCCATATATTAATGAGGGTTATTACGATGTTGAATTTCTAAATCAAAGTAAGGTAAGGTATGAAGATAATTTCATCAGGCATGTTAGATTTGAGAACCCGCTCGATATAATGATCGATGGGAAAAAACACAGAGGGGTGATTCTTAAACCGGTAATTTGAAAATCAACTAATAGGATGGCTATAAATAAGTTGCAGCCTCCGTAGCAGCGTCCTTATTAATCTTTTTAATCAGACCCTGTAATACATTTCCCGGACCGACCTCAATAAATGATGTTGCACCACCGGATATCATGTTTTTGATACTTTGTGTCCATCTCACTGGTGAAGTTAATTGTGCGACAAGGTTTGCTTTTGTAGTTTCTGGATCAGAAGAGGGTAATGCAGTTACATTCTGGTAAACAGGGCAAATGGGTTTGCTAAAATATGTTGTTTTTATAGCTTCTTCAAGTTCCTGACGTGCCGGTTCCATAAGGGGTGAGTGAAAGGCCCCACCTACTTGCAGCTTCAGTGCTCTCCGGGCTCCCTTTTTGTTTAGTATTTCGATAGCCTTATCGATCCCTTCATCTGAGCCTGAAATGACTATTTGACCCGGACTGTTATAATTTGCAGGAACAACAACATCATTTAGGGAATCACAAACTTCTTCAACTACTGCATCATCAAGTCCTATAATTGCAGCCATCGTGGATGGAGTTTTTTCACACGCTTTTTGCATCGCTAACGCTCTTTTTGATACCAGAATAAGCCCGTCATCAAATGATAGGGTTTTATTGGCAACCAGGGCAGAGAATTCCCCAAGTGAATGTCCTGCTACCATATCAGGATTAAAAGAATGTCCCAGTACTGTTGCAAGGATGGTTGAATGAAGAAAGATAGCTGGTTGTGTAACTTTTGTCTGTTTCAAATCTTCATCGCTTCCGGCAAACATTAGGTCGGAAATGTTGAAACCTAATAACTGATTTGCTCTTTCGAACATCTCTTTTGCAACAGATGATTTATCATAAAGGTCTTTGCCCATTCCTATGAACTGAGCTCCCTGTCCGGGAAATACATATGCTTTCATAATTATTTTAAATACTGGTTTAAATTCTTACTTTTCTTTCATCTGTTAGTTAACAATTAGGCAAATAGTAGCTTGTGCTTAGTGTAATTTAGTTCCTATGAGATGAATAAATTCTTCACGAGTATTCAGTTGTTCCAGGAATATGCCTGTAAAGGCTGATGTTGTAGTTACAGAGTTCTGTTTCTGAACACCTCTTATCTGCATACACATGTGCTGAGCTTCAATTACAACAGCAACTCCCAGTGGTTTAAGAGTATCCTGAATACAATTCCTGATTTGGGTAGTTAGCCTCTCCTGAATCTGGAGCCTTCTTGCAAATGCTTCAACAACACGTGCAATTTTACTCAGTCCTGTAATATAGCCATCGGGAATATATGCTACATGAGCTTTGCCAAAGAATGGAAGCATGTGATGTTCGCACATCGAATAAATATCAATATCTTTTACAATAACCATCTGTTTATATTCCTCCTTAAACATGGCTGATTTAATTATCTCTTCGGGATTCAAATTATAACCCATTGTTAAAAAGTTCAGAGATTTGGCAACTCTAATGGGAGTACGTTTAAGCCCTTCTCTATCAGGGTCTTCTCCAATTAATTCCAGTACTCTATGATATATTACAGATAATTCTTCAATGTTTTCTGCATCCCATGTTTCAACCTTATTATATCCTTCGGAAAGACTCCCGGAGCTATCATTAATTTGCTCAATTGTTTTAGCCATAATATTCTATTGAATTGTTTTCAGTTTCTTGTATCTTAACACAATGGAGTATAGCTCCTTCCTTTTCAATTAAAGGATTAAGTTCATCCCAGATGGAAACAGCCAGATTCTCAGTTGTAGCAATTTTGCCTTTCATGAAATCAACCTCCAGATTGATATTTTTATGATCGATCTTACTAACAACTTTTTCGAGAATTATTTGTTTTAGAATGGTTATATTCATTACGAATCCATGTTCTGCAGAAGGTTCTCCTTTAACAGTAACCCATAATATATAGTTATGTCCATGCCAGTTAGGATTGGAACATTTTCCAAAAACTTTCTGGTTTTCCGCATCTGACCAGTCCTGTCTGAACATCCTGTGTGCAGCGCAGAATCTCTCTCTCCTTGTCAGGTAAATCATACTGCTTGGTATTTATAATACAATATTAACCAATAATTTTGATCTTTTTAATCCATAAAAGCAATATATTTATGCACATTATCGGTTTTAATAGTTCCTGAAATAAATATGTCTTTTAAAATATTAGTCGTTACTGCAACATCTTCGGAAGCTGATACCCTGAAAAAAATCAGTGGAATGATATCTATCCAGGATGGTTATAAGTATGGGAATATTGAGATAAAACCCCTTATTACCGGCGTGGGTTCTATCTCGACATCATGGGCAATGAAACAGTGGATCTCGGTAAATGGGAAACCCGATCTTGCTTTAAATATTGGGATTGCCGGAACTTATAATGATGATTTAAAAATAGGTGAAGTTGTTATCCCTTTGTCTGATTGTTTTGCCGATGCCGGTATTGAAGATGGGGAAAGTTTTCTCACCCTTTCAGAGGCTGGCTTTAAAAGTGCCAAGGAGTTTCCATATAAAGAAGGATTTTTGTTAGCGGATACCAGACATGGTATTACGATGAAGAACCATCTAAAGTCTGTAAAAGCAATAACTGTTAACACTGCTACCGGTTCAGAAACAACGAAACAAAAATTAATTAAAAGATTTAATCCTGATATCGAAACAATGGAAGGAGCAACTTTTTTCTATATTTGTGCCATGGAAAATATTCCTTTTATGGCTCTGCGGGCAATCTCAAACAGGGTAGAAGCCCGGAATAGAAACAGTTGGGATATCCCGCTTGCTCTTGAAAATCTGACTAAAACACTTAGTGAAATCATATTAACAATGGAAGTGAAGAGATGAAATTGAAATTGGGTTTCTCGCCATGCCCGAACGATACATTTATTTTTGATGCAATGGTGCATGGCAGGATTGATACTGAGGGGTTGGAATTTGATTATTTTCTTGCCGATGTTGAAGAGCTGAACAGAAAGGCGTTTGCTTCCGAGGTTGATATCACAAAAATGAGCTACCATGCCTATTCTTATGTAGCACAGAACTACGTTATTCTTGATTCGGGAAGTGCTCTTGGTCATAGAAATGGTCCATTACTTATTAGCAAACAATTGATTGATCCTTCTGAGTTGTCTGATGTAAGGATTGCAATACCAGGGAAATATACAACAGCGAATCTTCTCCTTAGCATAGCCTGGCCTGATGCAATTAATAAAGTTGAATACCTTTTTTCCAGTATTGAAGACGCGTTGTTGAATGATGAGGTCGATGCCGGCCTGGTAATCCACGAAACACGATTTACATACGCTAAAAAAGGGCTTAAGAAGATAGTGGATATGGGAGAATATTGGGAGGATCTTACTGGTTTACCCATACCTCTTGGTGCCATTGTTATCAATAGAAGGATTCCCAATGATATTGCTCAGAAAGTAAACCGTGTATTGAGAAGGAGCCTGGAATATGCATATAAAGATTCATTTGCCTCGTACAACTTTGTTTCCAAAAACGCTAAGGAAATGAATGGAACAGTTATAAATAACCATATCAAGCTTTATGTAAATGAGTATTCACTTAGCCTTGGACATAGAGGCAGGGAGGCTATAACTACATTGTTCAGAATAGCAAGAGATAAGGAAATTATTCCATCAATCCCTGACAATATTTTTCTTACATCACAATAGTTCCATTCAGGAATAATAATGTTAAATTTGAACATAGGTTCTTTTACCTTGTTTTACTATTTATTACTATTAATTCTAAATATAAAAATCATGGCATTTGAACTACCAAAACTTCCGTATTATTTAAATTCACTAGTTCCGTATATAAGTGAAGAGACACTTGATTACCATTATGGTAAACACCATCAGGCTTATGTTAATAACCTGAATGTACTCATCCCTGGCACAGAGTTCGAAAACGCTGACCTTGAAACAATAATTAAGAAGGCAGAAGGCAGTATATATAATAATGCTGCACAGGTATGGAATCATACTTTTTATTTCGAATCATTTTCACATGGGGGAAGAAAGACTCCAGTTGGAATTATTGCTGATGCAATAAATGCTTCATTTGGATCTTATGATGCATTTAAGGAACAATTTAATAAAGCGGCAGCTACATTATTTGGAGCAGGCTGGGCCTGGCTTGTTAAAAATGAAGATGGCACATTGCAGATTGTTCAGGAATCAAATGCAGGCAATCCTTTAAGAAAAGGACTTAAACCTTTGATAACATGTGACGTATGGGAACATGCCTATTATATTGATTATAGAAATAAGCGCCCGGACTACATAAAATCATTTTGGGAGGTACTCGATTGGGATCTTATTTCTAAACGATATTAAAAGTTCTTGCCCTGGGAAAACCTGTTGAGATAGTTATAATTGATGATATTAAAGACGATAATATTAAATACTGGAGGGATATTGAGAATCATCATCATGTTCCAAAGAGGAAATTAGTAGATTTGATAATTAATCAATAATCATATTAATGATATCGAGGGTAGTAGGTTTTATAATAATTTTATTTTGGGTTATTTCCCTGACAGGATTATCCCAGAATACGGAAAACAGAGGAGAAAGAATACTCTTCCGTGGAATGGTTATGGATGCATCTACCTATATACCAATCGCAAATTCTCAGATATTGATTAACAGAACATTTTCTTCGGTAAGTAGTAATGACGGTACTTTTTCATTTTATGCTTACAGGAATGATACAGTCATTTTTAGCAATCTTGGGTATAAGTCAGGCCAACTTTTTGTAAGTGATACATTGACTGAATTTGAGTTTATTACAGGTATTTATTTGAGTAGAGATACCATGTCAATTGGTGAGGTGGTAATTATTCCAAGACACATAAATCTTAAATCTGAAATACTAAACACCAGAAACAAGACACCTGAAACCTTTAGTAATGCAAGGAATAATGTTGCTGTGTCGGCTTATCAGGGTCGAAATAGTATTAGCAGCCTTGGGACCCCGGATGATAATTATGCAGTTCTGAGTCAGAAACAAAAGATCGATGCCTATGAAAGAGGAGGAATCCCCTCTGATAAAATAGTTGGTTTAAGTCCATTATTATTAATACCAGCAGCTTATCTTTTAATAAAAGGGTTACCTGAAAAGAATGGACCAATAAAACCACAGCTTACCGAACAGGATGTATATCAGATTCATAAAAAATACCTCGAAATACTTAAGCAGAGAAAAGAAGACTGAAGACAAAAGATAAAAGTGAATTTGAGTATCGATTTTTCTTTAGCAAAACGCCCGAATTTTACAATAAGTTCTTATCCTTTTGTCTTTAAACTTTTGTCTTTTATCTTATCCTATCCTTTGTAAAATAGCGCCTTAATGATATGGCTTGCCATCTTAGGATTCTCTTTCAACCGGCGTGTTGAATAGCCGAACCATTGTTTGCCGAATGGCACATAAACTCTCATTTTATGGCCTTCATTTACTACACTCTCTCGTAGTTTTGGAGTAACACCATAAAGCATCTGAAATTCGTATTTGTCCTTTGGAACATTATACTTTTCAATAAGACTATATGCCCCATCTATAAGAAGTTTGTCGTGTGTAGCTATTCCAACATACATATTATTCTTAAACATGAATTCAAGGTCTTCAAGAAAATGTTGGTTGATCACATTATGTTTCTTGTATGCAATTACCTCATTTTCAATATAAATACCTTTACATAACCTGAAGTTTAATGGATTCTTCAAGGTATTAAGATATAGCATATCCTCTATATCCTGTAATGTCCTTTTTAAATATGCCTGAATGACAAGCCCAACATTTGCCGGGAATTCCATTTTTAGTTTCCGGAAAATTTCAATCTCAAGATCAGTGCAGGGAGAGTCCTCCATATCAATTCTGATAAATCCTTTATATGAAGCAGCTTTAGTAACTATCTCACGAATATGGTCAAGGCAGATCTCTTTATCAATAAGTAAGCCGAAGGAAGTAGGCTTAAGTGAGAAATTTCCATCAATAGCATTTTCATAGTAAATATCAATAAGTTTTAGATATTCCATTTTATTTAACTCAGCTTCTTCGAGTGTGGTAATAAATTCCCCAAGAACATCAAGGGTTGTCTTCATATTCTTGTTATTCATCTCCATGGATGCGCGTATCGCATCTTCAATTAACTCACCTGAAATGTAAGGTCTTGAAAAGATCCAGATAAGTTTCTTTGGAAAATAGGGCAATATTGCCGCTATGGATTTGTTAAACATATTATAAGTGTATTTCTACTGTAGATAAATTTTGTTTCTTTCATTTTTAAAATGCTAATAAAACTTATCCTTTCCCATTTTTTAATGACCTTTGTCATTTAGAAAACATGAAAACCGCATGATTTTATTTAAATTAAATTTTTTTTTCAGCTAATGCAACCATTTTTTCCCATGTTATGTCTTAATAATGTCTTCGGTTTATGATGAGCGACAGGCAAATAATAGAAGGATGTGCTAAACATGAAAGGAAGGCGCAACAGATGCTTTACGATAAGTATTCGAGGTTTTTACTTGGGGTCTGCCTGAGATATGCAATCGATAAAGCTGAGGCTGAGGATATTTTGCAGGATAGTTTTTTGAAGATATTTTTTAATATTAAAGATTTTTCAGGGACAGGTTCTTTTATAGGTTGGTTAAGAAAGGTAGCAGTCAATACTGCTATTACTCAATATCATAAAAATCTTAAATACAGATATCATGTTGATATTGATGAGTATGTTTCGGTTGAGGCAGGAGTGGCCAGTTTCGAGGAGGATTTTTTTACTTCAGAAGAGCTCTATAAAGTGCTTAATGAGTTACCCGCTGGTTACAGGATGGTATTTAATCTTTATGCTGTTGAAGGTTATAAGCATAAAGAGATAGCTGAAATATTGGGAATCGATACAAATACTTCAAAGTCACAGTATAGCAGAGCAAAAGCTGTAATCAGGGCTAAACTGGAAAAGTTGGGGCAGTTAAAAAGTAACTATACTGATGAGATTTAAAGTTAAGGAATAACAGGACAATAGTAAATTGAGAGCGAAAAAACAAAATATTGATGTAAGGGAGTTATTCAAGAATAAACTTGAAAACGTTGAGCTTATTCCAGATGTTTCCGTAAGTAAAAGACTGATGCGTAAACTGGCAATACGTGAGTTCCTGCGTTTTAACCCGGTGCAGTTTAATATTTATTACCTTGGAGGTTTATTGGTTGCAGGTATTTCTACGGTTTTAATTCTTTTTACCGGGAGTGTACAGTCAGATAAGTCAACCGAATTGATCATCTCACGGGAACCAGCCAGAATTGTCAGAACAGAAAATTCAATAATACCAGAAAAACATGCTGTAATTCATGAGTCTGATAAATTAGTAGAAGATCATTCTGAATCAGTGAAGAATAAGGTTGAAGTCAGACCAAAGAATGAAATAATAAAAGAATCTGTCAAGATTGGCGAATCGAGGGAAGGCAATTATATCCCTCAAGCCATTGTGAAAGACTCATTTGGTAAAAAGGAATTGTTCGTCGGCTCATCAGTAGCTAATAGTAAACTACAGAGTAGTTATAAACCTGAAGAACTTATGTTTGAATCTTCAATTACAGAGGGTTGTGCACCGCTAAAGATCCGGTTTTATAATAAAATAGCTGATTGTGATTCATGTCTTTGGACTTTTGGTGACGGAGGTTCTTCAAATAAAAGGAATGCTGAGTGGATATTTGATGTTGTAGGAGAATACAAAGTTGTTTTTAAAGCGTTTTGTTCGAATGGTTTGCTGGCAACATATTCGACGTCTATTACCGTTCATCCCAAACCATCTGCCCGTTTTGAAATTTCTCCGGAGAAAGTTATTATCCCCGATGATGAGATACAGTTCCTGAATTACTCTTCAGATGCAGTAAAATATTCCTGGGATTTTGGTGATGGGAATACTTCTGAATTATTTGAGCCCATTCATAAATATACAAAATTTGAAAAATATAACGTTAAGCTTGCGGTTACTTCAGAGCATGGGTGTAGAGATTCTTTACTTGTTCTGAATGCATTTACAGGCTCTGACTATTTTATTGATTTTCCAAATGCTTTCATCCCAAATCCCGAAGGTCCGTCCGGCGGGTTATTCTCATCCAAGAGTGATGAAGCTTCTCAGGTTTTTCATCCGGGTTGTTCCGGGGTATCAGATTACCAACTTAAAATTTTCAGTAAACTTGGAATGCTTATTTTTGAGAGCAGTGATATCAATATTGGTTGGGATGGCTATTTTAATGGTCAGCTATGCAATCCCGGTGTCTATATTTGGAAAGTACGTGGTAAATTCCGAAATGGAGAACCGTTTATCAGGATAGGTGATGTCACTCTGCTCCGAAACGGAGGGTATTAGTTAACATCTGGTTTTGTATTCTATTTTTCATTCATCAAATATTATTGACTGTTGGTCTGATTTTTTCTATTGTTCATTAAAATCCTGATGTAATGTGGTGGTTTTAATGATAAATTTCATCAAATAGTAATGGAAATTAATTTCATTTCACTATTTTCGTCAATAATAAACTTAATGGGATCAAGTTTGGTGAAGCGGAAAATATATTTAATTGTACTGTCATTCATCATTTTTACAGATAGTTTTGGTCAGGATCCTACATTCTCCCAATTTTATGCTAATTCATTGTATCTCTCACCATCACTTGCCGGCGCAACTGAAGAATATCGTTTTGCACTGAACTACAGAAATCAATGGCCAGCTGTTCCTGGTGTGTTTCATACTTACAGTATCTCTTTTGATAAAGCCATGCCTAACTTCAATTCAGGGATAGGTGTACTTGCAACTTACGATGTTGCCGGATCGGGAAACCTTAGTACAACCAATATCGGATTAATTTACTCTTACGATTTTAATATTAATAAGGAGTGGCACATAAGGCCTGGGGTAAATTTTAAATTTTATTACCTTGGACTGGATATTTATAAACTTATATGGAATCACCAGATAACGGGGAGCGGAACATCACCATCAATAACTCCTCCACCATTTGATAATGTGGCGGATGTTGATTTTGCCACTTCAGCGCTAGTTTATAACGACAGAATCTGGGGAGGTATTACTCTCGATCATATGCTTACCCCTAAAACATCTTTTTATGGAGAAGATGCAACAATTCCTCTTAAACTCAATATGTATGGCGGAGTTCAGGTTCTGAAAAAAACCAGGCTCCGGCAAAAAATGCAAGAGGTTCTTTCTGTTGCCATGAACTTTCAGAAGCAGGGTAAGTTTTATCAATCTGATGTTGGGTTATACTATTATAAGGATCCTTTAATATTTGGATTATGGTATAGGGGAATACCTTTAGTTACGTCCCAGGCAGGTGATGCTATAATTGGCCTTGTTGGAATAAAAACCAGTTCGGTTCATATTGGATACAGTTATGACTTTACTGTTTCAAACCTGATTAGCTCAACAGCAGGCGCTCATGAGATTTCTCTCATTTATGAGTTCAATAATTTATCAATTGGTCAACAGACTAAGCGAAGACGAGCTATTCCATGCCCGGAATTCTAGTTTCTCTATTACTCCATTTCATAAGTATGCATTTACCACCATGTCTTTTTCTGTACCAACTTTAAATTTAAGTTTGAGGTGGGCTCATTTATTAATTTGTTTATATTTGCGCCTAAATAATGTTTAATAAATATTCAATTTGTGATGAAGAAACTATCTGTAGTTCTGTTTGTTGTTATGTTTTTAGCTGTCATTGGACTTTATTTTCTACACTTTGCCGGGAATAATAAGAGTATAAAAAATCAAACATCCCATTCTGTTGCCGATGTTCCGGAACATAGTGTCGCATATGTAAACATTGACACTGTTATCTTTAAGTTTGATATGTTCTTCGACAGAAGAGAGGATTTGATGGCAAAACAAAAAAGTGCCGAAGCGGAGCTTAATTCCAAGGGAGGTCAATATGAAAGAGGTGCAAGAGATTATCAGGATAAAGTAAATAAAGGACTTGTGACCAGAGCAACAGCAGCACAAATGGAGCAGGCGCTCATGCAGCAACAGCAGGAACTTGTTTCCCTTCGTGATAAACTACAATCAGATCTTATGGATGAGGAACAGGTGATGAACCGTCAGATACTTGAGTATATTACAAACTTTCTTGAGGAGAAAAAATCAGAATATAATTATCAGTACATCTTTGGTAAAAGCTTTGGTGGTGTAGTTCTATATAGTGATTCTTCATTGGATATAACGCAAAAAGTCCTTGATGCTATTAATGCTAAGTATAAGTCAGAGAAAAAATAATTAGACAATGGGTTTTGCCTCAACTTATCTTAAAGAAAGGGCATTATTCCCTGAAATTTTTAAAGAGGCCCCGGATAAATCTACAGGTATTATAGTTGTAATACCTGCCTATAATGAACCGGGTATAACAAAAGTACTCGATTCTCTTGCAATTTGCAGTGAGCCTCGATGTAAGGCTGAAGTTATTATTGTGGTTAATGCTCCTTCAGATGCTTCTCAGGAGAGCATTGAAAATAACAAAGTAACCTTAGAAAATATTGATAACTGGAAGAAAAAGAATAACAACTGTTTCTTCCGGCTTTTTTCATTTATAGTTGGATCAATCCCGGTTTGTGGGTGGGGTGTAGGACTTGCGAGAAAAACAGGAATGGATGAAGCCGTCCGTCGCTTTAATCATATTAACAATCATGATGGAATAATTTTAAATCTTGATGCTGACTGTCTTGTAGGCCAGAATTATTTTAGCGCTGTTTTTAATGAATTTGAGGGAAGAAGGGATAGATCAGCATGTTCAATCTATTTTGAACATCCACTATCAGGAATAGATTTCCCGGATAACATATATAAGAATATAGCATTATATGAGTTACACCTTCGCTATTATTTTCAGGGACTGGCGTTTGCCGGCTTTCCATATGTCTTTCATACAGTCGGGTCAGCAATAGCAGTTAAGGCACTGCCATATATTAAGGCAGGGGGAATGAATCGTCGTCAGGCAGGAGAAGACTTTTACTTTATTCAGAAGCTGCTCCCTGCAGGAGGCTATTTTAATCTGAATACTACAACCGTCTATCCCTCCCCAAGGCCTTCATTCAGGGTTCCATTTGGCACTGGTGTTACTATTGGGAAACTATCCGAAGAGAATAGCCAGACCCTTTTAACATATGATTTTCAGGCTTTTATGGACCTTAGCTGTTTTTTTAGTATGCCAGAAAGTATTTATCATTGCAGGCCTCAGGATTTGAATCAGTGTTACAAATTGTTACCACGGAGTTTGAAATTATTTATTGGCGAAAATGAGTGGACGGGGAAAATGGAGGAGATTAAGAATAACACCTCTGGTTGGCAATCCTTTACAAAACGATTTTTCAGTTGGTTTAACATGTTCAAAGTGGTGAAATTTCTAAATTTTGTTCATTTAGAGATTTTTGAAAAAAGACCGGTTGGAATTTCTGCCTTAGAATTACTGGAAAATATAGACATTACTTTTGCATCAAAAGATCCTGTTGAACTGCTTCTTTATTACCGGGGGATGGAGAAAACAGCTTTTAATAAAAAAGATCCTTAATTATTTTTTCTGCTGATTTTACGATCCTCCTGTGGCGTAAGAATAATATAGAGATCCTCATCAGGTTTTTTCATATGGTATTGTTCTCTGGCAAATTTTTCGAGGTTGTGATTGTCAGTTTTTAGTTCATGGAGCTTCTGAGAATCAGTTTCAATACGTTTGATATAATACTCTTTGTTCGTCTTAAGCTTGTATAACTCTTTCATCTCTTTATATCTGACAATGAGATTGTTCGAGTCAAAAAGCAAAAGCCAGACTATAAAAATAATGATAGTCAGAATATATTTATTTCTGAACACAGCAGGAATTTTATCTATAATTGAAAACCTGTTCATAATGGTACAAACCTACAATATTTTTTCAACCTCCGCTCATTAAATACAACATCTGTACATCATCTCCATCATGTATAAGTGAGGAATCGTATTTTTCTTTTGGGATAAAAACGCCATTTATCTTAATGATTCTTAATTTAAATGAAAATTTTTTCAGGATAATCATTTCACTGACACTTAGTATCTCTTTGCTGAATTCTTCTTCCCTGTTATTTAATAATATCCTCATAATAAATCTTATACAGTTTATTCCAATTCCATTAGGATTTCAATTACAGTATTAGCCTGCATATTTGCTACTATTCCAACACGAGGGGCCATCGGGGGCATATTATCAGAGGCTTCAGAGGATTCATCCCCGCAAACATACAGTGTTTTGTCTATTTTTCTGCATCTGATAGCTTCGTTGTTCCCCCACCCCGCAATTCCTGAGCCAACAACAATTGGGGTATCTGGCATCTTAGATTGAACAGCTTCAATCAGCATCTCTTTCATATCTGTTCTGTCAAAAGCTTCAACAATAACATTGCACTTTGAAAAAATTTCAGGAATATTGGTAGAATCGAGTTTTATCTGATAGTTTATTACAACAATCTCTGGATTGATACGTGAAATATTTTCTTTTAATGCAAGTGTTTTCATCATGCCTACCTGATCAGCAAAAAAATATTGCCTGTTGAGATTGGCCTCTTCAACTACATCAAAATCAGACAAAACGAGAGTTCCAATTCCACTCCTGGCAAGCGCAATAGCACAATTGGAACCAAGGCCTCCGGCTCCGGCTATCCCTACCCTGAATTTTCCCAATTGAGCTTTTATCTCTGAAAATCTCATTATCTGCCATTTTCCGACTATAAAGATACTGACAATAATAATTACTTAAAAATCAACTTGACTAACCTGATATATTGACTATTATCATATAAAACTTCTTTTCATAGTTATACCTTTGAGTATATTAGTTTATATTGGTGTATTGACATAATTATCAGTAATATGGGCGCACTGGCATTTAAAGAAAATCATAAGCTACTGAAAAAATGGGATTACAAATGGACTCCATTGGAGAAGGGTTATACAGATAAGGTACTTTATATTAATGTGGGTAATTCTGAAGTAAAAGATAAGGATGTGCCTGTAGAGATGAAGGAAAAATTTATTGGTGGTAAAGGTTACGGACTCAGGCTACTTTGGGATGCCACAAAGCCAGATACTAAATGGGATGATCCTGAAAATGAAATAATTATATCTTCAGGGCCGATTGGTGGCATAACCCAGTATTCAGGTTCTGGCAAGTCATTGGTAGTCAGTATATCACCACAGACTGATTTAGTTATTGATAGTAATGTTGGAGGATTCTTTGGGCCATTTCTTAAGTTTTCAGGCTTTGATGCTCTCGAAATTCAAGGTAAGTCAGATAAAGATGTAATTGTTTTTATTGATGGAATAAACCATAAGGTTGAAATCTTTGAAGCGCCAGAGGAAGCCATTGACAGTCATTTGCTGGCAGAGAAACTGACTGACATTTTTGCTGACAATGAAAGTGAGAAGAAATCGATAGGTATTGTATCATCAGGCAGAGCTGCCGACAATTCTCTTATTGGAATGCTAAATTTTAGTTTTTATGATCCAAAGCGTAAAAAAGTTCGTTTAAAGCAGGCAGGAAGGGGAGGTATTGGTACTGTTTTCCGTAATAAGAAAATTAAAGCGCTGGTATGTAAAATACCCGGGGTTAAAGGCAATCTTAATAATGTAGTTGATCTTTCAGCTATAATGGAGAGAGGTAGAAGATTTAACCGGGAGATGCGGGAACTCGATGATGAACAGTGCCAGATGAAGCAGACCGGAACAGCCCACCTGGTGGAGATAATGAATGACCATGATTTGCTTCCTGTGATGAACTATAAATTTGGGAGCCATCCCGATGCTTATAGAATTGATTCTTCAGTATGGAAAAAGCACTTTACTCAGAATATTCCTGATGGTTGTTGGATCGGCTGCAATATGTCATGCAGCAAAGGAGTTGATGATTTTATATTGAAGTCAGGACCTTATAAAGGTCAAAAAGTAATTGTTGACGGCCCTGAATATGAAAATGCAGCAGGGCTTGGTTCAAATTGTGGAATATTTGATCCTGAATATGTTATTGAAACAAATTTCTATTGTGATACATATGGGATCTGTACCATAACCTGGAGTACAGCCACTGCCTTCATTATGGAGTGTTTTCAGAATGGAATTCTTGATTTAGAAAAAACAGGGGGCCTCGATCTAAACTTTGGTAATTCAGAGGCTGTACTCGAAATGCTGCACCAGCTTGCCAGGGGAGAAGGGTTTGGAAAAATAGCCGGAACAGGAGTTCGCAAAATGAAAGAATTGTTTATTAAAAACGGATGGGGCGATGCAGCATTCCTTAATGACATCGGGATGGAAAATAAGGGACTTGAATATTCTCAGTATTTGCCAAAAGAATCACTGGCACAACAGGGTGGTTTTGCACTCACTAATAAAGGTCCTCAACATGATGAAGCATGGCTTATATTCATGGATATGATAAATAACCAGATACCAACATTTGAAAATAAAGCCGAAGCTCTTCATTATTTTCCTATGTTTCGAACCTGGTTCGGCCTGGTCGGATTATGTAAGTTGCCATGGAACGATGTTGAACCGGAGACCAATGCACAAACTGATGAACCTGCAAAAGTCCCGGAGCATGTCGATAACTATGTTGCTATATATAAGGCGGTTACTGGTCGTGAATTCGACAAGAAACGGTTAGTGCAGGATTCCGAACGGGTATATAACTTTCAAAGGGTATTTAACCTCAGGCGTGGTTTTGGTACACGTATCCACGACAGACAACCCTATCGCGCGGCAGGTCCGGTTACTATAGAAGAGTATGAATCGCGTACTGAACGGTATGACAAACAACTTAAGGAAAAGACAGGATTTGACCCGGTAGGTAAGACAACAGCGGAGAAAATGAAAGTCCTCAGAAAATATCGTGAGGATCAGTATGAATCGCTCATAGATGCAGTTTATCTGCGACGTGGTTGGAATAGTAATGGTGTTCCTAAAATTGAATTTCTTAAGAAGATAGGGATAGATCTTCCTGAAGTGATTGAAGTAGTGGAAAAATTCCAGTGATTATCCGGGTTAAATTGTTTATTTTTATCGTGATTGCTGAAAATATCCAATAGAGGAATATTTTGTGCCGGTATTTTTGCCATTGTGCAGTATTTAATACAAATTGAGTATTGGGAATCAAACATAAAAACCCATTGATTTTCTTCGTTTACCCCGACCCCATGGGGAGCGAAGAAAATCAATTTACTCCCCTTGGGGATGGGGTAAATAAATTGATTTTCAAGAGATTTGCAATTTCTTATTCATGATTGCCGATAGTCATATAAAACAATATCTGATATTATATGAGGAAAGTTTTGTTTTTGGCTGTTATATGTACAGTGCTCCTGAATAGTTGCGGAAACAGAGATTCGGTTAAAACAAAAGAGATAATAATATTTCATGCCGGCAGCCTTTCTGTGCCTTTAAGGATACTAAAGAGTAATTATGAAAAGAAAAATCCAGCAATTAAGATTTTTCTTGAACCAGCTGGCAGCCTTGTTTGTGCAAGGAAGATAACTGAGCTTAAAAAGCCCTGTGATATTATTGCTTCTGCTGATTATTTTGTTATTAATGAGATGATTATACCGGAATATTCAGATTGGAGTATAAGGTTTGCAACAAATGAAATGGTTATTGCATATCATGAAAAATCCAGGTACTCTTCAGTAATTAATAGCGACAACTGGATTGAAATTCTTTTAAAGGATGATGTCATTTATGCACGATCTGATCCAGATCTTGATCCCGGAGGATATAGAACAGTTCTGGCATTAATGCTTGCTGAGAAGTATTATAAAAAGGAAGGTTTGACAGAAGAAATGGTCATAAAAAACAAAGATTTCGTTCGGCCAAAAGAGGTGGACCTTATAGCTCTTATTGAATCTAATGCTATTGATTATATGTTTCAGTATAAGTCAGTTGCGATACAACATGGTTTAAGTTATATTGAACTGCCTGATGATATCAATTTATCAAACCCAACAAAAGAAGAGATATATAGTTCTGTTTCCATCGATGTTACGGGCAATAAGCCGGGAACAAAGATGAATGTAACTGGTGGATATATTAATTATAGTCTGACAATACTTGATGAGGCACCGGAGAGGGATGAGGCGATTGATTTTATTAGTTATGTATTGAGCGATGAAGGTCTGGAAATTTTTAGGAAAAATGGTCAGAATCCAATTATCCCCTTTTCGACCGAGCAGTTTGATAGAATTCCTTCAAAGCTAAGGCAGTATTTACCTGACTATAATGTGAAATAGTTTTATTATGAACCGATACGGACCTTTTAACTGGATTTTCCTGATCTTATCATCTCTGGTTCTGCTCTTTATTGTAGCACCCCTCCTTGGTTTATTTTTGCGAACAGGGGTTGGAGAGTTTCTGGAAACAGCCAGCGATAAAGAAGTTCAGGAGAGTATCTGGCTTACCATCTGGGTATCTTTCCTGGCAACTTTTTTCTTTGCGGTAGCAGCAGTACCTTTTGCCTGGTTGTTAGCCAGAAAGAATTTTCCTCTTAAGAGTATTGTTCAGGGCATAATTGATCTGCCCGTGGTTCTCCCTCATACTGCTGCCGGTATAGCACTTTTGGGATTCATTTCAAGAGATGGACTGTTGGGTAAGGCAGCTGATTCAGTAGGGTTTAACCTGGTGAATAATCCTGCAGGCATAGCTCTTGCAATGGCATTCGTTAGTTTGCCATTTCTTATTAATTCAGCCCGTGATGGCTTTGCTGCTGTTCCTGAGAGACTGGAAAAGGCTGCTTTAAACCTTGGAGCCAGCCGGTCGAGAGTATTTTTTTCAGTTTCGATTCCCCTGGCCTGGAGAAGCATAATTACAGGGTTCGTGATGATGTTTGCGAGGGGGATGAGTGAGTTCGGAGCTGTTGTTATAATTGCATACCATCCGATGATCGCTCCTGTACTTATCTACGACAGATTCAGCTCCTTTGGGCTGTCATATGCTCGTCCTGCAGCAGTGCTGTTCATTATAGTTGCTCTTGTAATATTTACTATATTAAGGCTTCTCGGGGAGAGAAGAAAAACAATTGTTGGAAAAAGCGAATATGTTGATCCTTAAAAAAATATCAAAGAAGCTTGGTGAATTCCAAATAACTGATATTGACCTTGAAATATCTGAAGGGACTTACTATGTTCTCCTGGGAAGGTCTGGTTCAGGGAAGACTCAATTACTGGAACTAATTGCAGGCCTCACAAGACCAGATTCGGGAGAAGTATGGCTTGATGGAGAAGATATAACGGAGCAGAAGATTCAAAGGAGAAGTATAGGTCTGGTTTTTCAGGATTATGCCATTTTTCCGAATATGACTGTTTCAAAAAACATTGCTTATTCAATAAGTAACGGCAAAATAGATAAAACAACTGTTCAGGAAAGGGTCAGAAAAATTGCCGGAGAACTCAATATTTCACATCTTCTGGAAAGAGATACTCATTATCTCTCAGGTGGAGAGCTTCAGAGAGTAGCTCTTGCCCGAACACTTATCACATCACCCAGATTACTCCTGCTTGATGAACCAATGGCTTCTATTGATGCAAGTCTAAAGGACGATATAAAGAGATTATTTCGTCGCCTAAACAGGGATGGACTTACAATAATCCATGTTACACATGATTACAGGGAAGCAGTAAGTCTGGCTTCACGGGTGGGGGTAATACATAATGGCAGGATAATCCAGGAAGGTAATACTGATGAAGTATTTAAGAGACCCATAAACAAATTTGTAGCAAGATACTCAGGCATAAGAAATTTTTTCAGGGTTGAATTCAGAAAAGAAGATGGTGAATGGAAAGCAGTATCTGAAGATAAATTGGTTTTTAGCCTTTCTGAAAACGAATATCCACAGGAAGGGTTACTGATTCTCCGAAGCGATGATATAAAGATAACTTTGGAAATGCCTTCTTCTCTTCCAAATAATTGCTTTAAGGGTATTGTGAGGGAGATTCTGCCATCTGAATACGGAATGGAAATTACAGTTGATGCAGGAGAAATATTTTATGTTGATATATCAGCTGATACCTATAAGAGCCATCCTGTTTGTGAATCATCGGAGGTCTGGATCTCATTTCTCCCTGAAGCAGGTATAGCTTTGCAGGGAAGTAATTGAAGATATGAATTGAAGCCCCTCTGCCGCTTCGCGGCATCTCCCCTAAAGGGGAGCAAATACTTTGGTGTTTAGGTAAATTTCATTTATATTCAGAGGATTAACCCCCCTTTAGGGTAATGGTGCTAACTTAATAATTATATTATCTTTGTGGTAAATTAATATCAAAGATAATGAAACAGAATAGATCTCTTGCAATAAGTAGTAAAATCCAGGAATGTAAAATGGGTAATATTATAGGAC
>Ga0307377_10002932_pt1 | contig 19743 bp, 21 predicted proteins | sample TR3MG_FD_202535 | JGI IMG/M metagenome (GOLD analysis project Ga0307377, IMG submission 202535) | Soil microbial communities from Risofladan, Vaasa, Finland - TR-3 | ecosystem: Environmental > Terrestrial > Soil > Coastal area > Acid sulfate soil | place: Finland: Risofladan, Vaasa | collected... | reverse complement strand
GTGGTGCGAAGCGTCCGTTGGCCGGACTCATCACGAAGAGCGCTTGATCCAGTGCCGGGTTCAACCGCGCGACGGTCACGACGGAGTCGATGCCTCCGCCGAAGGGGGTGAGCACGCGGTCGCGGTCGAGCCGGACGTGATGGCGACTCACTGGAGTGCCCCCCTCGATGACCACGTCGTCGAGGGGGAGGTCGTTGGCGACCGAGAACTCACCGAGGCCGTCGTGCAAGGCGGCGTGGAGCAGGGCGCGGCCACTGCCGCCGAGGGGGGTGGTGGCCACGTCGACGCGTCGGGCGGCGCCCGCCTTGTAGTACGAGAGGCCGGCCACCAGATACCAGAGTTCGGCGAGGGCGACCACCGGCGGTGACGCGAGGTCATCAATCCCCTCGAAGGTGACGGTCTCGACGAAGGTCCGCCCGTCGAGCTCGTAGCGGCCCGTGAGGGTGTGCGCGGTGACTTCGAGACCCGTGTAGCGAAAGACGTCCGCACGGCGTTTCATGCGAGGTGCCCGATCATGACGGTCTCATGCTACGACGCGTCTAGCGACGAGGGCGAAGCGACCACAGGGACGCTTCGCCCGGTCGCTGAAGAAGGTCTCGCCGCCGTCGGTGGTCTGGGTGCAGGCGGTGATGTGGGACCCACTGACCCCGAGGCCGAGCAGTTGGTCCTGGGCCACCCGACGCAAGTCGAGACGCCACCGGGAGTCGGCGTCGGGTCGCAACGCCCCCGCCACCGTCTCGAAGCGCTCGGCGACCTCCGAGCCCACCTGGTAGGCCTCGGGCGAAATCGACGGACCGATGAAGGCGTGCACGCGAGCCGGATCGGGGAAGCCCTCGAGAGCGTGGGTCAGCACGCGGGCGTCTAACCCCCGCCAACCCGCGTGGACGACCGCCAGTCGAGGGGAGGCCTGGTCGTAGAGCAGCACGGGCAGGCAGTCGGCCACGAGGATCGCGAGCGCGAGGTCGGACCGGTCCGTGTGCATGGCGTCGGCGCAAGTGTCCGGTCTCGCGTCGTCGGCACTGACGTCGTCGTGGCCGTGCACCTGGCGCACGATGACCAGGTGATCGACACCGACGCCGATGGCGTCGCCGACCCGTTGCCGATTCTCCATCACGTGGTCGGCTCGGTCCCCGACGTGCAGGCCCAGATTGAGCGAGTCGTAGGATCCGAAACTCACGCCACCGAAGCGGTCGGTGACGAAGGCGTCGATGCCGTGGTCTCTCGCCGAGGCGATGGGGTAGACACTCAGCGGCCCCCTCACCTCGGGGATCAGGGTCAGTTCGGTTGGCACGCGGGACAGATTCCGTTGAGTTCGAGGACGTGGCGCAGGTCGTGGTAACCGAAGCGTTCGCCGATCTGATGGGCCCACTGCTCCAACTCGGGTGCGTCGACCTCGACGGTCGCGCCGCAGTGGCGACACGCCAAGTGGTGGTGGTGGGCGTCGATTACGCAGCGCCGATAGAGACTCTCTCCGCGGTCGGTCATGACGACGTCGACCTCGCCGCTGGCGGCGAGTCGCTTCAACTGGGCGTAGACCGTGGCGAGGGAGATCTGACCACCGTCTCGAACGATGAACGAGTGCAGGTCCTGGGCGCTGACGAAGCCCTGGACCCGGCTGAGCACCCCGACGACTTCACGGCGTTGGGTGGTGTTGCGGGTCGAGGGCATGCCCCGAGTCTAATGTCCATTGGGTTGCACATTGGAATGATTCCAAGTAACCTAAATGGAATGGTTCTAAAGAAGACTCGGGCCTCGCTGCTGGTGGCCCTGATCCTGACGCTGGTGGCGGTGCTCGCCGTCTTCGTGCGCGGAGCGTTCGGAGGACCAGCCCTGGGGCGACCGGTCATCGTGGCGGGAGTCTCTCAGTGGGGAGCTCTCGCGCGCGAGTTGGCCTCGCCCGATTTGCGGGTCGTCTCCCTGCTGAGCGACCCGAACGCCGACCCTCACGAGCACGAGGCCACGGTCGGCGACGCCGCCAACGTGTCCAGGGCGACCTACGTCGTGCTGAACGGGGCCGGCTACGACTCGTGGCTCCAGCACCTGACCGCCCTGCAAGGACCTCAAGCGCACGTCATCTCGGTGGCGGGGCTCATGGGCGTCTCCGCGGGCCAGAACCCGCACCTGTTCTACGACCCGGCGGCCGCGATGGCCCTCGTGCGCCGCCTCACCACCACCCTCGACGCCCACGGGCACTACCCCGGGGTCGACGTCCGCTCGCGCAGACTGCTCGCCCAACTCGACGTCGTCACCCAGCGGGTCGCACTGATTCGATCGAGCTGCGCCAATGTGCCGGTCGCCGCCACCGAGGACGTGGCGACGTATCTGCTGGACGCCGCCGGGCTGCGGGTCGTCACCCCCGAACGCCTGCGGCTCGCGATCGGCAACGGCGTCGACCCCTCGATTCAGGACCTGGCGACCGCGACCGCGCAACTGCGCGCGCATCCGGCCTTCCTGATCGACAACGTACAAACGGCCACGCCGCTGACCAATCAGCTGGTGGCCGAGGCGACGGCTCAACACGTACCGGTGATCCGGGTCACCGAGACGATGACCGGCACCTCGTACGTCGCGTGGATTGAGAATGTGATCGGGCAGGTGGAACGGGCGTTACGACATGAAGGGTGTTTGAGATGAGCGTGTTGGAGATGCGCGGCGGCGGCGTCGTTCTGGGCGGTCGCCCAATTTGGCGCGACGCCGACTTCCGATTGGAGCCCGGGACGATTACGGCGGTGCTCGGACCGAACGGATCGGGCAAGTCGACGTTGCTGAAGGTGATCCTCGGGCTGCTTCCACTCGACTCGGGGAGTCTGCGGGTCTTCGGTGAGGCGCCCCAGCGGGGCAGTCGCGCCGTTGGTTACATGGCTCAGTCACGGGCCGCCGACACCATGTCGGCCATGACCGGTCGCGACTACGTGGGACTCGGTTTCGACGGGCCGCGCTTCGGCTGGGGTCGCGACCGGGCCAAACACGACGTGGTGGCCGAGGCGCTCGCGCTGACCGGCTCGACGTCGTTCGCGGACCAGGCGTTGGCGAGCCTCTCGGGCGGACAACGCCAGCGCATCGCCCTGGCTCACGCCACGGTCTTTCGACCGGGGCTGCTGCTGCTCGACGAACCGCTGGCGGCGCTCGACCTCGCCGCCCAGGCCGAAATCGTCGATCTCATCAATCTGATCTGCGACACGACCGGTGCGGCGGTCGTCGTCGTCGCCCACGACCTCAACCCGCTGGCGTCGATCGTCGACCAGGTCTTGTGGATCGCCCGACATCAGGTGCGCAGCGGCTCCGTTGACGAAGTCGTGAACGAGAAGACCTTGAGTGACCTCTACGGCCACCCCATCGAGATCGTCATCACCTCGCACGGCCGTCGGGTCATCGTCGGGCTCGAGGAGGAGTTCGCCCATCCCCATCCGCACGGTCACGATCACTCGCACGACCACCACCACGAACACGACGAAGAAGTCGCGCACGTGCACCTGGACGAGGTCTACGAGGAGGAGACGCGATGAGCCTCAGTGAACTGCTTTCGACGTCGTTCGTCCAGCACGCCTTCTACGCGGTGACGGCGGTGGCATTGGCCGCGGGCGCCGTTGGGTACTTCGTCGTCCTCCGTCGCCAGGCCTTCGCCGCCCACGCCATTGGCCACGTCGGGTTCGCCGGCGCCGCGGGGGCGGTGTGGCTCGGGTTCTCGCCCATCGTGGGGCTGCTGGTGTTCTGTCTTGGCGCCGGACTGCTCATCGGAGTGGGCGGCGCCACGCTCGACGAGAGCGACGCCGTGGTGGGCGTCACGCTCACCGCTGCGCTCGGACTGGGCGTGCTCTTCATCTCGCTCTACAGCGGCTACGCCAACGCCACCTACTCCATCCTCTTCGGTCAGATCCTCGGCGTCACGTGGGGCGACGTGGGACTGGTCGCGCTCTTGTCGGTGGCGGTGCTCGTGGTGCTGTCGTTCGTGTATCGGCCGCTGCTCTTCGTCTCGGTCGACGCCCAAGCGGCGCAGGCGCGCGGCCTCTCGCCGCGGGCGATGTCGATGCTCTTCATGACGTTGCTGGCGATCACCACCGTGGTCGCCATCCAGATCGTCGGGGTGCTGCTCGTCTTCTCCCTCCTCGTCGCGCCGGCCGCCGCCGCCGAGGCGACGACCAGCCGTCCGCTGGCCGCGCTCGGGCTGTCGATGGGGCTGGCGCTCTTCAGTGCGTGGGTGGGCCTGCTCCTCGGGGTGTGGGTCGGTGGCCCGGTCAGCTTCTGGATCACCGCCCTGGCGGCGCTGTCGTACCTGGTGGCTCGCGTGCTCGGCGCGGCGGTCACCCGTCAGTCGCACCGGTCGCATGCGTAATCTACACACGTGAGTCCCGACGTCCAGGCCCTGCTCGAGGAGTGTCACTTCCCACCACCGGGGACGCACGTCGACTTGGCCGTGTCGGGCGGACCGGACTCGCTCGGACTCCTCCTGCTCGCCCGGGCGCAGGGCCTCGAGGTGTCGGTCCACCACGTTGACCATCACGCGCGCCCCACGAGCGGACTCGACGCGGACTTTGTGCGCACGGTCTGCGCGCGGCTCGACGTGGCCTGCGTCGTTCACGACGTCGAGGTCGCGCCGGGCGCGAACTTCGAGTCCCGTGCCCGTTCGGCCCGGCGCGCGGCGATGCCCGCCGGCGTGATGACGGGCCACACCACCGACGACCTCGTCGAGACCGTCCTCTTGAACATGTTGCGAGGCGCCGGGGTCGACGGGATGTCGCCGATGGTCGCAGATCCGAGCAAGCCGCTGGTCGATCTACGTCGCGCGAGGCTCCACGAGTTCGTCGCGGCGTCGGAGTTCGCGCCGCGCCACGACGAGAGCAACGACAGTGCCGCCTTCCAGCGCAACCGGGTGCGCCACGAGTTGCTGGTGCTGATGGCCGACATCGCCCAGCGCGACGTCGTGCCAGTTCTCGCCCGGCAGGCGCTGTTGATGCACGACGAGCGTGTCTGGCTCGACGAGTTGAGTGGCGGCGACCGACCGATTGACCTCGCGAGCGCCGACTGTCGGGTGGTGGGTCAGTGGCCGACGGCCCGGTTGCGCCGTTGGCTGCGCGAGCAGTTGCGGTCGTCCGACGAGGGGGACGGCACGCACCCGCCTTCGGCCCACGAGGTCGATCGGGCCCTACGCGTGGTGCGCGGCGAGGCCGTCGCCACCGAGATCAGTGGGGGACGACGACTGGCTCGCCGCGGCCAACGCCTCACGCTCGAGTAGCGCTCTCCACTACGCTGACGGAGCATGGACACCCATTCTTCCGAGGATTTTACGGCCACGTGGGCCCGTCACGACCTCGGTGAGGTCGTGGTATCGGCCCGTCAGGTCCACCAGCGCGTCCTCGAACTGGGCCACCAGATCACCGTGGATTACGCCACCAATCCGCCGCTGCTGGTCTGTGTGCTGAAGGGCGCGATCAACTTCATGTCCGACCTGATGCGGTCGATCGAACTGCCCGTCGAGGTCGATTTCATGGCCGTCTCCTCCTACGGAGCCGCTACGAAGACCAGCGGCGTGGTGCGTATCGTGAAGGACCTTGACGTCGACCTGGCGGACCGCGACGTGCTGATCGTCGAGGACGTGGTCGACTCGGGTCTCACCCTCAACTACCTGCGCCAGTATCTGGGGGCGCGCAACCCGCGCACGCTCGAGGTGTGCGCGCTGTTGGTCAAGGTCGGCGAGCAGCGAGTGGAGCAGTCGCTCAAGTACGTGGGCTTCAGCATCCCCTCGGACTTCGTGGTCGGCTATGGGCTCGACGTCAACGAGCGCTACCGCAACCTTGACGCGATCTACACCTTCACCGGTCAGGTCTGACCGTGGTCGATCACGCTCGCGTGCAGGAGCTGGTCCGCGAGTTGCTGGCGGCCATCGGTGAAGACCCCGACCGCGACGGGTTGCGTGAGACGCCTCGGCGAGTCGCCGACATGTACGTCGAACTCTTCGAGGGACTCGAGGCCGATCCCGGCGAACACCTGCGGGTCACGTTCGAGTCGGACCACGACGAGATGGTCATGGTCCGCGACATCCCGTTCACGTCGCTCTGCGAGCACCATCTCATCCCCTTCATGGGCCTCGCGCACGTCGCCTACCTGCCCGGACCCGAGGGGCGCATCACCGGCCTCTCGAAGATGGCCCGACTCGTCGAGGGCTACGCCCGCCGTCTCCAGGTCCAAGAGCGCATGACCACCGAGATCGTCGAGGCGATGGAACGCGAACTGCACCCCAAGGGCACGATCGTGGTGCTCGAGGCCGAGCACTTCTGCATGTCGATGCGCGGGGTGAAGAAGGCCGGCTCCACGACGGTGACCTCGGCCGTGCGCGGAGTCTTCCGCGACGACGCGGCCTACCGGTCCGAAGCGCTCCAGTACATCCATCAACGCAGGTCCACGTGGCGCTGAGCCCGTCGGTGATGGGCATCGTCAACGTGACCCCCGATTCCTTCTTCCCCGCGTCGCGCACGGCGCAGGCCAACGAGGCCGTGGCGCGCGGTCTCGCCCACTTCGCCGTGGGCTGTGACATCGTCGACGTGGGTGGCGAGTCGACTCGTCCCGGCGCCGTCGACGTCGACGAGTCCGAGGAGATCGCTCGGGTCGTGCCGGTGGTGGCGGCCCTCGCCCTCGCCGGGCCGGTGTCGGTCGACACTCAGAAGGAGGGCGTCGCGCGCGCCGCGGTCGCCGTCGGCGCCGGGGTCATCAATGACGTCTCGTGCACCCTCGTCGAGGTCGCTGGCGAGCTGGGTGTCGGCTACGTCGCGATGCACCGGCGAGGCGACTCGCGCACGATGCAGGTCGACCCCACCTACGACGACGTCGTCTCCGAGGTCGAGGAGTTCCTCCGCCGCGCCGCCGAGCGCGCCCAACGCGCCGGGGTGAAATCGCTCTGGCTCGATCCGGGTATTGGCTTTGGCAAGACCACCGAGCACAACCTCGCGCTGCTGGCCCACTGTGGGCGCTTCGTCACGCTGGCGCGCGAGTTCGGGGCCGGGGTACTGATCGGCACGAGTCGCAAGCGCTTCCTCGGTCAGATCGGGCCGGTCGCGCTCGAGGTGGACCAACGCCTCGAGGGCTCGATCGCCACCGAGGCCTGGGCCATGCTCGAGGGTGTCAGTATGGTTCGGGTACACGACGCTGCGGTGGCCGTGCAGCTCAGGGAGTTGCTCGTGCGCCCCGTCGAGGAGGTAGTCGCGTGAGGGGTAAGTGGGCGGCGGGCATTGAGCCGCGGAGCTTCACGTGGGTCTACAAGGGGATTCTGGCCGTCTCGGAGCGGCCCGGTGGCTCGACGACGGTCCACCGGCGCGTGCGCCGCGACGAGGAGTTACTGTGGCTGAAGCATCAGGGTTTCGGACGGGTCATCTCGATCCTGCCCGTGATGCAGCAACTGAACGCCTACTTCGAACACGGCCTGAGCGCGAGCCACTACGCCCTGCGCGGCGGGCCCCAGCAGCGCGACGTCCTCGAGGCCTGCTACCTCGACCTGTCGAACTCGATGGACACCAAGACCATGGTGTTGCTGCACAGTGACGAGGTATCCGACCGCCTCCTCGGCGTCATCGCGGGCTACCTCGTGTGGTCCAAGCGGGTGCCCACGGTGCCCACCGCCATCGCACTGGTCGAGCGACTGTTCAAGCGTTCGATCGGGCCCGACGGACGGGCGGTCCTGTCGGACCTCCCCGAGCCGAGAGCATGACCGACGTCATCGAACTGCGCGAACTGCGCTGCAGCGCCATCGTCGGCGTGCTCGCTGAAGAGCGTGATCGCCCCCAACCGCTGATGTTCGACCTCGACCTCCACCGCCCGTTCGAGGCCGCGGCGTTCAACGACGACATCACCGAGACGACGAACTACGCCAATGTCCTCGAGTTGACGACCCGCGTCGCCACCGAAGGTCAGTACCTGCTCCTCGAGACGCTCGCCTACCGGGTGGCCTACGAGATCCTCGCGTTCGACCCGGAGATCCTCTCGGTCACCGTGGCGGTGCGCAAGGTTCGCCCGCCCGTGCCCGAAGACGTCGCGACGGTGGGCGTGCGCTGCACCGTGCACCGAACGTAGTGCGACGGGCGTACTTGTCGTTGGGCTCGAACCTCGGTGATCGGGCGCTGAACCTGGCCACGGGGATCGACGTCGTCGCCGGCACCGACGCGTGCCGCCAGTCGCTCGTGTACCAGACCGAGCCGGTGGGCGGGGTCGCCCAGGACGACTTCTGGAACCTGGTGGTCGAACTGACGACCGCGGCGTCGGCTCAGGAACTCCTCGCGCGCTGCCGGGCCGCCGAAAGCGCCTGCGGGCGGGTGCGCGACGTGCGCTGGGGCCCGCGAACCCTGGACGTGGACGTGCTGCTCATCGAGGGTGAACTGAGCGACGATCCCGAGGTCCTGGTGCCACACCCCCGGCTCTACGAGCGGTCGTTCGTGCTCGTCCCGCTGCGCGAATTGGCGCCGGAACTGGTCGACGATGAGCAGTTGGCGGGTGGCGTGGGCCGGGTCGTCGCACTCGGTACACTCGAGACGTTGCGCTAATACCGAACGGCACCCGAGAGGGGCTGGAACGGAGCTCCCATGAACATCACCATTATCGGCGCCGGTCGGGCCGGGACCTCACTCGACCTGGCCCTGGGTCGCGCGGGTCACTCGCCGCGCCTCGTCCACCACGATGAACTGGAGCGGATCGGCACGCCCGACCTCGTGCTGCTCTGTGTTCCCGACGACCACATCGCGACCGTCGCCGAGCGGGTCCCGGTCGCCGACTACGTGGTGGCCCACGTGGCCGGATCGCGCGGGCTCGACGTCCTCGCCCCCCACCGCCGGGTGGGCACGATGCATCCGCTCATGACGCTGCCCTCCACCGAGGTCGGTGCGGACCGACTCATGGGGGCGACGTACTGCGTCGCGGGTGACGAACTGGTCTTCGAGGTCGTCGCCTCGCTGCGCGGCCGGGCCATCACGCTCCGTGACGACCAGCGCACCGCGTACCACGCCACGGCCACGGCGGCCGCCAACCACCTCGTGGCCCTCATGGGACACGTCGAGGAGCTCGCCCGGTCCGTCGGACTCAGCCTCGAGGACTTCCTGCCCCTGGCCCAGCGGGCGCTGGACGACGTGGCGGCGGTCGGCCCCGAAGCGGCGCTCACCGGTCCGGCCTCGCGCGGGGACCTCGCCACCATCGACGCCCACCTGTCGGCGATACCGGCCCCGGAGCGCTCGGCGTACGTCGCGATGGCCAACGTGGCGCTCGGCCTCGCCGAGCGGCGGCGCACCCGAACGCTCGCCTAGTGGAACGGATCACCGGGCTCGCGGCGTGGCGGTCCTACGCGAACGAGCAACGCGCGGCGGGACGTCGTGTCGGCCTGGTGCCGACCATGGGGGCGCTGCACGCCGGTCACGCCTCGCTGTTTCGCGCCGCCCACGACCACGGCGACGTGGTGCTGGCGACGCTGTTCGTGAACCCGCGCCAGTTCAACGACGCGGCGGACTTGCGGGCCTATCCCCGCACGCCCGACGCCGACCTCGCGGTGGCCTTGGCCAACGGCGTCGACTGCCTCGTCGAGCCGACGCTCGCCGACATGTGGCCGGCCTACCCCGACCTGACCGCCACCACGGTGTCGGTGCGGGGGCTCAGTGACGGGCTCGAGGGAGCGGGGCGTCCCGGGCACTTCGACGGCGTGGCGAGCGTCGTGGCGAAACTGTTCGCGGTGACGGGACCGTGCCGGGCCTACTTCGGGGAGAAGGACTTCCAGCAGATCGCCGTCGTGCGCCAGATGGCGCGTGACCTGGCCTTCGATGTCGAGGTGGTCGGGTGTCCCATCGTGCGCGATCACGACGGGCTGGCCCTGTCGAGCCGGAACCTGCTGCTCGAACCCGAGGCCCGTTCACGGGCCCTCGGTCTGTCGCGGGCCATCGAGAAGGTGGCGCACGATCCGGCTCCCGCGAGCGTGCTGCGCGCCACCATGCGGGCGGTCCTCGAGCACAGCGGGCTCGAGGTCGCCTACGTCGAGGTCGTCGACCCGGTGACGCTGGTGCCCACCGGTGACGGGGAGGCGGGCGAGCGTCGTGCCCTGGTCGCGGCGCTGGTCGACGGGGTGCGACTGATCGACAACGGTCCGGTCACCGTGACCAGCGGGGACGACTGATGCTGCTCGCCATGGACGTGGGCAACACCGAGACGGTGATCGGGCTGTTCGGTCCCGAGGTACCCGACGCCCCCGAGGCCATGGGTTTCGCCCGGGCGAGCGGGGAGCGGGGGCTGGCGTTCCACTGGAGAATCTCGACGGTCAGCGAGCGCACGCCCGACGAGCACGCGATGGTGCTCACCCAGTTGCTCGATCTCGAGGGGATCGACCTGCGTACCGAGATCTCCGCCATAGCGATCTCGTCCTCCGCCCCCGCGGTCACGACGCAACTGCGGCGCATGGCCAACCGATGGTTCTCCGACCTGGACCTGACGGTGATCGGCCCGGGGACCAAGTCGGGTATGCCAATCCTCTACGACAACCCGCGCGAGGTGGGCGCGGACCGGATCGCCGACGCGGTCGGGGCCTACGACCTCTACCCCGGGGCGTCGATCATCGTGGACATGGGCACCGCGACCGTCTTTGACGTGGTGAGCGCCAAGGGCGAGTACCTCGGCGGGGCCATCGCACCGGGGGTGGCGATCTCACTCGAGGCCCTGTACACCCACGCCTCGGCACTACGTTCGGTCGAACTCGTCATCCCGCGCTCGGTCATCGGTCGCTCGACCGTCGAGTCGATCCAGGCCGGTGTCCTCTATGGCTTCGCCGCCCAGGTCGACGGGATCGTCGAGCGCATCCTCGCCGAGCTCGGGGAGGCCACCGTCATCGCGACCGGGGGGCTCGCGGGACTCATCGCACCCCATACCCGACACGTCCAGCACGTCGAACCGTGGTTGACCCTGCACGGATTGCGTATCGTTCATGAACGTAATCATTCGGGAGACGCTTCGTGACCACGCCATACAGATTCGCTCATACCGCCTACGCACTCGATCTGCAGACGAAGTTCGGCGACCTGAACGACGGGGACGAGTCGGGCGTCACCGTCAGCGTGGCGGGACGGGTGATGCTGCTGCGCACCCAGGGCAAACTCGCCTTCGCGACCATGCGCGACTCCAGCGCGGAGATCCAGCTCTTCGCGCTGGCCGCCCTGACCGAGGAGTTCGAGGAGTTCACCAAGCTGCACCTGGGTGACTGGGTCGGCGTCACCGGCGAGGTCGTGCGCACCAGGCGCGGCGAGCTCTCGGTGAAGGTGAACACGTGGGTCCGCCTCGCCGAGGCGCAGCACAACTTCGGCGACAAGTGGGCGGGCATCACCGACTACGACCTGCGTTACCGCCACCGCGAGGCGGACCTGTGGGCGAACCCTTCGACCCGCGACTCGCTCCAGCGCCGCAGCGCGATGTTGCGTGCGCTGCGCCAGCGCTGCTGGGCGCAAGGTTTCATCGAGGTGGAGACGCCGATTCTCAATGCGGTCGCGACCGGGGCGGCGGCGCGCCCGTTTCGCACTCATCACAACGCGCTGGACAGTGACTTCTTCCTGCGCATCGCCCCCGAGCTCTGGCTGAAGCGCCTCGTCGTGGGCGGCTTCGAGCGGGTGTTCGAACTCGGACGGGTCTTTCGCAACGAGGGCGTGAGCCCCCGCCACAACCCCGAATTCACGATGCTGGAGCTCTACGCCGCGTACTGGAACTACGACGACATGATGACCTTCACCGAAGAACTCGTCGCCGGCGTGGCCCTCGACGTCCTCGGCACGACCGAGACCGAGTACCAGGGTCGGCCGTTCTCCTTCACCACTCCCTGGCCGCGCCGGACGATGGCCGAGCTCGCGAGCGAGGCCGTCGGCGAGGATGTCTCGGTGCACACGTCACGCGAGCGCTTGGCGCAACTGCTCGTCGAACGCGAGGTCGAGGTCCACGCCTCGTGGGGGCCCGGTCGGTGTCTCGCCGAACTCTTTGAAGTGACCTGCGAGGCGTCGCTCTGGAACCCCATCTTCGTCACCGATTTTCCGGTGGAGGTGTCGCCGCTGGCGCGACGCCATCAGCACGATCCAGAACTGACCGAGCGTTTCGAGTCCTACGCCGTGGGCCGCGAGCTCTCCAACGGATTCAGCGAGTTGAACGACCCCGTCGACCAACGCGCCCGATTCGAGGATCAGGCGCGGCTCGCCGCGGCCGGTGAGCTCGAGGCGATGGCGATCGACGAGGACTACATCAAGGCCCTCGAGTGGGGGCTGCCGCCGACGGCGGGTCTCGGGATCGGCGTCGACCGACTCGCGATGCTGATCGCCAATGAGGCGAACATCCGCGAGGTCATCGCCTTTCCCACGTTGAAGCCGTTGCGCGACTAGGCGACGGGGGTCTCAGGAAGATCGGCCGGCGGTGTGATCGACCCCGCGCCACCGCTTCGGCTCCTCGGGAAGGGCCGTGCGACAACTCCCTAGTAGGTTGGCAGGTCCTCGAGCAGCGACTCGATGAGCGAGGAGAAGCCGTCACGCAGCTGGGCATTGCCCACCACGCTGAGCGCTTCGTGGGCGAGCACGTTGAAACTCTCGGCGGCGATGATGGTCTTCTCGATTCCGTCGGTGGCGACCACGAGCTTGCGGGCGCGTTCACGTTCGTCATCGTCGAGCGCACTGCCCAGGATGCCACGGAGCTCCTGACCGACGATGGGGTCGCGCAGGGCGTACAACGTGGGCAGGTTGTAGATGCCCTCAGCGAGGTCCTGACCGGCGGGCTTGCCGAGCTGGTTGTCGGTCGCGATGACGTCGAGGATGTCGTCGCGCAACTGATAGATCATGCCGAAGCAGCGTCCGAATTCGGTGAGCGCTTCGGTCTCGTCGGGGGACAGTCTCGCGGTGAGTGCCCCCACCCGGCAACTCGACGCCATGAGCGAGGCGGTCTTGCCCTCGATGGCTTCGAAGTAGTCATCCTCGGTCCGCTCGACCGAGAAGGCGGTGCGGACTTCGGAGACCTGGCCACGGGTCAACCACGCGAGGGTCCGGGCCAGCAGTCCGGCGACGTCCGTGCCCAAGTCGGCCGCAATCGCGGCCGACCGCGCCATGAGGTAGTCCCCGGCGACGATGGCGATCAAGTTCCCGTACCGGGCGTTCACACTGTCGACGTTGCGGCGCACCTCGGCCTCGTCCATGACGTCGTCGTGGTAGAGCGAGGCCAGGTGCATCAGTTCCACGGCGACCCCGCCGAGGAGGTCCTCCTGGGTCGCGGGCCGGGCGCCACCGGTCGCCGAGGCCACCGCCAGCAGGGGTCGCAGACGCTTTCCACCCGCGTAGATCAGGTGCGTTGTCACTGAATCCAGGTAGGCGTCGCCGAAGATCACGGAGTCGGCGAGCAGGGTTTCGAGCCTCGCAAGGTCGGCCTCAACCGAGGCCAGCTGTAGTCGCTCGTGCGGGTTCACATCCACACCTTAGATGAGCGATAGCTGGGCCCGAGTTGGGCAATCCCCGTGGTGCGCGGGCGATGGTTCAGGTGCCCCGCAACGCCGGTACACTGCTAATTGTTACCAGTCAAAGGACGACACTTGTTCGAACGATTTACTGACCGCGCTCGCCGAGTTCTTGTACTCGCGCAGGAAGAGGCTCGTGACCTCAATCACGCCTTCATCGGTACCGAGCACATCCTGCTCGGATTGATTCGCGAAGGCGAAGGAGTCGCTGCCAAGGCCCTGGACGCCCTGGGTGTGACGTTCGACGTGGTCCGGGAGAAGGTCGAGGAGGCCATCGGGGCCAACACGAACCCGTCGCCAGGATCGCCGCCCTTCACGCCCCGCGCCAAGAAGGTGCTCGAACTTTCCCTGCGCGAAGCGCTGCAGTTGGGTCACTCGTACATCGGTACCGAGCACATGCTGCTCGGCCTGGTGCGCGAGGGCGACGGCGTGGCCGCCCAGGTCTTGAACGACCTCGGCGCCGACATGGCGCGCGTGCGTACCCAAGTGATCCAGATGATGTCCGGCCAGACGAGCAAGGAGACGGGTTCGTCGAGTGCTCCCGGCGGCCAGAAGGCCGATGCCGAGGCCACGGGCGGGTCGGCGGTTCTCGACCAGTTCGGACGCAACCTGACCCAGTTCGCGCGCGAGGGCAAGCTCGACCCGTTGGTCGGGCGCGAGAAGGAAGTCGAGCGCGTGATGCAGGTCCTGTCACGTCGCACCAAGAACAACCCGGTGCTCATCGGCGAGCCCGGCGTCGGCAAGACCGCCATCGTCGAGGGTCTGGCCCAGAAGATCGTGGCCAACCAGGTTCCGGTGACGCTCGCGGACAAGCAGCTCTACACCCTCGACCTCGGGGCCCTCGTTGCGGGCAGTCGCTACCGCGGTGATTTCGAGGAGCGCCTGAAGAAGGTGCTGAAGGAGATTCGCACGCGCGGCGACATCATCCTGTTCATCGACGAGATCCACACCCTGGTGGGTGCGGGGGCCGCCGAAGGCGCCATTGACGCCGCATCGATCCTGAAGCCGATGCTGGCGCGCGGCGAGCTCCAGACCGTCGGCGCCACGACGATCGACGAGTACCGCAAGCACATCGAAAAGGACGCCGCCCTCGAGCGCCGCTTCCAGCCCGTCAAAGTCGAGCAGCCCTCGGTGGCGATGACCATTGACATCCTGAAGGGCCTGCGCGAGGTCTACGAGGAGTTCCACGCCGTCAAGATCACCGACCAGGCGCTCATCGCCGCCGCGAATCTCGCCGACCGCTACATCTCGGACCGGTTCCTGCCCGACAAGGCCATCGACCTGATCGACGAGGCGGGTAGCCGCCTGCGCATCCGCCGCATGGCCGCGCCGCCCGCCGCCAAGAAGTTCGACCAGGACATCGCGCGTGTGCGTGCCGACAAGGAGTCGGCCATGGAGAGTGGTGCGCTCGAGCAGGCCAAGGCCCTCGAGGAGCAGGAGCGTGAGCTCATCGCGAAGAAGGACGAGTTCGACCGTTCGGTCGAGGCGTCGGGTGGCTCGACGTTCGACTTGGTCGACGAAGAGACCATCGCCGAGGTGCTGGCCGTCTGGACCGGCATCCCGGTCTACCGACTCACCGAGGAGGAGACCACCAAGCTCCTGCGCATGGAGGACGAACTCCACAAGCGCATCATCGGCCAGAACGAAGCTGTCATCTCGCTGAGTCGCGCCATCCGGCGCACCCGTGCGGGCCTCAAGGACCCCAAGCGTCCCGGTGGATCGTTCATCTTCCTCGGACCCACCGGTGTGGGCAAGACCGAGCTCGCCAAGACCCTGGCCGAGTTCCTGTTCGACGACGAGGACGCGCTGATCCAGCTGGACATGTCCGAGTACATGGAGAAGCACTCGGTGAGCCGACTGGTCGGTTCGCCCCCGGGCTACGTCGGTTACGACGAGGGTGGTCAGTTGACCGAGGCGGTCCGTCGCAAGCCCTTCTCCGTGGTGCTCTTCGACGAAGTCGAGAAGGCCCACCCGGACGTGTTCAACACGCTGCTGCAGATCCTCGAGGACGGTCGACTCACCGACGCTCAGGGTCGGGCCGTGGACTTCAAGAACACGATTCTGATCATGACCTCGAACCTGGGTACCGCCGACCTGCGCAAGGCGGCCATCGGCTTCACCAAGTCGTCGGACGTGGCAAGCCACGAGCGGATGAAGGAGCGCGTCCACCAGGCGCTGAAGGCTCACTTCCGCCCGGAGTTCCTGAACCGCATCGACGACACGATCGTGTTCCACGAGCTCACCAAGGACGAGGTCATCTCGATCGCCGACCTGTTCATCACCCGTTTGCGTGATCAGTTGGCCATCCAGGGTCTGGGTCTCGAGCTCTCGGCCGCGGCGCAGGCCTTCCTCGCCGACAAGGGCTACGACCCTGAGTTGGGCGCGCGTCCATTGCGTCGGGCGATCCAGCAGTACGTCGAAGACGTGCTGAGCGAGAAGATCCTGTTCAAGGAGTTCCGAGCCGGCCAGACCATCGTCATCGATGCGGTGGAGGACGCCGAAGGTTCGCACCTGACCTTCGAGGGGGTCGAGGGCCTGCCGCCGTCGGTCGACTTCGAAGACCTCTCGCCGAACTCCTAGAGCGTCACAGCGCACCCCTAGTCTCACCAGGGTGAAAAGCCACACCGTCCACGTCTGTCGCGATTGCGGAACCACCACGCCCCGTTGGGCCGGGCGGTGTCCCGGTTGCGGCGAGTGGAACACCCTCGACGCGCAACGCGCGACGTCGTCCGCGAAGTCGATCCCGACCCCCGAGACGACGTCGCTGCGTGACCTGGGTGAAGGCACTGAACGGCCGCAGTCGACGGGCGTCGCGGAGTTGGATCGTGTGCTCGGTGGGGGCTTCATCGCCGGATCGACCACACTGCTCTTCGGCGAGCCCGGTGTCGGCAAGTCCACGCTGGCCCTCATGTCGCTGCGGGCACTCGCCCGGGAGTCAGTCGACGTGCTGCTCATCGCCGCCGAGGAGTCGCCCGGTCAAGTGGCCCAGCGCGCCCGGCGCATGGGCGAGGTCCCCGAGGGACTGCACGTCGCCGCCACCACGAGCGTGGAGGCAGCCCAACAGCTGTTGCACGACCGTCGACCGACGCTGTGCGTCGTCGACTCGATTTCGGCGATGAGTGACGAGAATCTGCCGTCGGTCGCCGGTTCCGTGCCCCAGGTGCGCAACGCCGCGGAGCGGCTCTGCGCGGTCGCCAAATCCACGGGTTCGGCACTCCTCCTCGTCGGTCACGTGACGAAGGACGGCGAGTTGGCCGGCCCCCGGGCCCTCGAGCACCTCGTCGACACCGTCGTGAGGATCGAGGGTGACCGCCAGGGGTCACTGCGACTGGTGCGGGCACTCAAGCATCGTTTCGGCCCCACGGGCGAGGTCGGTCTGCTCGAGATGGTCCCCGAGGGGCTGCGCGAACTGCCCGATCCCGCCTTGGCCCTGCGGGGTCCCCGACTGGACGTGCCCGGTGTCGTCTACAGCGTGACCAACGACGGATCGCGTTCCTTCCTGGTGGAACTCCAGGCCCTGGTGGCCACGGGTTCGGGATCGCCTCGCCGGGTGGCCCACCAGCTCTCCGCCCAGCGCCTCTCGTTGTTGCTGGCCGTGCTCGAGGCGCGCTGTGCCGTGGACACCAGTGGCTTGGACGTCTTCGCCGCGACGGCGGGCGGCTTGCCGGCGAGCGAGCCGGGTGTGGACTTGGCGCTGGCGCTCGCCGTCGCCTCGGCGGCCCTGGATTTTGCGGTGCCCCGCACGCTCGCGGTCATGGGGGAGGTCGGTCTGGCGGGCGAGCTGCGCGCGGTCAGCGGACTCACCCGGCGGGTCCGCGAGGCCCAGCGTCTCGGTACGACGGCCGTCATCGTGCCCAGTGAGGGGGAGCTCGATCCCACGCCCGGCATCGAGGTGCGACGCTGCAGTTCCCTGGCCCAGGCCATCGAGATGGCGCGCACTGACACAAACTGACCAAAGTGCGGTAGAATTGATAATCCCCCTATCGCCCTCGCGGGCTGATTCCCCCTGAGGAGAACCTGGTTAATGACTGCACGCAAGTACAAAAAGGGTGATCGTCTCGTCTACCCTCACCACGGCGCCTGCACCGTGGAGAAGATCGAGAAGATGACTGCTTTTGATGTGAAGCAGGACTACCTCAAGCTCAAGGTCGCCTACACCGACCTCGTCCTCATGGTGCCCGTCGCCAACGCCGAGTCCGTGGGCCTGCGTGACGTGATCAACGACGAGGAAGTGGAAGAAGTCTTCGCCGTATTGCGCAAGAAGGAAGCACGCATGCCGACCAACTGGTCGCGCCGGTTCAAGAACCACTCCGAAAAGCTGCGCTCGGGCGACATCTACCAGGTCGCCGAAGTGGTGCGAAACCTTTCGATTCGTGACAAGGACAAGGGCCTCTCGGCGGGCGAGAAGCGTATGTTGACGCGAGCACGTCAGATCCTCGTCTCCGAACTGACCTTCGCCCTGAACGTCGACACGGAAGCGGCTGAAGAAAAGCTCGCCTCGGTTCTGCCGTAGTCATGTCGGTCGCGGCCGTAGTAGTGGCCGCCGGCCAGGGAGTTCGATTCGGTGGACCCAAACAGTTCGCCGCGCTCGGCAGCGAGACCGTGGCCGCGCACAGCGTGCGCGCCGCGCGCTCGGTCGCGAGCCGCGTCGTCATCGTCGTACCCGACGACTATCGCGGGACCGGCGAGGGCGCCGACGTGGTCGTCGTAGGCGGAGCCAGCCGAGCCGCTTCGGTGCGGGCCGGCCTGGAGCAGTGCGCCGAGGCTGAAATCGTCGTGGTCCACGATGCGGCGCGCCCCCACGCGAGTTCGGCCCTCTTCTCGGCGGTGGTCAACGCCGTGCTGGACGGCGCCGATGGCGCGGTGCCCGGCCTCGCCATCACCGATACGGTCAAGCGAATTGAACGACTGGACGACCAGAGCGTCGTCTGGGCCACCGTCCCACGTGACGACCTCGTCACGGTGCAGACGCCGCAAGCCTTTCGTCTCGACGTCCTGAAGCGCGCCCACGCCACCGACGACGCGGCGCTGGTCGAAGCGCTGGGCGCCCGCGTGGTCGTGGTGCTCGGTGAGGCGGGCAACATCAAGATCACCCATTTGGACGACCTCGCGAGGCTGTCCCCGAGCGAAGAGAGTCCCCGATGAGAATTGGTCACGGTATTGACGTACATCGCCTGAGCACGGACCCGGAGCGCCGACTCTGGCTCGGCCTCGTGGAGATTCCCGACGCCCCGGGTCTGGACGGCCACTCCGACGCCGACGTCGTCACGCACGCGCTCTGTGACGCATTGCTCGGCGCGGCGAACCTCGGCGACCTCGGGCGTCACTTCCCCGACAGCGACCCCGCCTACGCCGGCGTGTCGTCGCGCCACCTCTTGGGCGAAACCGTGCGCCTGATCGAAGCCCAGGGCCATCGCGTCGAGTCCGCCGATATCACGATCATCGCCGAACATCCCCGTTTGGCGCTGTTCATGCCCGCAATGTCCCACGAGCTCTCGCTGGTGGTGGGCACACTCGTCACGGTGAAGGCCACGACCGTCGAGGGCCTCGGCGCGCTCGGACGCGTTGAAGGCATCGGAGCCAGTGCCGTCGTCCTGTTAGAGGAGATCGAATGACCCCCCGCCCCGCACCCCGTCGAAGTTCCCCCGGTGGCCGCCCCGCGCGCCAAGGCGGACGTCCGATGACGCCGGGCTACGTCGGGGGTCCCCGACGCGCCCCGGCGAATCGCGACAAGGAGGGCCTCGGCGGAGAGCAGGTCGAAGGTCGTCATGCAGTCCTCGAACTGTTGAAGGCCCGCCGACGCAAGATCCAGAAGATCTACATCGCTGAAGCGCAAGATGCCTCCGAGATGCTTGACGCCATCGAGTTCGAGGCCCAGCGTCAACGCGTCCTCCTTCAGGTGATCTCGATGACCCGCCTCGACCGTGAGGCCAGGACCGAGGGACACCAGGGTGTGCTCGCGTTCGCCGAACGACTTGAAACGGTGGGGCTCGACCAACTCCTCGAACATCCGCGTCCCTTTCTTCTGGTGTGCGATGGCATTACCGATCCCCGCAACCTCGGGGCCATGTTGCGTAGTGCTGACGGTGCGGGAGTGACTGGGGTGATCGTGCCGCGCCACCGTTCGGCGCGCATTTCTCCCACCGTCACCAAGACTGCGGCCGGGGCTATCGAGTACCTGACCTTCTGTGACGTGGGTGGCGTACCGGCAGCGATTGACCAGCTCAACAAGGCCGGCGTGCTCACGGTGGGACTCG
>Ga0307377_10002931_pt1 | contig 19745 bp, 15 predicted proteins | sample TR3MG_FD_202535 | JGI IMG/M metagenome (GOLD analysis project Ga0307377, IMG submission 202535) | Soil microbial communities from Risofladan, Vaasa, Finland - TR-3 | ecosystem: Environmental > Terrestrial > Soil > Coastal area > Acid sulfate soil | place: Finland: Risofladan, Vaasa | collected... | reverse complement strand
CCAAGCCGTCGATTTTTGGTACCGATCAGGCAATCGGCAAAATCGGCAGTCGTATCCTTCCAGATGAAAAGAGCCTCCTCGATGGTCGGTTCATCCTCGAATCGAACATCAGTCGCGTCGAGCAAGCCCGAAATGGCTCCAATGATCGTATTCTTCGGCAGGCTGTATCGGCTACGCAGCACCCATTCAGTTTCCAGAAGAACCAACAGGCTTACGAAGACGCAGCGCCCTGCCGCGACCTCACGCTTGATCAGCTTGCGCGCCTTCTCGAACTGAGCCTCGTCATCCCGAACCAGAAAGCGAACGAGAACGTTGGTATCGACCCCCAGCATCACCGTGACAATTGCTCAACCGGAACAGGCTTGCGACCCTTCTTGCGTAACACGCCCGCCAGTTCGGTAACACTCTTGGACTTCACGCGCATAACGACTGTGGCGTCCGGCATCAAGGTGAACGTCATCCGGTCTCCGGCCTTCATAGAAAGCCTGTCCCGGATTTCCTTGGGAATCGTTGTTTGCCCCTTGCTGGTAAGTGTGGCGTCGTTTGACATTGCAAGCTCCTTTAGTCCTTACGATCAGCATTATAGTAAGGCAAGCGATTGCTGGCAATCTATTGGTAACGTGTTACCTGGACGGCCGCTATCCGGCGGCAATCGCGGCCGGTCGCATCCCCATTGCATGGGGCCCCTGCTCCCTGCTCATGCCGCCCGTCCTTCGAGAAACTCGGCCAGCACGCGCGCGGTGTGCGAGCGCGCGGGCTTGCGCGCGAGGCTCGCGGGGGTGCCTTGGGCGGCGATGCGCCCGCCGGCGTCGCCGCCTTCGGGGCCGAGGTCGATGATCCAGTCGGCGTCGGCAATGATGTCCAGGTTGTGCTCGACCACCACCACCGTGTTGCCGGCATCGGCCAGGCGGTGCAGCACGCGGATCAGCTTTTCCACGTCGGCCATGTGCAGGCCGACCGTGGGTTCGTCGAGCACGTAGAGCGTGCTTCCCCCCTTTGGAAAAGGGGGGCCAGGGGGGATTTTGTGGGCAACCAGCAAATCCCCCCGCTCGCTTTGCTCGCGACCCCCTTTTTCAAAGGGGGTATCCATCGTGCGCACTTTCGAAAGTTCGGTGACGAGCTTGATCCGTTGCGCCTCACCGCCGGAGAGCGTCGGGCTTTGCTGGCCCAGGGTCAGGTAACCCAGGCCCACGTCCTGCAACAGGCGCAGCGCGTGGTGGGTGGAAGGATGGGCGGAGAAGAACTCGACCGCCTCGTCCACGTTCATCGCCAGGATTTCGCCTATCGATTTTCCCTTGAACTTCACCATCAGCGTTTCGGGGCTGAAACGGAATCCGCGGCACACGTCGCACAGCACTTTCACGTCGGGAAGGAAACTCATCTCGATGCGCTTCACCCCCTGGCCCTCGCAGGCGGGACAGCGGCCCTCGCCGGTATTGAAGGAGAAGCGCGAGGGGCTCCAGCCGCGCATGCGCGCTTCGGTCGTGTCCGCGAACAGCCGGCGGATCGCGTCCCAGAAGCCGACGTAAGTGGCGGGACACGACCGTGGCGTCTTGCCGATCGGCGTCTGATCGACTTCGAGCACGCGCCCGATGTTTTCGGCGCCGCGGATTTCGCGGCAGCCTGCGGGTTGCACCTGTCCGCGTTTGCGCGCGGACAGGCGCGTTTGGGCGACCAGGCGCTTGAGATTGGCGTGCAGCACTTCGCGCGCGAGCGTCGACTTGCCGCTGCCGGAAACGCCGGTGATCACGACCAGACGCGCCAGCGGCAGGCGCAGATCGAGATGCTTGAGGTTATGCAGGTCGGCGCCGATTATTTCGAGCGCCGGCGTTTGTCTGTCCACTTCGTGCGGCGGATGCAGCGGATGCCGCAGCGGATGTTTGAGGAAATATCCAGTCACCGATTCCGCGTTCGCCATCAGCTCCGCGGCCGAGCCTTCGGCCACCACGCGCCCGCCGCGGATGCCGGCGCCCGGCCCGAGGTCGAGCACATGCGCCGCGCGGCGTATCGTGTCCTCGTCGTGCTCGACCACGACCAGCGTGTTGCCCTTGGACTGCAGCTTCTCCAGCGTGGCCAGCAGCACCTGGTTGTCGCGCGGGTGCAGGCCGATGGTGGGCTCGTCGAGGATGTAGCACACGCCGCGCAGGTTCGAGCCCAGCTGCGCCGCAAGGCGGATGCGCTGCGCCTCGCCGCCGGAGAGCGTGGGCGCGGAGCGCGCCAGCGCGAGATAGCCCAGTCCGACTTCGGCAAGGAATTCGAGGCGCGATTTCAGCTCGGCGACGAGGTCGCGCGCGATCTCGGCCTCGCGTCCGCTGGTTTCGAGTCGACGGAAGAACTGGCCCAGTTGCGCCACCGGCAGCGCGACCAGGTCGGCGATGGAATGCTTGCGGTAGCGCACCGCCAGCGCCTCCGGGTTGAGGCGCCGGCCGGCGCAATCGGGGCAGGTGACGTCGCCCTGTTCCTGCTCGTCGAGGAAGGCGTCCAATCGCCGGTCTTCCTGCTCGCGGCTGATGTCCCGATCCTTGTCGTAGTCCGGTTCCTGGTAGCCCGACAGTTTCACGCCGGTGCCGAGGCAGCTCGTGCACCAGCCATGCTTGGAGTTGAACGAGAACAGCCGCGGGTCGAGTTCGGGAAAGCTGCGCGCGCACGACGGGCAGGCGCGCTTGGTCGAAAAGATCGTCTGCGGCAGCGCGATTTCGACGCGCGCGGCTTTCGACTTTTTCGCGGCCTCGGCGAGCCGGTCGAGGCCGCCGAGCACGTGCACGATTCCTTTGCCGAAGTCGAGCGCGCGCGCGAGCGCCGCGCGCAGCTCGGCCTCGTTTGCCGGCGTGACACGCAGCTCGGCCACCGGCAGCTCGATGCTGTGTTCGCGAAAGCGGTCCAGGCGCGGCCACTTCGCCGTCGGCAAAAACTCGCCGTCGACGCGCAGGAAGTCGTAGCCCTTGCCCTTGGCCCACTTGGCGAGATCGGTGTAGTAGCCTTTGCGGCTGGCGACCAGCGGCGCGAGCAGGCCGATGCGCTGACCTTTGTAGCTGCGCAGAATGCGCGCGGCGATCGCATCGAAGCTCTGCGGCTCGATCGGCACGTCGCAGTCGGGACAATATTGCGTGCCGAGCTTGACGTACAGCAGGCGCAGGAAATGGTAGATCTCGGTCAGCGTCGCCACCGTGCTCTTCCTGCCGCCGCGGCTGGTGCGCTGCTCGATCGCTACGGTGGGCGGGATGCCGTAGATCGCGTCGACGTCGGGGCGCGAGGAAGGCTGCACGAACTGGCGCGCATAGGCGTTGAGCGATTCGAGGTAGCGCCGCTGCCCTTCGGCGAACAGGATGTCGAACGCGAGCGTGGACTTGCCCGAGCCCGAAACGCCGGTGATCACGGTGAAGCGGTCGCGCGGAATTTCGACGTCGACGTTCTGCAGGTTGTGTTCGCGCGCGTTGTGGATCCGGATAAACGCATCGGCTCCCCCCTTTGAAAAAGGGTGGCTGGGGGGGATTTCTTCGGCCACTGCTAAATCCCCCCGCGCGCCTGCGGCGCGTCGGCCCCCTTTTTCAAAGGGAGTAAGCGCGAGCTCGTAGTCGCGCAGCGCCGCTCCGGTATGCGAGCCGGCATGCGCGCGCACCTCCGCCGGTGTGCCGCAGCACACGATCTCGCCGCCCGCATCGCCGCCTTCCGGGCCGAGGTCGATGATCCAGTCGGAGGCGCGGATCACGTCGAGGTTGTGTTCGATCACGACCACCGAATGTCCGGCGGCGATGAGCTTGCGCAGCGCGCGCAGCAGCTTGGCGATGTCGTCGAAGTGCAGGCCGGTGGTGGGCTCGTCGAACAGGAACAGCTTGCCCTTGCGCAGCAAGCCGCCCGCGGCGGGCGCGCCCTTGCCGGCTTCTACCAAATGGCCCGCGAGCTTCAACCGCTGCGCCTCGCCGCCGGAGAGCGTAGGGACCGGCTGGCCGAGCTTGAGGTATTCGAGACCGACATCTGCCAATGGAGTGAGCACCGCCTGCACTTGCGCATGGCCGGCAAAGAAGGCGAGCGCCTCGGACACCGTCAGCTCGAGCACGTCGGCAACCGACAGCGCGCGCTTGCCGTCATGGCCAGCGAGCGTCACCTCCAGTACCTCGTCGCGGAAACGCCGGCCGTTGCAGTCGGGGCAGCGCAGGTAGACGTCCGACAGGAATTGCATTTCGACGTGCTCGAAACCGTTGCCGCTGCAGGTCGGGCAGCGCCCGTTGCCGGCATTGAAGCTGAAGGTGCCGGCGGTGTAGCCGCGCTCCTTTGCCGCAGACTCGGCCGCAAACAGCGCCCGGATGGCGTCGAAGGCGCCGACGTAGCTTGCCGGGTTGGAGCGCGTGGTCCTGCCTATGGGGGACTGGTCCACCATCACTACGTCGGCAACGAGCTCGGCGCCGGCGAGCGCGCGGTGCGCGCCCGGCGTTTCGGTGGGCCGGCCCATCGCCTTCAGCAGCGCGGCATGCAGCACGTTCTGCACTAGTGTCGATTTGCCCGATCCGGATACGCCGGTGATGCACACCAGGCGCGCAAGCGGTATCGCGACGTCGATGTTTTTCAGGTTGTGCTCGGATGCGCCAAGCACCTCTATCTTTCCCCCCTTTGCAAAAGGGGGGCCAGGGGGGATTTCGCCGGCCGAGAACCCCCCCCGCGCGCCTGCGGCGCGTCGGCCCCTTTTTTCAAAGGGGGTTAATCCATCGGCGCGCTTACGTCCGGAGAGATATTGACCGGTAAGCGAATCGGAGTGTTTCAGTTCGTCCGGTGTGCCGAATGAGACCACCTCGCCGCCGCGCTCGCCCGGGCCCGGGCCCATGTCGAGGATGCGGTCGGCGGCGAACATGATCTGCGGATCGTGCTCGACCACCACCAGCGAGTTGCCGGCATCGCGCAGACGGTGCATCACCTCGATCACCCGGCCCATGTCGCGCGGGTGCAGGCCGATCGAGGGCTCGTCCAGCACGAACAGGGTGTTCACGAGCGAGGTGCCGAGCGCCGTGGTGAGGTTGATGCGCTGCACCTCGCCGCCCGAAAGCGTGCGCGACTGCCGATCCAACGTCAGATAGGCGAGGCCGACCTGGCACAGGTAGGACAGGCGCGAGCGGATTTCGCTGAGCAGGAGGTCGGTGGCCTCATCCAGCGGTGCGGGGAGATGCAGCGTGTCGAAGAGCGTGCGGCAGCGCTCGATCGGCAGCAGCATCAGGTCGTGCACCGTGAGGCCGGGCAGCGTGGTGAGTTTATCCTCGTTCCATTTGACGCCCAGCGGCTTGAAGCGCTTGTACGCGCCAAATGTCTGGTCCGCATCCTGCCTCGTGCCCAGGCGCCACAGCAGCGCGTCGGGCTTGAGCCGCGCGCCCTCGCAAGTCGGGCAGGGCGTATAGGCGCGGTATTTCGACAGCAGCACGCGGATGTGCATCTTGTAGGCTTTGGTCTCGAGCCAATCGAAGAACTTGCGCACGCCGTACCAGGTGCCGGGCCAGGAAGCGCGCCAGCTTTTCCACTCCGGCTCGCCTTCGAGCACCCATTTCTTTTCGGCCGCACCGAGCTTGCGAAACGGCACATCGAGCGGAATGCCGCGCTTGTTGGCGTACTTGACCAGATCGTCCTGGCATTCGGAAAAGCTTGGCGTCTGCCACGGGCGCACCGCGCCCTCGCGCAGGGTTTTGCCTTCGTCCGGAACGATCAGGCCGAAATCGATGCCGATGACGCGGCCGAAGCCGCGGCAGGTATCGCAGGCGCCGATGGGCGAATTGAACGAGAACAGGGACGGTGTCGGATCGGCGTAATGGATGTCGCACTCGGCGCAGTGCAGGTCGGAGGAGTAGCGCCACACGGCCTCGCCCGGTGATTCGTCGTCCGCGGCGGCGACATGCACGTTCACCTTCCCTTGGCCGATTTTCAGCGCCGCTTCCAGCGCTTCGATCACGCGCGTCTTTTCGGCGGAGGAAATGCGCAGCCGGTCCTGCACCACTTCCAGCAGGCCGCCGTGTCGCGCATGGATGCGCGCATAGCCCTGGCTCTCCAGCAACTGCTGCACCTCGGCCTCGGTGAAGTTCTTCGGCACGGTCACGGGGAAAGTGATCACGAGCCGCGGGTCGCCGGCGGCTTCGGCGCGCGCGGTCAGCGCGGCGTAAATGGTCTCCGGCGTGTCGCGCGCAACCGCGGCCCCGCAGCCGCGGCAATAGAGCGCCGCCGCGCGCGCGAACAGCAGCTTGACGTGGTCGTTGAGCTCGGTCATGGTGCCGACCGTCGAGCGAGACGTGCGCACCGGGTTGGTCTGGTCGATCGCGATCGCGGGCGGGATGCCATCGATGCGGTCCACCTGCGGCTTGTCCATGCGGTCGAGGAACTGGCGCGCATAGGGCGAGAAGGTCTCGACGTAGCGCCGCTGCCCCTCGGCGTAGAGCGTGTCGAACACCAGCGACGACTTGCCCGAGCCGGACACGCCGGTGACCACGACCAGCTCGTTCAGCGGTATGGCGAGGGTGAGGTTCTTGAGGTTATTTTGGCGCGCGCCGTGAATCAGAATGGCGCCGTCGCCATCCGTTGCGGCGCTGAGGTTTTCGGGCATTGCGGCATTTTAATGGCAGCCGGGCGTTCGCGCTGCGCGCGTTTCGGCGGCGCCGGTGCGATATGCGGTGGTTCGGCGATGGCGCTTCGACAATTGGGGTAAGTACTTACCGCTTGCAAGCTGCGCGGCCGAAGCGACCCCCGAGCGAGTCGGGGCGCGTGCCACGCGTGTGCCGGTGCTCGCGACCTGCCGACGGAACTGGCGGGGGCGTTGCGCGGCCGAAGTGAATTTTCTGTAATTTTTTCGTCTGCCTTCCATTCCATGACCGGTTGATCAAAATCAACACCGAACGGTCCGGACATGAAATGCTGGAGTCGGCCTTACTGATCGCCATTCCGGCAGTCTGTCTGGTGCTGATGTACCCGAGATTCATCAGGCAAGAATGAAATTCCGATCTCCGGCTGCGCCGGCCGTCATGCGCAAAGTTTTTCTGGCCCTGCTGCTGGTCGCCGCGTGTTCCGGCGCGGCGCCGGTCTCGGCGCAGGATGCCAGGCCTGCCGAACTCGTGCTGTTCTACGCTCGCGGTTGCCCGCATTGCGCGGCCATACAGGACTATCTTGCCACGCTGCATGAGCGATATCCGCAGTTACGCGTGCGCGACTACGAAGTCAATTTCGATGCCGGCAACGCACGACTGTTCGAGCGCGTGGCCGACGCCTACAGGTTCAAGATCGAAGGGGTGCCGACCGTGTTCCTGGGCGACCGCGTGTTCAGCGGCTACGCCGAGACCATGCAGCCCGATATCGAGCGGCAAGTCCGGCGCTGCCTCGCGCAGGGCTGCGCGTCGCCCCTCAGTCGTGTTCGAGGCACTGCGCAGGCGCGGACCCTGACGCTGTCGGCGGTACTGTCCGGGGCCGCCGTCGATGCCATCAATCCGTGCGCGTTCGCCGTGCTGATCATACTGCTCACCGCCGTGCTCGGCGCGGGCGACCGGAAGCGCGCGCTTTACGCGGGCCTGGCGTTCTCCCTTTCGGTTTTCATTTCCTATTATCTGATGGGGCTCGGGCTCTATTCGGCCGTAGAGGCCGCCGGTGTCACCCATGGACTCTATGTCGCCGTCGCCGTGCTGGCCATTGTAATCGGCCTGTTTAATCTCAAGGATTACCTCTGGTACGGAAAATGGTTCGTCATGGAAGTCCCGCTGAGCTGGCGGCCGAAGCTCAAGGGACTCATCCAGCATGTCACCTCGATTCCAGGCGCGTTCCTGATCGGCTTCGTCGTCAGTCTGTTCCTGCTTCCGTGCACATCGGGGCCGTACATCGTAATTCTCGGCTTGCTGGCCAGGACCGAAACCCGGGCGGCCGCGATGCTGTGGCTCGTGCTCTACAACGTGGTGTTTGTGGTGCCGATGATCGCGATCACCGCCGCAGTCTATTTCGGACTGACGACCGCGGAGAAGGCCGAAGCATGGCGAACCAACCACCTGCAAGTCATGCATCTGATTGCCGGCCTGATCATCCTGCTGCTCGGCGTTGCGATGATGGCTTCACTCTGGCTCGGGTACGTGTGAGGCGTGTGACCATTCCGCGCCGCACGCTTCGGCGCGGCCGCGATATCGGCCCGGCCGGCATTTTCGGTGTCAGATATAAATGGAGGTGTCCACCATTCGTGGCTAAGTTCAGGCTGACCCTTGTTGCCGCTTTTTGCCGCGCGCGATCTGCGGACCAAGCTCGCCCTTGGCCGGCGGCGCGCCGCTCGATGGCTTCAGCTTTGTGAGCGCATGGGCTCGAACGTGCTCGTCGAGCGGAAGGCGATGCGCCCATTCGGGAGGAATATCAGGAAATGTGAATCCCGCCGCGGCAATTCAGTATAATCGGTCGCTTTTCGCCCCGTCCCTATGTGGTTCAAGAATCTCGTTGTCCACCGGTTTCCCGCCGACGTATCCGTCAATACCGATGAATTAGAGCGCACGCTTGCGCAACAGGCGCTGCAGCCCTGCGGCGGCATGCAAATGGAGAGCCGCGGCTGGATCTGTCCGCACGAGGACGGACTCTTCCTCTTTCAGCAGCGTCGTCAGTGGCTGCTTGCCTTGGGCGTCGAGCAAAAGCTCCTGCCGGCATCCGTCGTTCGACAGGAGGCGCAGGCGCGCGCCGAGGAAATCGCCCGTCGACAGGGACGGCCGGTCGGACGCAAACAGATGCGCGAACTCAAGGAGCAGGTGACCGACGAACTGCTGCCGCGGGCGCTTTCGCGGCGCCGCACCACTTACGGCTGGATAGACGCTGCCAACGGCTGGCTTGCCGTCGATACCGCTGCGCCGGCCAAGTCCGAGCAGTTCATGGAGGCCCTGCGCCGCGCCGAGGACAAACTGCCGGCGAAGAGGCTGGAAACCCGGCGCACGCCGGCCTCCGCCATGGCCGAATGGCTGCTGCACGGGGAGGCGCCCGGCGCTTTCGGGATCGACCAGGACCTGGAACTGCGCTCGGCCGACGCGAGCAAGGCGACGGTGCGCTACGCGCGCCACAACCTCGAAGGCAAGGAGATACGCGAGCACATCGCGGCGGGCAAGACGGTGGTCCGCATGGGCCTTACGTGGAACGACAAGATATCGTTCGTGCTGACCGAACAGCTGCAGATCAAGCGGCTCGCCTTTCTAGACATTCTCAAGAACGATTCTCCAACGGAAGCCGACGATGCAAACGAGCAGTTCGAGATCGAATTCGCGCTGATGACGGGTGAGCTTGCGCTGATGCTCGCCGATCTGTCCAAGGCGCTCGGGGGTGAGGCGGCATGAGCGCCGAACCGGCATTGGCCGCGCAGGCAAAGATCGTACAGGGGATCGCGACCGAGCTCGGGGTGGCGGCGCGGCAGGTCGCAGCCGCGGTCGCGCTGCTGGACGAAGGCGCCACCGTGCCGTTTATCGCGCGCTATCGCAAGGAGGTGACGGGCAATCTGGACGACACGCAATTGCGCACCCTCGAAGAGCGGCTCGGCTATCTTCGCGAACTGGAAGACCGGCGGGCCGCCGTCGTCGCATCGATCGCGGAGCAAGGCAAGCTCACCGAGCCGCTGCGCCTTGCGATCGAGGCCGCAGCGACCAAGCAGGCGCTGGAAGACCTGTATCTGCCCTACAAGCCCAAGCGGCGCACGCGCGCGCAGATAGCGAAGGAAGCGGGCCTCGAACCGCTCGCAGACGCGCTGCTGGCAGATCCGACGCTGGACCCCGAGGCGGAAGCGGCCAGGTACATCAACATGCAGCCGGCAGCCGAAGGCGTGGAGGCGGTCAACGTACCGGATGCCAAGGCGGCGCTCGACGGCGCCCGCGACATTCTCTCGGAACGCTTTGCCGAAACCGCGGAACTGCTGGCCAAACTGCGCTCGCGCATGCAGCGCGACGGTATATTGAGCGCGGCTGTGGTTGCGGGAAAGGAGTCGGCCGAAGAGGAGAAGTTCCGCGATTACTACGCCTATTCCGAGGCAATCCGCAGCATACCCTCGCACCGCATGCTCGCTCTGCTCAGGGGACGGACGCTCGGGGTGCTTGCGCTGCAACTCGGGCTGGGGGCGGAACTCGATGCGGCCGTGCCGCACCCGTGTGCGGCGATGATCGCCGCACACTTCGGAATCGAGGACCGCGGCCGCGCCGCGGACAAATGGCTTGCGGGGGTGTGCAATTGGGCGTGGAAGATCAAAGCGCAAATGCATATCGGCACCGAACTGATGGTTCAGCTGCGCGAAACGGCGGAAGCCGAAGCGATCAGGATCTTTGGCCGAAACCTGCACGATTTGCTGCTTGCGGCGCCGGCAGGGCCGAAGGCTGTGCTGGGGCTGGATCCGGGCTTGCGCACGGGATGCAAGGTCGCCGTGGTCGATGCGACGGGCAAACTGCTTGCCACCGAGACCATCTATCCGCATCCGCCGCGCAGGGACTGGCAAGGCGCGCTCGCGACGCTGGAGGCGCTTGCTTTGCGGCATGACGTCGAATTGATTTCCATCGGCAACGGTACCGCCAGCCGCGAGACCGACAAGCTTGCGGGCGAGTTGATCAGCCGCATTGCAGCGCGCGCGCCCGAGCGCCGGCTTGCCAAGGTCGTGGTAAGCGAGGCAGGCGCATCCGTGTATTCCGCATCGGCGTTCGCGGCGGCGGAATTCCCGGATCTGGATGTGAGCCTGCGCGGAGCGGTATCGATCGCGCGTCGGCTGCAGGATCCGCTTGCCGAACTCGTGAAAATAGAGCCCAGGGCGATAGGCGTCGGGCAGTACCAGCATGACGTAAACCAGCGCGCGCTCGCGCGCAGGCTGGATGCGACGGTCGAGGACTGCGTGAATGCCGTAGGCGTCGATATCAATACTGCCTCGATTCCGCTGCTCGCGCGCGTCTCGGGGCTGAACAGTACGCTGGCGCGCAATATCGTCGAATATCGCGACACGCATGGTTCTTTCGCCAATAGGGAGTCCATACGCAAGATCCCGCGCCTGGGCGACAAAACCTTCGAGCAGGCGGCCGGTTTCCTGCGCATCAACGGGGGGGACAATCCGCTCGACCGCTCGGGGGTGCATCCCGAGGCCTACCCGGTGGTGCAGCGCATCCTGGCGCGCATCGGCAAGGGTGTGGCCGAGGTGATGGGGCAAACGGCGATACTAAAAGGCCTATCGGCGCAAGCGTTCGCCGATGAGCGCTTCGGCGTGCCGACCGTACGGGATATTCTTGTGGAACTGGAGAAGCCCGGACGCGATCCGCGGCCTGAATTCAAGACCGCGACATTTCAGGATGGGGTGGAGAAGTTGTCCGACCTGGCGCCGAACATGATTCTGGAAGGCGTGGTGACCAACGTCGCTGCTTTTGGCGCATTCGTCGATATCGGCGTGCACCAGGACGGGCTGGTGCATGTTTCCGCGCTTGCCGATCGCTATGTGAAGGACCCGCGCGAAATCGTAAAGCCCGGCCAGATAGTAAAGGTCAAGGTTCTGGAGGTAGACTTGAAGCGCCAGCGCATTGCGCTCAGCATGCGCCTGGATGACGTTCCAGGCGCGGGGGCAAAGCCGGGCGCGAGGGAGCGGGAAAGGGGTTCAGGCGCCGCGCGCGATGCGGGGCGTCGGCCGATGCGCGAGGAACGCGGGGAACGCGGCGCCCGGGCCGGGAGCGCGATGGCCCTCGCGTTCGCTAAACTGAAGAAGTGAACAGGAGAACGCTATGCGGAAAACCGTACTCATCACCGGCGCCGGAAGCGGTTTCGGCCGCGACGCCGCGGTGCAACTCGCCGCCCGCGGCCACAAGCTCATCGCCACCGTCGAGACCGAGGCGCAGGCCGGCGCGCTCGCGGCGGCGCACCCGGAGCTGACGGTCGCCAAGCTCGACATCACCAATCCGGACGACGTGGCCAAGCTCGATCAGTGGGATCTCGACGTGCTCGTTGCCAACGCCGGCCGCGGCCAGACCGGCCCCATCACCGTGCTTCCGATGGCGCGCCTGCGCGCGGTGTTCGAGGTCAACGTCTTCGGCACCTTCGCTGTCGTCCAGCGCGTCGCGGCGGCGATGCGGCGCAAGCGCGCCGGCCGGATCCTGATCGTGTCGTCGATCGCCGGCGTGCGCACCGGCGTCGGTTCCGGGCCGTATGCGATGACCAAGCACGCGCTGCAGGCGATGGGCGGCGTGCTGCGTAACGAGCTGGCGCCGTTCGGCGTCGACGTCGCGCTGATCAACCCGGGGCCTTACGCCACCGGCTTCAACGACCGCATGGCCAACGAGCCGGGCGATTGGTTCGATCGCAACAGTGCCGCCCCCGAGGACGTGGCGATCATGGACGCGCTGGTGAAGCGCATCACCGTCGGCCAGCTCGACCCGGCCGAGGTCGTCCAGCGCTACGTCGAGCTGGTCGAGGCCGACAAGACCGAGCTGGTCAACTTCATTCCCAAGGACATCGTCGAACGCATGGGCCGGCCCAAGCCCGCCTGAGCGCGCGCCACTGCGCGACAATTCGTCTTCGACCTTCGCGGTCGGAGACTCCACGAGTCAGACCAAGAGGAGCCGATCATGACTACGATTTCGAACAGGTTCACGCGCACGCTGAAGCTGCGGCATCCGATCGTCTCGGCGCCGATGGCTTTCGCCGGCGGCGGCGCGCTGGCCGCGGCGGTCAGCCGCGCAGGCGGCTTGGGATTGATCGGCGGCGGATACGGCGACCCGGCCTGGCTCGAGGAGCAGTTCGACGCAGCACGCGGCGAACGGGTAGGCGTCGGCTTCATCACCTGGTCGCTGCGCAAATCGCCGTCGCTGCTGACCGACGTATTGAAGCATCGTCCGGCCGCGGTAATGCTGTCCTTCGGCGATCCCCGGCCTTTCGTGGACGAAATCCGCGCGGCCGGCGCAGTGCTGATCTGCCAGTGCCAGGACATGGCGCACGTCGCCGATGCGGTCGATGTCCGCGCCGATGTCGTCGTCGCGCAGGGAGCCGAGGCGGGCGGGCATGGCGCGCTGCGCGGCACGCTGAGCTTGGTGCCTGAAACCGCCGATTTCCTCGCGCGCAATGCGCCCGGGACGCTGCTGCTCGCGGCGGGCGGCATCGCCGACGGGCGCGGCCTGGCTGCGGCGCTGATGCTCGGCGCCGACGGCGTGCTGGTGGGCACGCGCCTGTGGGCGTCGCAAGAGGCTTTGGTCAAAAAAGGCCACCACGATGCGATCGTCGAAACAGACGGCGACGGCACGCTGCGCACCAGGGTGGCCGACATCGCCCGGCAGATTCCCTGGCCGCGCGGGTTCACTGCCCGCATCCGCCGCAACGCCTTCACCGAGCGCTGGCACGGTCACGAGGAGCTGCTGGAACAGAACCTTGCCGTGGAGGGCCCGCGCTACCGTCAGGCCTTCGCCGAGGGCGATCCGGAAAACACCGGCGTGTGGTTCGGCGAAGCCGCCGGCCTCATCAGTGAGATCGAACCGGCAGCCGACATCGTCGAACGCATGGTGGCCGAGGCGGCCGGCCGCTTGCGTCTTGGCGATACAGTTCTCTGATGAGTTTGCGCAATCGGCAACTCGCTTGAGTTTCCTCGATTGTCAGTCTATGGAGTCCGGCCCCAAAATTTGAGCATGGGGAATGGCGCCTTGAGTATGCTTTCTCATCCCTTGTGACTGCGGTGCGTGGCCAAACAATCGCATAAGGGAGAAGATGATCGCCAATGTGGCTGCGTAGACAATAAGCTGGATACCTGTGGGGCGATCAGCGTATCCGACCAGCGTATGCAGCGCTTTTCCGGCCAGGCTGCCGTCGGAAAGCACGCCGGATGTATCCCACACCGCATGCGAAAGCACCGTCACCAACCCTGCCTGCTGGAGAAATACGATGGCCTGTGAGGCCATTCCCGCCGCAAGAAGAGCGATCAGCCAGCTGGTAACGGTAAACAAGTGACGCGTTGGAATGCGAAGCAGTCCGAAATACATCATGGCGCTTACTCCTGCTCCAAGCGCAACGCCGATGGCGCCGCCGATGAACATGGAAATTCCGGTGCCGCCTGCGGACAAAGCGATGCCATAAAGGAACAGCACGATTTCCGATCCTTCGCGCAGAACCGCAACGCCCACAACGATGGCCAATGCTGCCAGTGAACGCCGCCCTCTGACGACATCTTCACCTACAGACTTCATTTCCTGCGCGATGTGCCGGCCTTGACGCGCCATCCAGACATTGTGAGAGGTCAGCATCAACACGGCGATCGCCATTACCGACGCATTGAACACCTCCTGTCCAGCGCCGGCCATCATATTGGCAATGGAATCCGCGAATGCCGCTACCAGGCAAGCGCCTGCGATGCCCCCGGCGATGCCGACCCCGATCCAAAGGCTTCGGCGTGGCAAGCCGCTCGTTGCGGCGAGAACGATACCGATCACCAAACCGGCTTCAATAACCTCACGAAATACGATAATCAGCGTTGCAAGCATGTGCAACCCTCCTAAAAATGCATTTCATATTCGACCATGAGCCTCACGGCGCTCCGCGCCGCGGCATCGCTTACGCCGGCAAAATAAGCAGCCTGATACTTGAGGCGCCCGAAGAGCTTTCCATAGACAGCCGGGCCGATATAGTCCTCTTGCTCGTTGAAATGCCCGAGCTGATGGCCTTGGCCTAGATCGCACTGAATCTCCAGGCCGGGTTGGAAATACGCGCTGTAGCGATAACGTGTGTTCCATAGAACGACGGTATCCGGCCCGCCGGTATGCTCGGAAAACTTTCCGACATTTTGCGTAAAGCCGATATTGGCGGTGTGAGTGAATCTGCCGACATCCTTCTGCAACAGCAGCTTCGCTTCGAGCGCATCGGGTGTATTGCTTTGGGTGGGAAAGTCATAGGCGACCAGCATGCCGGCATCCAGCCAGAATTCTCCCGACTCGACGAACTGGTAGCGTCCCTCGATTTCGTGCGCTACCAATTGCAGCGTGTCGCCGGGGTCTTTGGAGTATTCGCCGCTGACTGCCATTTCAAATCGGGGAGTGAGACCGGCTTCAAGCGACGTTTCGCCCACCTGTGCGCCACCTAGATCCGGATGCGAGTCGATCGACCGGGCACCGCTATACTCCAAGGAGAATTCGCGGTATTCGACATTCGGCGAATATATTTCGTCAAGACCGAATGCGGCGCTTGGTTTCATGGCGCAAGTCAGAACAATGAATGTCGTGGCGGTAATAACACGCTTGTACGAACGTCTGATATCGGTTGCTGGCATGAGAAGATGCTCGGTCGTGCGTCATGTTGCCGGCTCCCCGGTTGTTTGGGGATACAAAGGCTATTTGGCGATGATGGTGCCTGTCGTCGTATCGCGATGAAAATCATCGAAGTAGCCATAGCGACCCGCATCCAATGGGCCGATGAATATGATGATTTCGCTGTTTGCCGCGACCACCTTCTCCCGGTCCAGATCGCTGCTCTCGAATTCCGCTGGAGTCGCGTCCAGATTCTTCACGGTGATTTTGATTCTCGGGCCTGCTGGCACGATGAGTTCCGCAGGGGAAAACTTGTTGTTCTTCAGTGTGATGACATAATCTTCAGCATGCGCAGCCGCGGAAAATAACAGGCAAGCAGACAGCGCTGCCGAACATGCCAACAACCTTCCCATTGCCAATTACTCCTCGCCGATGATTTCGGCATAGCCGTGTGCGAATTCTTCGCAACACCAGACGAGGATGATAACCATTCGCAATAACGATGTCAAATAGGGGAATTGCAACAGCCAGATTTCGCCGGCTTTGCTGGAAACAGAAACTGAGGAGCTGCCGCTCGCCAATCAGTTGCGAACTCCCGGTCAACCGCGGCGCAGGCGGAGGAGTTTAGATACCCGTTGTTGGTGCGCGGAGGGGATTACTCAGTTCTGCGTACGGCCGAAAATCCAGCGTGAACGGCCGCAACTATCAGATTTTCACGCCTATATGGCAATCCGATCTGATTACCGATCGGCGCTCGGTGTGGGTAGTCGCAGGCGCGCACGACACAGGTTCTGTAGCTCAGATCCGCGCGTCCAGCATCTTCTCGGTGCGTTGGTAGATCGCTTCCGGAGATCCGTCCGCGGAGATGGAGACGAGCAGGTTTTGCTTGCGGTAGTAATCGGCCAGCGGCGCGGTACTGGATTCGTAGGCGGCCATGCGCACCTTGATCGATTCAGGGCGGTCGTCCTCGCGTTGAATCAGGGTTCCCCCGCAGTGGTCGCACACGCCTTCCACCCTTGGGGGTTTGGATTGGACGTGGAAGACGGCCTTGCATTTCTCGCAAGTGCGGCGGCCGCTCAGGCGCGCGACGATGGTTTCCAGAGGCAGTTCATAGCTGAGCACGGCATCGAGCTGGACATTCTCCTGCGCCAGGATTTCGGTCAGCGCCTCGGCCTGGGCCACGGTGCGCGGAAAGCCGTCCAGGAGGAACCCGCCGGCGCAGCGCAGGCAGGCAGTGCGTTCCTTGACCATGGCGAGCACGGTCTCGTCGGTGACGAGTTCGCCCTTGCGCATGGCGTCGAGGGCGAGGTTGAGCGCCGGGCTGCGCTCGCATTCCGCGGTCGACTTCGCCGCACGGAAGATGTCCCCGGTGGAAAGCTGGCAGGGGCCGAGGCGCGCGCTGAGCAACTCGGCCTGGGTGCCCTTGCCGACGCCGGGGGCGCCGAGCAGGACGAAGTGACGCGGGTGCGTTTGGGCTTGCGGGGGGATGAGGCAGCTGGCGGTGGGGCCTTTGAGCCAGGCGGCGCGGTCGTTCTGTGCGTTCATGTTGTTGCCCTTTTCTCTGGTGGGTGATCGGGCTAGTCCAGGCGCGCTTGCGGCTGCGGCCTGAACACAGTCTATATCATGCCAGGAATTTCCCATGACGCAAGCACCGGCGCGGATGTTCGAGAAATTGCGGCAGCGCGCCTTGCGCAGCGAGAGGCGCTTCGGTCCGGCAGTTGCCAACCCTGGGCTGACCCAGTGAACGGAATCGCGCTCGTTTGCTTGGCGTACAATTCCCGTCCACGATTTTTAAATGGAGAATTACCATGAACATCGGCATCGCAGGCACCGGGCGCATGGGCAGCGCCATCGCCGCCAGGCTCATCGGCCTCGGGCATACGCTGACGGTGTGGAACCGCTCGCCGGAGAAGACCAAGGCCGCGGTGGCCGCCGGCGCGACCGTCGCCGCCACGCCGGCCGAACTCGCATCGCGCGCCGAGGTGATCATCACCATACTGACCAACGCAGCGGCGATCGACGCGGTGTATTACGGGGACCACGGACTGCTCGCGGGCGAGGTCAAAGGCAAACTGTTCATCGAAATGAGCACCGTGCGGCCGGAGACCGAGCGCGCGCTCGCGGAATGGGTGGCGAAAAAGCACGCGCAGTTGGTGGAGTGTCCGGTCGGAGGCACAGTGACCCCGGCCAGGGACGGGAAGCTCTTCGGCTTCGTCGGCGCCGACGCCCTTGCGTTCGATCGGGCGAAGCCGCTGCTCGAACAGATGTGCCGCCGCATCGAGCATGTAGGGCCGGTAGGCGCGGGCTCGGCGATGAAGCTCGCGATCAATCTGCCCTTGATCGTGTTCTGGCAGGCGTTCGGCGAGGCGATTTCGCTGACCAAGCCACTGGGCATCGACCCGGCGCGGCTGATCGAAATTTTCTGCGACACCCCGGGCGCGGCCGGGGTGCTGAAAAACCGTGCGCCGCTGGTGGCGAAGGCGCTGGCGGGCGAAGACACAGGTCCGGCGACCTTCGACCTGGACATGATGCGCAAGGACTTGCGCACCATGCTGGAAGAAGCGAAAGGCCTGGGCGTGGAATTGCCGACCACCGCGCGCGTGCTCGAGGCTTTCGATCGCGCGGCACAGGCCGGGCATGGCGGCATCGACGGTGTGCGCATTCCGGCCTGGGTGAGCGGCCAGGGAGCGGCCTGAGCGCGTCGCGCCCGATTCATCGCCTGGCGCGGTAATCGTTTGATCTGCATCAAGAATGATTAAGCGGAAGTCATTAACCTGACAGCATCCGATCAGCGGCGTTACGGTGGCACCGGCCACTACGCGCTGCCGTGCGATACGAGGACCCAAGTGCGATTCAGGGGGATGCGGTACCTGACCTTATTCTTTGCGGTGATGTTCTTCGCGAACAACGCCGGCGCCGCCGTTTGCGCCTTCGCGGCGGATTTGGCGGGGCAGGGCCGGGTCGCGGCCCATGCGTCGGCTGCCAACGCGGACGAGCCCGCTTGCCCGCAGTGTGACGAAACCGGGTCTTGCCTGACGCATTTTGTGCAAAGCTTCCACAACGACGAGCAAAAGATCTGGACTGGTGTAACGCCCGTGGCGCTCGTTCCCGTCCTCAACGTACTCGAAGTCCCCGTCCCCGCGCAGCCGAAGCCTGTCGTCCTGGCCTCGGCGCCGCCCGTCGTCGGCCCGCCACTGGCGATCCTTTACCGCAATTTTCGTAAGTAGCCTCTCCCTCGCGTCATAGCGCGCCGAGTCGTCGGCCGTCCGACGCATGCGTCGGACTCGCACCAGCCGAAGATTCTGTTTGGATCCGATCGGGCAGGTGCGCTCCAAGGCGAGCGCGGCGCTCCGTTCGGTGTATCTGGAAAGTTGGGAGAAGGATCGAGCCATGAAATCGTTGCTGCAGTTGGAGTCGGTGTTATCCGCGTTGTCGGCCGTCTGGTGCGATCGCGCCCGCCCGGGTTGGCATGGGAGCGCTCGCGCATGAATGAACTATCGGCATTGACGTTCACCACGGCATTCGCCGCGGGCATCGTTTCGTTCCTGTCCCCTTGCGTCCTGCCCTTGGTGCCCGGCTACGTGTCTTACGTGGCCGGCGACGCCCTTGCGCATGACCACCACGCCGACAGCCGCGTGCAGCGCCTGTCGGCAATCGGCCTGAGCATGTGCTTCGTCGCCGGATTTTCGACGGTGTTCATCGCGCTCGGCGCAGGCGCCACCGCGCTGGGGCAACTGCTGCTGCGCTACAAGTACGAGGCGAACATTGTCGCCGGCGTCATCGTGATCGTTTTCGGCCTGTTCATGGCCGGGGCGTTGAAGCTCTCCTGGCTGCAGCGCGATCTGCGTTTTCATGTCGACATCAAAGGCGGCCGACCGCTGGGCGCGTATCTCATCGGCGTAGCGTTCGCCTTCGGCTGGGCGCCATGCATCGGGCCGGTGCTGGGCGCGATCCTCACCGTCAGTGCGGTCGCGGCTACGGTGTCCAGCGGCACAGTGCTGCTCGCCGCCTACTCGCTCGGCCTGGGGCTGCCTTTCCTCGCAACCGCGATCTACACCGACAAACTGTTGGCATGGCTGAAGTCCGTGCGCCGCATCGGGCGCTGGTTGCAGGTTGGCGCCGGCGCGTCGATGGTTCTCATGGGCGTGGCCATGATCACCGGCATGCTCACGACGTTCTCCTTCCTGCTGCTCCAGACATTCCCGGCGCTCGGAACGATCGGCTAGATAATAGCCCCCGGCCACACGACTTCTAACTTCAACAGGATCTAGCCCATGCCGATCAATTCCCCCGAAAGCGCACAGTCTTCGAATTGGACGCTGATCTTTGTCTGTTGGCTGATCGCTTGCGTTTCCACGCTGGGAAGCTTGTTCATGAGCGAAGTCATGGGCTATGTGCCTTGCATTCTGTGTTGGTACCAGCGCATTTTCATGTACCCCCTGGTGCTCATCCTGCCCGCAGGCTTGTTTCCGTTCGATCGAAATGTCGTGCGCTACGCCGTACCGCTGTCGGCGGTGGGCACGTTGCTTGCCGTGTTTC
>Ga0307377_10002928_pt1 | contig 19771 bp, 21 predicted proteins | sample TR3MG_FD_202535 | JGI IMG/M metagenome (GOLD analysis project Ga0307377, IMG submission 202535) | Soil microbial communities from Risofladan, Vaasa, Finland - TR-3 | ecosystem: Environmental > Terrestrial > Soil > Coastal area > Acid sulfate soil | place: Finland: Risofladan, Vaasa | collected... | reverse complement strand
CTCAAGTTCTGGTACTACCCATGTACCAGACTCACGTTCCTTACCTGCTCTATCTTCCATAAGGGGGTCTATTATGAAAGCATATATGCGAAAGGTCGGAAAGACCTTGCTGTTCGGGTTGGTTATATTGGCTATTGCGGGGATAATATATCTTGTAGTGCCGAAGTATCAGATACAGAGTGTCAGGGTTGATGATGATACTGTTGTGGTGACGAAGGTTAATACGATAACGGGGGAAGTAACATCTGATATAGAATATGGATCTATTTTTAAATATGATGAATATGGCAAAATAAAGATAAATAAAATAAGATTAATAGATTAAAAGCTCACTTTTATCGGGGATATCTTATTAATCTTAATTTTATTGATTTTTGGTATAGTTATTTTAGACATAGAAGATTTACCTATAATGATTGATTCTTTTTTCTTCTCTTGCCAAGTCTGAACACCTACTCCAAAAAATGCTGTAACTCCAGCTCCAGTTGCTCTCCCTAATCCGCCATCCATATAAGCGTCTGTTATATCCTGAATATACATAGGGATAAATTTTTCTCTTGCTACCGTTTCAAAGGTTATATCTTCACCTTCAAAAGTTTTTGCACCGGATATCAGTTCGTTTATTAATGCTGGAATAGGGGCAAGTTTACCTTCAATAAATCTTAATAAAACTTCTTTTCTGGTAGTGAAGGGATATTCCTCTTTATTTAAAGATATGATTTCTCCCGTTGCGGTATTTTTCCTTTGTCCTGTAATTAATTGAGCAAAAACCCTACACCATTGCTGAAACCCTCCCCAAATATCCCATCTCGTATTTCCTATTTTTATTTTACCAGCATCAGAACTTCTAAAATCAGGTTCTACATCTCCTAAACCACTTGCCTTAACTATGGCAAGCAAGGTTAATCCTGCCGCAACAAATTTAGCAAAATCACCAAGTGCTTTTATCCTGATTTCTTTAGGTTGTCTTGTATACCAAATAGGATTTAGAGCATTAAATCGTGCCGTTATTAAACGAGGAGAAAAGAAAATAGTATTTAAAAATGGAGTTATTTTATTTAGATTCCCCATACTTCCTCTGCCTGTGAAGGTATTTACTACTTCTGCGGTAGCTTTAAATAACTCTCTGTCTTTTACGGGACTATATCCTTTAGATAAAAATTCATCGGCAAAAGTTTTAAAGACATCTACCCTTAATTTATTTAAGAAACCCACATAGGCTCTTTCTGCAAATTTTATAACTTGTCCGAAAATTGGTATTTGTTGCATTAAACGAGAAATAAATGCTTCTTCCCTTCCGGTAGCTAAAACTCTTGAAGGATCAGTTACCGCTAAACCACTTTTTCTCATTAAGGGATATAATTTGTCTTTTGGTAAATCTTTAAAGTATTGTTCAAAAGATTTAGAGTTAAAGGCAAACTGGAAGGTTTTTCCCATTGCCTTTGCAGCAATCACCGGATGAGATACAACATAAACAATACCTTGTCTTAAAAATCCAGACATATCAGCAGTTGCCAGTATTGCCCTTGGTATGTTTGCCACATCAATAAGAACATCGGTAATTTTTAATCCCAATGCTCTTTTAGAAAGAATGCTTTTTATTAAGTCAGTTCCATAAATTTCCTCCAATAAAACTAATCCTTTTGGGGTAGGAAGTTCTCCAGATAATATTTTGGTTAATTCATTAGCGGCACTTATCTTTTCCCATTCATCTAAATAGGGGTGTTTAAAAGTTCTGTTATAAAGAGCATCTATTTCTGGTTTGGATAATTTATCTTTAACAGGTTCAAAAGCAAATTTGAAACTGGGGGCTAATTGTCCTTTTAGTTTAGATAGAGCAACGATATATCCTTGTTCTCCGCCAATTTCATCAATCGCCCTTTCTACTTCTGCAATTCTCCTTGCTCTTTCTTTGGTGTATTCTGTTTCAAGACGACCCCTTCTCGGTTTTGCCTGCTTAATTAACTCATTTAATTTGGCTATCGGATCGCCTGTCGGTTCTTTTGCCATTTCAGTAGTGGGTGGTGAAGGTGGTACAGGTGGTTTAATTGGCTCGGCTTTCCCTTCCGCCTTCACAGGTGCAGTCGTTGCCTTTTCTGCAACAGGTGCTTCAACTACCGCAGGTTTCTCGGTGGTTGCTTCAAGCTCTTTCGGGATAGCGGGGGCTGCCTTCGGAGTCGGCTCTACTTCGGCAGGCTTCTTTGCATCTTCTATTTTAGCCATAAACTTTTCTTTGGGGGTAACGGGGGCTTTTACTTCTGCTTTCTTCACTTTTTCCTTTGGTGTTGGCTCTTTCTCCTTCACTGCTTCGGTTGGTGCAGGCTCTATCACTGGGGATGGCTTGGCTTCTATCTTTAATTTTTCGGCTTTTGCAAATTTATGGAAATCGCTTACATTATCAAAATTTTGCTTTATAATTTTATTAAATGGAACTATTTGTCCACTTTTTGCTTTTTCTGGTATTTCTACTTTATTACTCCAACGATAATTTTTATCAGTACTAATATATATTTGATTATTATTCCAAGCATTTATTGCTTCTTTAAGTTCTTCCGTTATAACAGGCTCTTTTATCTCTGCCTTTAATTCCTCTTTCGGTACGGCTTCTTTCAATGCTTTAAATTTAGCCTCAAACTTTTCTCGTGCAGTAAGTCCCTTATCAACACTTTCCTCTAACTTCTTTATAGTTTCTTCACTAACTATTTCTTTTTTAGGGAGTTCAGTAATCTTTACTTTTTCAAGAGGAATATCATATTTTTCGGCATATTCTTTTTCTTTATCTGTATATCCTAATGTAACTGCTTCTGGCTCTCTTGGTATGATTTTCTGTGCTTCTGCAATTACTCTTAATGTTTCTCTAATATCACCTTTATTTTGTATAAAATTATCTACTGCTTCAACTGTCTTACTTGTAACCTTTGCACTACCAGCAACACCGCCACCTAAACCGCCCAATACCAAAGCCATAGCCATACCACCATAAGCAGCTGTTCCCATATCTTTAACTAAATCCTTAAATATATCCTGTGGTAATCCTACAGCTTTATTAATTGCTCTTTCTATTGGTTCCATTTCAGCCTCTTGCCAGGCTTGTAAAGCAACATCTTTAAGAAATTCAATTCCTAATTTTCCATATTTACCAATTAATGTTTTAGCACCTTCATTAACAAGTGCCTTTCCGCCACCTTTTAATAATTTAGTTACCCTTAAAAACACAGGTAACTCGGTAGCCATTTCACCAGCACCACCTAATAAACCACCTGCTACTATACTTAAATAAGGTGCTTCTTTGCCTAATGTTTCATATTCCTTTTCGATATTCCTTGCATGTCCACCTGCCGCACCTACACCGAAAGGTATCATTTGTGATACGCGAGCAGTAATTTCAGCAGTAGGTTTAGCGGTAGCAATACCAGTAGGAATAGGCATACCTGCCCCCATTATTACCGCACCAACTACTTGCGGTGTAGATTGCAGACCCGTACCGACTAATTTTTTTAACCAATTTTTACTTTCTGCTTGCTCCTGGCTTTCTGTCGCTATTTTGTCAGAATCTTCCACTATTTTAGTTAAAGATTTCAGAAGTATATCTTTCTTGGGGTTATACCAATTAGGGTCAAAAACATTAGTAACAGCGTCGGTAGCTTTTACAGCACCCATTTGAATTAATCTTAATATATTAACTAATGAAGATTGATATTGGCCTAACCCTGATTTAAGAGAATATTTAATTACATCTCCCCAAGTAGGTTCAGACTTATCCTCTGGCTTTGACATCGGCAAGTCTTCGATAATCGGCTGATTGGTTTGGTTTTTTTGATTTAATTCATTAATAGTTTTGTTATATTTTCCGATGATTTGTTCATAAGCAGAATATAATTCTGGCTTTAAACCGCCCCTTATTTCTGCTTCTTTTTCTAACCTTTTAATATCAATCTCATATCTCTTAATTTTTTCTATTGGTTCAGAAGAAGCAGGATTGTAATTAAGATTAATACTATAGAGCATTCGAAGTGTTAATGGACTATCGGCAGGAGAAGTTTCAGGCAAGGATATACCGCCTGTGGCTTTTGCACCTATATCTACACCAACTTGAGAAAGAGGTTTTATTTTTGCTATCTTAAAAGGTTCTTCTTCCTCTTCTTTTTCTTTTAATTTATTAATTAATGATATTCTGTTGATTACTACCATATCTCACCTTAATAATAAATTGATACTAAATCTCCTTTTCCGACTCCGCCAAATGTAGTTAATCCTTTTAAAAATCCTGCCTTAATTTCTGATAATGGTTTTAATTTCTTATATTGACTTGTGTCTATGCCTTCTTCTTCTAATAATTTTAGTAATGCAACATAAGATTCATAAACTTGTTTATACCATTCTTCACCTGTCTGTTCTTGTACTTTCCCGTTTATTTCAAAAGAGTGTTTTTCTTTGCTTTTTATATTAGAAGTTCCAGCGGTTATCTCGTCTAATACTGCAACCAAATTATCTAAGTCAGATTTTTTAGTATTCGCCCACGCTTCTTTAGTTACTCCTAATTGTGTCGCGTCATACCCTGCTTCGGTATAATCATTGATGATTTTTTCTGTTTCCTTCCAACTATCGGCATTTAAGGCTTTATCTCTATATTCTTCTAATTGTGGCAAAGAAGTTACTCGTGGTTTTTCTGCTCCGCCAACCGCTCCTGGCTTCTCAAATTTCTGTTTATAAGTTTCAAAAGTAGTATCTACACCTAAAGATTTGGCTATCTGATTAAAATAATTAGCATTGCCAGTAGCATAAGCATAGTCAAGTTTCTTTTGGGTTTCGCCCATCTTGTCAAGTTCGGTCTGGGGTTGTGCTGTCGGTTGCGGTATATTGACCCCTTTTGACCTTAAATATTCAGGTCTGATATCTTGAGGTAATGTTCCAGCTTGTCCCCAAACATCCTCTGGTTGATTTTGTGCCGCCTCATATTTCTTCTTTTGTATCTCTTCATAGGCAGTAAAATAATTTTTAGCTTTATCGGTTTGAAAACGACTTTTAGCCATATCAAATATTCCCTGTACATCACCTGGGTTTAATCCTTCTGTTTGGTTTATAAATAAATCGAACCATTGAAGATCTTCCTCAAATTTACGCTTATTCATTGTTTGTATGGCATTAACAGCATCTTTCCATACTGCTTGAACTTCAGGAACAGCAGCTGAAAGAGCTGTATTTAATTGCATAATCTCATCATCTGAATATGTGCTATCAGCTCCATACTGTTTAAATAAGTTACCAATAGTGGACATACTTTCTTCAATTTTCGCTTCTTTTTCTTCTAATTTTTTCCTTTGGGCTTTTTGCCATTGCATCTCTTGTATTTGAGTGCCTAAATTCACCCCAGTCTGTAATCCACCAGCTAAACCCTTAAGGAAATATCCAGAGTAATTTCCTGCCATTTAAATCATCTCCTTTAATAATAATCCTAAAAGTATTGGATTTATTATTTTATCATTTTTTGATAAATTCTCTTCTTTAGATAATAATCTTAAATTATATAAACTCCAACATTGTAAAAATTCTTTATCTTTTGGACTATTAAATTGAAAAAGTCTTATAGGTAAAATGTGGTCAATATGTAATTTACCTTGCAAAAAATCTTTCCATTTGTAATCTTTGGGAATAGTAGATTTTAATCGTTTAATTAAATCAGTTAAAGTGTAGTTAATTAAACATTCCCAATGTCTTCCATTTTTATTGCCTTTTAAAGACAATCCTATGGCTGTATTAATTCTATGATTAAGATTAAATTTTAAATCTGTTTTACGTTTATACTTTTTTCTTTGATTTATATCTTTTCTATTTTCAGACCGATATTGTTTCCACCGTTTTTTCTCTTTCTCAAGATTATTTATACGATATAATTTATTATATTCTTCCCTTTTTACAGGATTGTTTTTTATCCATTCTTTAGACCGTTCTATTTCTTTTTCTCTATTTTTAATATAATATTCTCTACTATATTTTTTCGTATATTCCTTATATTTTTCTCGCCATTCTTTCATATATGCTTTTTTATCAAACACTATTACTTTACATCCCTTGCGTAAGCAGTATATATTTTTTTAAATCCAAATTTACCCATTCGTCTTAAAATTATTTCTTCTTTTCTACTTGTAGCAAAAACAATTTTTTTGATATTTAATTCCTTTGCTTTTTCATTTCCAAAGTCTATAAATTCCTGCATTAAATTAGGGCAGCGAGCATTAATCCAAATAAATGTCATAAAGAAAGATAATTCTCCAAAATCATCTCTAATTATTTTTACTACTACACATCCATTCATTTTATCGTTGTCATAACTTACTAAAGTCATAGCACTCTTGTCTATTTGTTCTGAAATCATATAATTATATAAAATATTGGATGTTATTTTGCAGTTCTTTACCTCTTTTAATTTATCTAATATCTCTAAAAAAACATTATTATCGTTTTGACATTGTTTTATCATGATGGTTTTATTAGGGAAATTATAGCTCCACTGGCAGTTCCCATAATGTTTCCAGCACCTTCTGCCGCTGCGGCCTTTTGTTTTGCCTCTAATTCCATTTCAGCCAGTTCAATATCGTATCCGTGTTGCTGTTCAGATAACTGACTCTGTAATTCTCCGGTTAATTTAATATTCTGCTGTTGATACGCCTGATTAATCGCCATCTTCTGTATATCAATCTGTGCCTGCCAAGCCTGCATTTTAGTTAATTGCTCTGCCTGCCAGGTAGCAAATTCAGGCTGGTACTTTAACTGACTCATCTCACCGAGATAGCCCAGGAATTGTGCCGCCTGACCCATTGTTGTTTCAAAAGAAGATAACTTCATTAATGAATTTTGTATATTTAAGTCGGTAATGGAATTAGCAAGAGCAACGGTGGTATTTGACCTGATCTTCTGTTCGTTAGAGAAGACAAAACCCGAATTGGTAATACCCCGCCTTTCCATGTTGTTACGCATGACCCTGATATCTTCTGTTTCTTTTGCCTTTAAGATATCGGTAGTCTTTTGAGTCATTAGTGCCTGTGTTTCTTCGGGGATACCTCTGCCCCCCATTTCCAACGTTTCAGAAATATATCCGCCTATCTGTTCTTCCCAGGCTTTCTGTTCGGGGGAAATCTCAAAAGCGGGTGCGGGAGTGACTGCCGGTGCGGGGATATTAGCGCCAAAGGCGCCTGGTGTAGTTGCTGCGGCTCCAGCACTTGGAGTGCCTGTTATTGGGTTAACGCCAGAAGATGATATAAGTTTTTGATATTCTGATGTCGGTCTAATAGCATTATATTCCTCCGTTGTGGTGGGAAAATTTTCAGGCCATGCTTCAAGTCCATAAGTAGTTGAGGGAGCACCGGTACTTGCTGCTGATACTAATTCTTCTCCAGTCCATGCCACGCCTGTTGAGGGGTTAATGCCGGAGGAAGTAATTAAATTTCCATCTTCATCATACCATCCTGGGTTTTCTTGTGTAGTTACTGTAGGGCATTTTTTTGCCATAAAAAATCACGCTCCTTAAATAAAATCCCCCACTTCTATTAAATATTTCTTTACTGTTACCTCGCCTTAACGTCTAACTTAACTGTAACTTGCACGCTTAACCTTCCCCTTGCCGATGAGGTAAATTTAAGCAGTTTATTGCCTGAACCTGATAAAAGAGAAGTAATATCCACATCCGTTTGTTTGGTGGTATAACCGCCAAAAAAGATAGCATTGTAGGAAATCCCTTCATTCTCACTGACATAGAATTTGATGGTCGGTGAATTATCTTCCTCGTAGATACCAGTCGCAGGATAACCCCTGTAAGGAAGTATCCAGAATGATACCTTTACCGATACGATCTTGACCATTTCACTGGTGATATTAAAATGCACATACAGGGGGTAACTATTATCGAGGCTGTCCTGGCAATAGATGGTAGAAATATTGCGGAACTCGCTTATATTAACCGAACGGATACCGCCTTCAATCGTGTCTTTTATTCCCTGTAATATAGCATTTGAAGTTTGTTCATCTTTCTTATTAAAATCTTCAAAATCAAAAGGCATTATTCGTTTTCCTCCATAAAAGACTCTTCTTCATAACAAATCATCAATCCGTGTATCTCAAAGTCAAGTTTGTCAGACATCCAGGGTTTTATACTTAATGCCCTTGCACGTTTTCCTCCAGCACCTAATGATATCCGATACCATTTTGTGGTACTTACGGTTAAGGTTTTACTGGCATAAGTACCAGCCGAACCATCATCAAGTTCGTAATATAAGCGGAATGCTGTTCCTGTAGTGCTTTTAATCTTTACAGAAACCGAATACCACTGCTTATATTTTTCGGGTGTTCCCAAATCCAGCGGTTCGATATCATCATAGGCAGTTATAGCTGAACCATCATCATCAAGTCCTGAAAAGACAGAATAGATTTGGCCTTCGGTATTACTCCCGCCTTTTAACTGTAATCCGTCCGTTCCACGATCCCACTTCGAGAAGCAACTGAAGGCAAAACTGTATACGCCGTAGGTATAATTCTTTAAGTCAATCCAGATGGTTTCAGTCGGATAAGTCCCGCCTGTCTTGGGGTAGCAGAGGATATATTTATTGTCCCAGTAAGTTGCACAGGATAAGTAGGCAGAACCATCCACGATATTATCTTTGATATATTTATTTAGTGCCTGACTGAATATCCCCGAAGCAGTCCCGTTATGCCAGTTAATCCCGTTATAGCCTAAATAGACTGCCAGGTTATCACAATCAACCAGACTCCTTATGGCAATACAACCTTCTGTCGAATAGGCATTTTTAAACTCAAAATTATCTTCATCCGTGCCTGTCAGCCGTTCAACGGAATCTTCCGTTAATACAGGAAGTTCGGTTAGTAGTTCAATTAAGCCCGTTATCTTCTGGCTGTTGCCTGTTCGTTGTCGCCAGGTAGCAGGAAAGTATTCCACATCTGAAATATGGGAAGGATAGACATAATCGTTGTAGGCTAAATAGAGTCTTTCCCTGCGTTTGGCAATGAGGTGTACTGTGGTTGGCGGTACGGTGTGATTTTCTGCTACTGCAGTACCTAAAGTGCTGTCGGCTTGGGATGAAGTATAGGTCTCTATGTCGTTATCTGCCACTTCTCCGTCATAATAATAAATCGCACCTGCAAGTGAAGTGCGATAGATATTCTTTGAGGATATTTTGGCGTCAGTGGAGTTGACGATAGTTAAGGTAACTTTCTCCCCTGATTCAACGTCAATAGCGTCAGAAACAGGTGAAGGATCACCTTCATATCCATCTTCATCTACATAGGTATAGCAAAAATAATAATTTCCTACACCCAGTAGACCGCCTGTACTCCCACCTACTCCTGTCGGTTTGGCAGCAGGCGGAGCAGGACATACCGTCCTGACATTGGCTAAATCATATTTAAAGACCCCGTCAACGCCATTCAGAAAATAGCAGGTATTAAGGAAGTCGCAAAAGTAGGTATCAGACTCAGCGGTAAGTCCCGACTTGATTGAGGCGACACCCCATATTGTGGTAATATCGCTGGTATAATAAAAGTAATTAATATAAATCTTACAAGAACTTCCAGTATCATTATCTCCAAACCGAACCAAATCAGTACAATAAGCAGGTCCTTGAACTGCCCATTCGCCCTTATAGATATTATCAATATATAGGGTTGCAGTCGTACCGACAACAACTATTTTATATACATGGTTTTCGTCAGTCGTAGTAAAATCACATATTTTAGTTAGATAATGATATACAGAATCTGTTTTAAGAGATACTTGAATCCATAAGTTTTGTGAACCATCTTGAATATAAATCCTAAATGGATAGTTCCCTGCACCGGACACCATCTGTGCCTCAAACTGAACAAGGAAGCCGCTGGAAAAATCAATATCCGGCGTTCTATTATAATAACAGGTTCTTGAATTGGCAGCAGACGTATCAATGGTTAATATCCCATCAGTACAAGAGGCATAACCGGTTGTTCCACCTGCTGTCCATACCGGAGTATCAGCATCAGGTTTAACGGTACACAAATATTGTAAATCCCAGGTTGTAGCTGTGGGTATAACTATAAATTTATATACATCAGTATTCCAGGCCACTAAAAACGTTTTATCATAAGTATCCTGCTTATAATATCGGTGCATACCCTTGATTGGATGGTCTGCACCGATTGAAGTAGCATTATATTCGGCATAACCTGCACGCTTGACCAACTGTCCGTATTCGTTAAAATGCATGTTATATAAGCCATCCGGCTTGCGTGGGAGTTGCGTCAGTTTTACGTCAGACGGTGAGAGGTTATCGAGTGCTTTCCATATTATTTTTTTGGTCATTTAATCACGCCCTATTTTATTTTACTTAATTACCGTCCGCCTATAATGCCTAATCTTTTTCTCTTTTTAAGTAAATTGGCGATGGTAGGATTATTACTTCCTATACTTTTTAATGGAGATACTTTTTTCTTAGCTGGTGATATACCGCTTGTGGAAGCACTATAATTAGTTAAACTTTTCTTTTTGGCCTGTACTCTTTTCCAACCATATTTCTGGCTCGATTGCGTTGCCTGTATCTTTTTCTTTCTTGCTTTCTCGTCAACAAAATGTTTTTTTGCAAATGCCATAATTATTCTCCTTTCTTAATTAATCAATAATGTGAGGTATCACCATAATTAATCCCGTAACGATGTCCTCGTGCCCGATATTCGGGTATCATCTTCGCCCCCTGATTTTTGTGTCCGTTCAATATGGCATTAATGTTGTATATCCCCCTGTCGAATCTTGCCATCCACTTATCACCTTTACCATCTTCATTTTTTGCATACCAGCACATAGCAACAGCATAATTACGCATATATATACGGAAGGCTATCGTCCTATAATCACCTGATAAGGGAACGGTAGAGCCTGATAACTCGGTTGCCCTTTCTATACCGTAATACTTCACCGTATCCCCAGCTGATGGTTTAGGGAAAAATCCCATCATGTCGCTTCTGAAATAGAAGCGGGTCGGCGTGCCTGTGGTACTCCGCCAATTACCTAAATGCTCGTCAAGTTCTTTTAATGAGGTCTGTTCAAGCGGTTTATCGTTATAGAGGACTCCACCCTCATCAAGGGCAACAAAATCACTGGAGAAGCGGATCTCCCTGTCATTAACGATATCGGCAGCGATTAAGGGACGGGAATATAATTTAGATAGGCACTTTGTTTCAGTGGCAATCTTTTCCTGGGCTTCATTAATGTAACTCTGTATTTCTGTCGATGTCCAAAAACCTGCAGTAGCTTCTCTTATTTGATATCTTACGCTGGTTTCTATTTCAGCTATTGTCGCTAACATCTATATCACCTAACTTTATTGTTTCTTTGTTATTGGTTTCTTAACTTCTTTAGGTTCACATACGCAAGGCTCTAACTTATTAAGGATAAGCAGGGCAAGGTCGTTCATCTCTTTCTTCAGCTCCGCCTTTATCTCCGCCTTATCCTTATCCAGCCTTGCAAATAATTCATCTCGGTATATCGGTATACGTGTTGGCATAATTTCCTCCTTTCTTATTTATTAATCTACGGTCAAAAATACTTCTCCCGCGTTAAATTCAACATAACAGCCAACTGCGAACTTAACTCCTCCTGCTGGAATGAGTGCATCATCAGTTGATTTATAAGTGGCTAATGTCTCTAATCCAATTCTCTTTAATGCAGCAGTAGGACTGCCTGCCGTTGCACCTGCTTCGTCATAGATGGCAGCAGTAGTATCGCCTTGGTATTGTAGTCTTGCCGCATATATTGTAATCGGCACTGCATAAGCTAATTGTGTATCAGCCGCAATTCTTATAATTTGCATAAAATCACCTTCTTTTTATTAGAATGCGGTTGTATCATCGGACAACCGCGAAACCTGTTAATTAAAATTGAGCTAAATCAGGTACTATAGTTGCTGTTCCAGCATCACTTGCATAATTGTTTTTAGACCATGAAGTATTTATATCGTAAGGTGTTCCACTAACATGGAATACAACATTATCTAAAACCATTGCATTGTCATTGTTGTCGTCTATACCAGTTCCAGCACCAGTAAGTTTAATTATATTGTTCCTGATTATAGTTTCAGAGGCAGTACAATCGCTGGCTATATATATTGCAGTTCCAGCCGCATCCATTCCACTAAATACGTTATTTTCTATAACACCAGAAGCAAGGTACTTATCTGAACCACCACCAAAATATAAACAATAAGCAAATCCAGCAGTAGCTAAAAGACAATCAAATCTGCAATCTCTTATAGTTAAATAACTACTATTTTGGGTTGATATAGCAGCAACATTATCAGCATCAGCACATGCAAACGTACAGTTTAAAATTTCAACATTATTACAAATATTGAAATCAAGTAAGTCAACTGCACCAACTGCTTCAAATCTCATGTTAATAAGACGTAAACCAGAAACCGTTCCTGCTATTGGAATACCAGCCGAAGGATGTAGTTCAACGTGTTTATCAGTTCCAGGATGCCCTAATCCAATCATATTGCAAGAAAATGGTAATGCAGTAATATTTTCATCATAAGTGGCAGGTGCTATAATAATATAATCGTAGATTGATTGTTGTGCTGAAGGTATTGTTGTTCTGTATCTTGTATGTTCGGTAATGGCTTCAGTAATTGTAGGATAAGCAGTTTCCCAAGATTCACCACCTTGACCATTACCACCCTTCCAGACATAAAAGACTTTGCAAGGTGTAAGTATTGCCATATTTTGCAGTTGTTTTAAGATATCGTATAATCCGCCTGGCTTTCCGCTAAATCCTTGTTCTATTGATTTTTTTATTTCTAACATTTAAGTTATCTCCTTTCTCAAGAGGGGCAGTTTACGCCCCTCTATTTTATTTTGTTAATCTGTTATTATGTTATTCTGTTAGGCTGGTGTTGAAGCACCACTTACAATGTTTACTCCGAATAATCCGTTTAATACTACAGCAACGAAGTAAGCTCTCCAAGATACCATGCTCCAGGCATTAATAAAGTTGGAAGTATCCTGCGGTCCGGGGATTTTGATGATGAGTTTGTCCTTTACGCCGCTTATCCTTGTACCTGCAAAACAATGCTTTCCGAATATCGGGGTGTGATTAATAGTACCTGTTGCAGAATAGTATCCAAATCCTCTTGCTGCAGAAGTAGAAGCTCCGGTAGTAATGGTTTCTGTCCAGCCTTCGGTATCTTCCCAGAAGCGAACTCCGCCCCATTTGCCTAATTCTCCGTTTAAAATATCTTGGGGAGAAGCATAGTGTACTGCATTAACCCATGCACTATCTTGCATGAAGTCATAGACTACGAAGGGACTCATAATCCCTGCATAGAATTTTCCATCATACTTAGGTGCTTTGTTGTGTTTTAGGATAGCTACTGCTCTTTCTACTGCTGAGCCAGTTACAATATTAGTAGCAGCCAGACCTGTAGAAACAACGATACGGAAAGTATCGCCTACAGCACAGACATCTTTTAATGCAGGACCAAAAGTAACCGTATCACTTGAAGCAACAAAATCGCTTACTAACCCTGCATATCCTGCGTTCTGTCCCGAAGTAAAGATGATTACTCCGTCATTCCAGAAGTCATCTGCTTGGGTTAATAAAGCAGCTGTTATTGTGGTAGTAAGAGGTGCAGAAGTAACTACTCCACTAACTGCATAAGTGCTTGAATTGTCTACCCTCATCGGATAGAGACCTAAAGCCATTGCCTTTCTATACTGATAATTTATTGATTCACCCATATTTACGCCCAGAAGTTGAACCCCATTATCAAGTGGTTCGCAATAACTAAATAATTGTATTTCTTCAGTAAGTCTTATAGCGTTAGCATATTTACCAACGGTCTTTTCAAACTCGAAGGCTTCCAATTCGACATAATCGCAGTTTGCATCTTCGGCAGTTACAGCGGTTACTTTAGCTAAAGGGACATAACGGGTGAAATTTACTACCTTACCCTCTTTTTGAGGAATATCACGAGAGTGGTCTGCTAACTTATCTGCTACCATTACTGGTTCGGCAAGTTCTAATAGTTTTCTATCGTAATAAGTCTTTAATGCCTGGGTAAGGGTTGAGGTTGTAGTTGAAGTTGACATTTATAATTCACGACCTTTTAATTTTAAATTTTTGTTTTCCCCCGTGAATTATAAGACTATTTAATTTTTATTTTTATGTTAGTCTTTTGGTTTCCCGACTAATTTTCCAAGTTGTTCCATCGGCATAGTATCATAATCGGTTGATCCACTTGGAGCAGAACGAATGCCTTGCGGTTCGGTGTAAGTTCGCAGTTTCTTCTGGGCTTTTTCTTCTGCTTCTTTTTCTGCTTTCTCAATGATTGTTTGCTCTTTCTTCTGTAACGCTTCTGGAAGGTTCTTATCCCTGTAAATCTTATATCCTTCTTCAAAGGCTGTCGTACCGGGAATTTCAAACAGCTTATTCCTGCCGTCTGCTCCCGTAAAACCTGCTATGATCTTATCAACTGCCTTGCGGTCATAAGGGACTAATCCGTCTTTATTTGCCTCAATTAACCTGTTTATCTCATTTTCGTTTGCCTGTCTTGCCTGTACCACTGCAATCGGCTTGATTGCCTTTGATATGTAGGGCATCAGGGCTTTAACAGGGTCCTCGCTAAAGGCATCATAGAACTGCTGTTTCTCGGCATCAGTCATGCCTTTTATCTCGGTTTCTACAATACGCCGTGAAGTAGCATCTATCTGATACTGCTTCATCTGGGTATCGAGGTCGATTGCATCTTCCTTGAATTTACGCAGTTCGCCAACCTCTTTACCCTGTTCGTCTAATTTCTTACGCAAGTTGACATAGTCTTTGGCCAGTTCTTCAGCAGTCTTGCCCTTGATATAATCAGGCAGTTCTTCGGTCGGTTCGGCAGGTGGAGGTTCTTCGCCCTCCTTAACAGGTTCGGCAGGTACAACAGGTGCAGGTTTCACGCCAGTCTTGACTAATGCTTCCAGTGCTTCATTGGAAAGCTTGTCATAATCCTCTGTTTCTACCAGTCCTTCACTTACTTGTCCTTCGAGAGGGGTAAGTGGTTGGTTATTGGTGTTCTCGTCGGTCATGATTTAATAATTCTCCTTTCGTTTATTTTTTCTTTCTCTTCTCCGCCTCATCGCCTACCTTAATCAGTGCGTCAATCTCGGCAAATATATCCTCTATTGCCATGACGTAGGCTTGGGCGTAGTAAATCTTATCTAACTCCCTTTCGGTTAATACTTTGTTGATATAATGCCCTTTTTTGTCATTCTTTATTTTTACTATATCCTGCCAGCCAGCAGTGGCTATGGTGGTTCGCAGGCGGTCTGCCTGCTCAATGGCGGAGTCGTAGTTGGTCATGGTTTCCTCCTAATTAAATATTAATTGGTTGTCCAGTAGTATTTGATACATTTGTATAGTGCCAAGTTACATAAGGGTTATTAGGATTTCTATATGGACAATTATAGCAGTCGTGATAACACGGGTAACACGGATAATATGGTGGATAGTAATATGGTGGTGGATATAGTTTTGCTATCTTTTCTTCTAACTCTTTATATTTTTCCAAAAGAACATCATACTTTTTCTCATCTTCTTCTTTCATAATTAACCTCCTTTTATCTCATTCCCCCCTGATTTGGCGGTGGCACATTCCCCACAGAGTTAGCTAAAAGCGGGGGATTCTTTCCAGCTAACCCTGACTGTGGGGCATTGGCAGGAGTAGTGGATTTAACCCCTGCCTGATTGGCGGTCTTTTGTGCCTCTTTTCGTTCCCTTACCTCTTTTAATCCCGGTATTAATTCCTCTAAATCTCTAAAGTTCATATCTTCCCCCACACGCTTGGCTATCTCTTCTAAGTTAAACACGGGCTGCATTTGAGGTTTACCATCTGGCCCTGGTGGGAGTTGATTACCCATCGGGTCATAGGCAGGCTTCATAAACATCGGTGCTATGTCGGTCAGTTTAAGCAGGTTAACCAGGTCTACTTGATGTTCCTCGAAGATACTGACCCCTCTCGGTATAAAGTCGGGATTGCCTGATAGCTTGATATCCTCTTTCTTTATTTCCTTCCGCTTCTTTTCAGCTTCCCATTGTGCGCCCTTCTCTTTACCTAACACACGATAAGCCATCTCTTTACTAAAGAATTGCAAATCATGCTTATAAATAATTTCTAATACTCTCTGATACCACGGCTCTAAACAGTGCTTGACGATGTGCTTGATAGGTTCGGCTGCATTGCCCTGCATCATCTTGGTAGCCCCTAATGTATCTGGCAAGCCTTCTTTGGTCGGCATACTCGATATAACCGGGACTGCCTGCGTGGTTTTCATTATCTTTTCTTCTAATTTCTCTATGTGGATGATCAAAGGCGATAAGACTGCTGCCTGTGCGGTAGTATCAATAAAGAACATTGCCTTTCTTACATCATCTACGTTCTGATTGGCAAAGAATATCTTTCCCGGATGACTGATAATAATGCCGCCTGATATGCCTGCCAGCATCTGCTGGTTGATAATCCCCATTGGGTTGGCTATCAGATTAACACAGTCGGATAGCTTATTGTGGGCATTGGTGAGTTCTTCCGCATAGCTTTGGATGTCCTCGCCTGTGCCTACACCAAACTTCTCATTCGGCATCTTATCTTTGGAAGCGTCAACGAAGATATTACCACAGTCGAAGGGATACTCCTCGTTTCTGATACAGACTTCCTGGTTGGCTACGGTAATAATAGCCCTGACATAATCATCCTCGTAAGGGTTCACCTGTGCATCATCATGGATTTTGCCTTCGAGCAGTGATTTCGGCACATCACCGTGATATTCCAGCAGTTCTACCCTGTCATTACTGATTTTGTTTTCGCCTACCGTATCAGCATCACCGGGTTGTGAAGTGTCTTTCAAGTCTTTGATACTGTGGTAGATATTCTGTTTCTCTAACTGTCTCAGATGTGATACAAAGACATCTGGTTTTCTAATGACCATCCAGCTGCTGTTCACGTCAAGTGTGGCAGGATCAGGGAAGGAATTAAAGATATCACATACCTCGATATCTATGCCCTCAAATACCGTCTTACCCTTCTCTTTTTCCTCTTTCCAAGGGACTTTGGTAAGTGAATAACCGTATCTGTCAAACTGCTTGATATGGCCTTCTACTACAGTAAATAGTCCGCCTTTACCCTTCCCTACGTTGCCTAACTGGTAAGCAATGATATTCTTTAGGTTGGGGATGTTGGCTTCGTCTGACTCTTCGCCCGGCTTGATATCGAACGAATTTGCTATATCGGCAGGGAATAAGATATTCATGTAGATCGGTACTTTCGTTCTTTCGGCTTCCTTTAGCGATGTAACCACATAATTGGACTGCCAGTCCTCTTTTAGGTCGGAACGTGTACCCTTGTAATCATCGTAATACTCCGCCCATTGTGCGTGGCGGTCGGCCATGTTGGTCTTGGAGTAATTGTAGCGGTTTAAGACAAATTCAACGAGTGCCTCACCCTTTGACTTTGCCTTGATATCGTCTTTCTTTTTTGCCAATGTAAATCATATCCTAACTCCCCCGATTATATTATATTAATTCCTCGATACCCTTCGGCTATTTGCTATCAGTTCAGCCGATACATCTAATGCCTGAATGGTCTTGATTTTGATGATATTATCTAAATGTAATGAAAGTGCTTCACCAGAAATCGTATGACCTGAAAATATCCAATCTTCTAATTCTTTTAATAATTTATCGTACATATTTCCCCCTTTCTTACTTATTTACTTTTTCTTTTCGTGTGCATATCTCATGTGCATTTTCATACCCATTTTTCTTGCGGTAGGACTGTCATAACAATATGTTTTCCCCGTTTCTATTGTAGTCATGCAATACTTTTTTTTACCCTTTATGGTACGTGTTGATAGATTCCAAGGCATGGTATATCCTCCTTTATCTCCTCCGTCCCCACACTGTCACGGTAGAGAGAATTATACTTAAATGGATCACCGCCCTCAATAGGATTTTCTACTTTTACATAATAAGGTTTCTCACGCTTTAGAGGTTTCTCTAATATCTTGATAGCCTTTCGTATCTGTTCCTCACTAAGAAATTCATTATCTAACATACCCCGTAACTCTTCTAATTGCCCCATCACACGGTTAAACGTATGTAGTGGCACGACATATCTATGACCATCGTTTAGTAATAATTTGATATATCCCATTCCCTTGATTATGTTCTCTACTAACTTAATCGCGTTATTCATACTTCCTCCTTATAATCCTGAATATTTATTGCTATGTTTCTTGACATAGTCAATATCTTCATCAGCATTGGCATATCTGGTGCTTTTATACAAGCCTATCTGCCTGATAGAGATAGCTGCATACCTTGCCGCTGCCCCTGCGTGGTGATGCTCGTCACGCCTCTCATTGCCTGTATACATCTGCATGATGTCATTCCATATCTTGCCCCACATCTCTAAATGCCGTCTGCCCTTACGTGTCTTTTCCTCGTCAAACCAGCATACCGGGAGCAGGCCTCGCAGGACCTCTACGCTATTCTGATGAGAACAATTCTCAACTACTTCAAATTTAATCCCCACATCTGCCGCGTGTTCCAGTCTACTCTTGGCCACGTGGCCTTTAGTAACCATTTCTTTGACTTTAACATCGGGCGGTGCAAAGTGCCTGCCGTAGAGATAGCCCTTTTCTTTGAATAGTTCAGCCCAGTAGGTGAAGGTTGAGGCCGTTGCCTCTGCAAAGTCTATAAACCTTACTTCGTTGCCCAACTGTTGGACAAACCAGACCGCCATCGCATCTGATGTTACGCCTAAATCCCAGTAAGTATCTACCAGTAATTCCCGTTCATACGGCACGCGTGTGATGTGTCCGTCCAGTTCCAACGCCTGCATCTCTTTACCGACGTATGTGCCTTCTATGCCCTGATTGAAGGAGCAGAAATACTCCTGGTTGATGAAGTCCTCTGTCTTGCCGTCATCACGTTCTTTTTGCAGGTCTGCATCGGTGACAAGCCTATTGCCGTCATGGTTATAAGTATCTAAAACCGTTGCTAAGATGGTGTAGCAGTCGGGGTTTCTTTTAGCTAAATCCCACCTAACTTTATAATGATTGTTCCCATTAGGAGTAGAGTTAAACGATTTCCAGCCCTTTGATTTTCTTATCATTGGTGATACAACTTCTTCGCCTCGTGGGTCTTGGTAAGCCCACTCTGTAAATACCGCCCCGTTGCTTGGTTTTCCTCTTAGTGCTATATATTGTTGTTTATTTGTGCCAAAGACCTGTATCTGTGATGTACCACCTATGGAAGCTACGATAAGTTTCATATCGGCATTATCTTTGCGAAGGATCATCTTTTCCGGGACATACTTCCGCATTATGTCCTGGCCTTCTTCATCTTTGCCTTCCCAAAAGCTATCACGCCCTTGTTTCAGCAGAGGCCAGATATATTGATAAGTGCCGGGATGTTCAAAGGCTTCAGGAAGTAATATCTCGCTTAACTCAAATAAATCCTTCCCGCCTCGCCTATGAATGGTTTTCCATGTTTCCTTGCCCTGTTGAAAGGCTATACAGATGGGGATTTCCCACGGATAAGGCTTGTAGTTATATGGTGAGTCTATGACAAGGTTCATATCCTATTATATATTTCCTCTTGTGCCTCATTTATAAATTTAATCAATTCTTCATCTGTAAAAACTGGTGTTTCTGGTAATGGAAATAACATTTTAAGTATTTTGTTTTTATTCTTCTT
>Ga0307377_10002927_pt1 | contig 19776 bp, 51 predicted proteins | sample TR3MG_FD_202535 | JGI IMG/M metagenome (GOLD analysis project Ga0307377, IMG submission 202535) | Soil microbial communities from Risofladan, Vaasa, Finland - TR-3 | ecosystem: Environmental > Terrestrial > Soil > Coastal area > Acid sulfate soil | place: Finland: Risofladan, Vaasa | collected... | reverse complement strand
GAGGGTATGGGCTCGTGGCTCGCTGCCCACCCTCGCTTGGCTGCTGCTGACACACACACAGATGGGTAGGAATGATGTGTCTGGTTGGGTTTTGTAGGAGTCTGGAAGGTGAGAGTGGAAATGGAATTTGGAATTGGTATGGACATCATCCTAGGCTTCAATGTGGGGATAGGGAAAACGTGTTGGACAGCATAATAGGGGGAATTGGACAAAAGAAAGAGAGTACCTGGCGATACTCCCTATAAATTAGGTATCGTTGGGAATGGGGTTTTAGATTGTATCCAGCGCTTTTAGTGATAGTATTATGACTTCGGCTATCGTCACGGCTATGGCTAACCAGACTACAATTCTCAGTGTACGTGACTCGCTGTACGCTTTCTGGAATGATGACTGGGGCTTTTGTGGTGGTGTTTTGGGTGCTTGTGGTAGGGGAGTCTTGTCATTGTTTATTATCATGTTGGTGCATGTGTTTATCCATGTGCGTGTGTCTTTATCGTCTTTGGGAGTCAGCGCGTGTATGAAGCTAAGTAACCATAGCTGTGTGACTCTCTGGGGAGCTCTGAGTTTGAATACGCTGAGGTATACTGCGGCCCCGAGTAGTAGTAGCTGAGCCCACCATGGCAGCATTGACCAGTATGTTAGGTAGTGTTTGAATGGTATTGCCAGAGTTTCAATCATTCGGTTTCCCCCTTAGTATGTTCTTACCTAGACTTTGTTATGGTCGAGATAGTGTTGTTCGATTTCTTCTGTCGTGGCTTTTCGGAAATGCTCCAATTGATATGGCCCATAGCGGTTGGCATGTTCGTGAACAAACACGCATCCTTTTATTCTCGATATACCATCAACCGTAACGAGCTCACCCTCTCGGATGCAGTCATCTTCGGCTTGTCCCATAAAGTAGCGGACTTCTTCGATAGCTATGAGTTTGTCGTCTATCTCAACTTTCATTCGGTCCTCCTTTCCTCTCGAACCAGACGATTTGATACCACCCGTTTCCCCAATCGATTGCCACGAGTCGGAAGTCGTTCGATTCCCAATACCAATAGCGCTCTAAGTCGGGGTCGACATCTCCAAGATGAAACGGGTACTTACCGCTGTAGTCTCCTGGGGGAATCGTTCCAGCCTCGGGAGTTGCGAGAGACATGGTTTTTAGGTCCGTAATCAGTTGTTTCAGGTTTGGGATTTCAGCCTCTTGTATTGTTGCTTTAGACATTATCTGTCTCCTTACTCTTATGATACCCAATTGTATGACAGTTTTCGTATATCGTCCAAGTACATCAGGGTAGGAACTACTTCATTCCTTCTTCCCTAAAGTCTTATCTATTTCATTCACTGTATCAATAAGTTCCTTTGACGCTTCTAGCCACTCACCATCAATAAGAACCATCAACTTATTAGTAATTCCTAAAGCCTTCAGTTTCTCATACATGTCCTTAATACTTAATGCTACTGCCATTGGATTATCAGGGTTTATCTCTATGCAGGCATTAACAGCAGATATTATGAGGTTGGCGTTGGCTTCTGAGTTAAAATCCATTCCACAGTCAATAAAGTTTTCTTTTTCATCCATGTCGCCAGCAGATATTTTCCAATTGTGAGATGGAGAAAACCTGAACTTACTCCACTGTTTCATTGTGCCTCACTTTCTTCCTCTATTCTTATCATACCTTATTATATGACAGCTCATACATATTGTCCAAGTACATCAGACCAGGACTAAAGGATGTTCACGGCTGTGAGCTTTTACTATTCTCCTTGACTCCTTGGAGAGGTAGTGGTAATCGGGACTTCCGTCTACCTTGTTCCACTGATGTTCGTCTCGCAGTCGGAATCCTATGCCATCATTGAATAGCAGGTGCGAGGTGGTGTCTATTGGCTGACAACTCTTAAGGTGGACATTGGTTATGCGGTATCTCATATAGCTTGTTATGGCATCGTTGTAGTATGGAGAGCCACAACCACTTACTACTACGTACTTCTTTAGTCGTCTCTTGATGGTGAAGAGTATCTGTACCTTAGGGTCGTAGTAAACCTGGATGTTGTTAACTTCTGTACTTGTCATTCGGTCTCTCCTTCCTTATCTATGGACGCTTTCCAGTTAGGATACCTTTTGTCATCTTTAACTGAGTCTGAATGCCAAGCACAGACGTGGAGTAAACTTAGGATGTGCCTGTAGTGGTCAGATAGTCGCTGTCTGCACTCGCAGAATCCCATATAGTCAGCACCAGAAGTTGCTCCGACATTGGGCATCCTAATTGTATCTGAGCAACCTTCACAGTTGAAACAGGCTCTATCTTCTGGTTTCATTCGGTCCCTCCTTCCATTACATTGTGAGTTCTTCTTCGACAAACCCGAGAGCATCCATTATCTTCTTTTTCCGACTTTCGTCGCCTTCGTGACGGCCAAGAGCTCGAAACACAGTTGCGCCTTCGTTATACGCAATCCTCATGCCGAGCTCAACTTGATGTTCCAATGTAAAGCCAGCTTTCTCTCGGGCCTCCTTCTTATCGGCAATAAACTTGTCTTCCATCTGCTTTATCTTGTCAGCCATTATTCGGTCCCTCCTTCCTTTTGGTGCTTATTACATTTCGTAGCTCTTCACTCTTATCCTGGGTCCATACTGACCCATGTCTTCTATTGATAGTCTTATCTTAGGTGTCTTACCTTCTAGAATACTTGGTGGCGACTTCTCGAAGAGCTTCCGGCTAATGCCACAGGCCCTCAGAAGGCGGTCTTGTTGAAATGTGTGTGGGACTTCTATAGGCATCTGGGCGAAGAGTTTGACATCCAGTTCTAAGTGAAGGAAGGGAGGCTTATCTTTGTTGCCTGTATGTAAACTCTCTCGGAACTCTGATACTGTTATAGTGGCTGGCACAACAACCTCCAGCGGTCCTTCTCTGTCGTCCCCCTCTGGTTCTCCGAAGACGATGGCTATAGCCTCCAGGAATTCTAGCCTCATCTTATCACAGATTGGAGTCCCCCGACCTTTTTTGTCTTGCGTTATAGGCTCGTCTGTCTCAACCGTGTAGTGTATACCCGTTGTAGTACCCTTGTTGTCCTTGTCGACTCCAAATTCGACTCTGCCTTTCATTTGGTCCTCCTTATCCTGTATTCTTAATTAGTAGACCCTTGTCCTCGTAGTACTTTGTCATCTTCTGGAAGTCTGGTTCATAGTGTGCAGATATGGGACCACTAGCGAAGCCACCTATGACTTCTATGCCACATTTAGGGCACTTCCAGAGGTCGGCATCCCACAGCTCGTAAGGCTCAATGTGAACGAATGTGGCGTCTTTTTCCTGCTCACGCCCTCTCTCTACCATATCTAAGACGCCGACTCCGTTAGTTTCGGGTCGCATCTCGCAATGGCACTTAGCACATACTGGCCTGTGGTATCCGGCTCCTATGACTTGCTTACCTGTCTTTTCCATTGTTTACCTCCTTTATATTCGCTAATAGCTTCTTTAGTGCTTTGTTATTCGTTTCAGGTAGTTCAACCTCGTCGCCCCAACACTCTTTACAACCGGGGCAATCATTACATTCGGAAACACCTAAAACCTTCCAAATACCACATCTATTTATCTCATCCCATTTGGGCATCTTATTGCCTCCTTATTAGTGTGCAATTACACCCGCGAACACATTCAGGCCTACTTGGGTGTCGATATGATAAAGCCTTATGTATTTTATTCCCTCTATCTCTCTGAGACAACCATGGTCAAACGTTCTTTCAGCACTGAAGTCAATGTCGGGGAATTTGCTTTTGGCTTCTACGCACTCTTTCTCGATACTGTCTAGTGTAGAATATCTACGTGTTTGGGGGTGAGGGCAACCGCAATGTCCATCAACCCTGATTACCTGTCCGAGAATGCTATATCGCTTACTACTTATAGGATACTTCATCTCGTGCATCCTTACGGCGATGTCGTAGGGCAGTCCCAGTCCATCGGGACAGGAAGCCACGTAGTAGTACCAAGCTCTCCAGAAAGTCCATCCTGACAGTCTGCCGGTGATGGAATATGGAACCTCACTCCGACTACCATCTGTATGTATGGCCCAGTTGGTATCAGTTTCGATACTCATACCCTTTTCTTTTTCGACGGGTATACCTGCTAGGTACAACTCCTCTTCGATGTGTTTGTCGGCGTCTTTGTTACCTGCTAAGTTAATCATTAAGCGTCCTCCTCATCTTTATGATACCTAATTATATGACAGCTGACAGAATTCGTTCAATCACATCATAGTAGGAACAAAAAGGGCACACCTTTCGATGTACCCTCTTCGTTGAAGGTGTGCACTCGCTCTTATACACGTTGCCGTGCACTCGTCCTTATACACACCCAAATAGCCCGACTACCAGCCTAGGCTATAACCGTCGCTAGGCTCTAGGACTTTGACGGCTCTCGCAGTCCGTTCGTCGGGCGTGTGTCTGAGCCTTCCACCCTAAATTATGAAGTGACCTCCGTGCAGCCTTTGTATGCACTACACATTCCGACTTCCCTCACTACTTGGGTCCTCGGCCCTTCTTCCATTGGAGTCGTAGATTCTGTTAACCTCCAACGCTGTCACTTCCCTCCTCGGCTCAGCTTTGGGTTGTCGAGTCTTGCTCTCGCATGTTTAATGGCCTTTAGCCGCATCTCGGGCAGAGCTGTATCCAACCCGTTGATTTCGGTGCCAGCTAGTAGGGTGCATACGGCTAATCGCCCTACGTTTGTTCCCGCTATATTGAACTATAGACATCTTAACTGTTCCAGCCAGCAAATTAGCATTCTATAGTTTTTCAGAGAGTCAGCCTCCTTTCGGATAGCTGGCATGTAGTGCTGGGGTCGGGCTTTACCTCTTAGTTCCATATACAATCGGACTTCTGCCGATACCTGCCTCTGGCTTGTTGGGGAAGTAAGAGACTTGGGATTAACTCTTAACGGCTCAACCCGCTCTTCACGGATGTCGTTGCTAAACGAGAGGTCTCAAGTCTTGGAAGTCTTCCACCCCAGCGTGTTTATTTAGTTGTTAAGGTACGCCTTCGCGCTTTCTCATGTAGCGCATTGCTATATCGTGGGAGATATCACCGTAGCTTTCGTCGTGATGGTGATGTCTCCAATGCATTTCCCAAAGCTCTTGCTTGGCTGTAATTGTTCCTCGTATCCACCTGATAATGGCTTTCATTACTATGCCCCTCTCTACATCACTGTATTGATTGGTGTTACTCCGGTGTTGTCACATATGTTAAGGTCACTTATAGGTAAGAAGTATTCGGGGGTCTTTAAGTTCCCCACTTTGCCCTTAGGCCATATCTGGAAGACATTCTTACCTAGTGAGTCGATACCGAAACTATCATAGTTGAGACTAATGGAGTCGTGCTTGCCTAAGTCATAAAATCCGAACTTTTGGGATACACCAATGGCCTGTATCCAAGGGTAACCTGAGCTATGTATGTTCTTACGGCCTCTGCTGATGATAAGAACAATGTAGAAGGTCCTACCCTTTCCGTCCTCAACCTTGCTGGGGTCGAACGTTTTGTATGTGGCTTGTATATCCCTGACTTCGGTTTTGGTTAGTCTCATCTCGCTTTTACTTCCTTCGGAGGAGTTGGTAGCTCGGCCTTCAACCACATACCCTCTGCACCTTCTACTTTGTACAAAAAGTGACCCTCAGTCATGCGTATCACCCCATTATGTATCTTATGTACCACAACCAGATGCATCTTAGGTTCTTCTGTATCTTTGAATGGCGACTTCTTAAAGCACCACCCATAGAACCAGTACATTCCGGTTTCTGTGGGCCATCCAGTTTGCCAGTTGTTCATTGTGCTTGCTCTTCCTGCCATTATTTGGATGGATAAAGCATTATCCTACCATAACTGGATATTCTATACACTGGACGTTTCGGTGCTTGGTAGATTAGTGCCTTATGTTTGATTACCGTGTTTGCTCTTCCCTCTATAATATATGTTATCATTATTGCTCCTCTTTGCTGGGCTCTATTTTGAGTGGGTAGTATTCACCCTTGATTCGGATGTCGGTAATGTTATGAAAGCCTTGCCAGTCTCCAACGATGTGGCTGATTATGAATACGCTTGGTATTGGCTTCCAGTAAGGCCACCCGTCATACATTCCAATGTGGGCTATATTTCCCCAACAACACCGTGGCCAACCACCATCGGTTGTTGCCTCATACTTGTCAGGTTCCGCTTCGAGCATTCGTAGGATAGTCATTGCTCGCTGGAAGTGTTCTTCGTGGGCTTTTTCTCCGTTGCACGCTGCTGGATAGACGTCCTTATAGAACTCTCTGAAGTCGAAGCTCCAGTCAATCGGACCTAGCAGTTCGCCTTCTCTAACCGTTATGGTTTTGGTTTTCACAACTGAATCCTACCCTTGGTAGCACCCTTCCGTGGCAGATACACGCCACTGCAACCTGTTGCAATTTCCAGAAAGCCCCAGTTAAGTCCAATCCTCCAGCCCTTGAGCATCTTTACAATGCCCCAAAATGTCTTGGTGTAGTATAGACTTCTATGCATGACATTCATTGTTAATACCTCAATACCTTTATGAGTTGGATTAAACCTAAGATTACTATTGTTACTACTGCCCACATATTACATCCTCACTTAATCGGTCTGGACAGTTCTAGTATCCTCTTGCATAGCTCCTTGAACTCATCGAACCTTACTACGGACTCGATGTATGTATCTTTGGTTTTGTGGTCGATGGCGATATCACGACCAAAGAGTTGCAGTCCTCGTCTTACTTCTCTCATCATATCTATGTTGTTCATTATCGTGTCCCTTGCTTGAGTAGATTGAAGCCTTCCCTTAGTAGCCACTCAGTCGCTGTTTCGTTTGGCTGTCTTCTTTTTAGGTACAAATCTACCCAGCCCATCGTCGTCTCCTTCGCTTATGTGTCTCCGTTTGTTTGAAGCTCCTCTACCACGACAAGGTGGAGACTTAGAGGAGAAAACTCACCCTGACCGTTATCTTCTGTATTGTTTAGGACTGAAAGAAAGTGTCGGGGTGAGTTTGTATTCGCTTCACTCTGTTTATGAGTGTGCCCGGCGCTATCTAGCTGACGCCGGCTTTTGCCATCATTTCGGCGTATTTGCCCGGGTCTTCGGCCTTTATCTTGGCGATGGCGGCGGTGAGAACCTTTCTCTCGGCCTGGCGCTTCAGTTGATATGCCTTCCGGTTGACTTTCGCCTTATCGGAGGTCATATACTTTTTGCGCATCTCCTTCTGCTTGAGCTCTTTCAGAATCTGTTCCTCGGTAGGAACGAACTCTACCTCTGCAGCTGCTCCACGTCTTTGGCTTGTCATTGTTTGCCACTCTCCTTATTTTATTTGGGTCATCGTCTGTCGGGTACTATCGCTTCCTCATTTACTCTCCTCTCTTCATAATACCTTATTATACGATGTTCGACCTTTGTTGTTCAAGACATCAGATTAGGATGCTTCGATGGTCACTGTTAGGGTCTCTGGGTTGCCAAGCTCTGCGACTCGGTCTTTGGTCAAGTAGATGGTAATGGGGTGGTCTTCTGAGTCTTCCTTGAACCGAACTGTTCCCGGCGTGACCTTGTCTTTGGTTAGTGTTAACTTCATAACTATGTCTCCTTTTCGTGTTTAGTTTGTTTTCTCTGTTAGTCTGGGAATGCGCTGAAATCGGGCACAATGTTGAACTCCTGTACACTGATGGGAGGTAGGAGTTCTTCGACCGGGCTCATCATCTCTGCTCCGGCTTTGACTTCGATTGGCTCGGGTTCCGAAACTACTTCTGGTTCTGCTGGCCTGTCAGTTTCCAGTACTAGCCCGTCTTCGGGTTCGAGTTCTGACTCGGATTCCGGCGTTTCGGTCTCTATTGCGGGTTCTGAAGTTTCTTCCTGTGTGATTTCGTCGTCTGCCATTTATGTCTCCTTTCTTCTATAATGACTTATAATATAATGTATCGTTTATTCGTTGAACGGACATCAGCCTATGAATTATTTTGGTCGCTTTCCGTTGAGTAGCGACTCAATACGATTGCAAGTTTCGAGGTCATATTCTTGACCTACTAAGTTGAATGCGCACTTGTTTAGTTGAATCTCGTCTAGAAGTGACTGCTTTTGCTCGTCTGATAACGAGCGGATTGTTTTGTGAATGTCTCGGATATTGTAACGCGTGTGATTAGTAATTGAATTAGTGTCGTCGATACTCATTTTTCTGACTCCTTTGCTATGATGACTCTATTATATGGAAGTGTGTCTCAAATTGAAAGGACATCAGAATAAACTAATTTAAGTCTTGGCAAAGAGGGCAGATACATTTTTCTACTTCCGTGACTTCTTCGTTTCTCTCAGTAAACTTAGAATGTCGTCTCTTTAAGACATCCAGCGCGGTTTCGCCGTCTAGCGATTCGAAATAGAGATGAACATTCCCAAAGTAATCTTTAGTGTGAATGTAGAAGCTCTGTGTGTGGTGTTGACGAATAAACTCGTCTGCATTGAATGTAGTATGAAGTGGAGAGTAGCGAATGATTGGACGTTCAGGAGGGTGTTCCAGTTCGTGAAGAGCTTGTGCTTGTAGTTCTACGAAGCGTTCTGGGTTTTGTTCCTTGAAGCGTTTTATAGCCTCGTCCATTCGTTGGCGCATTACTGCCTTGGACTGGTTGTAGGCCTTACTATAAGACTGACTATTCATTGATGAGCTCCTTACACGCTCGTATTAACAGGTTTTGTCGTCGGAGTTCGGTAAGGATTTTATCACGATTTTTTAGGTAATGTTCGTGGAACTTTATTTGTATGGCTTCTTTGTGCTCTACTGCCGGGTAGAGGTTTTTGCGTAGTCGTTCTTTCTTTGAGGGGCAGTGACTGCGTTTAAGGATTTTGAGTGCTAGTTCCTTTGCTGACTTGCCTGTTAGCTGCCATTGGTAGTTGTTTTCGTGTGGTCCTACGCTGCCGCCGAACGTATTAGCAATTATGTCTAGTATTTCTCGGTCCTTTTGTGACATTGACAAAAGTAGGGTGCCAGTGTATGCCGACGAGCCTTCTGCATCCCAAAAGCCTACAAGTCCCATTGTATTGATTGGATGCTGGGTCGTATGTGGAAGGTTGTACATGGTATTTAGATTGTTAAGCTTATCTAGGAACTGTTTGCCTACAACATGGCGCGAGAATATTCCGAGCAACGGAATGCAGTTACGTCCATTTGTTGGTAGAGTCCAACCCCTTTTGCTATTTGGGCTAATGCGATTGTTGGAACCTATGAGGTTGTGAATGTATTCGAGTACGTGTCTTTCGGACTGTGAGAAGGTTATCCTTGGATAAAGACCGGAGTATGCTTTATTAACATATAAAGACCCATCGCCTTCGCAGAATAGTGTTACGTATGCCTCTTCGCTATCAGTTAAGTTTGGCATACTGTCTACCTTCGTATTCCTTAAGTGCTTTTTGTATTGCAGTGACACTTTCAAGGCCAAGCTGGTGGATTTTCATTAGTTCTTCTGTTGACATGTCTACCAGATTGTCTATTGTTATCTGGTTACGATAAAGCGCGTTGAATGCTCTGGGAGGAAGGTTAAGTCCTTTTAACTCCTCCGCTTCTATATCATAAGGTCTTTCAGATTTTGTGGAATCAGCAGTAAGTAAGTTCTTCTGTACAAGCCACTGGGGAAAGTCTGGGTACTCTAGCAGATTGACTGTCTCTTTCAAGTAGCGTTCAAATGCGATAGCTTCTGGCAGAGACATATATTTCATTAGGTTTGCTCTACCAAGCTTGCGGTCGCAAGTAGCACAAACATGTCCGAAGTGCTTACCGTTCTTATTGTCCCAGCTCATTAAGAAGTGAGCTTCTCGTTCACATCCAGGGAATTCACATATTTTCATCATACCTAATTATACGATGGTGAGTCATAGTTCGGCTAGGACATCATAATAAAGATTTTTGGGTTAGTGTTGTTGTGCTCGTCTTATCAACTCGCGGGCTTGCTCATCTGTTAACTTCAGTTCATACTCTTCAGCCTGTGTCTTAACGTTGTCAACTGTTGGTAGTCTGTTTTGAGAATCTATGTATTCTCTGATGTCTTGAACAAGCGCAGCACGTTCATCTGCGGCCAATATCTCTTCTGTAGTAACAGCCTTAGGTCTTTCTAGATGCGCTGCTCTGGCGATTGCTAGTGACTCTTTTAGTCGTTGATTGTATTCTCGCCTGCGCTGCTTGTATTTGTCGGATTTAAGGTATCGTTCTCTGGCAGTCTTGCCTTTGTCGCTTTGCTCATATTTCTTTTCTGCTTCCTTACCCTTGTCGGTCTGACGATATCGCTTGACTGCCTCACGTTGTGCTTGGTCTGTTAGGAATGCACCGTAAAGACATCTCTCACAGATCCACTTTCTCAGTTTACGAGAGTAAGTCATAGGCTCTTCGCATGTGGGACATAAATGTTCTTGTTTAGTCTTCGGCATCGCTTCCTCCATGTTTAGCTTCCACATAAATGTCAAAAGCCTCTCCTAGGATGCTTTCGGCCTCTAAAGAATATGTTAGACTCTTGGTCAGAATGATTCCTTCTTTGATGTAGCGACGAATGCTGTTGGCCAGTTGTTTAGCTCTTGATTGTGCTGTTTCGTCGTAGGCATCTGACACAGACATATGGTCAAGTATGCCTGCGATTGCCTCGGCTTGTATGACACTTCTAAATCCACTGGGATTTCCTTCGTAGGTCATGTTAGTCTTCTCCTTCTAAAGCTTTCCAATAGGTTAGGTAGTCCTTAATAGGTTGAAGTTCGGTAACGTATGGTGTGCCCGATTCGAGTTCTACAAGATGCTGTACAAGTTCTTTCCAGGTTCTTACACCGTAGTCGGTTATGTGGTCTCCTGAATGAAATGCCTCGTCGACGTACTCGGCGACTTTTCTCTGCTTCACTTCTGGCAGTACTTTTAGGATGTCTGCGTACTGCTCTGATGGATACACCGAGACTTCTTTGTCCTTCATTATGGCCTCCTATTCTTCGAATTCGATAATTTTACCACCATCAAACCCAGGCTCCATAGCTCTCCGGACTTTTTCTTTGGTGGTATTGTAGATGAGTAGTGCATTGAGTTTTGGTAAGTATTCGACTTCGAAGCCTTTCTCAGCAAGCTGGTCTACAATTACCGATGTCCATCCCATCATTCCTAATAGTATGCAGTGTGTGTTCATCGTTTTGTCCCCCTCCTTTTCGTTGGTGGTAGAAATACAGTATCGAAGGCTTTCTGCGCATTCTTTATATGCACATTCGCTTTAGCCTTCACTCTTTGTATCTTCCTGTTTACTTTCTTAATGTCTTCAGTTATCTTTGTTACGAATTGTTTGTCTGTCATGGTCTCCTCCATAAAAGCCATTTGCTATCCTTCCAGTGTCTCAGGTAGTAGTAACCTCGATATAAGTCGCCCATTATATGAAAAAAGTAATGGTTAGGCGAGTGAGATATCATTACTAATTCTCCCTCGTCTAGTACTTCAGTTTCACCTGCTCCATACTGACCCTTCGGTATAGTGCCAGTAAAGCGTGCTCCCTCGGAGCTGTGCTCGGCAGTTCTTATTGCTAGTACGCGAACATTCACTCTGGTTGGCATTAGTTTTGGAATTGCCCAGCTTAGAAATACACCGTTTGTCCCCAAGTGGAGGTCGTCGTGCAATCCAGCCCTTAATGCATGGTGTCTACGTACGACGAATTCATTCATATTCGTGTCCTTTCCGCAATAGCTCTTGAACGAGCCAGCACAGCGTCGACCTCTGGTTGGATGTTGGTAAGTGAGACGAATTCTTCAAACACTACTGGGTCGATTTCTTTCTTTAGTGCTCTTACTACTAAGTTCCTCACATATGCTTGTCTCGCAGCTCCTTTAGGTGGCATGTCTGTGATTAGTTCGTGTGCCAAGCGTCGAGTATCTGCACGTTCTGCTTTACGTTCTAATGTTGAGCCTTCAACTTGCATTTCGGTTATAAAGGGTTTGGTTTTCTTAGTCATTCTTTATTCCATGATTTGGAGTTCCTGTGTCCAGTAGAAGCCTCTACCCCCTCCGGCATGTCTAAAGAACTGTTCTCCGTCTTGGTAGAGTTCTTCCAAGTGGTCGTCGTCTACTACGTGTCCGATCAGGTTAGCACTCTCCGGCAAGTCGCCGTCGGAGAGAATCTGGAACTTAATCCATCGACCATTTAGGAACCACGATATGTAGGGCCCGACTTCCATCTGGTAGCGTCGTGACGGTGTGGAATATCTTTGTGTCATTTGTCTTATTCTCCTTTAATCTATCTGAGCGAATATTCCCGCTAATTCTCTTTCATCCGCCATGTCGTTGAAGATGTTGAGAACTGTATCGATGTCTCCTGCGTCTACAAAGATAAGTGCGTAGTCATCATACATACTGTATGTAGAGAAGTAACCTTCGTGTTTAAGGCGTCGTATTGTACCGTAGACTGCGCCGGCTTCTTCGTCTGTGGTAAATGATACTGAGATTGTCTTATTCATTTATACCTCCGAAACATAATTGCCATCTACGAGGGCGCGGAAGTATCCCGCAGCGAAGGATTGACTCCAACCGGTAACTTTGGTAATAGCTTCGATGGCTTGTTCCTGTGTGAACTCCTCTGTCCCATAGACTTGGTCGATGGCGTTGAATGCTTCTGCTGCGAGTGACCCTGAACTCTTCGGTTCTTCTGCTAGTATGTACATTTTACCTCCTTTTTATCTTCTCAATGGTGTTGTGTCCTTGCTCCTTCGCCGTATCCTTGCTACATCTATAACCGGGCCTCCTCGGTAAGGCGGACTGCTGAGTTCTGTGTCAAATATTTCAAAGACCTCGCTTATTGAGCTAGGAACGTTCGTTGACTCACTAACTTCTGCTGTGAATGTAGTTCCTAATCTCTTTTCACCCAGAAGTTCAAAACCCGCTTCCTCCGCTGTACGTCGGAGAAGCGAAATTGGTATCGGTCTTGAGAATGTTATACGATATAGTTCAATCATTTATTTCTACTCCCAAGGGAACTTCGCCTCCCTGCACCTCTACTAATTCTACCTCTATATCAAATTCCCGCTTAGGTACTATCTGGCCAATTCTGAATTCAGAGTCAGATGGTCTAGTGACTTTAACAAACTTTTCTCCTCTCCTATGTAGAACCTTATCAGTACCCTCTACTACATAGATGGGTTCTGTAGCAGTGTCTACAATAAGGCCTTGCACCTTTAGTCTGTTCCAATCTTTCCTCAGGATAGAATGCTGTTCTATTAGGAACTTCGGACTCTTCTCTATTTCCAACAATAAATACTTCTGCCTCATCTTAACAGATGAGTAGTGAGGTCTGGGTGGCCAATAGTCTCTCAAGGTCTCTAGTTTAGCTAGGCCCTTTTCTGTTAGCTGTGCCATTTCGTATTTGCCTCCTTCTTATTACCACCTATCTCGAAAATGTACTACGACACTGTCTTCGCGGTCTTCGATATCACCAACTTCGAAGTACTCAAAGAGTAAGTGTTCAATCTCTTCGGCTGCTAGCCACAAATCGCGGCCTTTGACGATAATCATCGGTCTCTGATACTTCGCGCTCATTTCAAGCTCAGCAGTGGCGTCGTACTGTAGTTCTTCAATTGCAGACCGAAGACGTTCGAACAGCTTGCGGTTGTACTGTCTGGAATCCAGATACCCACTGATTGTTGCTTTCATTACACTCTCCCCTTATAAAGGTTCCCAAACACCATTACGTAGGTACCTTATTTCGGTACATCCGAACGCTACGCCGTACTCATCGAGAGGTTCGAAAGAACTATCACTGTCTGAGCGTCCTTCGAAGTAGAGTATTCCATCATCGTCGTAGAGCTGAAACTTATGATGGAGCTCTCGACCGTCGTAATCCATGCTTGTGACGTTCAGTGCTCTACTTTCTAGGTGGTCATAGTTTATGATGAACATGGTTTACCTCCTATCTCTCTTCTTCAGGTATTGCACCTTTACCGACGTCTATGCTAAGTGCATGCGCATACCATCCCTGTTCCTCGAACATGTTAGCAACGTCTTCTGGATAGGCCCAGAAGGAAAAGGTGTTCAAAGGGCCTCCCATATGATTCCACCAAAAATCCTTTTGGCCTCTAGCCCAAGTTCCAAACTTGGTAAAATCCTCTTTGGAATGAGTCCAGCTGGACATACGTACTGTATAGTGATAACGTCGCTCCGTCATTATGACCTCCTTACCTTACTCTCTCGAAATAGTGTGTGCCATATATGTCTAGGATATCTTCTAGGCTCTTGCCTTCGAGGCTGTCCTTCAGCTGCTTCGCGTCGGCTTTATAATAGCAAGGCCTTTGCCACAGTTCGCCAGTAAGTGAGTCCTCAATGGCAATGACCCAACCCTTCCAACCTACCTTTTGATATGGGTGTATTGATATGGTAGCTTTCACTGAATGGCTCTCCCTAGTCTTTACTTGTCATACTCTCGGCTTCCATCCAAATATCGATACAGGCTTTTGCGTAATCATTAGGTGTTAGGAGTCCTTTACGATACTGAGTAGCACGGGTTCTCTGAAGTTCGAGTGCTTTCTTAATGACTTGCTGTCTTCTAGGTGAGTTGGCTAGTGTTGAAGCTTCAATATACTCGCTGTAGGTTGGAACGTTACTCATCGTGTCCTCCTTTATTGATTGTATTCAATTATATCACGGACGACCTTGATTTCGTAAGGACATCAGAACAGGATTTAATCCTTGCAATTTTATGGTATCCAATGGTCATCGTCTGAATGCACGGAGCGTATTTGGAACTCACCGAACATTGCCTCGCCTTCTTCGTCAAAGTATTCCTCGAATTCTTTGTAGGACATATTACCAACTGCGAAGCCGAGCTTACCTGTGGCACTCTTTAGAGCGTTGTATAGCTTTGGACCAACAATTTCCCACCTACGGCCGTTGACGCGATAAATCAATGTTGTAGGCATTCCCGAAATTTGGTAGATGATAGTAAAAATCCACATGGCTTATCTCCTTACTGGCCTTCCTTTGTATCCTACTATTCTAATAGCTCTCTTTTCCTTAAGAGCTACGATGGCAGGATCTGTTCCACTATTTACTGCCTGGTGCCTTAGCCATATAATATTGGAAATGGCCTCCTCATCCCCAGGATTTATTACGAGAGCATAGTAGTCTGCAACCAATTCATTCCCTAGGTCTATAAGTTTGATACTGCCTAATTTTCCATATCCATAAGACAGGGGAACAGAATGTCTGGAGTGCCCTAATTCGTGTGCTAGTACATGCTTTCTGTGTATCCTACTAGGACTATGCCTAACTACAACCTCTCTAGACACAGGATCATAGAACCCCTCTGTACTCTCCTCTTCCATAGTTCTTTCCTCACTGGGAGTTGGTCTTCTAATACTTAGGCCCTCTTTGGGTATTATCATTTTGTCTCTTTTAACCTTGATGAAGACCGCTCTCGACATAGTGCATGAAGTCGTCCCCGTGGTACTCCCAAAAGGTATCTACAGCTTCCTCAAAGGCATCATATGCTTCGCCGTAAGTTGGATAATTAGCTATACCCCCAGGTCGCTGTGCGGCAGTCCAGCCTAAGTTGTAAGTGCCGTCACCTTTACGTTTGATATACATACCATATTCCTTGAGTCGCTCGGCTTTACTTTGTGCCATTGTGTTTACCTCCCTATTTCGGTACCTCATCTGTCTCAACTGTCAGATTACGTCTTGATAGTATACTCCTACTTACCAGACTACTTATAGCCTTAGCAGTTTCTGCTTGCGAATAGCCCCCATTACGTGCTATGCGGATGGCTCCTTTTTGTGAGGCAGCACCTTGGTCATTTATGTAGTCGAAGATAATTCCTTCTACTTCCGTTAGCTCAGGAAAGACGCCTGGCGCTGTAGCTGTTTCATTGACTTCGTAGAACATTATTACAGGCATTATTGTGACTCCCTCATTGATTGTATTACTTCTTTTGTCATATCCTTAGAGACGATTGCCTCTATCATCTTCTCTTTACGTCTTCATTACTTCTGGGTGCTCTCTTATGTACTCGCGGATGGCCTTCGCTTCTTGTAGCTTTCTTGCGTTGTAGGTGTGTCTTTGGTCTTTATGGGTAGCATAGCGCTCTTTTTCGTAATTCAGGCGCTTTTGACGAAGTGTGATTGCTTTTGTAGCTTCGTCGCTATTTGTAGGTGTTATGTTACCAGTTAACACGAGGTTTTTGCGAAGGCGTTCTGCTTTGACTCGGCAGAAGGGGTATTTTAGAAATTCTTGTGCGAGGGTAACAGAGTCTTTGGAGTTTGGTGTCCATTGGTATCCAGCACCGCTTCGCCATTTTGCAGGATAAACGCCACCGCCGAATACTTGCTTGATTCTGTTTAGTACGTCTGGGTCTTTTTGTACGAAGGTTAGATGTAGATAGGAACCACTGCTACCGGATGTCCCGTCGGCGTACCAAAAACCTGCAAGCCAAGTTATTGTTGGAGTGTGTGGTGCCACATCTTTGAGGTTTATCTTCTCGAGAAGAGCATTGAGTCTGGCAGTGAAGGTAATACTAACGACGTACTTAGAGAACATCTCTATTACAGGTTTGGCATATCTTCCCGAGTACCATAACTGCCATGCAGTCACATTGTCGCTAAAGGTTCCGTTCGGCATAAGGCTATTTATATGGTCGAGTATGTCACGTTCTTTTTGAGAGAGACATACTTTTAGAGTGAGCCAGGGTCCGTCCTGACCAATGTATCCGTCTCCCTCTGCAAAGCCTGTAATGAACTGCTCAAGCTCTGTATCCATTTACTCTGACCTCATTCTATCGACGACCTTACTTGTGATTATACGTTCAATCATTTGTTCCTTAGCTCTGACGACGTCGTGTACGTGCTGTTCTACGGTTTGTTGGCAAAATAAGTCCACAATTAGGACGTTCTTGGTAGTTTCCAAACCCTTGTCGACTCTTCCGTACACCCTATCTTCGCACTGTTCGATTGTTGCAGGCGTCCAAGCCAAATCACAGAACACTACAGTGTCTGCCGCGGTTAGCGTTAGGCCCTCACCAGCGGCACCTATCGTACCTACTAATACCTTTACATCTGCATCGTTCTGAAAATCGAGCTCTGCTCTTAGTCTCTCGTTGCTTGGAATCTTTCCAGTGATAGTTCGGTAAGGTATCTTCTTTTCTTTGAGTACCGAACATAAAATGCTTGCATACCTTTCGAAGTATGTGAACACAACCAACTTGCCGCTTGTCTCGTCGATGACATCAAGTAAGGCGAGTGTTTTGTTACTTGGTGTACTTACTCGAGGGGATTCTGGTAATAGCGTGTTCGCATCACAGCATATTTGTCTTAATCTCGTTAATTGTGCAATCGCAGCAGGAGCAGTAATTTCTACTCCACTATCTAGAAGGGCGAAGTACTCTGCTTTCATGGTATCGTACTGAACACGTTCCGGACCTAGCTCGATTGGAACTATTCTGTATTGTTTAGGTGGTAGGTCTTTCATTACCTCATTCTTTTCCCGCCTTATCATGTAGTGACTAAGGAGATTCCTTAGCGCATCTTCGTTCTTGGTGCCAGGGAGTATTCGCTTGATGAGTCTTGGTCGCGGTCGGGAACTGCCCTTTGGTTTCATCCAGATTTCTTCTTCTTCTACAACACAGAACCAGTCACGCCACATATGCCAGTTGCGGTACTCTCTGGGGTTCATCATTCTGAATAATGGATAAAGGTCCAAGGGAGTGTTGCGTATAGGTGTGCCGGTCATAAATAATAACCGTGGTACTCCAGGTACGATTAGATAGGCGTTACGTGTTCTTTTAGCGTCGTGATTCTTGAGGGCATGTGCTTCATCCCAAATTATCATGTCCCACTTAACATCGAAGAGTAGATTGCGATACTTCTCTATAGATATTAGGTCGTAGTTTACGACCACAAAACGTGGTGCGCTTAAATCTAAACCAGCCAATTTATGTTCGTACTGGTTATTCTCATGCGGTGTAAGAGCACCCTCTCCGAGCCATTGGTCAAGCATCCAGAACCATGACGATACCATGGTTTTCTTGCATACGATGAGGTTGTGACGTGTTTGCAGTTTGTCTGCCACAGCCATTGCCTCTATTGACTTACCAAGGCCCATCACACTTCCAACAATACAGCGTGGGTGCTGAATAATCCACTCAACATCTTCTCGCTGATAAGGATAAAGAAGGTTTTGGATTGGCGAAGGGTTAGCGACTATTTGTGTTGCTTCTTTGATGTTCATTACTTGACGTGGCCTTCTGTCTCATATACTCCTCGGAAGTAAGCCTCTACACACGCTTTGGCATCTTCAAAGGTGTCAGCTGTGTCGCTGAGTCGATGTTTTGGCTTCCTCTTAGAGTCATGGGTGAAAACGCTCCAATCGAACTTGCCGTTGTATGGAACTATTATGCCTCGACCCAGTTTACCGAAGTTTTTTCTGTACGCCGGTATAGAGGTATGAGGTGATGTGGCGAGTTTGAATTCTGTCCACTTAGTATTCATTCGTTTGTCTCCTTTTCTTTTAGTCGGTAATACCTACGACGAAGTTGGCCTTCCTTTTTAGCAACGTCAGGGTCTTCCCAACGACTATATAGTGACCCCTGTCTCTCAAGTTCGTAGAGAGCACGGTATAGTGTACCATAACCAATTAAGCAACGTGCTTCCGCTGATTCCTTAATCTCCATTGCGATTTGGAAACCTGTGAACTCGTTGATGCTACGACTACGAAGTCGGGTAGCAGCTTCGAGAATTTTTTGTGTCGTTTCGGTTAGTTTACTCATTCTGTCATCCACACATCGACGATTATGTCTTCTTTTTGCCAGGTCTCGAGTTCATGCTCTATGTGGTCAAGAGCACCCTCGATTAGTTGGAAGCCTAAGAGTCTCATTGCGTTGTGATACTTGTTATATAGAAATCGCGACCTTATAGGGAGTGACATATCTATGTCGTGTTCAGAATGGCCTACCGTTGCGATGCTTCCAATCAGTTGGGGTCTGAGTCCTTTTTGTCGAAGGAGGCTTAGTAGGTCCTGTACGTCTGCTTGCGTTAGTAATCGTTTGGTATCCATCTTAGATAATATCCTCAACGTCCATAAGTGATATGTCAAACATCTCTAGAAAGTCTCTTGCTTCTGCTGTAGTAAAGGTTCGCGGCTCAACGGTAAGGAAGTTAGCTAACTTTATCATTGCATCGGCAAGAGTAGGTGCCTTGACTCTTAGGATTCTTTTGCTGCTTCGTACAAAGTAATAATCATGCATATCATTCTTACTCCCAGTACTTTGGTTAGTTTACTCATTCGCTCGTAGGGCTTCTTACCATGTAGTACAGAGTTGCATCTATACGCCTCGACATAGCTGGACTGAGCTTTTCACGAGCCGCTATGTGCGACCAAGTATCAATTGCTTTCTGCCGGTCCAGGTCGGGGTTGCCTCGCAATGTATTTATAGTAGTTCGAATTAGGTCTTCCATGGAACCTGCCTTGTGGGTTAGAATGTATTCCCAACCTTCTATTATTTCTTCCTTACTTGGTAGATTGTGCATATCGTTCTTACTCCTCACTATATAGGTAATCCTTACCTCGTATCGTCATCCATATTTTCATGGGTTCTCCAAAGTCCAATCCAATTAGACCGTCTCGTAAGAGGGTTTGTAGTATTTTGGTGTTAGCTCTAGCATACCTTGAGAGGTCGCCTACGACGTCATCAATATCTTTGGTAGGTACAGCTGCAACCTTGTATACTGCATTGCGGTCCTGAAGTGCTTGCAGTACGTTCATTCTCGCTCTCTCAACGTGTTTTG
>Ga0307377_10002926_pt1 | contig 19776 bp, 39 predicted proteins | sample TR3MG_FD_202535 | JGI IMG/M metagenome (GOLD analysis project Ga0307377, IMG submission 202535) | Soil microbial communities from Risofladan, Vaasa, Finland - TR-3 | ecosystem: Environmental > Terrestrial > Soil > Coastal area > Acid sulfate soil | place: Finland: Risofladan, Vaasa | collected... | reverse complement strand
TTGAGGTGAAAGCCGCGGAGTTGTGGCCTCCGTGATAGGGTTCGATTCCCACCATCGCCCCACTTTAAAAGAAAGGAAAATGTTCATGGAAATGAAAATCGGTGTACCTACTATAAGACAAGTCACTTCACCGGAACACGATTGGACAGTGCTCTATTTTGGCAATCGTAAAATCTGGGAAGGCGATAATTGGAATGGTGAAGCATTTGAAGCCATTACAACATCACTTGGTGCTAAATTCTACTTATATGAATTTACAGATGAAGATGAAATTGATGGAGAAACACCAGATTCGTTCATGCACATTAAAGGAATAAAAGACATTAGTTACTAATAGTTTTTGCGCCCCCACTTGCAAGGTTTTCTACTCACTGTGTTAAACATAGTAGTCAAAACGGGGCGCTCCACTTCGGGTTCTTGGTGAAATGGAATCACAACTGGCTCTTAACCAGTTAGTTAAAGGTTCGAATCCTTTAGAACCCACCAAATTTAATCAGTAGCGTAGTGAAGAGATACTTCGATTAATTGGAAATCAAAACAGACTTTTTGCGGTTGTACTCTGATTATTAACAAAAAAACAAGTGAGAAAGGAAATGAAATGGCAAAACAGTTTTATAAAAAACAGGAAGTTTCGACTTTAGAAGATTTACAGGGATTGAGGGAATCAGCAAAGGGATTTGAAAAGAAACGGGTTCAATCCCAAATTGATTTATTCTTTCATCCACCTAAACCAAAAAGACAAAAGAAAGAAAAGCGTGAAAGACGATATAGAGAAGATTAATAATTAGCCGGTGTAGGCCAACCTGGTAGAGTCACTGGTCTTAGAAACCAGACAGTAAGAGTTCGAATCTCTTCACCGGCACCAACAAAAATAAAGAAAGGAAAAAACATTGGAGAATATATTATCTTTTGTATCAACATTCGGAGAAGAATTGTTATTTGTATCTAGTTTACTATTATTCATAATTAGTGTATCATTAAAAATGTGGAGGATTCCAAATGCAACAAGAAAAATATCTAAAAATGAATGGCTTAAAGGACGGATGTCTATACAAAATTATAGCCAGAAATGGTAATTTTGGTGTGTGGATAGAAAAGAGGAAAGGATTCGTTCTTTCAAGATTTAAATTTGGTGATAATTTTCCATTCATAGAAAACCATTGGGACAGTGATCCTCATTTCGGTACTGCTAAGCCTTTAGAAGAAATGGGACCGTGTCCGGTTAACACAGAAGATTATTCCTCAAAAGAAATGTTAGATTTTTTGAATGAAGTAGACAATGCAAGGTGTGAGTTATGTGGTCGTTGGAAAAGCGACTGGATAGTTCACGACCATGATTGTCCAAATAGAACAAAAATTTAGGGGATGTAGCCCAAAGTGGCAGAGGCACTATCCCGAGGAGATAGAAAGTGTGGGTTCGAATCCCACTGTCCCCACCAAAAAGGAGAGTCAGACATGAACATTTATGATCCTAAAAATCTAATGTATATGAAAGCAATTAAGTTCTGTCTGAACTTCAATCAACATATTGAACTAAAATCTGTTGACTATAAAATTCAAAAAGACATATACAAATGTAGAGTGCTTGATCATCAATTTGGTGGTAATGTAACAGTTAACCTAAATGGATTTTTTGTGAGGTCTGCTGTGAAAAGAGTAATTGATAATCAACCGCTGATATGGTATGAGGGGGCGTAGGCCAACTAGGCAGAGTCAACAGGCTTAAACCCTGTACAGTGTGGGTTCGAATCCCACCGCCCCTACCAATTTATAAGAAAGGAAAAATATGAAATTAGAAATGCTTATGATATGGCTTGAAGTCAATCTACAATTTCCTTTCACTGTGATATATTATTTTGTAGCAATGATTTGGTATTTGTATTTAATATCTATATGGAAAATAATAATTTGGGGGTGTAGGCCAATAGGCAGAGTCACTAGTTTCAAAAATTAGAAAGTGTGGGTTCGAATCCCACCACCCCTACCAAAAGAAAGGAAAAAATTGTGATTATAAAAGATAAAATTAAAGCCATAGCGGACATTGAAAAAGATAATTGTCCGGTGTGTAACACAGAAGGTGGTCTCAATCTTACAGAAGATGGCAGAGACCATGAGTCATGGAATTGCTCAGAATGTGGAATTGAAGTATACATTCAAATGGCAAGAATACCAGAAAGTATAGTAGTATATGATGAAGAAACAGATACTGAAATTATACTTTTAGATAATTAATAATAAATAATCGGTAGCGTAGTGAAGAGTTACTTCGGAATCATAATCCCGAGATCGGAGGTTCGAATCCTTCTTCTGCCGCCTATGGCAGAATAGTGTAATTGGTTAACACACGTAAACGTCTCTTTATGGTAGTACTCCGATTATTACACGGCCCGTTGGTGAAATGGTATCACATCACCCTGTCACGGTGAAGTCAGGAGATCAATACTCCTACGGGTCGCCATAAGTTTACAAAGTAATTTAGAATTGATATAATATAATTTTATATGGTCGGTTAGTTCAATGGTAGAACCTGCGCCTGATGAGCGTAAGATCAGTGTTCGATTCACTGCCCGACTACCACATAAAACAAGGTCCAGTAGCTCAATGGCAGAGCACTTGCCTTATAAGCGAGCGACGTAAGGTTCGATTCCTTTCTGGACTACCAAAATTTTGGAGGGTACCGCCAAGGGGCAAATTCGGCTTGAACCCGATGGCAGGGTGAAACCTGGGTGTTCGATTCATCTACTCTCCGCCATTTAAAGGAACTAATAATGATAAGCAACAAAGTGATGAAAACAGCAGAATATGATGATTCAGTCTATTATCGTCTTCCTTGTTCTTGTGGAAGCGATGATCACGATATAACTCTTGAATTTGAGCATGATAAAAAATTTCCTGGTATGTTATTTCTAAACATGTACAAAGACTTAGCATGGTCTTCTTACTGGGGAGATAGAAATATTTTTGAAAGAATTTGGAAGAAATTAAAAGTCGCATTCAGAATATTGTTTGTTGGATATATTGAAGTTGAAGAGTCATTTATATTCCAAGGTGAGGATCAAATTGATTCATTTATAGAAGCTCTAACTGAAGGCAAAGAATTAATGAAGTTAAAAGGAGAGTGACCGGCTGGACGAGGGGCCAATTTCGAAAATTGGTATGTGGTGAAACATCTAAGGGTTCGAGTCCCTTACTCTCCTCCACAAAAGGAAAGGAAAACAAAATGTCATTTAATTTTACTGTACCAGAAAAAGAGTCAAAAAAAGCAGAAAATTGGATATGTAAACATAAAGAAGTCTGTGAAATAGGAAATGATGTCGGCGCAATTGGTGGAAAACACACTTGGTCGTTTACACAAACTGGATTAGGGTGTATAATAGTTCTGAAATGTGCATGTGGTGAAAAGATTGACTTAACTGATTATAAAAATTGGTGATGAAAGGAAAATAAATTGTTTAACATTGAAGAGAAATTGCGGTATAATAAACCATACCAATGGACAAAAGATAAAATCCGTAATACAAAATATGGTGTTGGGAACCTTGTAACATGGATTCCAGTCATTTGGAAAGACAGATGGTGGGATAGTTATTTTATCTATCCAATACTTCATAAAAAACTTTCCATAATGGAACATAATATCAGGTATAATGGTCACCTCTTAAATTCGGAAAAAGATGCTGATAAGATAAAAGTTTGTGTTGTTTTACTTAAAAGAATTATGGATAATAATTATGATGAAAGCGCATTCAAAAAACATTATGAAAAATGGGGTCATTCTGAAATGACTTTCATTCCAACAGATAACCCAAATTTGTCAGAAATGAAAATTGATTATGATAATGTCGTAACAGAAAAAGATAAAGTACAAGAAAGAAAAGATTTCAAACGAGCCATAGAACATGAAGATATGTTGAAAAAACAAGATATTGATTTCCTCTTTAAAACAATTTCAAAACAAATCAGTTCATGGTGGGATTAAAATTTAGGGCGGGCCGGTACTGTGAGTCAAACGGGGCGTGGTGCACCACTAACTTAGTAGACAATAATCAGAGTCAGGCCGGTAGGAAAAACTCCACTGGGAGTAAAAGAGGTTCAATTCCTCTCCGCCCCACCAATATTTGCCCCCGTAGCTCAATGGATAGAGTATTCGGCTACGAACCGAAAGACGCGGGATCAATACCTGCCGGGGGTACCATTTCTTGTCCCTATAGCTCAATGGACAGAGCACAAGTTTCCTAAACTTAAGAACGGGGTTCGATTCCCCGTAGGGATTCCAAATTTGGAAAATAACCAATATGGATAATGAGTTAGTAAATGTGGTCGACTCATTGAAAACATTTATCTGAAGCAGACGAAACTATTCCTATCCGTGGGGTTGGAAAAGAAGTACGGATCCTGTAAGTAGACCGGTAAAAGAAAGCAGGCACTGTGTTGGTTATTTTTCATAACAATTAAATATATAACGAAAGGAAGGAAACATGTGTTTAGTACTATTGCCATACTGTTTGGATATCTCATCATTGGATTTATTCACGATGTAGGAACCACTATGTGGTATATATCAATAGAAGCAAGAAAAACATCTATTTCTGGTTTCATTTCTACATGTTTAAGTTTAATGTCCTATGGTGTTATTGCATATATGGTGTTAAGTCCAGACTTTCTTTCAAGAATAATTGCTTATTCTTTAGGTGCTGGAATTGGAACATCACTAACTGTGCATTTTAGGTATAATGGAAACTATAAAATTGTTACGAACTTCTTTCAAAAATATTTAAAAAGGAAATAAAATGTCTTTTGATATTACTAAAATAAACTGCCCGAAAATTGCTGTTGATGCAATCATTATATTAGAAAATATAAGGGGTATTAGAACAAAAGAGATTGTTCTAATAAGAAGAAAATTTCCACCTCTTGGGCTTGCTCTTCCAGGTGGGTTCGTTGAATACGGTGAGTCATTAGAGGATGCAGTCGTAAGAGAAGTATATGAAGAAACTGGTTTAGAGTTTAACAGTTTCTTTCAATTAACTGCAAAGTCCAATCCAAATCGTGATCCACGAGGTCATATAATTTCTATTCCCTTTTGGGGATATGGAAAAGGAATACCAGAAGCCAAAGATGATGCTAAAGAAATTGTAATGATACCAAAAACAGAAGGCATGATGCAAAATTATGCTTTTTCAGATCATAAAGATATGATGTTAGAATTTATTTTTGCACACTAAAGCCACTGTAGTTAACTTGGTATAATAGTTGGTTCGTACCTAACTGTAGCGGGTTCAAATCCTGCCAGTGGCTCCATTCAAATAAGCCGCCATAGTTCAGTGGTAGAACGTATCCTTGGTAAGGATAAAGCTAGGGTCCGATTCCCTGTGGTGGCTCCATACAAAAGAAGTAATCCATTTACATTCCGTAAAACGTATGATATAATAACAGAAAAAATTAGAAAAGGAGAAGCTAAATGAAATGTGTAAAAGACATGGATAGTGGAAAAATCACCCGTACGTCAGATACTAACGCCAAGCAATTGGTAGAAAGTAACCCTGGTAAATGGATTTTTGCGCCTAAAAATGAATGGAAGTCCCAAGCAAAAACAGTTGCTGATAGGCGAAAATTTTATAAATAATGTAATAAGGTGAGGTAGACAGATGGGAGAGTCAGTCGTCTTGGAAGGGCGTTCAACGGTAACACGTTTGCAGGTTCGAGTCCTGTCCTCACCTCCATTAAAATAAGGAGAATTAAATTTTTATGGATTTAACAGAAAAGTATCTAACAGAAGATAAAAAGTTTTCTTTGAATTTTTATGAATGTGAGCATGATGGTGATGCAGACAATTATAGAGATGATATACGTGATTCCGGTGGTAAAATTACAGGCACCAAATTGAATTATGATGCAGAAACATGTACAATAGATATTCAAGTTTCTAACTATAACACATTTATGAAGAAATTTAAGAAAACAGATGCCTATCAGTTTCTAAACTAGAAAGGAAATAAAGTACCGGGAGTTACATCATGGGAAAGAAGAAAAAGATCAAAAGTAGGTAAAGAAAATCAGAAAGAAATAATCCAAACTGGAAAGGAAATAAAGTACCGGGAGTTACATCATGGGAAAGAAGAAAAAACAATCAAAACCAGTAGTTAATAAAAAGAAGGAAAAAGACCTTATCTTGAGAATAGACAAATTAACAGGGAGACTGCCTAGTTCTACTAGGGCTGGTGGTGTTATTCAAGGGGAAAAGTATAAGAAAGGTAAGGATAGAAAACAATGGAAGGAAAAGTTAAAGAGGTACGTTGAATCTAATCAAGAATATATGGAATAAAATTGTTTTAGTTACTTGTATTATTATTACTTCTTTAGTATGGAGTATATTGTGTTTAGGAGGTGTATCATACTATTTATTAGTAATAAGGAATATAAATATATAGATAAGAGCATGTATAGATGTATAGGTAATGTGTATATCTTTCCACGCGCGGAAGTGTCCTAGTATAACACGGAAACTGGAAAAAGTAAACAAAATATTTTTAAAATAATTAAAAAATGTAAAGGAAAAAAATGTAATGACAAATGTACAAGATTGTCCATGTTATATAATTTTTAATGATGATAAAATAATCATTTTTAAAAGAAATATACCAAAGAATATCCTGAAAATTGAAAAGAAAAAAATCAAAGACTTTGGTTTAATTGACGTAGGAAAATGGGTATGCTGGAGTAGCAAGGGAGGAAAACCAAAACTTTCAGAAGATTCAACATGGCTTATAAAAAAATTTTTATCTGTATAGAAGGGAATAAATGTGATGGATTACGAGACAGCTTGGAAGATACAAGGACTTATTGATGATGTATACTACAAATTTCATAGTGGAATAACATTCACTAAGTCAGATATTTTCAATGAAAATGATATTTGGGACACTTTTGTTGTTTCAGATACACATTTCAATCACTACCCTAAGACTTGGGACTGGCCTGCAAGACCAGATGGTTGGGAACAAATGCTGATTGACAACTGGAATAAACTAGTATATAAGGATAGCAAAGTTATACATCTTGGCGACTTTGGCTTTGGTACCAAAGAAATGATTAAAAAGTCAAGAGATAAACTAAACGGCGAAATTTATTTGCTAAAAGGTAACCATGATTGCGGTGGTACTAAATGGTATGAAAATGTTGGCATAAAATTGATTAAAAAGAATTTTGCTGTACAAACATCAGGAGAAATTTTTGTGTTTTCTCACAGGCCAATCCGCGATGAACTGCCTGAAAAGATGGTTAACATTCATGGCCACGTACATGAAAAGGGTGATCATATAGGAGATAGGCATGTCAATATGTCTGTTGAAATGACTAACTTCTCACCCTTGAGTTTTCCTAAAATAGTAACTAGATGGAGAAGACATGATTTTATGAAAAACAAATGAAATGGAAAAAATTTACGTTTACAACAATTTTAGGTATAATAATAATATTAGCGTCATTTTTTATGATAACGGAGTCCGCCAGATATTACACTTTTTTTTATGAGTCGGGAGCCTGGCAGCCATTGTTTTTAGCAAGTCTTTTAGAAATCTTTGTTTTGGCTCTTGCAGTTATGAAGATAGGAACTAAAAAGATTTTTAACTTCATTCAAAAGATGATTATGATTAGTGTTTTCACTGTAATTATCATAGCGGCGGGCATTCAAGCTGTTAACCCAACATTGGAGAGCCTCGAAACAGTTGCTAAACAAGAGCAACTTTCCGGCATACTTCAGGAGGAATACCAAAGTCTGAAAAAAGATCGCGACGTTTTTGAAAAACAGAAACAAAAAGGCAACACTGCAATTGCAGCGGCCGAAAGACGAAAAATAGTAGAAGATTTGAAGGACCTGTTTAGTCAAGATATAAAGACAGACAAAGGTCGAGTTGCTATATTAAATATTATAATGTTATTTACGATACGATTTATAGTTCAGCTGTCAAATATTTTTTGTGCCTCAATGTTAGGTGTATATTTTAGAGGTGATAGAAAAGAGGATATTGAAAAGAAAACTGTAAAGCAAGTTGTGTTGGAATTATATCCTCGTGCAACATGTAAGCTATTACCAACACAGGGATCATATTATGTTTTTAAAGATGAAATACCAGAAAACAGAAGTTCAGCGAGCACACTTGGTAAAGGAATAACACCAGCGAGAGCTTGGGAAAACTCATTCAAAAATCTAAAAAGGAGTTAACAATGAAATGTTCAACCTGTGATGGGGAAAAGATTGTAAAAATATCAGCGAAATGCAGTGATATGTTTAGCATGTCCTGTATATCTGAGGGGTTAAGTGATTATTGTGGTTATGTACCGGATGATATGGGTATTGGTGGAGGCGACTACATTGAATTTAGTTACTGTTTAGATTGTGGTCAAATGCAAGGCAACTGGCCTGGTTATATATCAGATGAATATTTGGAGGATGAAGAAGATGGTTCATGGTGAAAAGTGTCCCGAATGTGGATCAAGAAATACTGGTGATGGTGAGTTAGCATATACTAGTGAAAATGAATCAAGAGTTAGTGCTGACTGGACATGTGATGATTGTGGATGTTCATATGCCGTTCTATATAAAAAAGACAAAATAGGTATATATGAAAGGAATTGGGGTGAGTAAAATAATTGGAATCATAGGTTCACGGAGACGCGATACAAATGAGGACTACAAGCAAGTTTACAATGAGTTCAAAAAGTGGTATGATGTAGGTGATAAAATTTGTTCCGGTGGATGTCCCAAAGGTGGAGATCGCTTCGCGGAGATCATTGCCCGTAAACTTGGTTTAACTATAGAAAATGGTGGTTTGATTATTCACTATCCAGTCAAACCAAGACCTGGTTCGCCCAGATGGGAATGGGCACAAGCAAATTATTCAAGAAATACTTTAGTCGCAAATGACTCAGATGTTATAATAGCTTGTGTTGGCCCAGACAGAAAAGGTGGAACAGAGGACACGATAAAGAAGTTCTTAAAGCGAAAATTAGATAGGAGCCTTATGAGAATTGTTTGATGATTTAATACCAGATAAAAGAGAACCCGATACTATACCTATCACTAAAGATAGTCTTATAGAAGCTATGAAGGACAATATAAAACTCAAAGAAGCACATATACTAGACCTTTTAACAGAGATAGTTAGTAGAGGAGTTACTATTGACGGTTTAAGGAAAGAACTGGATTATTTGAAAAAATTATAAGCGGCGATGGTGTAATTGGAAGCATACCAGCCGTCCAGGCTGCGAGGTGGGGTTCGATTCCCTGAGCCGCTCCACAAAAGGAAAGGTAAAGAAATGGTATTGATTATAAAAGAAAAAGGTGACTCACGCAAAAGCATTGGTGTTATAAATATTTCAGAAGATCAAAAAACTTTAGAAATAATCAGACATCCGAACTTTAAAGAAGGAGAGAAATATCCAATTACTATGTTAAAACATTTAATACTTTCAGTGGAAGGGGACTAAATAATGACCAAAGGAATAGTGGCTATAAGAGAAGTGAAGTCAAATATAAATCTGCTAACACTTGAAGATTATAACGTAAGACTGAATGCTAAAAAGTTTGCACAAGATTATCTTGATGAAAAGGAAAAAGACGAAGAAGAACGCACCAAATGGATGTACTATGCTGGATACTTTTTCTTAGGATGCTTTTTCTGGGAGTGCCTACCGTTGTTAACAGGATTGGTGATATACTTTATAAATTTATAGGAGGGTTGCCGTAATGGAATCGGAGAAGATTGCTAATCTTTCTGGTGTAAAAGCCATATGGGTTCGAATCCCGTACCCTCCTCCATTTTAGAAAGGAATAAAATGAAAAATGTTTTGTTAATAATTTTATCACTAGTATTGTTAAATGGATGTTGTGATCCTAATAAACCAAGGATTATAATAAAACCATTTTACATGAGTCAAAATATAGATTTAAAAGGATTTGATACTAACTGTGATTGTGATATTGATTATTGGCAACACTATAAAAATGATAAAGAAATTGGTAGTAAAATATATATAAAAGGGATAATGAAACAAAATGACATAGATTAAAATTCCACCATAGAGTATTGCACGAGCACCTCCTGATAGTTTCGGGAATTAGCGCAAAGTTAAAAATGAAACTATAAAATAAAACAGGAGGTCAAAATGACTTATAAAGAATTAAAACTAAAGATAAAAGAAGAACAAAAGACATTAGCAAAGGCAATCAGACAAGGTAAAAACGCAAGGAAACCTGATAATAGGAACAAAGAAAACATAGGTTTTTACGAAGCACTTTTCTGGAATAGAATTAACTATAGATATAAACATATTGCTTACTGTAATATGTTTAATAAAACACCATACGAAAAAATCGAGCAACCCAGAAAGTATAATCCGATTAATAAAAATCGGCTCGATAAAATTAAAAAAGAATGGGAGTCACTGCTCGATGAGCAAATTATTTGTGACTGTTCGTAAGGACTTAAGCCATTCACAACGGGCAGTTCAAGCTGGTCATGCTGTTGCACAGTATATGCTTAACTGCCCGAATAGCAGTTGGAAAAATCAAACACTTATCTATCTGGGAGTTAAAGGTTTGAACCAACTTGAAAATTTAAAAATGAAGTTAAGACTACGTGGTACTAAGTTTGTAGAATTTAAGGAGCCGGATATTGGCAATCAAACCACAGCAATAGCTAGTGATACAGATGATCCAATATTCAATAAATTAAATCTGTTATAAGGGCCAGTAGCTCTAGCGGTCAGAGCCGGGGATTCTAACCCCCTGAGTGCGCGGGTTCAAATCCCGCCTGGCCCTCCAATAAAGGAGGTGTACTCCATGTTAAAATTTTTAAAACATAAGTTCCGTGTTTGGCGCATCAAAAGACAAGTTATAAAAATAAGAAAGTTCCGTATAAAAAATACGGAGCCACCTCAGCAAATTGTAGTAACATAAAAAAGGAGTTAAAAAATGTTTGAGCCTACAATATATATAGCTAGTGACCATGATGGTTGCCTAGTGAAAAATGAGATAGTCCAACATCTTAAATCAACAAATAAGGATTTTTTAATAGAGGATATATCACCGAAAAATGAATATCCAGTTGACTTCCCTATCTATGCCCTTATGATTGCTGATCTAGTTAAAGAACGACCAGGTGAAAACTTTGGGGTACTTCTAAGCAAAACTGGTAATGAAATGGCTGTAGCGGCAAATAAGATAAAGGATATTAGAGCCATTGTTTGTTGGAATATACAATCAGCCGAAGAAGGTAGAAAAATTCTTGATGCTAACATACTCTGCCTACCAGCAGATATATCAACTCTAAATAATCCACTTGAAATTATAGACGCATTTATAAAAAGAGGACCATCTCAAAACGAAGACCACTTTCGTAGAAGATACCTATTAGAAAAATTGATTGATGCCCTGTAGTGTAATGGTAACACACAAAACTCTGAATTTTGCAATTATAGGTTCAAATCCTATCAGGGCGACCAAATTATAAGGGAGCATTAGCTCCCTTTTTTATGTTTACAACTGGCTGAATTTATTGTATAATATGTTAAAATATATGAGAGGATTGGATATGGAAAAAATTCTAAAGAAAATGATGATGAAATATTTCGTCTTCAAACTTCAAGAAGACTGGAGAGAGGAATTAAAAAAAATTCCAGAAGAACATCTGAAACAATGGATGGATGAGGATTTATTTGTTAAAATGGAGGAACAGGCAGAATCATTAGCAAGTGGTTTTATTGATGAAGCCACTACCACATGGGACAACGAATTATGGATGGATATAAATGACTTCGTGAGTGATTATAATGAAGAACTGGAAAAAATACAAGAAGATCAAGATGTACCAGAAGAGTACTGGGACACTGAAGATGGTGATGCAGAAGAGGATATAAGTGATATACCCAGTAATGATTGCGGACATTTGACAATAGAAGATATGTTTAGCGGGGTAAATAATCCAGATCAAGAAATTCCAGAAGAGTACTGGGATACTGAAGATGGTGATGCAGAAGAGGAAAACAAAGAGGTAGCACTTATGCAATGTCTTGATGCTAATCCAGCATGTAACTGTGACCATATGGATACTCATCCACATAGCATAGGATGCGATACTGGATGTGTATACCAACAACATAGTTCTTGTGTTGTATATGCAGAAGACACAGGAGAAGAGTGGACTGATATACCAGATGAAATTGCTAAAACAGGGGGATTATGATAGACAGGAGAATTTGGACTTTCGCCTATGAACCAAAAACAATAGACGAAATGATTTTAAATGATGATATAAAACCAGTACTACAAAAAGCATTGGATCAAGTACCTAACTTATTGTTATATGGAAATGCTGGATTAGGTAAAGGTACATTTACAAATATAATGCTAAGACACACTGGCTTTGATAAGATGTGGATAAATGCTTCTGATGCAACGGGTATAGATGCCATAAGGGAAAGAATTAGACCTTTCGCCACCTCTATGTCAATGACAGATTTAAAAATAGTAGTACTTAATGAGGCGGACTCTCTAACCTCTGGGCCACAGGGTGCTCAAAAGATGCTTCGACAATTGATGGAAGACGTTCAGAAAATTACGAGATTTGTACTTCTTTGTAATTACGAACATAATATAATAGACGAAATTAAGTCGAGGTGCCAAACAATAAAAATTGATAACCCACCGGCCAAAGAGATTGGAAAGCTCTGCCTCAAAATTTTAAAGTTGGAAAAAGTAGAATATAAAGCTGAAGATGTTATTGCAATAGTTCAAAAATGTTACCCAGATATTAGAAAAACAATAAATGTATTACAGCTAAACACTATAAATAAAAAACTAGTGGGTTCAAGGCTAAGCGTTTCAGAGGATGTCTGGAAGAAAATTCTAATGCTAATGTTGAAACAAGACATTGAAAGTGTTAGAAAAGAATTGAAGAGTAATTATATTGACTATCCAGATTTATTCAAGTACTTATATGAGAATGCTGGTGATTTTAAAGAACCAGGTGGTGCTATACTTTTAGTGGGTGAGCACTTACATAGAAATACTTTTTATCCAATTAAAGAAATTAATTTTATGCAGATGTTCGTACAAATGATATTCCAAAAGGTGGTGTAATATGTTTGAAGATATTTTAGAAAAGGAAGATTGGACAAGAGGGGAAAGAGTTTTACTATCAATTATTATGACTTTGAACTCTTTAGCTGACCAAGGTATATTAACAAATGGTCCGTTCATAATTATTGATATGGAAAAGGCAAAGGAAATTGTTGGAGATATAAAACCAACACAGGATGAAATGGAAGAAATTATAGAATGGCTGAAAATAGAAGGATATATGTCATGATAACTCTAAGATTCGAAAATGGATTAGTTTACTATACTGAAATAGAGCATGTAGAAGACATTGATGGGAATCACCAAGCACATTTTCTAACAAAAGAGAAAATTGCTGGTAAAATAAACCATCCATTAACTTATAAATTTATAAGGGGATTATTGGAAAAAAATGAAGATAAAGATGATTAGACATATTGAAGTAGTCTATGAACCAGATGAAATAATACATTCAGGAATGACACCGGAAGAAATAGCAGTAGAAGATGCTAGAATACTTGCTGAGTTTGAAAGTCATTTCTTTCTTGGTAAAGATGAAACAAGGGAAATAGTAGAAACAATAACATGGGAAATAGTAGAGGATGAAGTAATAAAAGATGGCGAAGACGATACCGACACTGTTTGATTTTTTAAATCAAATTTATACAAAAACAGAAAAATATCCTTATGATAGGAAAATTGCGCCAGCATATATGTTGTCATTGTGGTTAAGCCATGACAAGCATCTTATTAGTATAGTGGACAAAATAGTTCGTTTACAATTTACCCTACCAGATGATATAATATATAATTACTATATGAGTAAAATACCAAAAGGTCGTCGTTTCATCAAATGGGTGAAAAAGACACCGGAGGACAAGAAAATAAAGAAGAAGTTAGAGTCAATTATGGAAGGTACTTTCCTATCGAAAAGGGAAGCAAAAATGGTTTTAGCTTTTGGGGAGAAAATTAGTGAGAATTAATGTTGAGAATTTCAAAGAACTTATAAGAAAATCTACAGTAAATTTCAGCATAGAAACTGTGCAGTTAAGATTTGGTGGTAGTAAAGTCAAAACAAATATGATAGCAAGCGATGGTAATACAATAGCATTACTTGATATACAAAACGATGTAATTGATGTTACCGATGAAGTAGATTTTAATTTTTCAGACCCATCACAGGGAGTCATACCGTTTCTTAATTTATTTGACAATGAAACAGTAAATGTCAAATTATATGAAAATAGAATGACTCTAATTGATGGTCAACAAAGAAGTAACATTGGTTTTTGTTCACCACTTGTAGTTAGTCTATTGGGAACCAATAGCATAAAAGAGGATGTTGATTGGTTTTTCAATATGGATGTGAATGAAAATTTTAAAGAAGTATTTAAGAAAATAAGAAAGATAGGAGCCAGGTTTGGTAAGGTTTATTTTGAAGTAAAAGATAATGTGATGGCAATTGATACTTCAGACAAAACAAACCAATATTCAAATGGATTAAAATTTGAGCTGGATGACTGTGAAAAGGAAAATTTAACTTTATCATTTGATTATAAAAGTATGGTAAATTTAATGAGTGTTATCGGAGACAGAGAAGATTTTAAATTAAAATTAACATATAAAGAAGAGCAAGAGTTAGGAATGCTCTATACAAAGCTGATGGATGACTCAGAAAAGTACTGCTTGCTATCAAAGGAATTATAAAAAAGGTTTACTTTAGGAGTCAAATATATTATAATAGGTGTAAAATAAGTAAAAAGGAGGAAAATGTAAAATGGATAACGATCAATACTGGGATCAAGAAGTTGGTGTAGAGGAAGAAGAAATCAGGCAAAGACCTGAGGCACCCGGTAGTTTCATTAGAGTAAACGGCGCGAACATTTCGGTACAACCGGGAGCGAGCGCAGTAGAAACCATCAAGGCAACTGCACGAGATGCGGGTCTTGGTAAATTCCGTGTTTACTATAATGGTTCTGAAGTTAAACCTTCAGAAATACCGACTCAGATCACTGAGGGCGCCATGATCGAGCTTAGACCGTACGATGTGGCGGGTTAATTCCGGCTAAAAATCAGGGGGCCGACAAGCCCCCTAAATTATTGTTGTAAGAGGAGAGTGTAATGGAAGATATTGCGGATAGAGCTGAACGCGATAAAAATATAATGTTCGATTGTCTGGACAGTGTAGATATAGATAAAATAGAATCAGACGGGCTATCTATAAGAGTCGGTGACAAATTACTTAAGTTAAATGTCGTTAGTCAATCAGCAATTCCAGAAGTAGCTGAAATTAAAGAAGAATTTCGCCTTAAATTAAACGAGCAACAACGATTAATTAAACAGAAGATTAATGATAAAATTAACGAAATAACTGAGTATCATCACTCTATGAGAATTGAATATAGAAGAAAGGAAAAGGAGTTGAAAGATATTTTAGCGCGATCAGCCCCTATGCCAGATATAAACTATGTTCATGCTCAACAAGGACTTTCAGTTGTAAAAGGCGATAACGCAGATAGTCTAATATGGTTGGTTCAAGGTGTTTATTGGCCGAAAACAATAGATCAACGACAAATTGATCCAAAGTTTTCTAAAAAAATGATTTCTAATGTTGTGTTTATGATAACAACAAATAAACAAATGGTAACATCTGTATCAACAAGAAAACCAATCGGCCTTGACTACTTTAGCCATTATCACCAAAGCAGACCTGATTGCTGGGGAAAATGGAAAAACACTTCAAATTGGAAAACACCTAATGATATTATCAAAATTGCAAGGGAAGCGGAAGCAGTACTTGAAAATATCAATACGGGTTCTGTTGCAGATCAAAATCCAAGAGGACTTCCAAGAAAAAGCACTTTAAGTAGACATATTATAGAATCAAAGAAATCTCAAACGATTGGAGCACTCAACCAAACAGCTCGTAGAAGCGGTATAAGCGAGGAAGTAAGGAGTGAGGATGGAGAAGTCTGGTCATTATAATAAAGGAATGTGGAAATGAATTTATATACAAGACAGAGCACTTTAGATTTAAAACAAAATCAGTCTATAACAATTGTAGGTTGCGGAGGAATAGGATACTGGGTAGCTAAGTTTGCAGCTATGTCTGGTATTGATCCAATTTACCTATTCGATCCAGATACTTTTGAAGAACATAACTTCAATAGGATAGACCTCCAAACAAAGTTTATTGGCAGAAACAAGGCTGATATTACAAGAGCGATGATTAATACACTACGGAAAGAGTGTGATGTCTATGCGTTTCCATATGAGTACTCCGAGTTGTCCGCAGAGAAAACAGACTGGGTCATAGATTGTACGGACAAATACGCGGCGCAGCTTAAGAATCAATCAATAGCCGAGAACATCGGCGCAAGATACTTCAAAGCTGGTTATGATGGTGAAGGCTTCTCCATTCATAATTCTGTAGCAGAATGGGGTGACGCTGAAGATGGATACCAAGTGGTTCCATCATGGGTTGTTCCCGCTACTATTGTAGCGGCACTAGCAGTAGGAAAGGTTATGAAATATGATAATAAAGAAGTTATTTCAAGCGTGTCTGAACTATATCAATTCAGGAGATGAGGACATGACACAATTAAATACAGAATGTAAGTTTTGTAAAAAAATGACTGCAAAAAAATTACAGAACTCAATACCAAATCAAAGTACTTATACATGTAATTATTGCATGCACACTTATACAGTAGTAGAAAAAAATACGATGGGAAATGATATGTCAAAAAGAAGAAAACATAAAAACAAAATACAATCAACCATGAGTCAAGCAGCCAAAAATCAAGAAGTAATAAATAAAACAGTAGTCACCGCTGCTGATGATTCATGGGAAGTAGAAATTGATTGTGTCACTGCTTGTAGTAAAGTACCAGAAAAGGTAAACATTTGGTTTCATCCACTAGCAAAAAGAAAAGTGGATACTCTAATGAAAGAGTACTCATCTATCGAGTGGTTAGCATATCTACTTGGGAAAACTGGAACAAGAGATGTTGAGGATATTTTTGTTCCGGACCAAAGTATTTCAACCGCAAGAGTTGATGATATTGAATGTGAGGAATATAATAACTTATCTATAATTGGTGTTGTTCACTCACATCACTCAATGGGTCACACCTTTTCTGGAACAGACCATGACTATATAAATGGAAACCATAACATTTCAATAGTTATATCACACAGTGGATTAGCTGGACAATATAGATATAAAACTCCATGTGGTGCATATAAAATAGTTGAAGTAAATGTAAGATTGAAATTCAATCTTGACTTCAATGATGAAAAATTTATAGAAGCAGTAAAACCAAAAATCACAAAGAAAACATACACACCACATTATCCTATTTATGGTGGATATGGTGGATATGGTGGATATGGTGGTAAATATATAAATGGCCTGTGGGTTCAGGATAAGCCAAAAACTGATAATTGGCCACGAAAACAGTCATGGGAGGAAGAAGAGGAAGTAGTAGTAGTAGATGATTTGAAAGAAGTAGAAACAAACAGCTTCTTATCAGAAGCCGAACGATTGGAGCTAGAGGCTGAAGTAGAAGAATTAGATTTTGCAAAAGACTTAACTTTGGCAGAAGAAATGGAATTATTAAATAGTGTAGATTCGACTGATGATTATGAAGATAGTCAGTTAATTTAAAAAGAAAAAGTTTACTTTTTACTCCAGTTATGATATAAATAAGATATATATAAAATGGTAATAGCGTAGTTAAGAGATACTTCGATACTGTAAATATCAACCATTTTGATCCAAGCCTTCGGGTGACGGAACAAAACGTGGTGGATGATTTAGTTCACTCACCGGCTTTTATCTTTGGGGTAAAACCCCAATCCATCGCAAATCGGTGATGGATTAGATAAGAGTTAGTCAACTCTTAGCGGTAGTACTTTACCATTACAACTTGCAACAATTGTGGTATCGTAGGCAAGGGATACTTCGAAAAGATGACGCGATGCCTTGGCATCATTGGGTAGAACAACGGAGTACTAATCATGTACATGATGGTACGACATCGTAATGGTCGATGTAAAAACACCAACCAGAACCCAGTTGCTTTAAGTATGAATCAAATCAAGTATTACTAGACTAGGGTTACCCTTGGTGACTATAATCCACAATTTTTATAAATGTTTTCCTTAACGTTAATTTTAGGAGGTATCTGTTTTTATGACAAGATTTAACAAACCAGCAAGTCAAAAAGAAGAAATGTTATCAGGTGGACAAGGATTTAAAATGACTCCAGAAATGGAGTTGTATGCCTGCACATGTGCTAGCATTCTCACACAACAGTACTATACACCAAACACAAACGATCAAATAAACAAGATAAAAACTTTAATTAGAAAGTGTGATCCTGTTTTTGTTGCGCAACTTGCAGTATATGCAAGGGAGCAAATGAACCTTAGAACCATCCCAATGGTTCTAACGGTTGAATTGGCTAAGTGCCATAAAGGGGATAATCTGGTAAGAAGATTGGCCAGTAGAGTAATAAGTCGTGCAGACGAAATTACCGAGTTATTGTCTTACTATGTTAAGGCTAATAGCTTAGATCCAAAATTCATAGAGGTTAAAGGTGGACACAATGTAGAAAAGAAAGTCTACAAGTTGTCTAATCAATTAAGAAAAGGTGTCGCTGACGCTTTCTTCAAGTTTGATGAATACCAGTTTGCGAAATATAATCGTGGTGGTGAAATCAAAATGCGTGATGCTTTATTCTTAACTCACCCAAAACCAAGAACAGAAGCCCAAAAAGTGCTGTTTGAAAAGATAGCACAAAACAATCTGTCTACTCCGTATACTTGGGAAACACAGCTAAGTAAAGCGGGCCAAGAGGGTAAAGATAAGAAGGCAGTTTGGGAAGAACTTATCCAATCGGGTAAGATCGGTTATATGGCTATGTTGAGAAATTTAAGAAACTTCCTCGATGCGGGTGTTTCTGAAGTATGGCTCAACAAAGTCGCTGATCGAATTGCTGATCCTAACGAAGTTAGAAATAGCAAACAATTTCCATTCAGGTTCTTATCAGCTTATAGAAGCATTGGTGGTGGTCCAGCCGGTCATATGCACTTCTGGGGTGATGATCACATTACAATCTCAAATACGAGTTTGTTTACCCCAATTCTTTTAGAAGCCCTTGAAAAAGCTGTTCTAATATCCATTGAGAACATTCCAATGTTGGCAAACAATACTGTTTTGGTTGCTACTGACGTTTCCGGGTCAATGCAGTCAACCATTTCAGAAAAGTCAACAATTCAAAATTACGATATTGGTGCTCTACTCGGAATGCTTGTACAAGCAAGAGTTCCAAATTCAGTAATAGGAATGTTCGGGGACAACTGGAAGGTCTTAACCGATGCACCAGTTGAAAATGTCCTAGCGGCTACCAACGAAATCCATAGTAGAGAAGGAGAAGTTGGTTATCAAACTCATGGATACAAAGTGCTTTCGTGGGCACTTAACCAAAAGAAGGTATTCAATAGAATATTCTTCTTCACTGACGGACAAATGTATGGTCGTGGTAACAGCGATCTTAGAGGAGTCAACGAAAAGTGGAAGTTATACAAAAGCACTATAAACCCGTATGCTAAACTCTACCTGTTCAATTTAGGTTCTTATGGGCAAACCC
>Ga0307377_10002924_pt1 | contig 19786 bp, 25 predicted proteins | sample TR3MG_FD_202535 | JGI IMG/M metagenome (GOLD analysis project Ga0307377, IMG submission 202535) | Soil microbial communities from Risofladan, Vaasa, Finland - TR-3 | ecosystem: Environmental > Terrestrial > Soil > Coastal area > Acid sulfate soil | place: Finland: Risofladan, Vaasa | collected... | reverse complement strand
TCGTGGGGGCTCCGACGCCAATCAGGACTGATTATTTCCTAGTCTCCAGTGCAAGGTTGGAGACACTGTTGCGTCGGGCCCCCGACACCAAAGATGGAGTCACCTTGGCATGACTCTTGGCGTTTCGCCGTTGACACGCAAGAGCGACTCTCCGTCGAAAATTCAAAGGTTCGGCTCGACACGGTACTGGATGTGTTTCGATGGGAGAGGCTTTCGCCTTTCGTACGTCAGGGGATTTCATCATTGACCGTCTAGTTCATAGTCATGACTCAGGAATATGGTCTCGCCAGGAATGGTGCGGTTCGTAGCCGATGGTCTCTCCGGCGCGATTGATTGCGAGCAACGTCTCGTATTCGCCGATGTCGCGAAGCAACGGCACCCCGGGGAATACTTCGGTCATCAGTCCGGCCGATGGTCGATTCATCACGGTGTCCGCTGCCGCAATAATCAAGCCAGGGCTCCCTGCGACAGCCTCGGACGGTGCAATCAGTGCCTGGAGACACGCAGTGGCGACGTCTCTTACGTCAACGTAGCCCCACAGATTCCATTTGCGCAGATGGGGATTTGACCAGTACGAGGGGAACTCCTGGTAATCCTCGGGATACATGATGTTGGAGAACCGAAGCGCAACGAACGGTATTCCTGACCACTCGGATATCTGTCCGGCGATGGTCTCACTCGCAACCTTGGAAAGTGCGTACGTGACGGTCGGAAATGGGTAGTGGTCTTCGTCAACCGGGGCGTATCGAGGGGGCCGACCATCAACTTCCATGGAAGGAAATTCCTGACGGGTAACTCCAAAAAAGAGGCCGAGTGTCGTCTCGCTTGATGCCCACACGACCCGACTCAGGCCATTGTTCACCGCCGCGTAGAAGATGTTGAAGTTCATCGCCATATTGGTGTTGAACGTGACGGAGGGCGTCTGCAGGCCGGGGGCTGGAATGTTGGCGAGATGGATAACGGCGTCGACGCCCTTGAGCACCTCGAGCGCCTGACCGTAATCTGTCAGGTCTGCTCGAAGGAGTCCCTTTACCGCATCCTCTTTAGAAACCTCAATATCAGTGGCAGCGACCTCGTAGCCGTGTTGGAGAAGTTCTCTCACTACGGCTCGTCCGGCCTTCCCACTTGCTCCCGTCACGCCGATGCGCCGTAGCGATGCAGATTCCATATCAGCCTTCTTTCCAAGTCTCTTGAAATCCTGTCAGTGAAACGTAATCCGGCCATGATTGGACCGCGTTGCAGCAAAGCCTCAAGTGCAATTGCTTGCTATCAGTATTGCCACGTCGGGTCGCCGACACCAGATCGACTTTCGTCGCTGACGAAAGTCGATACAAAGCTCTCCGAAGGCTCCCGACTTCGGCAACGATTCGGCGCGCCTTAATCCCGATGCGTCAGGCCTCAGTTAGTCGAGGCCATCCACTATGTAGATGGTGGCTTGGGCAGCGCCTTCACGAAGTCTCTTGATTTCGGCGTACTCTTCGCATTGATACCACGCGAGGGCGGCCTGCCTGGTAGGAAACTCAAGGATTACAGTCCGGCTTGCCGGAAGTCCTCCTTCCAATAATTTGGCGTCGCCACCTCTCACCAAGTACTTGCCACCGGCGGCGGCAATGTTCGGGGCGACGTTTTCCTTGTAGATCTGTTACCGGGCCTCATCGAGAATGTCACCCAAGTAGATCACGTACGCTTTCACGAGCCCTCCTGGCGCCTCTGTCGATTCACTCACTTTTACATGGATGATGCATTTGCCGGTGTCAATCCCCGAGCCGCCAGTGCAGGGTGGCATTCCTGTTGCGTTGGACCTCCGACACTAGGCAGCGATTTCCAAGCGTTGCGCCAAGAATTGTCCGGCGGGTACCACCTGATCAGTGCGAAGATTGATTAGTGCGACCGATCACCCTCAACATCGTCAATGCCGCTAGCACTCTTGACTCACATCTCGAAACCGTGTCGGAAGCCTTCGACTCCGCGGTTGAACCGGCGCGTCGCTTACTGGGGGCCGAGGGAATTGACGTGGTGGTCATCGATGCACCCGACCAAACACTCCCCGAGTGGGGTGTTGGCGGGTACACGTATGGACCTCATGTCATCTTGGTCGCGCTCGACCCGTCCACTTCGATCACTAAGCAACACGTTGAGGCGACTCTCGTCCACGAGTTCCACCACGCAATGCGTTGGCGAGGGCCTGGCTGCGACGGAAACCTGGCGCAAATGTTGGTGAGCGAGGGTCTGGCGCAACTCTTCGAGGAAGAGGTCTTGGGTGAAGCGCCGTTCTTCAGCCGGGTGCCGATCACCGATGGGGAGATAACCGAGGCACGGTCCGCAATCTACGAGCCGAAGTTCAGTCAGGCCAAGTGGTTCTTCGGAGCCGAGGACGTGATCCTCCATTTCGGCTACACGTACGGTTACCAACTTTGCAGGGCTTTCGCGACAGCGACTGGACAGAAGGCTTCAGAACTGGTCGGCGTTCCGTCGCCGAAGGTAATTCAACTGGCTGAAGCCACGGATTGAAGGTCTTGGAAGTCGGATGGCTTATTCACCCGCCAAGTCCAGATCGCCAGTGACTGGTTCCAGAACGGTGAATTCGGGCCTCCGACACTAAGCCCTGGCGAGTGAGGCGATGGCTACACTCCCTGGATCCAAAGATGGCTTCTCCATCCGAGCCGACTGACGTACACGCCACACGTTGTATCAAAAGGCACGCCGAGTACCTGAACAGTGCCCTCACTCTTGGGAAGCACCACAATCATTCCCACGAACATCTGACTTGGCGGAATCACTCCGTAGGTAGGCTCGCACAAGTCGCCGGTACCGACTATCAACGCGCCGCTCATCCTTGGGGATAGCTTCGTCGGGTGAAGATCTCCTCCGTAGGTGCCGTGGCCCGTGATTCGCAGCTTGTGCTTCGTCGAACCTCGAAGACCAATGAGTGTCGGGTAACCACCGAGGGCGCACACTTGGCGTCCGACATTCGTTATGGCGATCGTCGTGACAACGTGACCGGTCCCGACTTGATTGACAACGAACGCACCAACAAGGTCCGAACCTTGACAAGGCTGCACGTCAACGCCGGTTGCCGTTGCGGCAGTTGGATTGCTGGTATTGATCAGGAGTGGGCCTACAATGATGGCCGACGCCATCGCCAGAGTTCCAATGATGCGTCGTGCTCGGTGAATGTTGAACATGGGTCAGTTATATATCGACGCGGAATGGCTGGGAGCCTGAGATTGAAGCTTTTGGGTCACGTGGCCAATTGGAGGCGCCAGTGCAAGGTTGCAGACCTGTCATGTCGGGCCTCCCACACCGGTGGCCGGAAGAAATCCGGTTGAGGGAGCCACGCTTGCTGCTTACACGCTCGCAAACTCGTCGTCATCCTACGGCGTTGAATTCAATGGGTTAAGCGCCGGTGTTTGTCATCAGACCTTTGCCAACGCTGAACCGACTGTGCGATCTCGGGCCGCGTAATCACCGGCAATTGCTTGAAAACCGAGGAGCACCAGCAGCACGATGAGCGGCACCGACCAGCCGTGCGAGAAGTCGAACAGGCCACCGACCAACACAGGGCCAATCGACGCAATCAAGTAACCCAATCCTTGAGCCATTCCTGAAAGTGCCATCGCTTCGTCATGACTCGAGGCTCTCACGACCATCATCATGAGAGCCAGACCGATCGACGAACCCTGTCCCCAACCCAATAGCACCGCCCATAGGACGTCGAGGTGGTGGGGATCCAGGAGTAGTCCCGCAATGGCGAGCGCCATGGCAACGGCACCAATCGCCACTCCAAGACGTTGATCGGTCATCCTGTGGGCGATCCATGGTGCGACAAAGGCGCCTAGCATTCCCACAATGCTGACCAGCGCGAGCAGATAGCCAGCGGTCTCGCTCGGTGTGCCACGGTCGCGAAAGATTGTAGGCAGCCAGGTCACGGTCGCGTAGAACTCGAGAGACTGCAGGCCCATGAAGATTGTGAGCGACCAAGCCACCGAACTGCGCCAGAGTCCACTTATCGGCCGTCGTTGGTCGAATGCGGTCGTGCGACGACCGAGGGCGCGTGACGGCAGCCAGAGAACGATCGCTAACGCTGCGGGCAGTGCCCAGAAGCCAACGGCGAGGTGAAAGTTCTTGCTCAGCACCCGGTAGAGGGGAACCGTCGTTCCAGCCGCAAGCGCTGCGCCGCCACTCAACATCATCGTGTAGAGCCCGGTCATGATCCCGACGTGGCCGGGGAAGTCCTGCTTCAAGATCCCGGGCATGAGGACGTTGGCGATCGCCACGCCGATCCCGATGAGAAGTGTGCCAGAGAAGAGGCCAGCCAGGGTCGGGAGCGAACGAACCAGCACGCCGGCGACAAGCGTGAAGAGGCAGCCGAGTAGGACAGCGCCAGACCCAAAGCGATGCACAAGCCGCGGGGCGAGGGGGGCGAGCAGCCCAAAACACAGAAGTGGAAGCGTCGAGAGCAGACCCACGCCGGCACCAGAGAGTCCGAACGTCGCCTGGATCTCCGTGAGCAGTGGTGAGACGGCAACGATTGCAGGTCGCAGGTTGACTGAGATGATCATCAATCCAACGGCGAGCCAGATTGTCTTGGCGGACAACCTGCTCATAGGCAGATGTTCTTCAGAAGGTCCGTGCAAGGGTAGGCCACGCGTTCTTTCGTCGCGTGGTGCGGCGCAGCAGATTGTGTCGCCATGGCGGTCGGACTAAAGGTTGATCTCGAACGTCGCACCGCCGCTCCCTCAGACCCGAACTCGGATCCCCAAATATCTTGTTACAGCACTACTCCGATGTCACGGAGCACAGATTCACGTTTAAGTGAAGGATCGCGTCAGCATAACGCTTCGGCGTTGCGCAGGATGAGTTGATCCGGATTTGGATAAGTACTGGATATCGCCTTGGGACGTCGCTGTATGGTTCGTGTCTCTTCGAACAACCTGAGTCTGATTCAGGGGCCAGAGAATGCGAACAGTGCCGACTGAGATTCACATCAAGACCCTTGAGCCAGAGATTGTTGAGTTGGGACTGCGGCTAGTAAGGCCATAGAGGCAGGGCACGAGTCGCCAGTGATCGGCGTCCGTCGCGTTTGGCCCCAGAGACACCTATCGGGACCCGCGTGGTACGAGGCGCGAGCACGTGGTGGCAGACCGGTGATGTTGGGCCGGCGAAGGGTCCGCCATAGGGTGCTGTCCTACTGACGACCGAAGTCGCTGGCTGCGTCCGGTTCATCAGTGATAATGGGTCCATGGTCGATCGAAACGTCATGGGCGGGGCACTGGAGCCGTGCGGCACCGACCCGGTCACGGGCTTCTTTCGTGACGGGTGTTGCACGACAGGACCCGAGGACCTCGGGAGCCACACGATCTGCGCCGTGGTCACCGCCGAGTTTCTCGAACATCAAGTGACCATCGGCAACGACCTGACAACACCGATGCCTCAATACGGGTTCCCGGGATTGGTGCCTGGCGACCGGTGGTGTGTGACCGCCGTCAACTGGCTCCGTTCCCATCGCGACGGTGCGGCGGCCTACGTGGTCCTCGCCTCGACGCACGAGCGCGCCCTCGAGATCGTGCCTCTCGAAGCTCTACGTGAACACGCCGTCGACGTCCCGTTCGGACCTGGCGATCTCCATGCTTGATCAGAGCCGCCGCTTGCGGACGGTTCTCCCGCCCTTCGGGTTTCACCCCGCGGTGATGGTTGCGAATATGCTCCAGCTGGACTTCTCGGTGCTGGGTAGTCCACTTGTCGGTTACGCACGGTTGAAACCGGGCTTTCGACACTGACGTGCTCTGGATGGCCAGCCAGTGCAGGGTTGAACTGACTTCACGTCGGGTCAGAAAACTGAAACCACATGGTCTGTACCAAACGCCAGTGAAAGGTGGCATTCCTGTCACGACGGGCACTGAGGCACGCGCTCATTGAAAGCCAGCGGCACTGTCAACAAACAGCTCGGGGTATCGCTCAACTGCAAGTGAGAGGATTGGCGTATGGAACTTCGGATATTCAGCGAACCGCAGCAAGGCGCCACGTATGACGAGATACTCGCCTTGGCGCTTGCGGCAGAGGAAGGGGGCTTCGGTGCCTTCTTTCGATCGGATCACTATCTCAAGATGGGCGCAGTCTCGGGTTTACCCGGGCCGACCGATGCGTGGATCACGCTCGCCGGACTTGCACGCGATACCAATCGGATCCGCCTCGGCACGTTGCTGACCGCCGCGACCTTCCGTGCTCCTGGTCCGCTCGCGATCAGCGTCGCCGAAGTGGACTCGATGAGCGGCGGGCGAGTGGAACTCGGCCTCGGAGCGGGCTGGTTCGAGGAGGAGCACGCTGCCTACGGCATTCCCTTCCCCTCGGTTGGAGAGCGCTTCGAGAGGTTGGAGGAGCAGCTCACCATCATCACGGGCCTGTGGGCCACGGACGTCGGTGGCACTTACGACTTTGCGGGCAAGCACTACTCGCTTTCCAACTCCCCAGCGCTTCCCAAGCCGGTGCAGAAGCCGCGACCACCCATCATCGTCGGTGGCCACGGCCGCAAGGTCACGCCGCGCCTCGCCGCCGAGTTCGCAGACGAGTTCAACGTTCCCTTCGCTCCGTATGAGGTCTGCAGGTCTCAATACAGCCTCGTCAGTGAGGCGTGCGAAGCGATTGACCGGGATCCCGATTCCATCATCCGCTCGGCTGCGCTTGTCGTCTGTTGCGGTCGAGACGGAGCCGAAGTCGCGCGACGTGCGTCCAACATTGGACGTGACGTCGACGAACTGTTTGAGGACGGGCTAGCTGGCATGCCCGAACAAGTGGTGGAGAAGATCCGCCACTTCGGCGAACTCGGAATCTCGCGGCTGTATCTTCAAGTCCTTGACATGAAGGATCTGGATCACGTTCGCCTGATCGCCGCAGAGGTTTTGCCCGCGCTCAAGTAGTGCCCTGCGTGCATTGACGGCTTGCAAGATCGAGGCTGCCCATCCGCGTGCCCTTCACATGACGCCGAGGCGGACCGGGCGAGCCCGATGACATCGCCAACTCGCTGGATCTTCTAGAGGTGACTCAGCCGATGGATTAATGGTCAGGTTCTCTATGCTGATGGCCGTTTGCTGTTGAACTGTGGGCCCAGGGATTCAGCACCGTGCGAATCGTGGAAGCAACGGTATGTGATGCAAGGGGATTCGAACCCGTGGCTCCCTGTTCCAATGAATCGGGCAGTTCCTCGTGGCGAGCGTAATCGCTATTGGCCAGCCTCACTTCGAAAACGTGCTGATAGGAAATTAGCCCCAAACCTCGTTCGCGGTTTCGACGACCAAGCGTAACTTCGCCTTCTGCTCTTCGAAGGAGAGATTGTTGCCTTCCACGGTCGAGGAGAAACCACACTGCGGGGACAGACAAATCTGGTCAAGTGGCACGAACTGGCTGGCCTCCTCAATACGTCGCTTCAGCTGATCTTTGGACTCAAGCGCGCTGTTCTTCGTGGTGACGAGGCCGAGAACGACCACCTTGTCTTTTGGCATGAAACGCAGCGGCTCGAAGCCACCTGAGCGGGCGTCGTCGTACTCGAGGAAGAAGCCGTCGACGTTGAGTTCGTTGAAAAGCGCCTCAGCGACGAAGTCGTAACCACCCTCGGCGGCCCAATAGGACTGGAAGTTCCCGCGGCACGAGTGAGTCGTTATCGACATGGTGTCGGGGCGCGATGCAATGGCGTCATTGATCTGCTTGATGTAGCGAAGGTGCTGGTGGTCAGCATCCTCGCCGCGCTGGGCGATCATCTTGCGCTGCGCGGGATCGTTGAGGTAGGCCAGTGAGGTATCGTCGAGCTGAAGATAGGTACAGCCCAAATCGCCTAGACGGCGAATCTCTTCGGCGTAAGCCGCGGAGAGGTCGTGCCAGAACTGTTCGACGTCGGGGTACACCGCAGGGTCGATTGAGGCTGCGCCACCGCGGTAGTGCACCATGCTGGGTGAGGGAATTGTGAGCTTCGGTATGGCACTGGTGACATTATTCTTGAGAAACGTGAAGGCGTCGGCGAAGATCGTCTCGTCAAGTCTTACGCGGTCGTTCACCTTCAGGGCAGCCGAAGTAAAAGACGTCGTGCCTTCAGCTTTCCTAAAGGCAACCTCGAGCTGCTCATCGGTCTTCGTGATACCGCCCAGTTGGTAAATGAAGTCCATATGCCACGAGGTGCGTCGGAACTCACCGTCGGTTGCTGATTGGAGGCCCAACTCCTCTTGCATCGCGATGGCGTCGCGAATGGCAGCGTCTTCGACTCCCCTCAGTTGTTCAGCGTCGATGCGACCATCTTTGAATTCCTCGCGAGCCTTGAGAAGGCTGGTGGGGCGCAGGAGGCTACCGACGTGGTCGGCGCGGAATGGTGGGCTCTGGCGTCTAGTCATGGTGTCGAGAGTACTCATCGCGAGGGGTGCGGCGGTAACAGAGACAGAAGATTGGAGCTACGAAGTCGTCTCATCCTTCCGGACCGGATGCTGGGGGGGGGTGAAGCCCCTCAAGAATCTCGATATCTCCGTTGGCCCCGTCGTTCATCTTCGAACTTGAACGATGCAAATGGTGGGAGTGAACGCTCCCTCCTCAGCGTCATGCAAATCAGAAATCCCGCAGAAACTGAATCTTCAGCGATGTACAGTAACTGGGAGGTGAACTTTATGGCGATATTGGCTCACGACGTACCAAAGGTCAGACTGTCTGGCAAAGAGAAGTGGTTGATAGTCGGCTTACTGTGTCTCCAGGTGCCTTCGACCATCATCTTCATCCCTTTAGGTGCGTTCCTTGTTTTGACTGGGATTCTCGCACCACTGGGCATGATGTCATTTGCCATCGGAATGAGGCCGGTTTCTGTGGCCATGAAGATCAAGACCCAGCGAATATCGGAATATTGAACGGGGCCAACACGCGATAGCCAGCGCCGCCGCCTGATTCAACTCCCTCTCGACTCCTCTGAGGGTGCGAACTGTACCCAGTTTTAGCGAACATTTTCCGGACTAGCGAATGAGAAGGCGCCAGAGAGAATTACACGCCGTGTCCCGCACCGGTTAACTCAAGAGTGAAGCGCGTACAAGGTGAATAACGCGCAAAACCAGGGATGATGCTCATGAACATTGACGATGTGCACGGCCTCGATCTCCGAGGGTATTCGTTTTATGGCGACCCCGACTGGGACGATGATCTGGAGGTAGTGATCCGAATGGTCCGGTGTTTCTGAAGTGACACCGACGCTCTCCCTTAAACGTTTTCCACCGATGGGATCGGGAGATTCGACGATTTCTCAAGAGGAGAACTTTTCTCCATCACGTCTTGGTCCATGGCCGCTTGTTCCCGGGTTGCAGCTGATCGGTCGGTCACGCTTGCAGAATATGACGGTCAATATTTCTGGTTCGGCAAGTTCCCAAGACACTTCCGGATGGAGCTGCGTCGAGTCGCCAATGCTAGGTTGCAGAACTGTTGCGTCGGACCTCCGACGCTAGTTGTACAAGTTGGCTACTGGTGTTGTACAATACTGGCATGGTCAAAATCTCGGTCAGCAAGGCTCGCGAGAAGTTGTCTGAAGTCGTGGCGTGGTCGCAATCAGAACCTGTCGAACTGGAGCACTACGGTCGGCGTGCCGCCGTGATCATAAGCCCGGAACAGTACGACGAGATGCTCGAAGCGCTTGAAGAGTCCCAGGACGTGGCCGCGTTTGATACGGCAATGAGTGAGTCGGGAGACAATATTCCATGGGATCAAGTCAAAGCTGATCTTGGCTGGTTGTGAGCGAATATCGAATTGAGTTCCGCCCGGCTGCGTTGCGGGAACTGCGCAAGATTGACCGAGTAGTACAGCCCCGCCTTCATGGTGCAATTGCATTACTTGCACAAGATCCACGCCCACCCACCTCGCGCCAACTTCGTGGACGAGATTCTTACCGTCTTCGGGTCGGCGACTACCGGATTATTTACACAATCAATGACGGAGTTCTGCTCATAGTTGTCGTGACCGTTGGCCATCGTCGTGATGTGTATCAGTAGCTAGTGCCCAGCAGAGCAGTCGCCAGTGTGAAGTTACAGATGTGTCGTGTCAGGCCACCGACGCCAGCAAGGTCTCGACAATGTTGAACCGCTGATCTCGGCTCGTGTCATGAGAATTTTTCGTCATGTATTTGCGGCACAGTTGACGAATGGCTGAGAGTGATGATTCCAAGGTCCGTGTGCTCGATCCCGTTGTTGTGGAGGCATTGCAGTCGATCACACGACGTGTATATCATCGACGACGTACAAAGTTGTGGGATAGGTTTCGTCGTTACTACAGCATGCTGGATAGCTAATCTCGTGACTCCACAATCGCTGCACTCGAGCATTTGCAGCACGGCGGGTATGAGTTCCAACCCTTCTTGGTACGTCGTTGGGCTCGTGCCAACGGATGGAAGAAGATGGATGCACAGATACTTGACGACTACGCCGCTGGCGTACTGGCAGGTGTGAAGTACCACCACGCAGATCCAATGGGTCGACACGCCATTGAGACCTGGCAAGCTGACGCCGATGGGAGGCCACCATGGGTCGATTCGGGCCGGCGCGAACAAGGAACTCCGTTCACTCGCCGAAATTGAGATTTCAGTCGAAGTTGACTGATGGCACGCCATATCGGATAAGTCGCCAATGCGAGGTGGCACTTCTGTCACGTCGGGCCGAGGATAAGCACACTCAGACCTGGACGCATCGCCATCGGCAAATCGTTGCGGCTCAGACCTCGTTGACCAATTTCGATCGAACTGACGCCAAATAGACGACTGAAAGTACGACAGCAACTGGTGCAAACACCACGATGAATACTGCGATCAGCACCACCCACATGAGTTTCGACATACCAGCACCGACAAACGCGGCTTCGGGCTTAGAAGCGATGTCAGCGAGCGCCCAAGCTGAAACTCCGATGCCAATCAGAAAGAGCAATACGAGGATGACGACCATTGTGGACGCTCAACTTTCTCAGATTTCGACAACCAGAACATTGGTAGGCGAGCATCGCGTTCCGCCATGCCGTTCTCAAACGGAGGATACACCTACGGTCCCTTCGTCTTCCGCTGCGGGATTTGGTTCCGGCACGGTGCAAATTCACACGCAGACACGTCCTTCACCTCGCTGAGACAAGTCTTTAGTGCGAGGTTGCATTTCCGTTACTCGGGCCTCCGACACCAGAAGAGAATTTCTAAACGCCAATCATGAATGTCCGCTCAGCCACTGGAGAGCGAATGAACAAGTTGCGGTTGGCGAATCAACTACGAGTACACTGCGTTGTACATTCCCGTCGGCAAGTAGGCGTGGAACGAACTTGGTTCTACCCTTGTTCACCTGCCTGCAGACGGATGGGGACTCTTCGTGGCAGTCCCGACGGTTTCGCTCACGGCATTTATCCCCGGCATTTCGGGAAGTCGAACCATTGCGATGATTCACCACTTCCGACGTCCCAAGGACTCAGCCTCAAGTGCCAGGTGACATTCTGATGGGTTGGGTCTGGCCCGCGGTACGGTGATGAAGGCGACCTTGCACGAGGAGATCCGATGAGAAAACTGACCATTGGCGTCGTGACCTCCCTGCTCGCCGTTCTGATCCTCGGTACCGGCGACCTGGCAATGGCTGCGGGAACTCGTAGCGCCGATAGTCGCTTTCTGTCAACAGGTCCGGACTTTCAAACGTATAGCGACAGCGGCCACAAGTACGTAAGTGAAACCTTCACTCTTGTAAATGGAAACTCGCGCGAAATTCTCGTTCGCAAGATCGGACAGAACGGACCGGGTCTGCAATTGCTTGTTCCTTCAGGGTCGAGAACTACGCAAAAACTGATTCCCCCATCGGGGTCGGGAGCGACGCATGCCGTCCTTCGTCACAAGTCAATTCGTTTGACGGTTTGGTACCACGTCAGCGATTGTGCGAAGGTTCCGCGAGGATCCTGGCCCTTGACTATGGATGTCGCATGGACGGCAGGGAAGTGGCAGCGGGTCAGGTTGCAGATGCCGAGTAACTCCTCGGTGCCATGGCCCAGGTCCCTCACGAATTTGGTGTGTCCATGAGATTCCCGCACGATTCACTAGATCCATATTCGCCTGTTGAAGAATTTTGACGCGGGTTCGCGGTGCGCCTCAGTGCCCTAATTAGTCGAACCGGCAGGGAAGGGTCGCAGAACCTGTCGCGTCAGGCCGCCGACACCTACAGTCTCGGACCTAGCAGTGGATGAGGACCTCTCCAGCATTGAACGCGTCGATCTGTGCCGCGAAGGCAATCGGCTCGGATCTACACAGAACAGTGCCATGGCCATGGCCATGGGTATGTTCCGTGATCGTGCTAGCCAGATTTCATTGACAGGTAGTGAATTGGACCTTTCACTTCGTCCAGCAGCCCCGCAAGAGCGAAGAGAGCGGGACCGTCTTGGCGTTCGGTCCCGTGGCACCACCAATAACGAAGGTACCGATGATCGTCGTGCCATCGCTCTCGTAAACGGGGATGGAGATATTTCGGTTCTGCGCGCTCCAAGCGAGGGCTTGCGCTATCGACTTTGGGTCACCACCGGACGCGCAGTTCAGCTCGCTTGCCTCGACGTAGCCTTGGGTCTTGCCTTGATCGATAACGACGGCGATGAGATCCGGTGTGCCATTCTCGTTCGCCACGCCGTAGGTCTGGCCGCTCGCATTGATACCCCAGGGCGTCGTGACCCGGTTCACGTACAGGGCTCGCAACGTCCACGAAGCGTTGGCGCTGGTGTCGATCGTCACGGTGTCGATGCCCGGACTGAGTGGCACGACTTCGCTGGCCTGTGGAGGAACCGTTGGATTACTGAGATCAGCCGAGTTGCAAGTCACGCTGGAGCCGTTGGGAAAGTCGAACGTGCCGGGGGTGAGACACGTCAGGGTGAGTGAGACATCGGTTGCGCCGGCGGGCCGGGGCCCGAGGTCGATGGTCGCGGATCCGGTGCGCGTTGCGGTCACGGCGGCGCCGAGTGGCGTGTCTAATGGCGCGCCGGGTGGAGAAAACAGTCCGGCGGCCAGCGCTACTCCACCAGCTACGAGGGTCAGACCGGCGAATATGCCTGGTCCTAGGCGCCACCGCCAGCGACGTCGCACGCGAGGGGTGTCCTCGACGGTTGCCACCAGTATCTCGCGTAGTGCTGCTGCGAAGACCGGGTCCAACTCGGTGGTGCTCATCGACTCTTCTCCTTTGTCGTGTCGTCGCGGTCTGCGGTTGCCAAGGCTTCGATGTTCGTAGCCATGCGGGTTCGCGCGCGGTGAAGGCGCGTGCGCGCCGCGCCATCGGTGATGCCAAGGGCGACTGCCGCTTGGGCCGGCGAGTAGTTCTCGAACACGGTGAGCGAGATCAGAGCAGCGTCCGGTGGCGCCAGGGCGCTAAGCGCCTCTCGTACCTGTGCAGCGACGCGCATCTCTTCGATCCGTCCCAACGCGACGTCTTCCGCACTTCTCGAGTCTTCGGAGCGCGGCAGCGCTGCGATCAGCGCTCGATAGCGGCGCCGGCCGCGCGCCAGATTCCGCGCCAGATTCGTCGCCGTGACAATGAGCCAGGGCAGCACGGACCCCTCGACCATCCGCACGGATTTCCGACGGCGCCAGAGTTCGAGGAATGTTGCGGCCGTGACATCTTCCGCGTCGTGCACGTTCGCAGTCATTCGCAGAGCGTGGTGGTAGACACGGTCGCGGTGCAGATCGAAGATAGCGGCGAAGGCATCGCCGTCATTGTCAAGCGCCGCCGCCCACGTCGCAGGCTCGTCCTCATTTGATCTCACCACCAATAATGTCCGCACCGGAGTTAGCGTTACACAGGTCCACTAATCGGAAGACCGCACACAATGAGGCTCACCCTTCTCTCCGCCCTGGCGTGATGTCGTCCCGGCGTCGTGAAGCATTCATATGCCATCTGATGTCCTGACTGGCAATCAGGGTGCAACAGCACCGAGACTGGGAAACGGTCAGGGGCGACGACGTTGGCCGACAGCAAGGAGATCTGATGAGACTGCGAAGACTTCTGCTTGGTGCAATGACGGCGATGGCGATAGTCCTCCCGTTCAGCGCATCGCAAGCGGTCTTGGCGTCCGGCGCGTCGACGATTGTGTTGCGTTGCCACACCGTTGCGCTCACGCCCACGGTGGGCCGCGGCAGTGCGGCGGCCGGTACTGCCTACGAGACTCTCCTCATCAAGAACCACTCGTCACATACCTGCACGCTGTCGGGGACACCCGTAACCCAGTTCGGTAATTTCGTTGGCTTGGGCGGGCTCGTCGTCTTCAGGGGCGTAGGCCCCGCAGCGACGAAGCTCGCCTACGCGGGTCGCGGCAAGACCATCGTCTTGAAGTCAGGAGCAGTCGCAAGTGTCAACGTCGGCATCGAGACGGCGGCCAACTATCCTCGGTCAAAGTGCGCTAGGGCCAACACCTCGCGAGTGCGGCTGATCTTCCCGAGTGGGACCACTCTCTACTACACGCTGCGCACAAACGCGGTCTGCACGAAGCTCGCAAGCACGCTCACCTCGGGTGTCGTACTCGGCACGCGCTTTCCGTAAGAGATCGGCGCAGGACCGCGGCGGAATATCTACTGTTGAACTCGGGACCGGGGATCGACTTGTCTCGAACAGATTGCTGAGGTGATTAACTCCTCAGCCCACGGATTCTTGCCATGCAAGACGAGCGGCCGTGAACTGGAGATACCCTTGACATAAGAATCAACTCGCTACGGGTGGAGTTGCTCTTCCCTGAGTTGCCCGTACTTCCGGTGCCCTGTTAGCAGCACGGCTACAAAGATCGCGAATTGAAGCAAGGTCTCCGCCCAGATTCCTACGGTGCTGCGGTAAGCGAGACCATTCGTAGCCAGGTTGAACAAGAAGATCGGTACATACAGCAAGATGGTGACGCCGAAAATCCAAAAGAATGCGCGTCTCTTGTTGATGATGAGTGACTTGCCGGCGAGAATCTCATTAATTGAGACGGACATTCGTTGCCTCCGATCCATCGCTGTGCTCCCAACCTACAGCTGATTAGGGCGACTCTTGCGTGCGGCTAAGCCTCCAGTGCAAGGTTGCAGAACTGTTGCGTCGGATCACCGACACGTCCCCAAGTCTTAGGAGCATTCTTCTGGGCTCAACACCTCGGAAGGACTTCTGGTTTGCAAAATAGTCTTCGGTGCTAAAGACTTCACCGAATGAGTATGCGCTTCCTTGTGCCTCGAGACGACACGAACCTCGTCGGGGATTCGTGGTCTGGTGATGGGCCAACGGTGCTGCTGCTTCATGCTGGAGTATCCGACCGACGAAGTTGGGAATTGGTAGCTCCTGAAGTCTCGAAGCACGCAACGGTGGTGTCTTACGATCGTCGCGGATTCGGAGAGTCCGCGCCCGGCGTGAACTCGTTCACTCATCTTGACGATTTGTGCGCACTGCTCGATCATTTGCAGATTTCGAAGGCGTGGCTTGTTGGAAGTTCTGCCGGCGGCAGACTGGCATTGGACGCAGCAGTCTCAATACCTGAACACGTGGCCGGACTTGTCCTGCTTTCTCCAGCTGTCAGTGGAGCGCCATCTCCGGCCATTGAACTCGTAGACCCTGAATTGTTGCAGATTGATGAGCGAATAGTTCAAGCGGATGAACTTGGAGACTTGGACGAGGTCAATCGACTTGAGATTCAATTGTGGCTTGACGGACCTCGTGAACGGTCGGGGCGCGTCATGGGTGCGCCAAGGGAGCTTGCGCTCGATATGAATCGAATTGCCCTAGCGAATGGAATCTCAGAGAATTCAGATCAATTGGTCAATGCCTGGAGTCGTCTTACAGAGGTGGCTGTGCCAACCACCGTGGCGTGTGGCGCTTTAGACGCCAACCACATACTCCTGAGGAGCGAAGAACTCTGCAAGCGGATCCCAGGGTCCAAATGCCTCGTCCTCGATGGAATGGCTCACCTGCCATACCTCGAAGACCCGTTAGCCGTGGCCGAACTGGTCATTGGAGCCATCTCCGATCGGTCATCAGACACGTCAATGTGATGTCCGCCGACTAAGGGCAAGGATCCGACAATGCGATGTGGCATTTCTGTGCACATCTGACGGCTGTGAAAAGGGTCCAGGACGCAACCGTGGATCTCAATCTGGTTGAGGACCCGCTAGGCAATTGCGCTGATTCTTGAAATCGAGCTTGTTGCTGAGAGACTCTTCAGTTTCTTCACGGCGCCAATTGCTTCTTCGTAGAACGAGTCGTGTTTTCCGTGTGAAGAATCTGTCGCGCCTCTAGGATTCGCTCGTTGGCCGTTCTGTCGGGTCGGTCGGGGGAGTGGTTCAAGCGGTGAATGAAATCAGTGCGCAAGGTTTGATTCAAGCGGGCCTGTACCGTCGAGTGCTCTCCGGGGAGTTCCTGAACCGTTTGCGGACGGGCATCCTCATGTTTGACGCTGATGGTATTGCCATCGACTGCAACCGGGCCGCTGCCGAACTGCTCGACACCGAAATACACGAGTTGAAGGGCCGGATTTCCACCGATATGGGCCTGGGCGCCGTGCGCGAGGACGGTTCACCATTACCTCTCGGCGAGCATGCATCTGCGCGCGCGCTGCGCACCGGTGAGCCGTGCTACGGCGTGATCATGGGAATCGACGGTCCCGGAAGATCACGTAGATGGCTGTCGGTCGATGGTTACCCGCTGGAAGTCGACGGAGGAGTGCAGGGTGCGGTCATCTACTTCGATGACATCTCGATCCAATGGAAGCAGCGACACTTGCTCGAATTGCTTTCTGAAGTCAATCGAATTGTGATGTTCACTTCGGATGAGATTGATCCCCTGCAGCACCTGTGTGATGCCCTCGTGGCGTACGGCCCCTACGCACTGGCCTGGATTGGTTTTCCCTCTAACGACGGGAAGGATGAGGTCAATGTCGCCTTTTCATCGGGAGCTATCGACTACCCCTATGAGGGAATGGTCTCTTCGTCGGAGTCAAAAGAATCCGGAAACGGTCCCGTGGGGACCGCGCTCCGATCCGGCGTCACCCAAGTGGTCAACGACATGGTGTTTCAGTCCTTGTTGGAGCCTTGGCGAGAACGGGCGTCCGATTTCAAACTCGGCTCATGTATCGCCATTCCATTTGCCCCGGGCGGGCGTGACGCGGTGCTTGCCATCTACGACCGGCACACGTACTCCTTTGACGAGGTGACTGTGCAAGGGCTCGAGGCAATCGCTCAAGCGACCGAGTTCGGTATTGCTCACGGGCGCTCGATGAGTCGGTTGGCCAACGCACTCGACGGAACACTGGCGGCGCTGGGCCAAATGACCGAAACCCGCGACCCCTACACCGCGGGCCACCAACTTCGCGTCGGGTCACTGGGCACCACCCTCGCCGCGGCGATCGCCCTTGAGTTCGGCCTGGACGCCACAATGATCGAGCTGATCCGACAGAGTGGGGAGGTGCATGACATCGGCAAGATCGCCGTGCCGTCCGAGATCCTCTCCAAGCCTGGACGACTGAGTGCTCTCGAGTTCGAGATGGTCAAGCGGCATACGCTGGTCGGTTACGACATTCTCTCCAGGGCCTCGCTACCTTGGCCCATCGCCGAAGTTACCCTGCAACATCACGAGCGACTGGATGGCTCGGGCTATCCGAATGGTCTTCGTGGCGACCAGATTATCCTGCCCGCGCGCATCATCGCGGTGGCGGACGTGGTGGAGGCCATGACTCAGCATCGGCCTTACCGGCCGGGGCTCGGCATTGAGAAGGCGCTCGCTGAGGTGACCGAAGGTGCGGGGATTCGTTTTGATGCTGAGGTGGTCAAGTGCTGCGTCGCGGTGTTCGAGTCGGGGTTCACCTTTGATTCAGATTCCCGAGTGGCTTGAGGATTGCCGTCGAGCAGGCGCGGCCATCCTCGCGGAAGTCACGTTTCCCAGTCAGAAGTCATCTTGGTGTAAACGGTTGCGGTCGGTTTTCTAGCAGGGTCCTTACCAGTACACGAATCCGTTGCCCGGGTAGTTCCACTGGCATTGGGAGTGGCAAATCCGGCTCTTCGGAATTGAACGGGCTCAAGCGTTCGCGATAGTGGGGGCCCGGTGCTCGAACGGCTAGTGGTCCCCTGTGAACTGGCCATCTGGGGTGCTCAAGTGTGGCGAACTGCTGTGTCAATTTTGATTGACACGTTAGGTTTGTCAGTCTATATTGACAGTCATGGACGTCCAAGAACCGAGCATGAATCTCTCGTCGGATGACCCGGTAATTGGGCTTCGCGCCTCATTGGCGCTTCATCGCCTGGCTGAGAGGGTTGAGGCCAACCACGTCGCGTCGGCCCGGGAAGAGGGCTGGTCGTGGCAGCAAATCGGGGACGCTTTAGGCGTCACCCGCCAATCCGTGCACGCCAAATACCACAAGGAGTCATCATGACCACCGATTCCGTTGTGCCAGAGTTGCTTCACGGCTGGGCCATCTATTTGCGGGCCAGCGAGGAGGCTCGTCGCCGAGGCGATCGCCGAACGGGCACCGATCACCTCCTACTCGCCTTGTTGGAAGATTGCTCGATCGAGGGCATGTTGGGCGTGAACCTGGAGCAAGCTCGCCAGGCCCTTGATTCACTCGACCGGGATGCTCTGGGTGCCTTGGGCATGGGGTTCGGCACCGACGTACCCCCACTGCCGATGCGCACCCTGCCGAAGAAGCCGAGGATCAGAGACATCGCGCAAAGCAATCGCCTCCGCATGGCGCCCGCGGCCAAGAAAGTGCTCGAGGAAGCGTCTAAGCCCAACCGTCGGAGGCTCTATGTCACGGCCCAGCAGGTGTTGGCGCAGATCCTCGATCTCCAGCCACCAGATCCTGCGGCGGTGCTGTTGGTCGCTCTTGGCGTGAACACGTCGGAGGTTCGGCACCGATTGGAGGCGGACACGCCCAGCAACTGAAGCCCCAGCGACGTTCATGCCGTCGAGGAAAGGCCTCCGGATCTGAACGTCTCAGACGAGGGGACAGTCGCGATCACTTGTCCAATGCGTGCCCGAAGGGACCTACGATCCAGTCCTTCGGCTCTTTCTCCATCCGATGAAGAGCGTCACAAAGCCAACCAGGACGAAAGACGCGCAACCACGAAACTTGACGTCCCGCGTGGCGAGCGTGATTGAGTGGAGTTCAGCCAGAACCTCTACGACGAGGGTGCTCACGACGCCGACAATCGCGAAGACGAGACCTTCGATCTTCAGCCCATGGCCGGACCATCTCGAAGGTTGCCACCGAGACGATTGCTTTCCGTCGGACGCTGCGTGTGCCATCACTCTCCGTTCGAATCAGTGACGTTTGCCCGCGGAACGTCAGACACTTCGCGTGCTCGTCTCGGGGCCAAGCCTTGGCTCTACGATCCCACGTCAACATGCGATTGTCACATTCCGACGATCTATTGGATTGCGGTAGTTAGACGGATGCCCCTTTTGACAATTGAACCCCCTTGTCACGTCATCTCGGGTGTTCTATAGAGAACGAACCCACACAGCCTCATTCTCAAGGCGATGGGCATCGATCGTCGGGCGTGCGCTCGCATCATGTCTTCACTAAGTCAATTTGACGAGTAGCTGCAATGACCCGGTAACACGAATGAAGTGTCACTAGAGATGATCATTGGCAGACTGAGTGCTGACCACTATCCGCCGCTGCTAACAACAGTCGCATCAGACCCTGGAAAGTAGAGGTCCTGGCGGTCGCTGTCATCCCACTGGACAACATAGGGTGGCTCTCCATGTTCATGCTGAACTTCGAGAACGACGCAATGCCGATCCGGTTGACCCATCCGGTGCCCGTGGACCAC
>Ga0307377_10002923_pt1 | contig 19787 bp, 20 predicted proteins | sample TR3MG_FD_202535 | JGI IMG/M metagenome (GOLD analysis project Ga0307377, IMG submission 202535) | Soil microbial communities from Risofladan, Vaasa, Finland - TR-3 | ecosystem: Environmental > Terrestrial > Soil > Coastal area > Acid sulfate soil | place: Finland: Risofladan, Vaasa | collected... | reverse complement strand
AGCCAATGAACCTCTGTAATTAATTTTAAGATAACCATTACAAATCTACCTAACACATCAGCAACTAAACGGGCAAACCCATCACAATCACAAGTTCCTCTTTCCCATACTTCATCCGGCAGGTCCCAATAATCCAGCTTATGAAATAAATCCCAATCTGAAACCCAATGATAAAATTTTACCCACTTACCATCTATCAAAACTTGCTTCTGCAATTCTAAAGCCATTAAGGTATCCGTAGTTATTTTCTTCATATAAGCACAATAATCTAACCAACGTTGTGTAGTTTTATCAACCGGTTGCCACTTCCCAGGATGTGGATCAGGATTCGGTACCGGTTCGGGTGGATTTGGTGGTGGTTCAGGTGGAGGCACTATTGCCCCTTTGCTAAAAATCATTGCTAAAATTATTAATCCTACGATTATTCCCACTATCCAAATCATTTAATCATCTCCTTACTCCAATCCATTCCATTTATTAAATTCTTTAGTATTCCACTTACCTATTGTTTGAGTATTCCATTTGTGGGCCCAGCCAACAGTATAAGAAACTACTAATCTAGGTCTACGTTCTCCTGCTTCTAATTCCTCAGAGGACCAAAACACTATAACAGTATCAGCTTCAGGTGGTGTATCACTTATATCATACGAACTTCGAATCATAAATTTTGTTAAAGCACCAGCATCTTTTTGAATCCAACCTCTACCTGTTGCATTTAAAGTTATAACATTATATGTTATCGTAGTAAATGTGCTTGTATTAAAGCTTCCACCATCACCCGTGTAATGCGTAAAAAGATAGTCTCCTACTTCTAAAGGATCATGAGGATAAGTGGGTTGTCCATTTTGAATAACTACATCAAAATCTGTTGCTGATGAATCAGTAGACCCATAGAGACTTAGAGTAGCACTATTAATTGTTGCTCCTGCAGGGATAGAAGATGTATTAAAGAAAAGAGCTCCTCTGTAAAAGTCATAGTCATCGAGTTCATAATAATAAGCACCAACCCGAATAACGTCATATGCGTCGTAAATAAATTCCGCTTCTGAAGCATCATGGCATTCATCCCAATCGTCATAATTGTCTCCTTCAACAAAAAAGTATCCATCACTTTTAGATGAATAAACCGTTAATTCTGTAGAACCAACAGTCATTAATGCCAGTTGAAATATACAAAATGTTAAAGCAATTATTAATAATATTTTCTTCATAATTAAATCTCACCCACATCGATACTTGGATCAAAGAATAGAATATCGGCAGATTTCGCTTGTCCTACCCTTTGTAATTGATTACCAGCAGTCGAAGGTGCGGTAGAAGTCATAGCCCCTGCTATTGCCTCAGAAACATAAATCATTGCTCCGGCAAACTCAAAAGCAGAGTCATCGCGAATATAACCTTTAACTAGCATCTTACAAGTTTCACCATTATTTTTTGCTTCAAGGGCAATCCGTAATCCTGGCATAGTTGTTGAAATATCTGCCTTCGCTATTTTCCACTCTTTATCTGTCCAATCAAAATATAATAATTGTCCAAACGCCACAGTCTCACCAACGGGCTGGCTGTCTATGTCTCCCGAATAAAGATGATCGGAAGCCAAAGCATTATAAAAGTCTATAGTTGGAGCATTGGCAAAGACTAAAGCACCTGTCCCAGTTTCATCACTTATTACCCCAGCTAATTCGGAAGAAGAAGTTGCGGCAAAGGCGGATAACTTATCAGTTTTTTTAGCAAAGGTTGCTTCAAAAGTAGCGTCTAAATCGGTATCAGTATTTTGAGCATGTAACTCATTATCATTCGCAAGCGAAACTCCCCATATCGTTTCCATCTCACCTTGAGTGTCTATGGCAGTTTTTAAATAATAATCTCCTAAAGCGGTAGCAAGTTCGGTTGAATCAGTTATATTTGCACTATATATTGTTTCTATTTCTCCGAGAGTATCTATCTCAGTTTTGAGATAGTACAAAGATAAATCAATACCTAAATCAGCTTTAGTTTCAGCTATCGTTCGGATTGCATACACATCTGTGGCAGTAACTTTAATAAAGCTGGGAGAGGCATAAGTAAGCCCTGCTAAACTTGATAATCCAGCATCATATGCCTGCACATTAGCCCCTATAGCTAAACCTAAAGCAGTTCTTGCTCCACTTGCCGAAACAGAATTTGTTCCGCCATAAGCAATTGCTAAAGGAGTGGTTAAGCCTGTAAGAGAAGTTATGTCGGTATTTGCACCGCTTGCTGCTGCTCCTGTTATATTTCCTACCGCTAAAGCAACAGCATTTATTTTATAAGATTGACCAGCAGGAATATTGACTGAACCAGTATCATCGATAAAGACAAGAGAATCCTGTATCGTTTTACTATCTGTTCCATAAAATCTTGCTATACTATAATTAGCAGAAGTTTCCGGTCCAAGAACATCACCAGTACCACTGGGGGGTGGTATAAATTCTATAGCATTTTCTGCACCGGCAACCCTTAAGAATTTACCGCCCTGTCCAACATAAGTATCAGGGGTATCGGCTGCATCTAAAAAAGTGAATGCAACCCCACCTTCATCAAGTCTCCATCCAGGAACTCCGTTAACATCGGTTTTCCAAACTTTGCTAACCATACCGGCACCGCTAGTAACCACACCCGCAGAAGTAGAAGAATTTAGAGCCAAAGATAATATCTGACCGTCTAAAGATAATCCGTTGGCCGTTCCTAAAGTTAATATAGTATGTAGCTCACTATCGTTGGCCAAACTAACTCCCCAGATAGCCTCCATTTCTCCTTGAGTATCAATTTCTGTTTTTAAATATCGAAGTCCGAGCCCTGTAGATAATTCGCCATCAGTTGCAAGGGTAACTCCCCAAATAGTTTCCATTTCCCCCTGGGTATCTATCGCAGTCTTCAAGTAATATAAATCTAAATCTCCGTCGTTAACTAAAGAAACCCCCCAGATTGTTTCCATCTTCGATTGAGTATCTATCGCGGTCTTTAGATAATAACTCGCTAAGGCAGTAGAAAGTTCAGTTGAGGTAGTTACATCTAACACCCAGATAGATTCCATTTCAGGCAAGGTATCAATCTCAGTTCTTAAATAATATTTAGAGCAAGTTATGTCATCAGCAACTTCATTATCGGACCAAGGATTAGCCGTATTAACCCAATTCCCGGTAATTGTTTCGGCCTCGTCTAACATAGCTATATAAGTTACATCAGATAGTAAATCACTGGAAGCAGTCTCCCAATTAGGTACATCAACGTTAACTACAAATATTTTATTATCTGCACCTATACCAAGTTTTGTCCAAACATTAGTAGCTGAACAATACCATAAATCTCCCTTAGTCCCTGTACTAAATGAAGCTAATGCACTATTTGGAATTGATAAAGTACCTCCATATGGCCCGTCTTTGGGATATACATCGTTCTTTTTTGAATGAACGAGTAATTCACCTAAATCAGAGACAATCTGTCTTAATTCATTAGTATCTTCTAAAGCATCAGCTTTATCTGTTACTCCTTCAGATGTTCCTACATAAAAAAGGTCTCCGTGTTCTTGAGTAAATTTATAATAGGAAATAGCAGATCCATTTATACTAAATACTAATAGTATAATTGATAGCATTATCCCTAACAATATTTTATTTTTTAACATTCTTTATCGCCTCACCTTCAAATATTTTATAGTTTCTAATTTCATTTAAAATCATTTCTTATTTCTCCAATTCTAATGTATTGATAAAATTACCACCACTGCAACTCAAATTGATTTTTCTTATTTTCAAATATCCGACAGCACCTTTATAAAGTATTTCTGCTTCTGCAGCGGGTTTATAGGGTACTTCTGCTTCTGAAGCAGGTTTATAAGGTATTTCGGCTTCTCCAATGGGTTTATAATTTTCATATAATATTGTATCTCCCACCTCATATGGCAATGGAGCAATATTTGATATCTTTATTTTAGTTTTCTGTTTCTTGTATGCTGCCAAATAAGCATTAGCTACTGCCTGCGCTGTAGTCTGATCCTGGATCAGATGATTCCTAATAGTCAAAGTCCTTTTTCCACCAGCTATTTCGATTTCTGCAGCTGAAGCTGTCGCTTCTGCCGTTATACTAATTTTTTTTGAGGGATACGGCATTGTTCTTTTTCACCTCTGCTTTGTAGTTTACAATTTCGTTTAAGAGTAGATCTCTTAAACCCTTCATAGCAAACTGTGAAAGTCTATTACCAAGTTCCTCTTGTATAAACTGATTTAATATTCCTTCTATTTTTTTAGCTAATTCTTCCATTGATTGTAATTCCTCTTATTTTTATAATTAAGAATAAAAAAACGCCTTAAACTTTTCTAATAATTTTAGAAAAAGCTTAAGGCGTTAGCCTTAACTCTCCTGAACATTATTATGTATTCAGACCATATTTAATTTTTAAATGCTATTTATGATGAGAATTAAAAAGATCAAAAAGCCTTTTTAAAATCTGGCAATCTAGTCGCTCTCAATTTATTTAATTTTTAGGAATTATTTAATTTAATATTCTATTATCGGATAATTTGAATCAACAGGATATATTTGAACATCCTGTTGTAATTCAATAAAATAAGACTGCACCCAGTTTTTTACATAAAAATATGCTTCTTGCAAATTGATTTCAGTATCTAAATTGATATCTGCAGGATAATTATAATTAAAATAACCACAACCTGCACATAAAGCCATAGTAAATACTCCACAAGGTTTACCAAATATCGGGATTATTTCATCACACTCCTGATTATAATGGCAAGAAGTCAAAACCTTATATTGATTGTTGGTAAGTAGACTCTTTGATTGAGCTTGCGAAAAGGTATTAATAATCTCATCATTAAAAGACATTAATTCTTCCTCTGAAATTGTTATTCCCTCTTTGCTTTTTCCGATAAATCCTCCAGAATGACAGGTATCAAGAATAACTACTTTCGTTCCAGGGATAGCACTTAGAGCATTCTCCAATGCATTTACATTTATTAATGAGAATATCGAAAATATTGGGATGGTATAATCAGCAGGGCAAATATAAGAAGTGCCTAACCACCCTCCATGTCCCGTATAATAAAAATAAGATACATCATTGTTATCTGCACCAGAAAAAGTAGAAACAATTTCATTTAAAATCGCTTTTTTTGTTGCATCTGAATCCTTTAGTTCATTAATAATAAAAAATTCGGCGTCTGATAAACCAAATCTACATTGGCTAAAAATTTGATGTATTCTATCTACACTATAAATTGGACTTGGTAGGTCATTTTCGCTACCAACATAATCTCCAATTCCTATAAGTAAAGCACGATATACTATTTCGTTGTTAATAGGTGGAGTAATTATATCTTTACCACAACCAGTTAAAAATATCAAAATTATAATTGATAAAATAACTTTTTTCATTTAACTTTATCCTTTGGATTTTTCTCAATTATTTCTTCTACTTTTTCATTATATAACAAAAAATCGGGACAATCCAATTTCAATTCTTTTAATATAAATTTTAAGGTCTTCCTTAATATCTTTTTCTCTGATGATGGATTGTATAATTGATTTATTTTTTGAGCTAACATATTTCTTCTATCCGTGTTGGAAAAATAAGCATATCGAGAACAATCAAAAGAAATTATTTTTCCATCTTTTAATTCATATAAAGGAAATCCCCACCAAGTATTTTTCTCTCTAATATCAAATACATTACGTTCAATTTCTTCTGTGTCTTTCCCTTTATCATCTTTTTTATAAATTATTTTCAATGTATCTTTTATAAACTTATTATCATCAGAAAGTTCGATTATTTCATCATAACCTAAATATTCCTTATCAAGCATTCCATTAATAATATTATGTTCTATATCATCTTCTTCAAAGATCATTTTTTTTATTGATAAATATAATTTCATAATATTCTCCTTTTACCAACCACTCGAAAGCAGCCAATGTCCCCATTTATTATCACTGCCACCAATAAAACCAACAAATCGGTCGTTTGCATCGTTATAAGTCATATAACCTTGAGCTCCGGCAGGTGCACTAACAACAGAAGGAAACTTAAAACATCCAGAATTATTGCAAGAAAAAATGTATGAACCAGCATGAAGTGAAACAAAATCACCAGAGGTATACAATCTTACACCATTGCTGAAATACATAGATACCAAGGCAAGTCCAGATTTATAAAAATTCAATATATTAGAACCCGCATCATACAATCTAATCCCACTATCCTCAAAATAGATATCTTCATTAGTACCACCACCACATCTAAATCGGATAGCTTGCAATTCACCTACTCTAATATTATTAGCGGTAAGTAAACTTGTCTTTATGAAACCACCTACAATAATTGTTGAATCTAACACAGCGAGAGATACCAGATTATAATAAGCTAAAGCACCCGCGACACCTCCGAAATAATCTGCATTAATTGGTGGTTTTGCTCCAGTTATGGCTGCATAAGTAACGCTATCCAACAAAGCCAAATCCCCTGCATCGGTTAAATTCGCTATCCCCGAACCACCTGTTATTATAAGATTACCTTTTATATCTAAACTAACTCCATCCCACATCAAATATTTATCTAACGTTCCAATGTGAAGTTTATAAGCTCCTGAGGTATATCCCATCCAAAAACCAGCTAAGGCCGAACCATAAGTCTTGTCGACGGACCTAATAAAGCCAGTAGTATTGAGGGTGATAGTACCAGCGGTAATGGTTCCCATATCGGCCGATATTACATCTAATTTATTAACTGCTATATGGTCTCCAGTAATAGATTTGAAAATGATATCATTTGAACCTGCCTGATTGGGCTTTATACTATCTGCAGTAGGAGTAGAAGATATTCCCTCTACTCCAGCTTGGGTATAAGCTTTAATTCTATATCGATAATATGTAGAATAGGTTAAGAGTAGATCCAACCACATACTGGCATTTATTCTTGCTCTTTCGATCCAGGCTCCGATCCAAGTAGTTCCGTTTTCACTCTCTTGCCTTTCGATTATATAACCGGCAATGTCGCCTTCTGTTGCTCCACTCCAAGTCACTTTTATTCCGGCAAGTAAAGCACTGGCCACCGCTCCGGTTATCTGGGCTGGTATATTCATGTCGGTAGCCGTAAGTATAATTTTCTCTGTACTCCAATTACTTCGATTATTATAAATATCCACTGCTCTTATTTGTACGCCATATTCAACCCCTGGTTCCAAACCATACCAAATAAAAGAAATAGCAATAGTAGAGACTTCAGTAAAATAAGAATAGGCGGTTTTTCTGATCCTTAATTCATAATGTCCAAAATCGCCCTCAGTATTAGCATTCCATTCAGCCTTTATCCAGGCTAAACTTGCCTGTGTCGGTAATCCCAGGCCCGTTGATAAAGTTAATCCTGTTGAAATATCGGGGGCAATTTCATCTTCTCCTATAATTCTGTCCCTTTCTTCTCCTATAACTATTATGTGAGTATAAACTTCTTCTACATTCTCTTCTATGTCTTCAATCTTAGCCTCATAATCTGAAATTGTATTAACTAAAGGACCCGCACTTGGTTCAGATCTAAAAATAGGATTTCCAGCATAGTCGAAATAAAATCTATACTGCACTATTTCCGATAGTAGAGTAATAGCCTTTAGAGCACTGGTTCCGGTATCAAACCAAACTCGATCAATAGTTTTTCCTGTTTCAGTACAATATTCATTAACTAACCAAGCATTCCTTTCGGTTTCATCAGCGAATATACCCGCTGCCAGTAATACATCAGCTACGACATCTTCTACATCTTGAGTCTGAAAATAATAGACTTTGAGATTATTTGTTCCAGCAAAATCTGGAATTCTTCTCGGAGTAAAGATTAATTGATTATTATGCCAATCATAAGACCAGTCCGTATTCTCATAAATCTCCTCTAAATTACTACCATCGTAGGGAGGAGTAGAATCTAAAAAGACACGATAAATTCCCTTACAATCAGTCTCCAGATCATATCTTATTTTATTAGCTATTGTATTATAAGTATGATCAGTTCCCCAATAAGTATTGGGAAAATATAGTTTAAAATCCAGAACCATTCTCATCAAACAACGTCCAGTTACAGTACAGATTTCTTCCCCTGATTTCTTATTAAGTTTAAAATCGTCGATCCTACCTAAAATAAGTTGATAAGGATAGTTGGTCTCATTCTTTTTTATTCCAGCAAATAACTTTATCTTTCTACCCTGCTTCATCCATTCATAATATGGTGAACCCGAGTTTAAAATCCCATATCTATTTCCAGTATTCAGACAAGTTAGATTAAATGAATAACTGCAGAATTTTGCTACTCGATTCTCTTCATTGGTACTGATAGTATAATTCTTAACGTCTGGAAGTTCTTGAAAATTTCCTTCTCCATTACTATCGATTTCTACTTTTGATATAACTAAAATTGAATCTTTATTAAAATCCTCTAAAGCTAAAGGGTAAATTGTTTGCATTAACTTCCAACCTCCACACAAGTTGCTGAAACTTCATAATATCCTGGATAAGTTCTACTCAATTTAGGACGAATTGGGTTTCGAAATTTTATGGTATGATCTTCTAAGAAATCTTCATCCTCTAATTGCAGATTCAATTCTCCGGCTAAATCGAAAATATCAATTAAAGCATTCTTTTCAATTTTAGTCAAACAGAGAAAAGTTAGACTATAAGTCTGATAAACATTAACTGCTTCCTGCACTTTAATTGTACCAGAAATCATTAAATGCTCAGAATTGGTCTTTATCCTATCAGACGCAATATTTACATAATGAAAAATTGTCTCTGAATCTAACGGACCAATTTTTATGTCCATATTATCCCTCCATCAAAACTAGACCCCTCATATCAAGTTGTCTCTTTAATTCCACAAAGATTTTACCTCCAGCATTGGCAATAGTCTCGTCATTTAAAGTTTGAGCAAAGATTGAAACTGAGATCTCTTCAATATTTACTTGATTACTAATTGGATTCGAAATAACTGATGGAACCGCACCTCCTACAGCAAATGAAGGAGTTGGAGTTTTCGTTCCCATTTTAATCGCATTAATTAAATCACTAGTTACAATCCCTGTTCTCTTAATAAAGTCTGTCATCGGTTTTGAAACTACATATTCGCCAGGAGTAGCTCTAATTAGAACAGAATCTGTTCCTCCACCCAGCTGAAAACCTTTTATTAATCCACCTAAATCATATGCAAATTCACTACCGAGAGTTTTAACTTGTTTCGCAACTTCTCCACCTAAAGCCTTACCTTGAGAAACAAGGGAAGCTATAAAAGCTATTCCTAATAATAACCAACCAGCCCATCCCATAGATAATAAAGCCGAAATTGCCTGTTTCGCAATAATCTCCGCTAACGCCTTTATCGCAGCTGTTTTAAGATCGTTCCAAAAAGTTTTAGCAATACTACCAAGAGTAACCATATCATCTTTCATCGATTCTACTGTCTCTTCGTGTTTCTCCTTAATATCATCCATTTTATCTAAAGCATTCTGAGCTGCTTCGTTATCACCAGCGATTACTGCTGCATTATACTCCTCTTGTAATTTTGCCATCTCAGTTGTATAACTCTCATTTTCTTTTGCCATATCTTCTTTGATTTTTGCATTGGTCTCTGACATCGTAAGTAAGGACGTAATGGCACTTGATATCGATCCTTCAAAGGAACTAACGAATCCTGAGATTCCATCTTGTAAAATCGTTAGTGTAGTTCCATATTTTTCTTTTAAATTATCAAAAAATTCTTTCCATACTTCCCAAGCAGTCTTAGGTACTTCGATAAGAGTTACTCCAAGATTTTCTGCAGCCACTTTCATCATTAACATCTTATCAGCAAAGGATGTAGCGAATTCATCAACTGTTATTGCACCCTTATCTATTTCCTTCCACCATCTTTTCATCTCATTCTCATTTGCAATTATAGCAGTCAACGCTTTGTAATATTCGTCTGTTCCTTCTCCATACTTTTTAATAACAGCATCTAAGTTATCCACAAGAAGTTTATGTTCCTCTCTTAGTAATTTCAATCTTCTCCCATAATAGTCCGCGTCCTTTTCGGTTTCTCTGTACTGCTCCTCTAAAATTGACATTTTGGCTGCTATTAAGTCTAATCCTTCAAGTTCCAGTTTCTCCACTCTTATTAACTCAGTAATCGCTTCTGTTAAATCTTTAACGCCTTTTTGTGCTGCTAACAATGCAAGAATTGCTTCCTGTCGTTCTATCGTTCCTTCTTTAGTCTTCTCTTTTTCTATCTCCAGTTCTTTTACCAACGCTTCAGAAAGTTCTAACATTCCTTGATAATATTTGCTTGTATCCTCAAGGGTTTGGTTAGTAAGTTCATATTCAGCGGTCAAGATCTTCATTTGACCAGATAGTTTTTCGCTTCCTTTTAGGAGCTCGATTACGTCTCCTGTCAAACCTTTAATACTATCTTCATATTCCTTTATTTGGTCATCGAGCTTCTCTCGAGCTGCTATCTCTTCTTCAGTTAGTTCAAGTCCTTCTTTTTCCGTTTTGGTAAGTTCTTTTCTTGTTTCATAAAGAATCCCTAATCTTCTGGTTAATTCAAATACTTGTGCTTCCATTTCTCTATATTTAACAGTGAGTAAAGTTGCATCTTCGGCTTCCCAGTCAATTTCTTTCATTGATTTTTCTAAACTATTAATCTCTTTTACTATTTCCTCTATCTCCTTATCAAGTTCCAATAAGGTTATTTCAGCAAGACCCATTTTAAGTTTATATGCTTCTTCTCTTGTTTCCTTAATATATTCTGCTAATTTTTTGAAACCTATAACTATAGCTGCATATACTGCAAAAGGTAAAAAAGCAGCCGCCAAACCTGGTAAAACTCCAGCTAATAAAGTAACTCCTGTAACTAAACTTGGTAACATCATCGTTAGAGGTCCAAGAACTAACAAAACTCCACCAACAACTGCAGTTATCTTTGCAATAGTCCCAGCTAATTCTGGATTAGCTTTAACCCACGCTGTAATGCCAGTAAGAACTTCATTTAAACGCCTCTGCAAAGTATCCATCATTGGATCCAAAACCTCTCCGATCATAATTTTTAAATTCTGTGTTAAATTTGCTGTAAGTTTATTCATTGCCTCACCCGTTCTAGTCCACTTCTCATAGGCCTTCTCCATCCCTCCTACGTCTCCGGTTACATCCACAATGATTTCACTTAACTTTTTGAAACCATCTTCTTCCAGTGCCAAATATGCCATTGCAGATTCTTTTCTACCAAGTAAATCAGTAATCGATATTCCATATTGGTCGGAATATTCTCTCATCTTCTTAAGAACTTCTACAAGTCCTTCTGATTGAATAGCTTCTTGTGCTGAGGTATAACCCATTTTTTCAATAGCTTTAGTCAATTCTTCCTGAGGTTTTATCAAGGCAATTAAAAGTGCTTCATATCGTGTGGCTGCCTCTGCGGTATTTCCTGCAGTTCTTGAAACGAGAGCCAAAGATCCAGCAAGTTCTTGTTGTGAAACATTTAATTCGGCCGATATTAATGCTAATCCTCCAATAACAGGAATTAATTCTCCTACAGTTGTTTGTCCATATTTTTCTATCGTGTACAATAAGTCTGCAGCTTCAGTAGCATCTTTGACCTCTCCTTTGTAACCGGCTAACACTTTAGTAAGTCCTTTGATAACTTCAGATTGCTCAACGTGAGCAGCAGCAGCAGTTTTAGCACCAACGGTCAAAAGGTCCATTGCCTCTGTAGTATCTGTTACGCCTGCAGAAATAACTTGATAGTATCCAGCCATCAACTGAGTAGCAGAACCTAAGATGGGAGGTATTTCTCGAATCCGATCCTGAATCACTTCCAGGGATTCATCGGTAACTTTTCCCATGTCAACAAGTTTCGTCTCGTATTCATCGAAGGCTTTACCAACGTTTTTAACTGCAAGAGCAATCACACCTCCAACTACGGTCATAGCTATTCCCATTTTTCGAAATGTTGCAGAATGGTCTGTGATATATTTTCCAGCCTTTTCAAAGGATTTGCCCATTTCTGTAGACGTTTTTTGAGCTTGATCTTGCACAGCTTTTATATCTTGTAAAGCCTTATCTTTGGCGATTGCAATTGTTCCCATTAACTTGAAGATTTCCATAGCCATTATTTATCAATCTCCTTATAAGTTTTGCCCATTATCATCTCCAAAATATATTTATATTTTTTATTCATCTTACTAAAATGGGAAGTAGCCAGATATTCTGATTACCTCCCAAATCATCTTTCAACTCCTATGTCTTTTATCCATTTCAACTATTCTCTTAGCTATCTCCAGAGACTTCTGTTTCATTGCTTCAACATCGGCAAGTTTTTCTTCCTTTTTCTTTTCCTTTAATAAACCAAAACCAGTTAACCACTCCTCAAAAGACATTTTCCTTCTCGCCTTCTTAGCAGTGGGCTGCATCAAATAAATCAACCAACCAAGATAACTTTGCTCCCTCATCCTCATTCTTAAGTCGTCTACTTTTTGCTGCGATGCGACTCTCAAAATTTGCAAATATCTTGCGTAAGGTAATTCCTTAATTTCTCGATCGGTCCACCCGTACCGTTCTTGAATTATGTCAAGTCCTTTTTCGAAAATTCCTTGAATATCGGAGTCTTTAGGAGACTTCCCAACTTGGTAAAAAAAGCTTTTATATCCTCGTGTTCTACTAATACTTTCATTAGATCGAGGACGGAATCGATTGGAAACAATTCGGGATTTTTTAAGTCCTCTATCTTCACATCAATGACGCTTGCAAGAAATTCCATACATTGATTTTCAGCATAAGGAAAGCTTACTAAGAGAAGTCCTACGACCACACCGGGATCCATCAAATCTAACTTTCCCACTTCTTTTCCCATTCCGGCAGCTCCCACTGCCATTATACGTCCCAGTTTAAAAACATCCGTAACTCCTAATCGTCTCAATTTATATTCTTTTCCTTTTATAGTTACAGTTGGAACTTCGCCTACAAAGGATTCCACTTCATCAAATTCTTTTTTTAGCTTTTTGTCGGTTTTATCCTCTACCATTTAATTCAATCCTCCTTATTTAATTTTTTTGATGCTGGATTACGCCCGTGGGTACCGTATATCCCATGGTTCGGTGTCAGGATCGGCAGGGTCATAATGACCCGTAAATACTATCGATGGCACTGCCTCATCCCTTGGTGCCGTTGCTAATGAGAACCCCGTATCGGCTAGTGCGTTTTTTACTATGCAAATTACATCCTGAGCCTTTCCAGAAATAGTTCCCACCAGAGCCACATTATCGATGTAATCTGAATCCTCTATATCCCCTCCGGTAATGGTATCGTGGGTTGCAGGGTCTCCAGTCTCATAAGAATAACTGACAGTTACTACCTCCGCTGTAGCATTCGGTAATGTAGGAACATCTTCAAGGTTAAAGGTAATTACTCCAGTTGTATTAACAATAGTGTAATCTCCCGAAAACTGAACGAATCCCAGAGTATCAATCCACAATTCATCGGCCACTGTCGGAGCAGAAGCACAATCAATAGTTATAGTCGCATCAGTCCCAATTGCCGTAAAATCAAAGACTGTCATAACAAAGTCTGCGGTTAAATCTGGTAACTCCTGACTTTGTCCATCGCACTTTACGGTTACAACTCCACCAGCCCAAGCAGCACCTTTTTTAGCATAGACTATAATCCTATACTTCTTTCCTACTTCTAAATAAGTCAATACAGTTCCCAAAGCATCATCCAATTTTAAAAGATTAGTTGAGGGAGAAGCACCTACTACATATTTACCACCATTACCAGACTGTCCACCAACAGCACTAGTCAATGTTCCACCTGTTAATTCGTTCCAATCACCAATATCGGTGGTAAAATCTTTGTTATTGGTAGCATTATTACCAATAAATAACTCCTCACTTTTTTCGCCTCTAGTTTTTAATACTCCGTCAATATAAACTTTCTCTGATTTTGCCACTACCGGATAATGATCTACAGTAAATTCATCGATTGCTGCAGATCCTACTCCTAAATATTCGGCACCTACCACTGCTGTGGCTTTAGTTTCTGCTGAATTTGCTCCTGCAATAGCCTTAAGTAAGTTATCAAGGGATAATTCAATAAGATTGCAAGTAATTTGCGGCCGGCAAATTGTTCTTCTTCTTAATCCCTTTACCGAACCTCTAACACCATCGACCTCGATATCTCTGATCTCTCTGTTCAAATTAAATTCGTTACCACCACGAGTAGCACCAAGCAATCTTTCACCCGGCAGACCATAGTTCAAATAAACAGCTCCAGCATCGACAAAAATTCTACCTGGAGTATCTGCGTTTAAACCACTCTTAATTCCCATTTTTTATCACCTCGTTTCTTTTTTTTTAAACTTTTTTAAACATTTATATTTGATTTCCTGATATATTTCACGGTATATAAAATAACCAAATGTTGAATAAATTCTTCCTCTTCTTCGATCATGTCGCTACTATCAAAAAATGTTCTCACTCCTTTCGCTTCCTCTCCCAAGATGGGAAACTCATGCAGGTCCATTAGCCAAATTATCCTGTTCCTCATATTGTTAACTCGGGTTGTTAAATTATGTTTATCCCACAAATGGGTTTCCAGAGTCCCCGTTCCCAATAAAGGCATTAAGGGATCCACAAAAGGCCTGATTCCGAAAGTGATATAAGGGAATACATCTGACCTCAGGGCTCGTCCAACCCTAATATTCTTGTTTCCCATGATCCCTATTAAATTACCTTCTAAAGTATCGTCAGCCCTTAAATACTCGAATATCTCTTTATTTATCGCTGCGATTACATCCATTTAAAACCACTCTTCCTCAAGAAACTTCTTAATCATCTCTCTGGAATTTTCTAAAGTTACTCCTAACCAGGGTCGGGCAGCCATGTTTTCTGTTCCAAATTCTAATGCCTTTCCATATTCTCCGATATCCCCACCCGTGCCTACATGCATCAAAAAGATATTTCCCGCTTCGGTTACTATAAAAAAAATCGATCCGTGTAGCCCACCATGCCAAATAACCGGTGGTTTCCCAGGAGCACTGGCTATGTGAACTCTGCCTCTTGGAGTTACATATTTTTTTCCAGTACCTGCTTGAGATATTACCTCTCTGATCTCTCTAACTAAAAGCTCCCCTAAATCATTGAGCCGATTATTAGAAATTCTGTTAATGGCATCGCTAACTTCTTTGCCTTTCCAGATTAATTTAAATTCATTCTTTCCTTTCAAGTAAATCAACCACCATTATCTTGTTTTTTAAGAGCTTGGGATCGACATATTTAACGTCAAAAATTCTACTCGTTCCCTTTAGCTTTATTCGGTGCTTTTCGATAATATTAGGGTGTTCAGTATAAAGACGATAATCAGCAATCACTCCTGTCTTGTCGTAAGATATGCCTTCTCTTCCCCTTAGCGAATCAATCACTCCACCGAATTCGTCGGTCTCAGTCCAGGTAATTTCCTGCCCCTCGGCGGTTTCTTCTCCTTCTGTTCTCTCTATCAGAATAAATCTTTTTCGAGGTCCGATAATCCTCATATCTAATCCCCTTCTTTTAAACTGCCAATACCGGCCTTAGATTAATATAGCGTCTCAGATAGCGGTCACATTCGATAATTCCGCTTAGATATTCTTCCTCTCCTCTATCATAGGAATAGACCCGACCCATATCTTCTTTTTTAAATTCATAATGTTCATATAGAGTCGGATCATTCTCATCTCTAGCCAAGATTATGCAGGCATTTTTAATCGCCTGAGGACAGATATAATGGCCTATAGTCCCTTTAACTTCTATATTCCTCTGGCCTTTAGGGAAATAACCATTAAGAAAAAATTCCGACGGCTCCATAAGTGTTCCTGGTTCGTGTGTAATGCCTTGTGCATTGCGATAAATACAATCGTCATCGTAGTCCCAGTTAGTTATGAGCGTTACGACATCCGCTTCTATAAGTGTGGCTTTTAGTGGCTGCTCTAAGGTAAATACGGATTTCCCATCTCCATCAGTCGCGGTATTACCTAAAATCCTACTGCCCCACAAATTATCTATTTGTTCAGAAGCATACTTGATTCCCAGATAATTGTTTTTATAATAATCATCAGTAGCAGAAATGGTCAGAGTAACTGTATATTCTCCAGCTGTTCCGGATATATCCGTTCCAGTCTTATCTATGGTGGAAATTTCGACCTCGCTTATGGCCATATAATTAATTGATAATATTTTTTGCCTAATCGAAGGGAATAATCTCTCCCTCCCATTCCCATCGAGAAATTCATGAAAAGTCTTCGGATAAAAATAGTCCTTAGTTATCCGCTCTACCTGGGCTTCTATTTCGTCTATAATAGATTGGCGATCGGCTAGACTTTCTCCTTCGCCAACATCTATACTATGAGTTCCTACTCCCTGTGAAGTTATATCAATAGGAACAGGAGGGATAGCAGCAGCATTAACTGGAGAACTTGCGACCTGTATAATAGTAGCGTCAATTCTGACGGCATAGTAAATTGTATCTGTCTCAAGTCCCTCTGGTAGGTCCCCAGTAGAGTTAAATCTTATCTTTGAACCAGTAGGAATATCTATACCCACCTCAATTTTATCTTCTGTAATATTTACCGCTGTAGTAGTAAAATCAGCAGAAGCACTGATTGGTAATCCCCAGTTATCTACATCATCTTCGGTTATGTAATTGCCCATAGCTTTTTCTGACATTTATATCACTCGCAATCCATTTATTCCTCTTTGCCCACAAACTTCTCGTATAAGTAATTTTGAGACTACCTAACTGGTTTAGGCAGTTCCCAAATCGACCACGAAATAATTTACCTTTTTGCTGTCTATCGCAGCAGGAGTGGTTGTATCTCCATCATAGACTGTAAAATATCCCTCATCAGCTACCACGGCTCCAACACCTTTAATTATAGACTCAGCCCCACTAACCAAAACCACTCCATTCGCATGGAGGCCTTCAATGGCAATTTGTCCAACGGTGCCTCCCGTTCCAGTAGTTCCCTGTCCGGCTGGGCCAATCCTCTCAAATGTTACTGAAAGAATCCTGCTTATCATTTGATTTATATCAGTATCTATATCTCTCAATTTAGTTAGATCCATTTTATTTCACCTCGCTTAACCTATTAATCAATTCTTTCTTCTTAATTTTCTTATCAACTTCAATTCCTTTTTCCTTAGCTATTTTTTTTAGCTTGAAGAAATTCATCTCCTCATATTCCGATAAGTCTTTAACTACAATTAAAAAGGGCAGTTTGCCTGCATCCTCGGCTAGTTGAGGATCATTCGTTGGAAATATCTCATTTCGAGTGAGATAATATCTTACCCCGCCCGAAAATATATCCCGAGAACCTGCCCGGTTAATTATCTTATATCGCATAGCTATTCTCCTTTATCTTAGCCATGAGTCACATTTACCAAAATTACCGCTGCCTCTGGGTTTTCAACTGCTATGTCTATCTTCAGGTTGTAGAAAACGTATTGGGCCTGGTCTTCCGGTGCACGCTTGCTCTCCAGAGTTAGTTCTTTCTGGATGCCGATAATGAAATTGTCCTTAGGAGTTAAAATAACATCGCCACATACATTCCCACCTAATTTGCCATCTGCGGTGGTAGTATCTACTGTTTCACTGACAGTTATGGTAGTGGTAGTGTCCGCATAGCTTGAGCTTACAACGGTATAAACTCCATCATTTTTTGTGCTTCCCAAAACTATTATCTTTAAACCTACAGGAAATTCCGCTGTAAAGTCACCAGTTATGTCAAAAGTCGATGCAGTAACAGCTTTAATATCGTGAAGCGTTCCGGTCAATTCGTAATCTTCCTGCCCATTATTGGTTCCTTCAACTACCTCGTAAGTTACGGGCATAAGTGGTACTGACGCAATAGGTACAGTCCTGTAGGGAAGATCTGTCTCACCCAAAAGGGCTTTATCCCCTAAGATAGTTGCTCGATTAGCTAAGGCCTCGGCATAATCATTGGGAATGATATCGTTGCAGAAGAATCTTAGGTTTTTCAGTCCCACTAATTTATACTTGGAAGGCATAACTGCTAACATCTTGGCAAACTTGAATTCCCAGTCGCCGGAATAAGTAGTATCCGCTTTAATCCTTTCAGCTATCTTCCCAGGCATTGTAAAGTCGTTTTCATGCCCGGCTAGAGTATTAGAAGCATCCAGGATGGTTGCTACTTCCGGGAAAACCCCGGTCTTGACCTGTCCGGCTAAAAGTCTATGCCTAAAACCTTTCCACAGGCTTCTGATATCCGTATCGACAAATCCAGGATGGGAACAATAGGATGCCTCATCTATCTCGTTTGCTACTTTTCTAGCTATTATTTTCATCAGATGATCCGCAAAGGCCTGCCCTTCGATGCCCTCTTCCAAGTCGTCATCATAGATTACTACCGCACCCCGCACTTTCTGTGCTTGTAAGGTAACCTTGCCTTGGGCAAACTGTTTTAGATAGTCTGAAGAAGCGAATTTATTTGCCGGCTTTAAGAACCTGGTTCCAGCCTTAAACCCCAGATACCTTAAGTTCTTCTCAACCTTTTCCATTTTCACGATCCGGGCGTTGTCTTTCCAGAAGGATTGGTCCACTACATAGTCGATGAACTTATCGGCTTCCTCTGGAAGCAGGGCAATATCCGGTAAAGCCTTCATGGCTTTTATAAAGTTCTTCTTATTCAGTAATGCTTTATTAGTTATCATTTTTTTTTCACCTCAATTCTCTATCGTCGAAATTATTCTTCTGTTACTATTTCAAAGTCGAAAGAAGGCCACTGTTTATCACTTTTCTTGACGTCTCCGTCTCCATCGTCTTCATCCTGACCCTCTATCTGTTTCTTAGTTCCCTTGACTTTTTCCAAAGTCTCCAGCCTCTTGCTTAATTCAGATATGTTCTTATCCTTTTCTCCCAAATCCTTTTCTAGTTTTTCTATGGTCTCGGTGGCACCTTTTATAGCGCTATCAAACTTTTCATCTCGTTCCTTTTCCTTATCGGCTCTTTCTTTTTCCTCATCAGTCTTCTTAAGATCTTCTTTCTCTTCTTCAGAGAGAAGATCAGAAAGGATAGAAATAGCCTTCTTGGTCTCTTCTCCCTTAGAAAAAACGTCGCTAAGTATTTTGATAGCCTTTTTAATCGCCTCCAGAGTGTCCTTAGAAATCTTCTTTCCTGCTTTTTCTAAATCTTCATCACTCTTCTTAGCAGGATAGGGATAAGGGTAAGGTTTAGCAGCATATTTAGCCAGTAATGCCACGGCATCCTGTAAATCTTTTGAGAAATCACCTTTGTATTTGTTTAAAATATTTAGTGCACCTTTGATGGCATTAACGGCCTCGTCGGAGAGCTTCTTCAAAAGCTCAAGTTGCTCTTCAGTAAAATCTTCCTGGTCATTGGTTAAACTTTTATAAATTTCTATCAGTTCTTTCATCTCGAGTTTTCCCTCCTTAATTAAATTTTTGGTATCAGAATTATCCTGATCTTCATCAGCCGACTTCTGCATATCCTCTTTATCTTTTTTAACAATTAAAAATTTCCGTTTTATCGCCGGAATATCGACGAGTCAAAGAGAGATCTCATCGATATCAATATTTATGAGTTCTCTCATTTGCATCACCTTCTTTCAATCGAGGCATCCACAAAAAAAATAAAAAAAAGCGGACGCCCAAGCCAAAATATTTTTCAATTTATCAGCTTAAGCGTCCGCTAAACGAACCTTAACTTACTAAACTTGTTAAATATTAAATTTTAAAAAT
>Ga0307377_10002920_pt1 | contig 19800 bp, 21 predicted proteins | sample TR3MG_FD_202535 | JGI IMG/M metagenome (GOLD analysis project Ga0307377, IMG submission 202535) | Soil microbial communities from Risofladan, Vaasa, Finland - TR-3 | ecosystem: Environmental > Terrestrial > Soil > Coastal area > Acid sulfate soil | place: Finland: Risofladan, Vaasa | collected... | reverse complement strand
CGTTCCCATTATGACTCCTCGTATGGCATTGTTTTACGCCTCAAAACTTCGCGGGGTGAAGTGCCCTCGTTTTCCTGTGCGACTCCCATATCCTCTTCTACTGCCCGTTCTTTATCAGTTTGTCTTTTAGGAATTTCCGTCCACGCTTCCGACATATTTATCGCCTCCCTTGCTCTTCTACCCAATGTATCGTATTGAATTTGTAATTTATAGCTGCCACTGGTGCTCCGGTAGCAGGCAGCGTTAATTCCAGTTTGAATAATCTACCGCTTCCCTTACCCCTTATTACTCCGGTATCTGTGCCGTAGTCTTTGGTTATACTGTCAAGTCCTGATATGTTAGGAACAGAATTTTGGTATAGAACAGCACTTACATCAGCAGCCGGAGTTGTTGAATGAACAACCTCTACAGCCACTTGGTCTTTTACGGCGTTTAACTTGTCCTGACCCATCCAGAAGTCAAGGGAGCAAGCGATAGTATCCTTAGTAGTTGCCGATGGAGTAGAGCCGTTCAAGTATGCCTGTGCTCCACCAGCACTTACGAAAGTGCAGCCGCCATTTATGGAATAGGTATATGGCCCAACGAAAATCCCTCTATTAGCCTGAAATGCAATCTGGACATTACCAACCGACCACCAAGCCTCGTTCAATACTGGTATCCAAACTACGAAGCTATCCGTAATATCACTCTGAGCAAGCGTTGTATCCTCACCGGCATAAATATCAATCACGCCATCGGTTAAACGGTATAATCTGTCGGCGTTGTTTAAGAGCCACATCCCCTGCCGGTCCGCACCGAAAATACCGAAGGGAGAGAAGGCAAGACACTTATCGCTTATCGCTCCTATACCCCGTCTGAAAACCTTGAATCTATACCCTTCCAATCTGTTTGTTGATTGAAGATAACCGACCATTGAGGCCGTCCAAATCCAGAGTTTGCCGTCCTTCAGCATTGCGGCTGTTACCTTCTGCCCGGCAAGCTCGGCTATCTCGTATTTCGCTTCACCGTAAACGCCTGTGCTCAGTTTGGGCTTACACTCAACAGGAACCGTAGTGGGGTCTAAGCCTATTACTGTTGCAATACCCAAAGTATATTCCTGCGCAACCTCGCCCGGCCTGCCGGCACTTGACCAATAAAGGACGTTGCCCTTAAAGTAGAGCATACGATTATTGTATGAGGCAATGTAGTCAATGTCGGTCGGTGGGTCGCTGCCCCTGCCTTCATATTCGTATTTTTCTATTTCGTCATCGTGGATATAATCAAAAAAATTAGTAGCACTTGTCGGAGTATCAATGTAGTAAAAGATGTTGGTAGGATTATAAACGCCCTCTTCGGCACTTGTACGCTTGCTCCTGTATATTCTTATCTCATCGCTATTGGCGTTCTTGGTTAGTTTCATAAGAACACATTTGAGCGTTGCGTGTCCCTTGTCCAAGTCCACCATATAAGCTACTGTAGGTACGCTTTCGTGTTTCGTAGTGGAGTTATAAGAAGTGAAAATGTAATAATAAATGCCACTTTCGGCCCGACTTGTACCTTCATCATCCACAACAGGAGCAGTCGTTACCGTAGGCCCTGTAGGTGCACCAATATCACCACCAGCACCATCAGCATCTTTGTATTTAACGGAACCAGAGCCGGTTGTGCCGTAAAGCAATTTATTCGGCCCGACATCTACAGACGTATCGGAACCTAAACCCGAAATAATTTTGTCAATATCTTCTACAGCCAAATTCTTAAAATGGGTTCCACCGCCCCAGCCTGCTTGCGTGATAGGTGCGGAAGTACAGCCTACGAGAGCTTGCCGCCTCGACCATACCCCACTTTCATCTATACGCGCGTTCAGCGAGCGATAGGCCAAACCCAATTTATACTCCGGACTTGCCGGAGATAATTGGTTGTTAAGGCCAGCGAAGATGTCAACCTTTTCATTGACATGAATAGCCATAACAAATTTTATCCCTTTTACGCCAATGTGCCGAAAACAATATACTCATAACCGGGAGTCTCGGCAGCATCCCCGTTCTTCACCTTAACGACACCAGCAGGCTTAAAATATGCACTTTGTCCTGCTGCAATGTGAATATCGGCATTGAACGCAGCATCAAAATCGCAATCAACATCAAGGTCCAAGTCGTCAGCGTAAATTAAAATACCCTCTACAGTGTCAAGACCTCCCAAATCCAGCGTTTCTTCCGTATCGGCTACTGCAAGAACCCTGTATTGGTGGGTGCAGTATGTGGGAACTACACCGCTAAAACTCTTACTCAGCGTGTGCACACCGGGACCCAGACCTGAAACTCTCAAAGACATGGTAACACTTGCTAATCCAGCCATCTCATGTTCTCCTTAAATTGAAAAATTACACTTGCATCGGCACTTCTCTTATCGTTTTATTTCTTAAACTGCTCGGCGGCTCCAACGGGACCGGCATATAACTCGTCCTGCTATCCAGCATAGCCCTCTGAATTTTCGCCATAAAATCGACTGACTCAAGGGCAAGGCCGGTTGTGTCCTTCTTGCCGGAATTTACACGGACATCCAACGCCTCATCGAGCAGCCACAAACGGGCATCAGGCCAATCGGCAATATCGGAAAGCTCAACCAGCTTTGAAGGCAATATCCGGTAAGAATAATAAAGCGTTTCAGTATCGGCAGGGGTAGGATAGACGAGCAATTCAGTCTCTATCTCGCCGGAACTATTTACTGACTTGCGGATTGTATATTGGTTCGGCATACCGCTTTGTGCGGAAAACTTGTTGAGAGATAGCCACTCATCCAGACCGCCGGTTATGATTTTTAACGGTGTTGGGCTCGTTGTCCTTACAAGCTGACCAAGCTGCTGAATGTTCTTTTGGCTCAACGTATAATCGACATCTGTATCAGCCATAGCGATAGTGCCATCCCTCTTGTGATATTCCGGCCAAGGTGCGAGAATACATAGAATCTGTAATGTACGATTTATAAACCTCGTCAAAGCAGCCAAGCCGGTAGTTGTAGTATCATTCCAGCCGTGATACTTGCAAATATCGTGTAACTCTGATAAAGTTGTGCCGCCTGCTGACGCAGCCGTCATTGTTCCTTCAGCCATAATTTATTAACTCCTATCCTACAAAACCTTTGGCTTGCCAAACTTCAATTTCGTGCAGGCGTTGATACCCAATGCTGCTATGTTTCAGAAGTATTCCAATTCCTGTAATCAAACGAGTTGCAAAAGGCATTTCTGTCCAAGTTAAATTTGGAAAGCTGGTGTATGGTATTAGAGCAACCCAATCGCCATTGGGGGGCGCTTCGGGGTCATAACCTAAAAACGCAATTTTGGGATTACTCTTTTCGCATTGTGCATAAAATCTTACTGCATTAGCAAGCGTCAGCGAAGGAAGCCATAACTGTAGTTGGTGGGTTTCGTCCAACCCGTCTTCGTAAGCAAAATGACCAGTACCGACCTCGCCATCATAAGCGCGTGCTTCTAACAACCAATTCCCTGCTTCAAATCCTGTCGGTGAAATCCAACCCATATCAATCTCCAAAACTACGAAACAACTTCTGTATCAGGCCAATCATCATCTATATAGCCTGCTTTCTGTTTCCAAACGTAAACTGTTCCAACGTCAAGCCAAGGCTTATTACCTCCAACATCGCGAATAATTCCATTTGCATCTGATATTCCACTCCAAACAATCTGACTACCAGCTTCGTCAGTAGAAATCCAAACGGTAACGCCAGCTATTGGGTTGGCACTACCATCTTTTACTATGTAGGTAAATTCCTTTGCACCGGCGAGAGGCATATAGAAGTAAGGCGTTGTAATAATAAAAGTGCTATCATCATCTGGGGCTTCCGTAAAAGCAGGAAAGACAGTAACAATACCATCCGTGCCATCGTGCGAATAGTCGCTAATCCTTCTCGACTGACCTGCCAAAACGCCGGAAGTAAATACGATAGACAGGTTATTGTAATGGTCGGCTGTGGCCTCTGCGAGTTCAGTATAGATAACAGAGGAAGTAGCCGCCGTATTATCATCGCGAGTCTGACTTGAAACCATTTCAGGTCTTATGTCAGAAAGGGTAAGCGGAGTAGCACCGACAACTTCCATAGTATTAACGTGAAAACCTGTTGGGTCGGCCTGTGATTGTGTTTCAAACTCATCCACTGTTTCTTCGGCAGTTGGAAGGGCAGCTATCAAGGTAGGTACATCATCGGTCTGTAGTTCGCTGGTGTCCTCTACAATCAAAGCTGTTTCTGCTTTAACCGCTATAATATCCGCCGCAATATCCGTACCGGCGGCATTTGTAATAACAGCAGTTTCAATCTGGTCAACATTAGTATCAATAATATCCTGCTTTGCTTCAGTCGCTAACAACCCGTGCCCTGTATCCATTTCAGTCTTTGTTGGTGGGTCGTATGACTGAATTTGCCCAAGAACTATTGCTTCTAAATCGCTCGTGCTCTGTCCCATATCAAACTCCCATACTAAAGGATGGTCAACAATGACATCATTCATTACAAAATCTGGATAACTGGCGTGCGAAAAGGTGAATTTATGAATCCTTGCTTCCAATAATTCGCTTGTTCCCACCCATATCTTATAGTCAATAACCTGCTCGGCTATATCACCATTCGCATCGGTAGCTGCTGTTGAAAATTCCTCTGTTCCCGCTTTGTAATCGAAGGTTGTCTGCCAAGGGCCGCCTAATCCACCACCTGCATCGTAAAGTTCCCAATATTCGTCCCAGTTAGTTCCGGTTATCGGTTTGTGTGTTGCGTCCACCGATGTATGGTCTTGAATACACTTGTAAGTTTTGGAATCAGAACCCTCGACCAAATGAGCATATTCGCAATCAACATCCACACTTGCCAAATCAGCCCCATCTTTGTCGGTAACGTGAATGTTGCAGGTGTATTGCTCTATAATAACACCCGCCGCATTATCTATTCTAAGATTGGCTGGATGAAACTTTGGATTTTTTAATGTAATTGTATCGGCTGTAGTAACATAGGCATCCAGAGTGGCTGCATTTGTAGCAAGAAAAGAAGTAAGGGTTATACTGGCCGAAGCCACTATCGCATTTGTAATATTGTGAACGTGAACATCATCAAAGTCTGTTGCTGTTTTATCACACCAAAACTGCGATGCTCCTTCAAAGTACAAATTCTTGATAGATAATGAAGCAAGAGAAGAATAAAATTTTAGATATTCCGCAGGATTCGCAAAAGTTATTTGTCCTTTGTTTATAATAACTGTCCCATCGCGGAAGAGCAGCGTCTTATCTCTGGAATGTAACCTACTACCGTATAGATAAAAAGTTCCGGTTTCTCCGACAGCGAGAATTGTCGTTCCCGCAGTAGGACCAACAGACCAAAAAGAGCCATCTATACCATAAGAATTGGACAAATCGCCCAACTCTAATGTTGCAGCAATCTTAATTCCAAAAATCTTGCCATCAGCAAAATAGATTTGCTCATTTTTAGATTGAAAATAAGTAGAAGTCGCATTATCCCCAAATTCAATATTGCAATCAATTTTATATTGACCATCCTCCGCTATCTCCCAAACAACTCCCCAACGATTCTGTATGACTTGAACTGTACCGTCTGCCCAGACTGTTCCACTACCGGCGGCGTTATCACTACAATCAATGTTAGTAATCGTAGCAAACCATTTTGTAGTTGTATAAGTTCCATTTCCTGCTGTTACATCAAGCGATTCGGTCTGAGCGTTCCCGTCAATATCCGTGCCTGTAATAAAAATGAAATCGGCCTCGGCGGTCTTTGCCGCAACTACGAAGTCTATCAACAGCCCCTTAGACTCCGCCGGCTGAAGCTGTGTAGTCAATGCCTTTGTATTATTGTCGGGACTCCAAGCAGCTAACAGCTCGAAAGTTCCGGCTAAATCGGCATCGTGCATATCAGCAAATGTTTTAGGTGTACCAGATGTGCCATTACAGGCGACTATCTTCGTACCATCATAAACAAAATCGGCTACCATTTATTACGAACTCCTAAATCCCTAAACACCGCCGGGGGACGGTCTCTGACAACCGCCCCCAGCGATAAGAAAAAGTGAAAGGTAAACACTTTTTAACTGCTATTCGTGGAATCGCCTTTGCACGCACTCAACGTAGTCAACATAGACCACCCTACTATTTGTTGACGGAGCAGAGTGTGAAATCGAAGGTGTCAGCATCTCGTTGTCAGGTATAGTATGGTCGGTTGTGTTCATTATCGCACAAACAACGAACTCACCTGTGTCGTTGGCATCCTTGTAGAAATAAACTTTGTCGATACCATCCCAGAAGAAGGCCAATCGAATCCAATCGTCATTGGCCTCGGTAATGCCAATATTGACAGGGGTAGTTTCCACGCTGTCCTTTTCAGCTACGGCCACAATAGCACTCCCGGTATCAAGCCGGAAACCAATCAAGTCCGTACTACCAACGCCACCGGCGATAGCAGTATCGGTGATGTGCAGACCGATAAAGAAAAGAGAATCGGCAACAGTTTGAAAGTTGAGCCTCGTTTCAAAATAAAGCGGCATACCGACCTCAAGGCCGAATGATTCGCCGTTTAACTGAAGCTGGTCGCCATCGGCGGCAGTCGCCTCGCAGGTCATTGACAAAATACCACCCATTTCGTCCTTAGATTCTGATGTTCCGTCAAGAATGGCAAGGCCAGTTGCGGTTCCGATTGTGGTTTGCAGCCAATCTGTTACATCGGCAGCACCCCATCTGGCACCGAGAAAGTCGTCATAGAAGTAAGTCAAGTCGTGCGGTATTCTTGCGGCGGCAATACCCGGAAAATTTGCTAATATACTTGCTCTGTTCATCTTTTTTTACTCCCAAAATAATGTCCACTCAAAAATGCTTAATCAAAGTAGCATCCAAAAATGTTTTACCCGTTGATTGGGTTACAATAGTACGAATTTACTCGCTTAATCGTTGCAGCCTACAATCGCACCAATCGCAGTTGGAGAGGCGATTCGGTATTGCAGGTTCGTTTTCAAAACGCCAATAGCACCACTGATTAGCGGATTGTCGGTGTCGAACTCATTGATAATCAAACCCTCGGCCTTGGTATGCGTAGTCGCAATCCTGAAAGCCTTAGTGTCAAGAACGATAACCATCGCCAAGGCGGTAGCTGTAGAGTCCTTAACCATATTGGTATCTTTGACACAGGTTAAAGTATCGACTTGGATACTCGACCAGCCGGCTATCTTGAGTGCTTGGTCGCCAAGAGGGATTTGATAGCCGACACCAACGGCAGCAATAAGTTTGGCCTTCATCGCGTTGTAAGTAGCACTTGCCATTAACGCCAAGTCCGGCTTTATGGGCTTACCTGTACCGGAAACTTTGTGAGATACCGCCATCTGGTCGGCCATAAACGACAAGGCTATCAGACAATCAACACTCCATTTAGCATTTGCAGCCGTACCTGAAGCAACACCGGGAACTTCGTGGATACTAATGACTTCCGGTGCCCACTGTGGGTCAGCGTAACTTGCCTTCTTGTCAGCCCAAGCAGTAATATTGCTCGAACCTACAATGGCCTTGCCCGCATACTTTACACTGGCAGCCGTGCAAGCCTTACTGGTTCCTTCGGAAGGATTACCTAAAGCAGCAACGAGACCAACAGGGTCATCGCCAGCTGCGGCCTTATCAACTCTGCCGTAAAGAGATGTGGCAAATTTGTCATATACCTTGATTTGGGCGATAATAAGGTTTTCCTTCAACGAATCGTAAACCTTCTGGCGACCGCTTGCGTGCCTGTTGGCTTCGATTGTCTTATCAGAAATACCATACGTCTGCTCAAGCCAACAGTAAGGCAAACTAACCTTATTGGCCGGGTCAACTTCCTCGAAGGTTCTGATTGAAAGTTCGCCGCCGCCAAAGGAAGCAGAAGCTGAAGGTTCCTTGCGAACAAACCAGTCAAATTCGGTATGCGAACCCCCCCAGTCAATCAGACCTTTGTTTTGGGCTATTGCGAGTAATGCATGCTGTTTGTAAAAATTCTGCTCTATCGCAGGGATAGCTCTCTTGATACGCTGAGACATTCCCCGCGCTGTAATCGCATCACTTACACTCATTTGTCTAAACTCCTAACTAAAGTTAAGTTTCGTCTGGGTTTTCATCAAAGGCTGCGTCAACGCTTGCTACTGCTTCGGCGACAGTCTTTGATTTTTTAGGTGTTGTTGAGCCTACAGCTTGGAGTTCTTTGACGGTTTTTTTAATTCCTTCCCTCACACTAATAGCCGAGTCCGGGGAAGTTTCTTGGAGAGCTACGAATTTCTTTGCCTCTGCAAAAGACATATTCGGATAGGTTTTCATCATCTGGAAAATCGGGGGGTACGAAGGATGATGAGGTTTTCCATCTTCCTGTAGTGTGCCGATTTTGGCGAGTTCAAGCAAATCATCGTATGTTCTGGCTGTTTCGCCAAGATTTTCAGGCTTGTCCAAATCCTTCATAGCAGGAATAAACTTTTCTACGCCTTCGTCTTTGTGCCTGTCAAGAAAACCTGCAAATTCCGCTTGCTCCTGCCTTACTTTCAAATGTTCTTCTACCGTGCCTTTTACTCTTTCGGGCAAAGATGTCGTAAACTGCTGCTCGATAATCTTTTTGATGTGAGGAGCGACTAATTCAGCTATCGCTTTTCTCGGATTCTCCGAAAATTGCTCCTGAAATGCATATTGCTCCGCTTCCGTCATAGCTGGCAGGGAACCGAGCACATCTTCAGCCTTGACTTCCGGCTGCTCGGCAGATTTTGTCTTGCTAAGTTCTGCAATCTGCCGGTCCCTTTCTTCGAGAGCTCTTCGTGCCTCGTTAAGTCTGTCGTCTTTTACACCGCTTCGTTGGCGTTCAAACTCTACTGTAGTTGCAATTTGTTCTCGACTCATTGAGTCGAAACGCGGAAGGCCCAACTCTGTCCACGTTTTTGTTTTTGGGGTTTCTTCGGAAGGTTTCTCTTCCACTACAGCCTCTTCGGTTGTCTTTGCCGGTGCTTCTTCTACTTTCTCTGCCTCTTCTTTCTTCTTTTGGGCATCAATTTCGGCATCGGCGACAGCCTCGGCTTGGGAAGCTGTTTCCTTCTCAACCTCGGTTTCTGTTTGGGCCTGAGTTTCGTCCTCGGCTTCCGGTGAAAAAGCGTCTTCGACTGAACTTTCAGGCTCCTCTGTTTTTTTTACCTCTTCTTTTTCTTTTTTTTCCTTCGCCATTTCTGGCCTCCTTATTGGCTGGCTGATTTAGCCAAAAGAAAAAGCACGTTCAGTTTTACCCAAACGTGCTTCTATACAAGCTCGATGGTATAGCATCTTGACGGCAGCTAACCGCCTATGCCTGCTTTCTTTTGACTAAGTAACCGCCTTAACTTTTTAGAAATGCCTCATAGCGGCGACAAGGTTACGCAACCTCTTTAATCGCCTCACTACTTCCCGGCTTCCTAAAAATTCTAATCCTGTCGTTGTCCTTAGTCTCCAATAATTCAAATCCTCTAAAATATATTCCTATCCATCCACGCTCTGCCGCCCGGTGTGTATCGTGGCAGGCAATGTATTTCGTATCTATATTCTCCGCAGCCAGCCGGTAAGCATCGCTCCGGTTCTCGCCGCCCTTCGGACCGTCAATAAAGACTAAATCAAACTGCCCTTCTATCTTTGCGTCCCTGCCGTCCCACAAATAAATTTCAGATGTATCGCTTAACAATGTCCTGATAACCGCCTTGTAACCTGCTATTGTCTCGTAAGATGTAACGCGACACCCTAATTCATCGAGCAGCAAAGTCGATTTGCCTGCCCCAAATTCGAGTATATCGCCAATATCATTCTTTTTTATAAAATCCTTTAGGAAATTCCAGCAGTTCTCGCTCATCGTGAAACCTTCACCGCCAAGTCCAAAAATGGGCATATCCCAACCGTTGCAGAAAGCAAATTGCGTAACGAACGATTGAGCAGTACGGACACATCGCTCATCCTCTCCGAGTATCCAACGCTTACACAAATCCCTTAATGTCATCCTTTGTTTTGTCATTTCAACTGTAAATGGAGTCCTCTTCCTGAACAGATGGGCACAGGTAACATCAGTCCTCAATATAACTTCGCCGCCAGTAAACCAGACCTTCAGAGCCCATTCGGGACCGAGCAGACCCCACACTCCATAGCTTTCATCGCAGCCGTGAAGGTCGAGATAATACTTTCGCCGTATCATCCAGCTACAACCGAGAAAACTGACTACCGGCTCTTCGAGCTTATAGTCTTTTTCCTGCCAACGCTTTAGGTATTGGTTTTTAAGGTTCACATCAAGAGTTACAAAAGAGAATAACCTGCCGTAAGGCCGCCAAGTTTCGACATCGAGAAACTTCAAACGCGAAACTACAATCCGCTTTTCGGTACAGGATTCCTTCATTTTCAAATCCCAATCCTGCGTAAGAGCACAGTGAGAATCGAACTTGACGAGATACTTGCCCTTAGCTCTTTTAGCTGCATCGTTAAGTATCCAGCGAATACCCCTGCGCTCGGGGTAATCGTGGACTGCGATAATCTCGATAGGACCACCAGCGTTTTCCTTAATACTCGCAACAGTCCGGTCGAGATACTGTGCATCTTCCTCGCAGACGGGAATTATCACCGATACTAAATCGTTTACATATTTTTCAGTTCGTGCTGCGTTAATGGTACAAGTCCTTTTTCCTTAACTCTCTTATGCCAATCGGCTCGTCCTTCTATCGGCTTGTCGCCCAATCGCTTATCGACCTTGCCGGTATAACCAAAATTCGTATCCGTTATTATCGAAAAATTGCTCAGTAACTTGACACCCTCGCTCCCACATTTCGGGCACTTGACCTTTTGGTCATATTGTTCCATAGGTAGAAATTTATCAAACTTATGATGATTCGCCTTGCATTTGAAAGCATATAGCGGCATCTATCTCTCTCCTGCCCCGACCGCCTGTCGCTGGGCTACAGAGGCGTTTACTTTCGCTATTTCAATCATTTCCTTCGCTTCTTCGCTTCGCTCGTCCAAATCTAATTGCGCTCCTGCCTGCTCCCTCTCAGACTGTATCTTTTCTTCTTCTATCCGCATCTGCTCGGCCTGCATCTGTTCCTCCTGCTGCTTTCTCGCCTCCAATTCCTGCTGAAATTTCTGTGTATCTTCAAGGGAAGGCAGTAGGTTTTCAACTTTGTCAAAACCGGCAAGATTGCCTATCTGCTTCAAAAAAGCGACCGCCAAATCCATTCGACCCAACGCTTCATATAGCGGAAAAAATGCTTCGAGATAATACTGTTTCAAAACCGCCGCCTTGTGCTCCTTTGTAATACTGCGAGTAGAGCCGGGCAGGACCCGTACCTGTGTGGACAACTTAAAGACGACAGGTGGAAATTCGCTGGTAGTACGCCAGTATTGAGCGAGCTCCGGTCCGACTATCGCATCTATACCGAGCATTATCAGCTTCGCTCCCTGTTGTATCATCTGGACAGCTTCGTTCCAAGGTGCAGATTTATAGTCCTTGAAAGTCTCGCCGGTTTCAACGGCTTGACCAAAATCGTTATAAGCGGTTATCGCTTTATCGTATTCGAGAAGTGAATATCGCGGCACTTTCTGGTGTGCTATTTCCAAGAGCTTAACGGCATCATCGGTAATACTCTTCTCGTATCCCATAGGACCACCGAGCCGGCGATTGACCTTCTGATGGACGTTGCTATCGTGGATTCGGGCGGCAATAGCGGTAACATCTTTGTATTCCTTCGCCTCCGTAGCGAGTAACTCTCCGAGCGCAGACGCTTTCGAGCGTTCCTTATCAGCGAGTTCGTAAGCAGACATAAGCTCAGGCGAAAATTCACCGACATCAATCTGCTTAACCTTCGGCTCATTGTTAGTATCGAGAAAATTGGCTATGTAATAGCGTGCTGGGTCTTTCAAAAATTTGTCTAAATCAGCGTCTTTCACATCGCCAGCAGCCACACCGCCGGCGAATTTCTTGGCGGCAGTCCAATAAGCGGAATTTTCAATATCACTCAAAAGGAAATCGCACATATTGTCCAGCCTGCTCATGTGGTCGTTGTCCGTAAAACCGTAATCGCTCTCGACCGGGGTATTGAACATCAGGGCAGTAATCGGAAACTCATCGTCATCGAGCATAAAAGGCCAGTCCTTATCAACTAAAGCCTTCGGAAAACCCTTTACGAATTGCAAGTACCGCTTCGGTGTAGTAAGTTCAAGCTCTTCAGCGAGACTCTTGGTAATCGGTTTCTCCTCATCAACATCTTCTTTCATTTCGCGCACGGCGGCATCGTTACGAGCGAAAATATGGTATAGCCGGACGACAGAATAAAGCCTTTTGTCGTCCGGGTGGTCTTTCGTATAATCTTCTATATCATCATCAGCCAAGGTCGAATGTTGCTTTATTTCTTTTATCTCGCCGGTAGTAAGAGATGGGTTTTTAGCCCTCAGTTCTTCAATAGAAATATCCTCGAAATAACCCTGCCAAGCGGCATCCTTCTGAATACTGCCGCAGTCCGGGTCCAGCAATACGTTTCTGGCTGGGACGTACTTCAGACAGGGCATCCACTTCTTGACGTTGAAGAATACGCGGGTAAAGCCAATATTCCTTTGAAGAGTGCTATCGAGTTTCTTGCTCTGTTCAACTTGAAGATTCTGTTCGTGCCAGATGTATTCGAGATAGGCACTATCACACTCGGCTTGTTTTATAGCGGTCTCATCGTTAATAAACGGCTTGGTCGGCTGAACTTCAAAGGTCGGCTCGTTCTGGTCGAGAAAGCTCTTTGAAGCCTCGTAATGCAAGCGGATTCCGCTTACATAAGGCTTCACATCATCAGTAGTTGTCTTATCGTCCTTGTCTTTCTTACCCTTAACAATTTGCACCCCTTTTTCAGCATCTTCCCACGCTTTTGTCGGCTGCATTTTAACGGACCGCTTGATACAACTCATCCAATAGCGATAGTTCTGCCTGTCCTTATCAGATATATTATCTTCGATAGTCGTAGTCGCTTCTTGACTGTCGGGCATAACTCATCTCCAACTGACTTGACTTCTTTCTGGCATTAAGTCTCGATAGAACCTTGAAATCAATAATCTTTATCTCGTTAGACTCCTCCGGTCGATGGAATAAGAGACTCTGCATAGAGTAACGGACGCAATCAGGGCCATCATCGTCCTTGTCCACTGGTTTTTCCCTCGGAGCCGTCTGCGTCTCATCTCCTCTCGCTTGTTGATACCTAAGATTCTGGCATTGCTCAAAGGTCTTGTTGGTAAATCTTAAATCAAAAGTCAGGGCTGGTCTTGCTGCTAAAGTTAATAGTTCATCTTGGCTCGGTTTTAGTTCGGCGAGCGAATCCGGTAATTCTCCTGTGTATAGTGCCTTGCGTGCAAGAGTAGATAAAAGAGCGTCCCTTACACTGTTATATCCAACAAAAGAATTATCCGCACATACACAGGGCAGGCCGTTTTCTTCGAAAACTTTTATCATTGGTGTTAGTGATTCCGCACTCCTTTTTTTTGTTGAAGGGTCTATCCAATTATAAAGTATGTCCTCATTGTCTGATGTTAAGGCGAGTATCTGCCGACAGTTCATCCCGATAGAACGGCCAACGGAAAAATATTCCCTGTAAACGTGCCTATCGCCCCGCTTGTTTACCGCCACCCAAAGACAAACAGTAGGATGTCGCAATCCTTGGTCGATAACCCTGAAAAGCGTCCAACCAGAAATGTCATTTTCCTCATGATGTGCTTTTTTAGAAAGCATCGGCCAAATTCGCTGACCAGCGAAGGCTCCGTAATTTAACTCTTGTTCTCTTTGCCATAAAGGATTATCAAAGCCCCCATATTTTAAAGCGTTCCTGCGAGCCCAAGCATCATCTTTAAGCGGGTCTACCGAAAAACCCATTCTTAAATGATAAAATCCTCTGTCTAATCGCCGTTCCCTCAAACCATAAGCATCGTGTTTAGCACGACTTGGGATAATTTGCTTCCATTCCGTTGCCATAACTTATTGTGGTTCCTTTTCATTTATAAATTCGTCCCATTGTCCACCATTCGCCGAACTAATAACTTTAATATTCTTACAACAAGCCAATGCTGCCGCTAAACATTCGTTAAATTTGCCTTCGTAAAAACCACCTTCGTCAAGAATAGTTTTGGTTGGATTTTTCGAGCGTATTTGGTCGCCCGCATTATCCCCAGCCGGAATACCAACTATTTCGGAATCAGTAGAAGGAACCTTGAAATGACAACAAGTATATTCGGCATAAGGTTTTAACCAAGTCGGCTGATATTTCCAAATCGTATATGCTCGTTCCCTAATTAGTTCCGTATCGGCATCTTCTTTCTTTTTAGATTGACAGACAATTTGCTCGTGCTGTTTATATTGACAATGAAAAACCGCCCAAGCCATTACCGTAATAGACGCTCTAATCTGGCGAGGCTTATCTGCCGCAAAAAAATCCTCGGTAAACAGCTTATGAAAAAAATAACGTAAATATTCATCCGGTGGAAAACGGGTCAATACACCGCCTTCGACATTTTCGTCTTTGCGTTTTGTATAAACGTAATTCACCAACCAGTACCAAGGTTCATCCTTGCAATGGGCGACCTCATCCTTCTGCATCTCAACGTCCCGGCTTACCTGCTCCCAAAAACCCCTATTTACTACCGGGTCCAAATCACTGTCCAAAGGTAATATCATTTGCTCTTAGCCTTCTTAACGTGCCCGCGATGGCTCTTGCCGTTGAGAATACAGTAATTGACGTATTCGCCAGCCTTCAAACCGTGCTCCTCGCTCGGCCCGGAAACTCGCCGCACTTTGCCACCGTTCTTTACGCATTTGTCGAAATCTTTAGGAATTTCAAACCCTATTCTCTATTGCCCTTATAATCGCCTTGCTTTCGTAACAAACAAGCCTGTTTGTCAGTTCTCTCAAGGAACTATTTGGAAAGCACTTTCTTAATTTACGAATCTTACATTTCCAATAGATAAGCCTTTTTAACAGGCCGAATCTTATTCTGGTTCTATTCCACAGGTCATCATAAAACTGACCAGTTCTGAACCTTCGCCAGAACTCTGTATGACCCGGAATATCATCAATAAATCCGTGGCTCATTTTTCCTCGTCTCTTTAACTATAAAACCGCTACGAACCAACTGGCGAAAATTGTAGTCCTCAATGCTGTTCCGAGAAAACTCGGCTACCATCATTCGCTGACCAAATGACTTCAAATCAGCAGTACGTTCCTGACGCTTGGTTAATTGTTTGCCCATCTTCAATTTCTATATCATTAACCATAGGCAAAAGGCACTTTGAACACAAAAAAACCTTTTCACTTTCACAACAGTTCCTTCTTACAGTCAATTCTCCAAACATTATTTCGCCTTCTTCAGTATTGTCGCCAAAAGGGTCTATTGAGTCGTTGCATTTAGCACAAACCGCCGTTTGTTCATCCTCTTCGCTGATATTAAACACTTCATTGCTTGGTGGATAAATTGGGGCCATAATCATAAATCCTCTCTAACATTTTCTATCCCAAAACCGATATAAACCTATATAGGCCAAGAACTTAATAGTAACATTTTCTTTAACATAAATCCTCGTTATCGCTCAAAATCCTCCAAACCGTTCTCGGTCTGGATTTCGTGAGATATTCTCGCCGCAAAAGCTATATCCGCCTCCGTAGGACTCGGAACGCCTGCATAAAAACTCTCGCCAACAATGTCGCCCAAACCCATCTTGACGTTAAGCAGCTTGTAATTCTTCAACATATCCTCCACGCCAATCGCCCGTAACACGAAAAATAGCAGCATAATCTTCGGCTCTTTCCTCTGAAGCCGCAATACAGCCGCATTTGCCTCCGCCCTAAAAACTGAATCAACTTTGTATAGCCGATTAGCTTCGCGATATAACTTTTCTATTTGCTCTAAAATCATTGTTTTTAGCAAAATTTACAACATATCCAACCCGTATTAGATGCGTCATAAACTATGTCAGTCCCACATTCGTGTCCACCAAACATTTTGCCGCATCGAGGGCAAGATAACCAAAAAAAGCCGAACGTCTTGGCATATATTTTATTAAACCATCTCATAATATAATACATTCTCCTAATCCTCATTTTTAGACGAATTTAAGTACCTTGATTTAGCATATCTTGTTGTATTTGCTTTACTTGCTTCTTATCTAACTCAAACCATTCACCGTGCAGTTTGTTATTCACAAGTTTGCGGTGGACTTCTGCCTCTGCTTGACAAGCACTCGACTTGCTATCAAATCGGCACATCATAACCAACGACAGTTCAAACGGGCTGCCTGTCTGTAACCAAGATTGTCTTGTTGCCACATTGTCGGCTCTCCCTACCTTGTAATAGGGAAAATCACCACATTGGATTAGATAAAGAAAATGCATAATGTCCTATAATGTCGCCTCAAATAGAAAATCCCTCGGGAAAATACATTATTTAACTAATATAGAAAGTTTAAGAAAAAATCATAAATGCGAATGGGTACTATTTTCCACAACCAACTTGAAGATGTTGGTAAAGCCTTTATGAGCAAATGCCTGATTTTCTTGTTCCTTATTAGCATTTTCCTACTCCAAAATACGGCAAAGTAAATTATGGCTCAATACCACTACCCGGTGGAGTTAATATGGCGTAAATAATGCCGAACAGTATTACACCACCTGATAAACACAAAACAAACAAAACAGGATGTTCTAATATAAATTGTTCCATTATAAATTACCCATCTTAACACCCCGAAAATAACGCAAAATTGCAGAGAGGGGTAATAATATCATCTGGCACCTTCGGAAAGGGGGGGTGGGGGGTCTGCGTTGCCTTGTATCGTTTCATTCTCGCTCTGGCTGTCTTTGGTCTCTGGCTCGTCTTGGCTGTGCGGTGTGGTGCTGTTGCTGCTTTCCACTTCTTTGCTCTCTACGTTTTTAGCTGCGAACTGGCGAGCTCTGGCCCTGCTCCTCTCTGCCCGTGTCTCAATCTCATCGGGTGGCATAATACCAGGGAACCTGTGCTCCTCTGCGTGCTGTGGCTTGTAGTCCTTGTCGAACCGCTCAAGGTACAGCTTACGGTCAGCGTGGTTGACGGCCCTTCGTGCAAACTTGAATATATCACCGTAGATGTCAGACAAGCCTGTGCTCTTGTGATACTCGGCTACTGCTGCGTTCCACCAGTCAATAAAGTGTGGCCGCTTTAACCACTTATACCACAACTTGTTACTGCACCCTGCCTCAATCGCTGCCTGACAGCCGGATAAACTCTTGTCCTTGTCCATCGCCAACAGATAGACGCTTAATGCCTGTATCATCTTACCTGTTGGTGCAAACTCTTCCACTCTTGCTATTGTGGGTAATTTAACAACTAACTTGTTTCCGTAATGCTCGTTAGCCATACTCTAATTACTTAATGCCTTTCATATACTTACGGCACTCACTCTCTTACTGCTTGTGTTGGCCTCTTCTTATCCTTTTCACCCCACGACGCAAGGTATTGGGCAAATTTCCTTACATCATCTATGCTTGGCTTCCCTGCTCCGTGTCCACACACCGGACACCTGCCACATCTATACTCTTTTTCAAGGTTTCCCCTGAACAATCGGCTGGCAAACCATATAATTGCAGATTGTAGTTCTTCTTTGTTTATCACTTTGTTACCATCCTTTACGCCACCTTCCTCCTAATCTCGTACTCCCTACGACAATTGGGACAATTCCTACTCGTTGGGCTTTGGTACACCTTTACTAATTTTCCACGCTTCCTCATCCTTTTTGAACACTTGCACATCAACCGACACAACGAATAGTCTTTCACCGTTTCTCTCTTTACCAACTTCCCAGTGGGCATCCTGCCTTCTCTGGCTGTGCTACTTCCCAAGCAGGTTTATTCTGGATATTGCAGAAAGTTACATTGTCCTTCTTTGTGGCATCTTCGCATTTCTTTTTGCAAATTTTCAGTCTTTCGATTACATAAGCCTCAAGCTTGTTTTTCACTTTTCTCCGTTTTTCCCTTTCATACAGAAGATAGTTTGCGGAGTGTATCCTCCGACCAACCTGTATCCTGTTTTTCTCCGAACCTCTCTTTGTTAGCGATAGTTAAATGGCCCCAAAAGCTACCCCAAACTATCAGGGTTTCTGCCCAAATCCCTGCGAACCAGAACAGTAAGAGTAAAGCTGCTTCGCCTGCGGCGAATATCAGCCAGTCCTGCCAACGCTTGAACTTTCTCTGATACCATTCGGAGATAGTATCGTTGACTGTGAACGCTTCGATATAGCCATCGTAGGCAAGCACAGCTACGCCTGCGGCGATTAGCAGCACGTTGACCCATTCTATCAGACTCATAATTTCCCTTCTAAAACCCTCATTATTTGCTCAATATCCCAATACTTGACGAGAGTCCTAAAAATCTAAGTGTCCAAAATATATTTGTCTTGACTTTTTCAAAGGTACAGTCGATAATTGTAATTATGACGATGCGACAAACTCCAACCAACTTTACTAATCTTTGCAGGGCTGTTCGGCTATGTCGAGTCGCATCGTCAAGCTGGGCGGCCCTGCGTTTTTATTTGAAAGGCGGTGCATTGTGAACATTGATGTAACCCAAGAGGTAGATATTAACGAGTCCCTTATTGTTGGCAGGAATGGAACATTCCCACTAAAAGCTGTCCGTGTTTGGTACAGCAGCAACTATAAAAAGGTTTTTATTGACGGCATAGGCAAGTCAGGCAAAACTCTGCGTGCTGGTTTAGTCATTGATGCAAAGAGCTTTAAGAAGCTATTGATTGAAGTATTTGACCAAGCAGGATTGAAGGTAGTTTAGCATAAGTCGCTTTGAGTTAGGGCGTTAGGCGTAATCCTCGAAAGGATTTATAGCTTGCCCAAACTAACAAGGTGCATTATTGAGCTGAAAAGCAGAAAGGAGCCATTTATGGCAACGACCCCAGAACAAATAGTTGAAAGTCTTATGGAGCTATCAGGCGAAATGGTTGAAGAACTTTACGAGCACAAATGCGATAACGCCGACACCTTTAACGCTCAAAGGCAGGAAATCTACGAGCAAATCAACCAAATGACAGGGCAAGCAGAGAAACCCGAACCGGAAAAAACAGGCAATATTGTATATGAAGCCCATGCCGAAGCCGGTGAGGTTGGGAGTCTGCGAGTAATGGTAAATGTTATCGGCATAGCTTCTTTTCCTTTGCCACACCACATTTTACATTCGCCGACCGGCTTCCAGATGGGCCATGAGGGCTCTGGTCCAGCCGATTTAGCCCGGTCAATCCTAATTTGCCACTTTAGGCGAACTATGAAGAAAGAATCGGCTATCAAAGAGGCCGACAAGTTTTATCAGGGATTCAAGCGAGAATTCATCGCACCAGCCAAAGAGGTTTTGGTTATATCTGATAACGCAATCACTCGTTGGTTGGAAACAGAGCAACCATCAACCTAACCGGCTATGGCAAGTATTTTTTAGAACCTCGTCTTAACTTGTCAAAGAGCCGAACCGAAGGGCAGCTCCTTCTCCGAGCTGCTCTTTTTATTTATAACGCCATTGCCTCAGCTACTTCTCTTTAACAAACAGAGCAACAACGCAATAAGTTCCTTTGTGTTTACTTGGTTTCTTTATTTTTTTTGAACTTTACACATTGTTGCCCTGCCGTAGGTAGATAGACCAATATCATCTCTACTTATTTAACGGCAAAAAGAAGGGTTTGTCTTTGCGAAATGTACGTTTATTTTATAGGAGTGAGTGGTTTATTCCACCAAAGATAACAAGTCCTTACGGAAATCTCT
>Ga0307377_10002919_pt1 | contig 19800 bp, 23 predicted proteins | sample TR3MG_FD_202535 | JGI IMG/M metagenome (GOLD analysis project Ga0307377, IMG submission 202535) | Soil microbial communities from Risofladan, Vaasa, Finland - TR-3 | ecosystem: Environmental > Terrestrial > Soil > Coastal area > Acid sulfate soil | place: Finland: Risofladan, Vaasa | collected... | reverse complement strand
ACCACCAGGATGGTTTGATTGGTCGCCACCACTTCAGTCATGCGCTTACCTCCAACTCGATTTCATCTTTTTATCCTTCGCAGGCGAAGTTTAGCCGAGCCGCGCGCGACTATCCATAAGCGTGCGCCGCGCCTGCCCTGATTGTTCTGATAGGCGGATAGACCTTGTAAATCCTTCGCGCGCGAATTCGGATTATGTTCCACCGGATTCGAGCGTGGCCGCGGAAAATTCGATGCGCGCCAAATCGCCCAGCACATTCAGCCGAATTTGCTCTTCACCATGGGCTGCCGTCGAATTTGGTGCCGGGGGCGAAGCCGAATATCCGCTCCAGCTCGAGTTCGCGGATGAGCGAATTCACTGCGTCCTGTCCGTGCTCGCGCTGCACTTCGGCGAGAATGAGCTTGGCGCCGTTGGCATTATAGAAACCACCGAAGTCCGCCTGCACCGCAAGCAGCTTCTTCGCTTTTTCTAGAGTCATAGCTGAGAGAAACCCACGATCCTGTCATTCCGAGAGCGCCCCTCGACTTTGCTCGGGGCAGACTCCGCCCGAGGAGTCTGCTTCTGTCCAAAGCTAACAAGCAGATCCCTCGCCGTGCTCGGGATGACAAGGGGAGGCCGGGTCATGGCCGCGCGATCTCGCCGCCGGTCATGCCGGTCTGCACGCCCTGGCGCTGTTTTTCATGATCGGCCTGCAATTTGAGCAGCAGACTCACGCACTCGGCCAGTTCGTCGTACTCGGAGCGGCCGGTGCCGTATTGCTCTTCGTCCGAATAATAGAACAGGCTGCGATAGCGCTCCTCCGCAGTCTTGAAAACGACGAAATTGCAACCGCGCTCGCGCCAGAACACCGTGGAGCAGGTGGTGAGCAAGGGCGTGTCGGGGTCGAGTTTGAGTTCGCTGTCCGCAAGCTCGATGGCCACGAAATGGCCATAGCGTTCCTTCAGCGCCGATTCGATCACCCAGCGCTCGGCGGAGCTGAAATCGGATATCGGTTTGGCGAGGTCTTCTTCCATAGGGGGTTCGTCACGTAAAAATCACCAACAAACACTAGCTTATCATCTGCCATAAGTAGGGGATATCATCCGTGCTTATGACGAAATCAGAATTCTCAGCTTGTGCCGCGAAAACCTTGATATAAAGTAGCCGACTTTTCCAGAATCGGGCATTTGCCGAACACCATTGTGACTCAGACAGCGCCAGCCGAATCCAGTTACCGCAGCGAAGTCAAGCATACCACCTGTTACATGTGCGCATGCCGCTGCGGCATACGCGTGCACTTACGCGATGGCGAAGTGCGCTACATCGACGGCAATCCGGGACACCCGCTCAATCAGGGCGTGATTTGCGCCAAAGGTTCGTCGGGCATCATGAAGCAGTACTCGCCCGCGCGGCTGACCAGGCCCTTGATGCGCAAGCCCGGCTCGGCACGCGGCAACAATCAGTTCGTGGAAATAGACTGGGACGAGGCCTTCGGCATGCTGCAGGAGCGCCTCGCCAGGATCCGCTCCACCGATCCGAAGAAATTTGCGCTGTTCACCGGCCGCGATCAGATGCAGGCGCTCACCGGCCTGTTCGCGCGCCAGTTCGGCACGCCCAATTATGCCGCGCACGGCGGTTTTTGCTCAGTCAACATGGCCGCGGGCATGATTTACACCATCGGCGGCTCGTTCTGGGAATTCGGCGGGCCGGACCTGGAGCGCTCCAAGCTGTTCGTCATGATAGGCACGGCCGAGGACCATCATTCGAATCCGCTCAAGATCGCGATCTCCAAGTTCAAGCGCTCGGGCGGGCGCTTCATTTCCATCAACCCGGTGCGCACCGGCTATTCGGCGATCGCCGACGAATGGGTGCCGATCAAGCCGGGCACCGACGGCGCGCTGCTGCTCGCGCTGACCCACGAGATCATCCACACGGGCTTGTACGACCGCGAGTTCCTCGCGCGCTATACCAACGCCGGCTACCTGATCAACCTCGACCCGCAGTCCGACGCCCATGGCATGCCGGTGCACGATGAAAGCCGCAGCGAGGAAATCCCGGAATACCCGCGCAACATGCTGTGGTGGAACCGGCTGACCGAGCAGCCGGCGCCCTGCCACCAGCCCGAGGCCGATCCCTACCTGCTCGGCTCCTTCACCCTGGCCGACGGCACGCCGGTGAAGCCCGCGTTCCAGCTGCTGATGGAGCGGGTGAAGGACTACACGCCGGAGTGGGCCGAGGGCATCACCGGCATTCCCGCTGCGACCATCCGGCGCCTGGCGCACGAAATGGGCGTGACTGCGCGCGACCAGAAGATCGAACTGCCCATCGCCTGGACCGACAGCTGGGGCACCGACCACGAGAATGTCACCGGCAATCCGGTGTCCTTCCATGCGATGCGCGGCCTTGCGGCGCATTCCAACGGCTTCCAGACCATACGCGCCCTCGCCATCCTGATGAGCATCCTCGGCACCATCGACCGCCCCGGCGGTTTCCGCCACAAGGCGCCGTTCCCGCGCGGCATTCCGCCGATAGCCAAGACCCCCAGGGGACCCGAGGGCGTGCGGCCGGATACGCCGCTGGCCGGGCTTGCGCTCGGCTGGCCGGGCACGCCCGACGACCTGTTTGTCGATGCAGACAACCAGCCGGTGCGCATCGACAAGGCTTTTTCCTGGGAATACCCGCTGTCGGTGCACGGCATGATGCACAACGTCATCACCAACGCCTGGCGCGGCGATCCCTACCGCATCGACACGCTGATGATTTTCATGGCCAATATGGCATGGAATTCGAGCATGAACACGAGCGAAGTGCGCAGGATGCTCAACGACAAGGACGAGGCGGGGGAATACAGGATTCCGTTCATCGTAGTGTGCGATGCATTCCAGTCGGAGATGACCGCATTTGCGGACCTGATCCTGCCCGACACCACTTATCTCGAGCGCCATGACGTGATGTCCATGCTCGATCGTCCGATTTCTGAATTCGAGGGTCCGGTCGACTCCGTGCGCGTGCCGGTGATGCCGGTGACCGGGCAATGCAAGCCGTTCCAGGAAGTGCTGATCGAACTCGCCGGCCGCTTGAAGTTTCCCGCTTTCGTGAATGCCGATGGCAGCCGCAAATACCGCGACTACCCCGATTTCATCACCAACTACGAAACCGAAGCCGGCTCGGGCATAGGCTTTCTCGCCGGCTGGCGGGGCAAGGGCGGCGAGAAGTTCATGCAGGGCGAACCCAATCCGCGCCAGTGGGAAATGTACGCCAAGAACAACTGCGTGTTCCAGCTGAAGCTGCCGCCCTCATACCAGTACATGCGCAACTGGAACAAGGGCTATCACGAGTGGGCGCAGCGCGCGCGCCTGCGCCGCTACGCCGATCCCATCGTGATCCAGATCTATTCCGAGGTGCTGCAGAAATTCCGCATGGCGGCGCAGGGCAGGGGGCCGGCGAAGCGGCGCCCGCCGCCGCATCTGGCAAAGCGCATCGAAACCTACTTCGATCCGCTGCCGTTCTACTACGAGCCGCTCGAAGCGCAGGTGACCGACGCGCACAAGTATCCGCTCAATGCGATCACCCAGCGCCCGATGGCCATGTACCACTCCTGGGATTCGCAGAACGCCTGGCTGCGCCAGATCCACGCGCACAACTACCTGTTCGTCAATCCGGCCATGGCGCGCGCGCAGGGAATCGCCGACGACGACTGGATCTGGGTCGAGTCGATGTGGGGCAAGGTGCGCTGCATGGCGCGCTACTCCGAGGCGGTGGAGCCGGGCACGGTGTGGACCTGGAATGCCATCGGAAAGGCGCCCGGCGCCTGGAACCTCGCCCCCGGCGCGAACGAAGCCGAACTCGGCTTCCTGCTCAATCACCTGATCAGCGAGGAGCTGCCTGCCGGCGCGGCGAAAATATCCAATTCCGACCCGGTCACCGGGCAGGCCGGCTGGTACGACGTGCGCGTGCGCATCTCCAGGGCCGGCGCGGAGGAGCCGAAGCAGAGCTGGCCGCAGGCGGCTGCGGTGCAGGCGTTGCCGGGCATGGAAAAGGTGCGCAAGACCTGGCTCGCTTTCGTCGCCGGGGCGAAGAAATGAGCAAGCAGCTCGCCCTGGTGATCGACCTCAACGTCTGCGTCGGCTGCCATGCCTGCGTCACCAGCTGCAAGGAATGGAACACCTCGGGCGAGGCGGGGTTCCTCTCGGACGACAATCCCTACGGCCGCGACCCGACTGGCACCTTCTTCAACCGCGTGCAGACTTTCGAAGTCGGCGAATTCCCGAACACCCAGACGGTGCATTTCCCCAAGTCCTGCCTGCATTGCGAGGACCCGCCCTGCGTGCCGGTGTGCCCCACCGGGGCGAGCTACAAGCGCGCCGAGGACGGCATCGTGCTGGTGGACTACGACAAGTGCATAGGCTGCAAATACTGCGCCTGGGCCTGCCCCTACGGGGCGCGCGAAATCGACGAACACCAGAAGGTGATGAAGAAGTGCACCCTGTGCGTGGACCGCATCTACGATGAACTGCTGCCGCCCGCGGACCGCAGGCCCGCCTGCGTCATGGCCTGCCCGACCAGCGCACGCCTGTTCGGCGACGTGCACGATCCGGAGTCGGTAGTGTCCAAAGCGATACGCGATTCGGGCGGCTATGCGCTGATGCCGGAGTGGGGTACGCATCCGGCCAACCACTACCTGCCGCGGCGCAAGACCGAAATCACCCTGCACCGCGACGAGCTCGAGCGCGTGGACAATCCGCTCAAGATCGACGGCAAGCTGCCCAAGCCCGATGTCAGGGCGCCCTCGCTCGACGACAGCACTTCCTGGTAGGCGCCATGCGACCCGCATTCTCGGTGATATTCCTGACCACGCTGATCGGCGCGGGGCAGGGCCTGTTCGTCGCGCTCTTTTCGGCCGAATTCGGCGCCTCGCTCGGCATGTGGGCCATGCCTTCGGCGCAATACTTTTCGCTGGGCTGCGCGCTCGTGCTCGCGCTGCTCGGCGCGGGACTGTTCGCCTCGTTTTTCCACCTGGGCCGCCCCGAGCGCGCCTGGCGCTCGGCTGCGATGTGGCGCACATCCTGGCTGTCGCGCGAGGTGATCGTGCTCCCCGTGTTCATGGCCGCGGTGGCGGCCTACGGCCTGGCGCATCATCTGCGCGGCGCCGGAGACCTGACGCTGACGCTCGGAGGCGTGGGCGTGGCGCTGGCGCTGCTGTTGTTCGTGTGCACCGGCATGATCTACGCCTGCCTGCCGTTTCTGCAGGAATGGCATACGCCGCTCACTGTGATCAACTACCTGCTGCTCGGCTGTGCCTCCGGTTTCCTGCTGGGCACGACCTGGGCGGCGGTGCAGGCGCCCGCGCTGCTTGTGACCGCGGCCGCCTGGACGGCCGGTGTCACCTTGGCCGCCCTGGTCATGCGCGGCGCCGCGCTCGCGCGCAATGCACGCCTGCGGCCGAAATCGACAGTGCAGACCGCCATCGGCGTGAAGCACCCGCGCATTGCGCAGAAGGCGCAGGGTTTCATGGGCGGCTCGTTCAATACGCGCGATTTCTTCCACGGGAAGTCGCATGCCTGGCTGCGCCTGGTGAAATGGGGATTCCTGCTGCTGGTGTTCCCACTGCCGCTGGCGCTGCTCGCGGCGGGCTCGGCCCTGGCGTCCTGGCCGGTATTGGCGGCGGCTTTCCTGCTGCAGTACCTGGGCCTGCTCGCCGAGCGCTGGTTCTTTTTCGCGCAGGCGAGGCATCCGCAGAACCTGTACTACCAGGCGATTTCCTGAGCGCCATGACCCGCTGTTGCAACTCACCGCGTTTCTGCTACATTGACACTTTCGAATCCGTAAACTTAGGCGCAACATCGCCACCGACGAACCTTTCACCACAAAGGAAGCAACCATGAACTTCGATAAAGACCTGGATGCGCGCGGATTGAATTGCCCGCTGCCGATATTGCGCGCGAAAAAGGCGCTGACCGAAATGCAAAGCGGGCAGGTGCTGCGCATCGTTTCGACCGACGTCGGATCGGTCAAGGACTTCCAGGCGTTTTGCAAGCAGACCGGCAATGAGCTGCTATCGCAAACCGAAGGCAGTAACGAGTACACCTTCTTTCTCAAACGGAAGTGACAAATGCGGCCGTGATTGCCGCTGCCAGACGAGAATCGGTAATACTGTTGAGCTGAACAGGTCGCCTTATGATTTGCATATTCCCTATGCCCGGCGTAGTCTTTTTTGCGTGAGCCCGTGGTGCGCCATGCAGGCCGTTTCAGGCCGGTGGCGGGCCAGACTGCAGCCAGCGGTGAAAGAAGGGTACCTTAGCCCCGCCACCGCCCGTATCTGCTTCGGGCATCGATTCGTCATCGTCAGGAGGAGTGGCCGTGGCCGTACAAAAGATCTGCGTGGTGGTGGTTTCCGGAACCCGTGAACGCCTGCAAATGGCAGCCATGGCGGCTTCAGTCGCCGCCGTAAGCGGCATCGAAGTCACCATATTCCTTTCCATGAACGCGGTCCCTTACTTCATCAAGGGCGCCGCAGACAATGCGCCCAGCGAGGGCAGCTTCGGCGATCTGCTGGTGAAGAAGAAGGCGCCCGACTTCAAGACGCTGTTCAGGCAGGCGGTCGAACTGGGCGACGCGAAGATACTGCCCTGCTCGATGGCGCTGGATATCGCCGGCATCGAGACCGATACCCTGGAGCCGTTCGTAGGGGAGCCGACCGGGCTCGCAGCATTCCTGACTGCGGCCGCGGATGCCCAGGTCTGGACTTTCTGAATTCGTTACGGCGTGATGAGGGGAGGCGTCCTCTCATACCGTCCTACACCGGGTGCCATTGCGGTGCTTGCGCGGTGGCCTTTAAAGCGAAACTAGGAGGCGCGACAATGACAGAAAAGAAAATCATCGATGGCCGGGGCAGCTTCTGTCCAGGTCCGCTGATGGAACTGATCGGTGTCCTTAAAATGTCACAAATCGGTGACGAGCTCGAGGTTTTGTCCAACGACAAGGGCTCGGCGAAAGACATCCCTGAGTGGGCCCACAAGGTCGGCCACGAACATGTAGGTACGCGCGAGGAGGGGGGTGTCTGGCATATAACGGTAAAGAAGACCAAGTAGCGCAAATAAGAGCCAAAGAGGAGCGGTTGTATTCGATGTCAACCTGAGGAGAAGGAAATGAAAATACTCATAATCGGCGGTGGTATGGGCGGCACGATTTTGGCGAATAACCTGGCGCGGCGCTTGAGCACCGAAATGCGCGCGGGCAAGGCGCGCATCACCATGCTGTCGGCGTCGGACAAGCATATGTATCAACCGGGTCTGCTCTACCTTGCGATCGGGCGCAGCACGCCGGATGCGCTGTACAAGGACCAGGCGAGCCTGCTCGAGCAGGGCATCGAATTCCACGTCGATCCGGTGGAGAGCTTCCAACTCGACAACAACAAGGTCACTGCGAAAAGCGGCAAGACCTACGACTACGATCTGCTGGTGATCGCCACCGGCTCGCGCATGGCCGCCGAAGATACCAAAGGCCTGGCGGAAAACGCGGAATTCTTCTACACCGAGGAAACGGCGCTGAAGATGATGCGCAACCTGCAGGCGTTCCAGGGCGGGAAGGTGGTGATCACGGTCGGCGTGCCGCACAAGTGCCCGATGGCGCCGCTGGAAATCACCTTCATGCTGCACGACTACTTCAAGGAGCGCGGCATCTCCGACAAGGTGAAGCTGCATTACACCTATCCGATCAACCGTGTGCACAGCCTGGAGAACGTGGCCAAGTGGGCGGCACCCGAGTTCGACCGACTCGGCATCACCTACGAGACGTTTTTCAACATCAAGGAAGTGGACGGCGCGAAGAAGGTCCTGCGCAGCGAAGAGGGCTCCGAGATCGCCTACGACATGTTGGTCGCGATCCCCGCGCATCGCGGCATGGATGTGATCGAGAAGAACAAGCTGGGCCAGAACGGCTGGATTCCGACCAACAAGACCAAGCTCAACATGGAAGGGCGCAGCAACGTGTTCGTCATCGGCGACACCACCAACATTCCGATCAGCAAGGCCGGATCGACTGCGCACTTCGAGGCCGAAACCCTGGGCGAGAACATAGCCGCGATGGTGAAAATGGGGGTCACCGCGCCGATACGCGATTACGACGGCAAGGTGTTCTGCTTCATCGAGGCCGGCCTGGACCGAGCGACCTATGCCATGTTCAATTACACGAATCCGCCCGATCCCAAGGCGCCGACGCGCGCCATGCACTGGTTCAAGGCTGCCTATAACAAGCTGTACTGGGCCTCCGCACGTGGACTGCTGTAGCCGGGAGGAATCATGAACGCAGACGAGAAGCAACTTTCCGCCACGCTGGAGGAGTTCGCAGGCGTAGCGACGGCAGCGCGTGACGCGATGACCGAGGACATCGTCGGCCGTGTCGCCGGAAGTGCCGCCGATGCGATGGACCTCATCGACAAAGTTAATCGCAGCGGGCTTGGCAAAGCGATACCGCAGCTGGCGCAAATGGTCGAAAACGGAGATCTGCAGCGGCTGGTGAACCTCGCGCGCGTCTACGGCTCGGCCGAGGATGCGCTGACCGAGGAAATGGTCGGGCGCATTGCCGACGCGGCGGGCGGCGGTCTGAGCCTGCTCGACCAGGTCCAGCGTTCCGGCCTGGAGAAGGCGCTGCCGACGCTGACGCGCCTGGTTGCGGACGGCGACATCGAGCGCCTGGCGCAGCTTGCGCGCGTCTACGGCGCGGCGCAGGACGCGATGAGCGAGGAAATCGTTGGCAGATTGGCCGAGGCCATGAGCGAGGGCCTGTCGCTGCTAGACCGGCTCAATCGTGGCGGCGCGGGCCGGCTGGTCGAGATGCTGGCAAAGCTCGAGGCCAGCGGGTCGTTGCAGCGGGTCGCCAATCTGCTGCCGACGTTCGTCGACCGACTCGACATGGTCGGCGGGCTGCTCGAGAGCATGGAAACGGCGGCGAAGCAAGCCGAGGCCGAGCGCACCGAAGGCGGCATCGTCTCCATGTACAAAATGCTCACCGACAGCCGTACGCAGGAAACGCTGCGCTTCATGCTTGCGCTCGGGCAGCACATGCACGAGCGCTACGCGCGCAGATCCTGACGCGGGCTGGCGTTTGAAACCGGCCGCCGCAACGGTGGCCGGTTCGCCCTAGGTTCAATTCGGGACGGCTCCCGGGAGCAAGGCATGCAGCAACGGCTTAACCTGTCGAGGGCAGCGCGGCTGGTGGGCGTGGCGCGCGGTACGCTGCAGCAGAAGATTCAGCGGGGAGAACTCCCGTCCTTCGACGGCACCGTGTCCGCCGACGACCTGTTGCGCCTGTATCCGGCGGCCAGACTCGAGAGCGACACCGGCTTCGAGCGCGTCGCCAAGATCAGAGAGGAAGCCTTCGGCAAGCGGGTGCGCGAGCGCATGCTGCCAAGCCAGGAAATCCTGTCCCAAAGGCTGTTCGAGCAAAGCCGCGAGCTGAGCGATCTGCGCGCTCATCTGCAGCGCTACCACGCGATGGTGGTGCAGTTGCGCGAGCGCCTGGGCGAGGAGGCATTGCGCGGCGCGGACGCGGCGCGCGCGAGCGCGGCGAGTCTGGGCGAGTTTCTCGACCGCGAGCTGGAAGCGGTGCTGGGCGAGACCGAGGCGCCGAACGCGCTCACTGTGATGGATGATATGCTGCGCGTGATGTCAGCCCATGTCGTCGTTCGCCCCAGCCGCCACGATTTTTTTGTCGATGGCGCCGACACCATTCTCGAGGCCGCGTTGCGCTCCGGGTTGGCCTTGAATTACGGCTGCAGCAACGGCAATTGCGGACTGTGCAAGGCGCGCGTGGTCTCGGGCCAGGTGCACAAGGTGCGTCATCAGGACTATGTGCTCAGCGAGGCGGAAAAGCAGCAGGGCTACACCTTGCTGTGCTCGCACACGGCGGTCGGGGATCTGGTGATCGAAGCGCTGGAGACTACCGAAGCGGGCGATATTCCGCCGCAGCAGCTCGTCGCGCAGGTCAAGGCGATACAGGCGCTGGACGACGAACTGATGCTGCTGCACCTGCAGACGCCGCGCAGCAAGCGCCTGCGGTTTCTGGCGGGGCAGAACCTGACCCTGACGGCGGGCGAAGCCTCGGCGCAACTGCCGATCGCGAGCTGCCCCTGCGACGACCGCAATCTGCATTTTCACGTCGCGCGCAATGCGCAGGACAGCTTTGCCCAAGCGGTGTTTTCCTCGCTTCGATCTGGCGACCAGGTCACGCTGTTCGGCCCGTGGGGAGATTTCGTGCTGCGCGCGGACTCGCCGCGCTCGATTCTGTTCCTCGCCTGCGATACTGGTTTCGCGCCGATAAAGAGTTTGATTGAGCACGCGATGGCGCTGGAAGGGTCGGAACGGCTGTATCTGTACTGGCTCGCCACCCGGCCGGCCGGTCATTATCTTGCCAACCTGTGCCGCTCCTGGGCCGATGCCTTGGACAATTTCAGTTATGCGCCGGTCGCCGCGGGCGCTGACGGCGTGCTGGATTTGCTCCGCCGCGTCGATGCGGACCATGCCGATCTGAACGACTTCGACATCTATGTGGCAGGTACCGAGTCCTTCGTCGAGTCTGCCGCGGTGGCGTTGCGGGAGCGGGGTTTCCCCGAGGCGCAAATGTCGGCTGCGATCGTCTGAGGCAGGCACGCCATAGCCCGCGTCGATAAATTGCCTGATGCCGCCGATCAAAGGGTTCGTTTCGTCTTGTTGCGCCCGCTGCACTACCATGCGCAAGCGAGCCGCGTTGCGGGCGCGACGCGGGCGCTTTTCCTGCATACTGATTACCCGGACTGACCATGCCCTATTACATCTATAAGATCTCGAATTTTCCCGTCCGCCAGCTGCATAAGCTCGAGGAGCACGCCGCCTTTGGCGCGGCCTCCGCGCGTGCCAAGGCGCTGCGCACCGAAACGGTTTCCGCCGAGGAGGGAATGGTCAAGGTGATTTTTGCCGACAATGAGCTGCATGCCGAAGACCTGCTCTCCCAGGTGCGCGCGGCGCAGCCGAACCCCACCGACGACTGAACGCCGGCGATGGACGAAGCGGCGTTCCGGCAGACGCGCGGCGCGGTGAACCCGCAGCCCTGTGTGTTCGAGAAAGCGATACTCGCCCGCTGCTGTGCCTGTTCTCTCTCTGGGCGGCAGAATATCGCGGAGCGCGAGGCGGTGGCCTGCAGTTCGCCCGGGGCGCACGAACAGTGCGCGCTACTGCGTGCTTTGCTGCGACAGAAGTCGGCGTTCGCGCTGAAGCTGACGCGGGTGGAAGCGCCCCTGCCGCATTCCCAAGAGATGAAAGTGGAATGCGGGGGGCTGTTGGGCGTGCAACTGGCGCTGGCGTCGGAGGCCGTGCCGTCGATCGAGGGGCGCGCCGCGGAGATGCAGGGGCTCGCGCCGGTAGCCGATGTGCATAGTCTGGTGCGCACGGCCGTGGCGACATCAGGCGATTTGTCGAAACTTCCCTATTCCACCATAGTCCAATCGATCGTCGCCTATCGTATCCGGCGCCGCCGGCCGGGACAATGATGTCACCCCCTGATTTTTCCGAACTGGTGCAAAGCGTGCAGCGCAACTGCCACATTGCCGATGCGCGTCACGCGCGCGAGGCGACGCTGTGCAACTATCTGCTCGAGATGCGCGAGCTTTACCGCTGGGAGCACGAAATCCCTTTGGACCAACCGCTGCCGCGGCAGGAGCTCGGCAGCTGGATCTCCGCGCGCGAGGCGCTGTGGGATGAATTGGCGGCCGGCGCCCTGAAGCCGCTGCCCCTGGGCGCGCGCAGCTACGATGCGTTCGAGGTGGCGGCCATCAATGCGGTGCTGGTGCCGCAGGGACTGGTCTACGGAGGCGGCTACGGCCGTTTCGGCAAGCCGCATTTCTTCCTGGGGCAGCTGGAGCGCCGCGAGCAGCGCCAGGGGCTCACGCTGTTCGTCTCGGGCTGTGAGTATGCGCGCGACCTCAGCGCGCCGCCCGCCGCGCTGCTCGACGGAACGGTGTTCATGCGGCGCGACGCACTGCGCCGCTGGCTGTGGGACAAAATCGAGATCTGGGGCGTGCGCAAGTCCGACGGTGCGCTGAAGTCGGCGCTCGAGTGCTACGGCTTTGCCGGTGATGCGGTACAGGCCGTGGACGCCATGTCGGAACAGGAAGCGGAGACGCTGATCCTGCACGAAGTCGGCGAAGCCATGGCCGAGCCGCTGCTCGGACCCGCATGGCGCGAGCTCATCGCTTCTTTCACCGGCCGGCGGGCCGAAATTCTTGCGCGCGCGGTGCGCGACAATCTGGCTGACTGCCTGTCCACGCTGCCGTGCCTGATCGAGCGCGAGGCGGCGGGCGCGATCCATTTTCATTTCGCCAACTTCGAGGGCATGCGCAGCAAATTGTTTCCGCTATTGGTACAGGCTTACCGGCGCTGGCGCGAAACCGCAGATTTCAATCCCCTGCGCGAGGCGGCCGCGGCGGGCAGGACGCACTGGCGCGAGGCCGCGCTTTCCCTGCTGCGCGTGCACCAGGTCGACCCCGCCACCGCCGAGGAGACCATCGCCGCCTGGGTCGAGGAGCCTGCCGCGCTCGTTCTCTGAAAGTGCATTGCATCACGCGTGGGATCGAGGCGGCAAGGCAAGAGTGCTGTCGCACCCCTGGCGGAGCTACCAGATTGCGTACAGGCGGCCTTTCTCCACTTTTGCGTCGAAACGCTTCAGCGGCTGGGTACCTTTCTTCACGCATGCACCGCTGGTGAGGTCGAATGCCCAGTTGTGTTTGGGGCAGGTCAATTCGAGGCCATGCAATGCCAGGTGTGGGATATTGGTGACTTGGTGCGGGCAGCGACTGTCGTAGACGCGATACTCGTTGCCTGCGCGGTACACGAACAGCCCGCGGCCGTCGCAGTCCAGCCGCGCCACCTCGCCATCGCCGATTTGCGCCGCCGGCGCGATGTCGTGCCAGCGCGCCGCGGCGCCGATGTTCTCGGGCCGGAACTCGGGCAGGTCGAGCGCGAGAATGACATCCACCGCCCAGACGATTTTCGCCAGCCCCAACGCCGGAAACGCCATCAGCAGCGCGTCGAGCACTTCCATCGGGCTCGCTCCCTCGCGCAGCGCACGCAGCAGGTACTGCCGCAGTCCCGTGGCAGTTTGCGAGTGTACTTTTGTAATAACCGAGATCAGCGCGCGCGTCTTGGGATCGAGGTGTTTGCCGGATTCCTTGAGAAATTTGAAATAGTGCGGAATCGCATCCGAGCGCACCTTGACCAGATAATCCAGAGCATCGCTCATCGTTTTTCGCCTATGGATAATGAATGAAGTTTCATTTTATCCGCGGCCGGAGCCGCACCCACCCGCTGGTAATAGCGCGCGCGGTAGATCAATCGCTGGTGCCGGGCCGAGTCGGAAAACGGCGTGCGCGTGTGCAGCACGTTGTTGCTGACCAGTCCCATGCCCGGTTCCAGCCGCCCGCGGAACACCCAGGGCGAAGGTGCGCCGAGGATCCCTTCGAGCGCCGCCAGCGCCGCCTGCGTGGCAGCATCCTGCTTCCACTTTATGCTGAGCGCGCGCGCGGTGTAGCGCATGTGCAGGAAGCCGCCGGCATCGACGGAAAACACCGGACCCGCCTGCTCCGGGCGCTCGACGCGCCCATCCTCGATGCGCGCCGGAATGATCATCGCGTCGCCGGCCATCAGCGCGCGTATATGCTGCGGGTTCAAATCGCGCAGCTGGATATAGGCAATCTCGTGGTCGAGCAAGTCGTTTTCGCCGCCGCTCTCGGCGCGCGCTACGCAGTGCAGCAGCACGGCGCGCACCGTGCGCTCGGGCGGATTGTAGTAGCCGTCGGTGTGCCAGTTGATGCCGCGATTGGTGTAAGGGATGAATTCGCCGCGCGTTCCGCGCGCGGCGACCGCGAGTGGCGATATGCCGTCGTCGTCGGCGAGGTAGTTGGCATCGAGGTCGCGCAGTCCGAGTTGCAGGCCGAGCCGGCGTGGGATCTCCTTGTCCAGATCGTCACCAGCAGCGCTCGCGTAGATCGCCATGTTGGCGCGCTCGCAGCGCTCAAGCAGCGCCTGTCGTTCGCCTGAACTGAGCGCGCGCGGATCGCGCACTTGCACCACCAGCTCGGCCAGCGTCTTCGGAAAGCGCGCGAGCTTGCGCGCGCGCCAGGCCTGATAGGCAGCGTCGTCGCCAAGATCGAAGGCGGCTCCGGCTTGCGGCTCCATGCGCAGGTTCATTCTCCGATAGCGCTTTCACGCCGCGGTCGCTGCCCGTCGGGCGACGGCGCGAACAGGCCCTCGAGGGTCCGCTCCAGCGCCTTGACCGCCTCGGGCGCCTCGATCTCCATGATCTGATCTATCACCCAGGCATGGTCTTTCTCCGGCACGATCTCCAGCAGTCGGCTGCCGAAGAAACGGCGGAAGCCGAAGTCGGGCCCTTCCTTTTCGTCGTAGGCGAAATCCGCGTATTCGCCGCCGCGCAGATTGGCCAGATCGATGAAATGGCGTCGGCAGCGCCCGGGTTCGGCGTCGGCGATGAGCATGTCGCGGTTGTCCTCGACGGCTTCGGCCAGCCGCAGCGCGAGCGCGGTGGTGAATTCCAAGCGCCGGTCGGGCGGCAGTGTGCGATAGGCGATGCGGTCGGCGGCGTGCAGCAGGAACGCGAGGTACTCGCACACGAAATCGAAATACTGCCGGCCGATGTCGATGTCGAACTGGGCTTCGCGCATGCGCCGGATCGCGTCCTGCGACAGCTTCCAGCCGAGCATGGCGATGACGCTCGCGAGCTCGCTCAGGGTGCGTTCGCGCGCTCCCCGGTGGAAGCGGCTACGGATGCGGATGGCCATGTTTATGCGGGGGATTCGCGGGCGAGGAATCTACCCCGCGCGGATGCCCCGTCGCGGCTTCAGTATCCGCCCTTGCCGTAAGGCTTGGGCAGCGCTGCGACGCGTGCCCCTTGTTTCGCCGGCCCACCGGGAAACAGATCGTACAGGGCCTTGCTGTCGCAACCCGGCATGCGTTCCGCCATGTCTTTCAGCATCGCGCGGAAATTGGGCGTGTGGCCGTGTTCGCGGTACTGCTCGCGCAGGTAGGCTATGACCTTCCAGTGATCCTCGCTGAGCTCGATACCCTCGGTCTGCGCGATTGCGCGTGCCGACTCCTCGCTGTAGTCGGGCGCGAGCAGGTAGCCCTCTTCATCGGCCTCCAGCTCGACCCCGTTCACCATGTATCCCATCGCTGCAGCTCCTCCATGCTGTTGGCGCCGTGGCTACGGCGCAGGTTCAATTCCTGCGGATATAGAACTCGAACGTGCCCGGCGCGGTCTCCTGCTTGTCGACCAAACCGAGGCCGGTCGATTTCACCCAGGCGTTGACGTCATCGGGCGAACCGGGGCAGTTGCTGATCAGGCGCAGCACTTCGCCCACGTGCATGCCGTCGAGCAGCTTCTTCGCTTCGATGATGGGCCCGGGGCAGGCGACGCCGCGAATGTCCAGCGTCGCGTTCACCGGTGGCGGCGCCGTCTCGGCACTGCCACGGCGTATGGTATAGGCGACGCGGCGTCCGCCGAGTTTGTTGGTGGCGACGATTTCATTGCCGGTGTGGCGGCTCCACGCAAACAGGTCGTCCGGGGTGCCGGGACAGTCGGAGATCAGCAGCATGCTCTTTCCCAGCGGCAGGTCGTCGACCACCTGCTTGGCGCCGAGCAGCGGCGCCGGACAGTTCAGTCCGCACAGATCCAGCGTGACCAGGGGTTTGTCAGAATTTCTTTCTGTACTCATGGCAATTCCTTTCGCTTGCGCGAACGTTCCCGCGTTAAACGGCGCGCCCATCACGATCCCACCGCGGCGGCGGATCTGTGCGGCACGAAAATACCGCAACCGAGCTTGCGCCCGGCGCCGAGTCCGGTTTGCTGCATCGCGAGCGAGTGCTCGGGCGAGAGCTCGTGCAGCATCACGGAATACCCTACCATTTCGCCGCCTGCGCCCGCGGCGCGGCGCAGTTTGCCCAGTACCACCTTGCATGTTATGCCGGCCAGCTGCAGCTGTGCATTGACAGTGCGCAGGAATTCCGCTTCATCGTCTGTCCCGGCGGTGACGAAACCCGAGTATAAGGTGCCGTGGGCGAACAGTGTGCGCAACTGCGGCGCGCCGACCTCCATGCCCTCGCCGAGTTCCAAGCGCATACCGGACAGGACGAACGACTCTTGCGCGCGTGCGCTGGGCAGCCGCAGCATCAGGCGCCCGCGCCCGCCGACATAGAGCTCGGCTGCGCCGGACCCGGAACGCGCGCCGCGGATCGGGTGCACGCCGGCGGTTTCGACCGCTTCCAGCCAGGTCAGCCGTTCGGCGAGCAGCCGGTACAGAGACCAGCCGTGGTCTGCGGGGATCGTTCCGCCCTTGAGCGCGAATGCGATATCGACTGCGTCGGACATCTTGGCTTTGTCCGTCAAGGCTTGACCTGGGTCTCGGCCCAGGCCGTCAGCGTCCGGCCCCAGCGCGAAGCCGTGTCGGCGTCGATTTCGAAAATGGTGAAGCGGGCGCCGCGTTCGCGGATGCGCAGCCGCAGCAGCGGCATCCCGCCGGTTTCGTATTCGAACTGCTGCAATTCGACTTCCTGACCTCCGTACGGGCAGGTGAATTTGTCGAGCGTTTCGATTTTGTCCAAAGGTTTGCCTCCCAGCTCACACTATCGCATCGTGCCGTAGCTCCGCAAATCACCGCTTTGGAGGGGGCGGAATACTCCTTTCGGGTAGGTAGGTACTACCCGCATGAGCGGACTGCGCCCCCCTGCCCGAGTTATGGCGAGCCCCGCCGGCGCCGATTAATATCGTCGCACAAGAAGAAGAAAAAGAAGATGCAGAGAAGATATAAAAGATGTTCTCATCTTAACTGGAGGCATACGATGGCGAAGAAACCCCACGAGACGCCGAATCTTGATCAGCTCGAATCCGGCCCCTGGCCGAGTTTCGTCACCGGCCTGAAGCGTCTGGCCAAGGACAAGGACTATGTGGTCGATATTCTCGGCCATCTGGAGCACTCCTATAAGACCCGGAAGGGTTACTGGAAGGGCGGCACCGTAGGTGTCTACGGCTACGGTGGCGGCGTGATCCCGCGTTTCACCGAGGCCAAGGGCGCCGACGACAAGCCGCTGTTCAAGGACGCGGCCGAATTTCACACCCTGCGCGTAATGCCGCCGGCCGGCATGCATTACGACACCGCCATCCTGCGCAAGATGTGCGACATCTGGGAAGAGCACGGCTCCGGTCTGATCGCCTTCCACGGCCAGTCTGGCGACATCATGCTGCAGGGCGCCACCAGCGAGAACGTGCAGAAGGCGTTCGACGAGTTCAACGAAGCCGGCTTCGACCTCGGCGGCGCTGGTCCCGCGGTGCGCACTTCCATGTCCTGCGTCGGCGCCGCGCGCTGCGAGCAATCCTGCTATGACGAAGGCAGAGCGCACCGCCAGGTAATCAACAGTTTCCTCGACGACATTCACCGCCCCGCGCTGCCATATAAATTCAAGTTCAAGTTCTCCGGCTGCTCCAACGACTGCATGAATTCGATCCAGCGCTCGGACATGGCCGTCATCGGCACCTGGCGCGACAACATGCGTACCGACGAGGCTTTGGCGAAGAAATGGTTTGCCAAGCACGGCATGAACGAACTGGTGAACGACGTGGTCGCGCGCTGCCCGACCAAGGCGATTCAGCTGAAGGAAATCAAGTCCGTCAAGAAGGGCGACAGCATCTCCACGGTGGCGGTGAACGACACCCACGCGCTGGAGATCGAGAACCGCGACTGCGTGCGCTGCATGCATTGCATCAACGTCATGACCGGGGCGCTCGCAGCCGGCACGGACAAGGGCGCGACCATCCTCGTGGGCGGCAAGCGCACGCTCAAAATCGGCGACCTGATGGGCTCGGTGGTGGTGCCATTCATGCCGCTCAAGACCGAAGAGGACTACGAGCAGCTAGTCGAGCTGGGCAAGAAGATCGTCGATTTCTTTGCCGAAAATGCGCTCGAGCACGAGCGCACCGGGGAGATGATCGAACGCATCGGCCTGGTGAATTTTCTCGAGGGCATAGAAGTCGACGTCGATGCCAACATGGTCGCGGCGCCGCGCACCAACCCCTACGTCCGCGCCGACGGCTGGGACGAGGAAGTTGCCAAGATCAAGGCGAAGAAGGCCGCTGCCTGAGACGAGGACCGCAACGGATTTCGAACCGGGGGATGAGCGGGCTAGCCTAGCCTTCCTGCTCTCACTCCTTCCGAACGATACACCAGGAGACAAGCAATGGCCCAAGCCCAAACGCAGATGCGCAAGCCCAAGGAAACCGGGGTCCCGGATCACCTGCAGTACATGCACCCGCTCATGGTGAAGAACCATGGCAACTGGAAATACCACGATCGCCCCCGCCCTGGCGTGCTGCACCACGTGTCGCATTCCGGCGACGAAATCTGGACCGTGCGTGCCGGCACACAGCGCCAGATGGACGTATACACCATCAGGAAGCTGTGCGACATCGGCGACCAGTACGCCGACGGGCACGTGCGCTTTACCATTCGCTCCAACATCGAGTACATGGTCGCGGACCAGAAGAAGGTCGCGCCCCTGATCGAGACGCTGGAGAAAAGCGGTTTTCCCGTGGGTGGCACCGGCAACTCGGTGTCGATGATCGCGCACACCCAGGGCTGGCTGCATTGCGACATACCGGGCACCGACGCCTCGGGCGTGGTCAAGGCACTGATGGACGAGCTCTACGACGAGTTCCGGCGCGAGGAGATGCCCAATCGCGTGCATATGTCGACCTCCTGCTGCGAAATCAACTGCGGCGGCCAAGCCGACATCGCCATTATCGTGCAGCACACCAAACCGCCGAAAATCAACCATGACTTGGTCGCCAATATGTGCGAGCGGCCGTCGGTTGTGGCGCGCTGCCCGGTGGCGGCGATCCGGCCGGCGATGGTCAACGGCAAGCCCTCGTTGGAAGTGGACGAGAAGAAGTGCATCTGCTGCGGCGCCTGCTATCCGCCCTGCCCGCCGATGCAGATCAACGATCCCGAGCATTCCAAGCTCGCGATCTGGGTGGGCGGCAAGAATTCCAACGCACGCGCCAAACCGACGTTCATGAAGATGGTGGTGTCTGGCCTGCCCAACAATCCGCCGCGCTGGCCCGAGGTCGCCGCGGTGGTGAAGAAGATCCTGCACGTGTACAAGGAAGACGCGCGCGCCTGGGAGCGCATGTCCGACTGGATCGAACGCATCGGCTGGCCGCGCTTTTTCGAGAAGACAGGGCTCACCTTCACCAAGTACCTGATCGACGACTGGCGCGGCGCGCGGGCCAACCTCAACGCCTCCACGCACATCAGGTTCTAGGAGAAAGAAGAACAAGGGGGCAATGCCCCCTTCCCGAAGGGATGTTCCCCTCGAGGGGGGATCGAGACCTTCGGGCCTAGATCCACCAAAATAGGAGTTTCAAAAGGTAACTATGAATTTCGGCATTCTGGTCAACGAAGGCCCATATACACACCAGGCCTCCGACAGCGCCTACCAGTTCTGCAAGGCTGCGCTCGCGGCCGGGCATAAGATCCAGCGCGTGTTTTTCTATCACGACGGCGTGGACAATGCTACGCGTCTGACTGAACCGCCGCAGGATGATCGGCATATTGTCAATCGCTGGTCGAAGCTCGGGCAGGAACATGCGCTCGACCTCGTGGTGTGTGTGGCAGCGGCGCTGCGCCGCGGCATCAAGGACGAGATTCTCGCGCCCGGCTTTCGCATCTCCGGACTGGGCCAGTTGATAGAGACCGGGATCCAGGCCGACCGGCTGGTAGTGTTC
>Ga0307377_10002916_pt1 | contig 19809 bp, 20 predicted proteins | sample TR3MG_FD_202535 | JGI IMG/M metagenome (GOLD analysis project Ga0307377, IMG submission 202535) | Soil microbial communities from Risofladan, Vaasa, Finland - TR-3 | ecosystem: Environmental > Terrestrial > Soil > Coastal area > Acid sulfate soil | place: Finland: Risofladan, Vaasa | collected... | reverse complement strand
AGAGGAGCTTGAGAGGAGGATAGGGGAGATTGAGCTTGAGAGAGTTAAGAGGGGAGAAGAGGCAAATATCCTAAGACAAGGTCTGGAAAGGGAGTTGAAGGAAATAAGGGATAAGCTGGAAGAAGAGAAGAGAGTCTCTTCTCAGAAGATAGAAGAGAAGGAAGGAGAGCTCAGGGCTAAAGAAGAAGAGAAGGATAGAGTAGAAGGGGAGCTTAAGAGGAGGATAGAGGAGTTTGAACTTGAGAGAGCTAAGAGAGAAGAAGAGGCAAATATCTTAAGGCAAGGTCTGGAAAGGGAGTTGAAGGAAATAAGGGATAAACTGGAAGAGGAAGGAAGAGTCTCTTCTCAGAAGATGGAAGAAAAAGAAAGGGAGCTCAGGGCTAAACAGGAAGAGAAGGATAGAGTAGAAGGGGAGCTTAAGAAGAGGAGAGAGGAATTTGAACTTGAGAGAGCTAAGAGAGAAGAAGAGGCAAATGTCTTAAGAGAAAGTCTTGAAGGAAAGTTCAAGGAATTAGAGAAGAAGCTGGAAGAGGAAAAGAAAGCCTCTTCTCAGAGGATAAAGGAGAAAGAAGAAGAGCTTAGAGCTAAACAGGAAGAGAAGGATAGGATAGAAATGGAACTTAAGTATAGGATAAAGGAGCTTGAGCTTGAGAGAGCTAAGAGAGAAGAGGCGAATGTCTTAAGAGAAAGTCTTGAAGGAAAGTTCAAGGAATTAGAGAAGAAGTTGGAAGAGGAAAAGAAAGCCTCTTCTCAGAGGATAAAGGAGAAAGAAGAAGAGCTTAAAGCTAAACAGGAAGAGAAGGATAGGATAGAAATGGAACTTAAGTATAGGATAAAGGAGCTTGAGCTTGAGAGAGCTAAGAGAGAAGAGGAGGTAAATATCTTAAGGGAAGGTCTGGAAAGGGAATTAAAGGAATTAAAGGATAAGCTGGAAAAGGACTGGAGAATCTCCTCTCAGAAGATAGAAGAGAAGGAAAAGGAGCTGGAGAAGGAGAAAGCATCGATTGAGGAACTCCAGCCTGAGATTGAGAGGAGACTTAAAGCTAAAGACGAAAAAGCGAATATCTTAAGAGAACAGCTTGAAAAGGAATTGGAAGAATTAAGGGAGAAGACGGAAAGGGACTGGGGAGTCTTCTCTCAGAAGATAGAAGAGAAGGAAGGGGAGCTGGAGAAGGGGAAAGATTTGATTGAAGAGCTCAAGTCTAAGATTGAGGGAAGACTTAAAGCAAAAGAAGAAAAGAAAAATAGAATAGAAGAGGAGCTTAAAAAGAAAATAGAAGAGAAGGAAGGTAGACTCAAAGCTGAAGAAGATGAAAAAAATAGAGTTCAGACAGAACTAAGCAAGGAAATAGAGAATTTTAAATTAGAGAAAAATAAGAAGGGAAAAGAACTTATCTATAAGCTTCAGGATTTGGAAAGTGAATTGCAGAAGGAGAAACAGATCTTGGAGGAAAAATTGAAGAGTAGCGAGGAGATAAGAGAAAAAACTGAAGAAAAATTTAAGAAAGAGGAGCAGAAATTCAATGAATTAGAGAAGGGACTTTTGGAGGAAAAGAAAATGCGAGAGAAAGAATTTATAAGTCGAGAAGATGAGGATAAAGTATTAAAAATGGAATTTGAACATAAAGAGCAAGAATTTGAAGAAGAGAGTAGAAGGCTGAAAGAGAGAATAGAGAGATTAAGGGAATACCTTGAACACAGATTAAACGAACTGAATCGTAAATTAGAGGAACAAAAATATATACCGTCTAGAGAAACTTCTCAAAGGGGGAACTTATTAAGGGATGAATTTCAGAGGAGAGAGAAAGAACCGACAGTATTGGAAAGGGAACTGGCAAGGCAAAGGGACTTGGTGGGCTCATTTGGGGAGCTCTTAGCTCAGAAAGAGATGGAACTCAAATATGAGCGGGAGAAGAGAGGGAAGGAGATAGACCAGATAAGAGAAGAAATGGAAAAGATGGAAGGACGACTCCCTGAAGTGGAGAAGAAGGAGCTAGAGGAAGTTATAAAAACCAAGGAAGAAGAGATAGAGAAGAGGGAAGCGAAACTTAAGGTTCTCTATGAAGAGAGGGAGAAGGAAATTCAAACAATAAAGGAAAAGATGGAGAAAGAATTACAAAATCAGAGATGGCAATGGGAGGAAAGGCTAAAGACAAAGGAAGAAGAGAATAAGGAAATAAAGCAAAAAATAAGAGAAATGCGAGAAGAACTTCAAACTGAGGTAGAAGAGAAGAGAAAACAATCAGAGGAAGCAAAGACAGAACTGGAAGAGAAGATAAAAGAGCTGGAAAAGAAGTTAGCTAATGGGGCAAGGATAGACGAAGGGAAGTTCAAGGAAAAAGGAGAAGAGGTAGAAGCATTAAGGATGGAAGCAACTCAAAGAGAACAACAATTGAAAGCCGCTTATAGAGAAGGCCAGGAGAAGATAGACAGGACAAGAAAAGAATTAGAAAGAAAAGAAGAAGAAATAAGCTCACTTAAAGAGGGAATGGAAAAAATGGAAGCAGACTTCAAAGAAGAATTACAAAGAGAAGAAAGTAAATCTTCGGATAAGGAAGAAATGATTAGAAATAAAGAAGAGGAAATAGAAAGGATAAAAGCTAAAATAACAGAAAAGGAAATAGCGCTGGCAGAAGACCTGGGTAAGAAGGAAAGAAAGGTAAAAGAGTTAGAAACAGAATTAACTAAGGAAAAGGAAGCAACACAGGTGCTTGCTGAAATTGCAGAGAAACAGGCACGACTCAGGGCTGAAGAGAGGAGAAGGGAGGAAGAACTTAAAACTCGGTTAGATGAAGCTAAACGGGGTATGCTGAAAAAATTCTGGCAGTGGCTAAATAAGCCCGTAAACGGTGAATAAACGGTAATTTTGTAAGTCCCGATTCATCGGGACAGGAGTCTAAAATGATTAAAGTAAAAAAGATAAATGGAGAAGAAATAGTTATAAACGCTGAGCTGATTGAAACGGTTGAGGCCAGACCGGATACAACTATTTCTCTGGCTACAGGAAATAAGATAATTGTGAAAGATACGGTTTCAGAAGTCATTGAAAAGGTTATAGAATACCGGCGCTTGGTAAATCAGAAAAGAAGCAGGAAAAAGAATAAAGGATAAGGGGAGAAAGACAAACCACAATAGGAGGAGAGATGGATATTACCACTATTTTAGGAGTGATAAGTGGAATTAGCTTAATTGTTGTTGCCATCATTATGAGAATGGGAGGGGTGGGATTAAAAGGCTTCTTTGATGTATCTTCAATATTTATTACTTTTGGGGGGACATTTGCTGCCACATTGGTCAATTATCCCATGCGGCAGGTTTTGGGAGTTTTCAAAATTGCGAAGAAAGTTTTGACAGAGAAAGAAGAAGACCCTGCTAAATTAATTAGCCAGTTTATATATTTTACCAAGATAGCTCATAAGCAAGGGATATTGGAACTTGAGAAAGAATTAAATAAGGTCAATAATGAGTTTCTAAAAAGAGGTGTGCAATTAGTTGTTGACGGCGCCGATCAGGAGAGAATCCGCGCTGAGTTAGAAACAGAGATAACATTCATTCGTGAGAGGCACCGTATAGGACAGGAAATTTTCTTAACTCTGGGCACTTACTGTCCTGCCTTTGGGATGGTCGGAACAATTATGGGGCTGATTATGATGCTTGCACGCATTGAAGACCAGAGCCAGATTGCCGGTGGTATGGCGGTAGCCCTGTTAACCACTTTTTATGGTGCGGTGGCTGGCTATCTTTTCTTCTTGCCCGTTGCCGGGAAATTGAAGCGTCGCAGTGAAGATGAGATATTTATCAAGGAAGTTATTATTAGGGGAGTTCTCTCCTTGCAGGCAGGGGAGATTCCCAGCGTTATGGAAGCCAAATTGAAAGCCTACCTGGCTCCGCAATTGAGGAAAAAGACAGTGGAGAAAAAGAGCACATCCATAGAATAAACCGCCTAACTTATTTTTCAGGAGAGAGATAATGGCTATTCTGCCAGGTGTTCCCAGGCGAGTAGATAGCGAAATAAAAATAGGAAAGTCCTCACCCGCATGGATGCTGACTTATTCAGATTTAATGACCCAGCTTTTGATATTTTTCGTTATGATGTTTGCTTTAGCCAGTGCTATGAACGAAATGCAATTGATAAAGTTAAAGAAGAAGCTGGAAACATACGTTACGGAAAACCGGTTAGAAGGCTATATTGGTCTAAAAATAGATGAGAAAGGATTGGTAATTTCTCTCCGCGAAAAATTAATGTTCGATAGTGGAAGAGCTGAAATTCACCAAGAAGCGAAATACATCTTAAAAGACATTACTAAAGAGATTGGCGATGTGCCAAATAATGTGCGGGTTGAAGGGCACACTGATAACGTCCCCATTGGTCCGGAATTGAGGAGCAAATTTCCCACTAACTGGGAACTATCTACAGCCAGGGCTACGAATGTGACCCGCTATCTGCTGGAGACACTAAATTTTCCTCCAAAACGGATATCCTCTGCAGGATACGGAGAGTATCAGCCTGTTGTGGATAACGATACTGAAGAACACAAAGCAATGAATCGAAGAGTAGATATTGTGGTGCAGAGGATTGGCACCAGGCTTAAACGTCCAGAAGGCGTTAAGAAAATTTTTTAGCAAGCAAACCTCGCCATAGTTTCACTATCTTCCCTTTTTGCCGTCCTACCGTTCCTTTCTCTCATTTATATTAACATTCGTTTTGCCACTTTTTCCTTGTTCCCCGTTGAAAATCGGGACGTGGCAATCTCACCAAAGTGTCATTGCGAAGGACGAAGTCCTGAAGCAATCTCGTAATTGGGCAGGAGATTACCACGCCCTTCGGGCCCGCAATGACAGACCAAAGACAAGACTTTTTCAGAGATCTCTTAAAAAAGAGTTGACAAAAAAGCTCTTTTTTGCTAATTTCTTATAAAGTTTCGCAGACATGGGGAAGTGGAAAAGGCAAAGTCTGCGTTAAAGGGGGGTAAGAGATGAAAACACGGATTACTCTCTCGATCGTGGTGAGCTTGGCCAGCCTGGTATTGGGAATTATTACCCGACTCATTCCAGGGACATTAGTGGTAGCACCCCGCACCTTCCTATTCTTTGCGGGCTATTGTTTGGTTTTGGCGATAGCGCTTGAGCTTTATCCTTCAAAAAAAGAATAGAAAGCAATTTAACATCTTTTGATAGTTTGTCAATTTTTGGTCTGAACAGACCCCCCATCCAGAAAGTTTTTAAATAGAGGGGTTAGTTTCTTTCTGGATGGGGGCGGTTTTTTCGGAATGGTGGTTAAAGTGAAGACTTTTGTGCCCAAAAAGGAAAATATTGAAAAGAAATGGTGTTTAATTGATGCCTCTGATCTGGTCTTGGGGAGATTGGCAACAAAAGTAGCAGAGTTATTAAGGGGCAAGGGTAAACCGATTTTCTCTCCCCATGTGGATATAGGTGATTATGTGATTATTATTAATGCCGGGAAGGTTTTACTGACTGGAAAAAAATTGGAACAGAAATTCCATTTTACCCATTCTGGTTATTCAGGCGGGACCAGATTTACCCGATACGATAAATTGATGGCAGAAAATCCAGAAAAGGCAATTAGATTAGCTGTCAAAGGAATGTTGCCGTCGAATAAACTCAGTGATAGGTTGATTACTAAATTAAAAATATATAGAGGCAGCGAACATCCACACGGAGCACAGAAACCTCAGATAATAAAAATCGAAAAGAAAACACATTAAATTTTTTACTTTATAAGTTAATGGAGAAACTATATGGCTAAAGTGACAGAGATTTGGGGCTTAGGCAGAAGAAAGACAGCGATTGCCAGGGTTATATTGAGATCTGGTAATGGGAAGGTCATAATCAACAGATTACCTCTGGATAAATACTTTTTTGGTTTACCTCGTCTAAAGGAATTCAGTATAGAACCTCTAAAAGTAACGAATTTACTGAATAAATTCGATATTTCGGCAAATGTTTCTGGTGGAGGCAAGAATGGTCAAGCAGGGGCAATAAGGCATGGAATTTCACGTGCACTGGCTAAGGTTGACGAACAGACAAGGGTCACTTTGAGAAAAGAGGGATTGTTGACGCGCGATCCCCGTATGGTCGAGCGAAAAAAACCTGGACAGCCAAAAGCAAGAAAAAAGTTCCAATTCTCCAAGAGATAAACTCGTTTTGTAAGGATAGAGTTAAATTTGCGGAAGCAATAAGCTTATTGCTTCCGCTTTTTTTTGAGAAAAACCTGCTTGAAAGCAGGAAATTAGGTTAAGATACTCAAAATAGGTACTCTGGGTCGTCTCTGACCCAGAGTTTCTGTCGGGCTCGGGGACGAGCCCGACTACCAGTCAGGGGTTTTTCAACAGTATCTAAATCGAACCCCTACAGGAAATATAATTTGACAAATTTGGATAATTAGAATATAATTTAAAAAAATTAAAGTCAATATGGGAGAAAAATGTGAAAAAGGAAAATTTAATCATCGTAGTTATTCTTTTCTTATCTATTGTTTCTATTGTAATGGGCATATATCTTATTGGAGAAAAGACTGTTGAAGGAAAAACTCGAATTCTGACCAGAAAAAAGGAAGTAGCAGTGGTCTATCTTTACGGACCAATATCTATTTCTCGACGTACATCAGGATGGGCTCGCTTCTTGCCCGGAGCCGATAGTATTGCCAGTGAGTTGAGAAAGATAGGTAAAATTACCACTATAAAAGCAGTGGTCTTAAGAATTAATAGTCCTGGCGGAAGCATCGGTGCGGTTCAGGAAATTTATGAGGAAGTAATTAGGCTAAAAGAAAAAGGAAAGAAAGTTATTGTCTCCATGGGCGATGTAGGCGCCTCCGGGGCATACTATATTGCTTGTGCTGCAGATAAAATTGTAGCCAATCCGGGAACCATTACCGGAAGTATAGGGGTACTCATGAGTCTTGGTAATATGGAGGAGTTGTTTCGTAAGATAGGAATTAAAGTTGAGGTTATAAAAAGAGGAAAACATAAGGACATCGGTTCTCTATCCCGGGAAATGACAGCGGAAGAGAAAAGACTGCTTCAGGGAGTGATAGATGATGCCTACGACCAATTTCTCCAGGTAGTAATTGAAGGCAGGAACCTTAGGAAAAGTAAAGCAGAGAAGCTTGCTCAAGGTCAGGTGTTTACCGGACGGCAAGCAAAAAATTTGGGGCTAATTGATGAAATTGGTAATTTTCAAGATGCTGTAAGACTTGCAGGTAAACTTGCTGGCATTCCTGGCGAACCAAAGGTCATTGAGTTGCCCAAGCCATTTCCCGGAATTCTTGGTATTTTTTCCAGTCACTTTATGACAAATCCTCTGCAAGATTTAATGAACGAAAATTCCATAAGATTAGAATATATCCTCCAATAGATCCCCATTCCGAGAGAAATATGGAAAACAACTATTTAGCGCTCCTCTACGATTTAATTGCCCATCCAGGAAGAGGGCTTAATCGAGCCAGAGAAGATAAACCATGGATTTTTCTGGTAGCGGTTGTTATTTTGTCAGGAATTAGCATTGCTACCGGAGCCGCTTTGTTTGTTTCCAGCTTCACTAGAGTGGGGAGGGTCGCCTTATTTTCCAATCTCTTTCTGGTTATGATTCTCCTCACCCTCTTCTGGGTAGTTAATGTGGGAATTCTCCATTTCTTTGCTGAAGTATGGGGAAAAAGGGGCAGCGTAATCGACCTTTTCATTACTCTGGGATTGGCAATATTTCCCTTTGTTTTTGTTAGTCCACTATCTTTGATAGTAGAAGGATTGGGTGGAGGGAGAATTTTCTTTCAGTCCTTTTTTACCATTGCTCTCTTCCTGTGGTGTTTTTTCCTTGCGCTGGCTGCTATTAGGGAAGTCTATTCTTCTGCCACTTTTGAAGCCCTGCTGATACTTTTGACACCAATTATCCTGTTTACGGTACTTTGTATATTTCTCCCTCTGGGTTGTATTCTTTTAACAATACTTTCTCTTCCTTTATGAAGAGAAAGACTTCCAATGTTGCATTTGGGGTGTGAGAGAGAAATAGGCACTCCTTAAGAATTGGAGGAAGTTCAATGATAACAGTGAGTATTGTGGGAGCCAGTGGTTATACAGGAAGGGAATTAATAAAGATTCTCTTTAAACATCCCCAGGTGAAAATTGCTCACCTGACTTCCGAGACCTACAAGGGAAAGAGAGTTTCAGAGCTGCACAAAGGGCGGGCCGGTTTTATAGATAAGAGGTTTGAGAAATTGAATATTGATAAGGTCGCCGAGGATTCAGACCTTATCTTTCTTGCCCTTCCCCACGGTAAATCTCAGAAACCGGTAGCAGAATTTTTGAAAAAAGGGAAAAAAGTTATAGACCTCTCAGCCGACTATAGATTAAAGGACAAATCCCTGTATAAGAGATGGTATGGGCTGGAACATTCTTATCCCCGGCTTCTCCAAAGAGCAGTTTATGGATTACCAGAAATTTATAAAGAAGAGATAAAGAAATCCTCTCTCGTAGCAAATCCCGGTTGCTATCCCACGGGGGTAATTTTAGGGGTTGCTCCTCTTCTGGCTTATGGATTAGGCGATGGAAATTCTATAATTGCCGATGCTAAATCAGGAATATCCGGCGCAGGGAGGAGATTGGATAGCGCTTACCATTTCAGTGAGTGCCACGAAAATCTCACCGCCTATAATGTGGGGAAACACCGACACATTCCCGAAATAGAACAGGAGTTATCAAAGATTTCTAAAGAAAAGATAACTATTTCCTTTACTCCCCATTTAGTTCCTATGGACCGTGGGATTCTATCCACAATCTATCTTAACTTCGAGGGGAAAGTTTCACTCGACAGAATATGGACTGTTTATAAAAAATACTATAGAAAAGCACCGTTTGTGAAGATTTTACCAAAAGCCACTTTTCCCGAGGTAAGGAACATCGTGGAGACTAATTTCTGTGAGATAGGTCTTATGGTTGATAAACGTACTAATCGGATAATTATTATTACGACGATAGATAATTTGGTTAAAGGCGCTTCTGGACAGGCTGTACAAAATATGAACTTAATGTCTGGATTTAAAGAAACAGAAGGATTACTTTAGAAAGGCGGAAAGTGGTAACCTGACCTTGGCTCGTCCAGCGCAGGCGGGTCTTAAGTCGGTCGCCTTTTAGGGTGACTGAGTCGGCACTCTAAAGAGTGCCCGACCAGATTGGTATATGCTTTGGAGTCCTCCCGAAAGGGAGGAATAACCTTGCTTTCGCAAGGACTCCAACATATTGGTCGGTCGCCCTTTAGGGTGACGGAAGCTCGGGACTAACTACATGAAAACGAGCAGATTATTTCTCCCCCAAGGTTTTTTTCTAAATGGAATTAATTCAGGGATAGCAAATAGAAAAAAAAGAGATATAGCTCTCATCCATTCGGAAATTCCCTGTGTGGCAACTGGGCTGTTCACTAAAAATAGAGTGAGGGCAGCTCCGGTCATAATCTCTAAAAGACATCTGAGGAATGGTCGGGCGCAGGCGATTCTGGTCAATTCGGGTGGTGCAAATGCCTGCACTGGAAACAGGGGAATGGAAGATGCGGAAATGATGGCTTATGATTTGGCTTGTCAACTGGGTATAAAAAAGGAAGATGTTCTACTTGCCTCCACAGGAGTAATTGGTCGATTCCTGCCTATGAGTCGAGTTAAACAAGGAATTAGGAAGATAGCCGAAACTGTGGGAAGCCCTTCTAAGCCTGAGTTTTTTGCTGAAGCAATTATGACCACCGATACTACTCCCAAAATAATCAGCAGGCAATTTTTGACTCAGAATCGTAAGAGAGTAGCCATCTGTGGATTAGCCAAAGGCGCAGGAATGATTCATCCTGACCTGGCCACTCTTCTCTGTTTTATAATTACTGACATAAATATCCACAAGAGCTTGTTACAAAGGTCGTTGATGAGGGCGGCTGAAAGATCGTTTAACTCCCTTACTATCGACGGTGATACAAGCACCAACGATTCTGTTTTCATCCTGGCCAATGGTCGAGCAGGGAATAGGCCGATAAATGGTGCAAATCAGGATTTTTTGAGGTTTCAGAATAATCTCAATGGGGTGATGTTAGGGCTGGCGGAGTTGATTGCCCGGGATGGAGAGGGAGCAACAAAATTGGTCAGTATAGTAGTTAAGAATGCAGAGACCGCTGTAAGTGCAAAAAAGATAGCCAGGCATATCGCCAGCTCTTCTTTGGTTAAGACAGCCTTATACGGTTCTGATCCGAATTGGGGAAGGTTGATGGCAGCAATTGGCTCCTCGGGAATAAGAATTAACCCCCAAAGAATAGATATCTATTTTGGTAAATTGCAAGTGGCCAGAAATGGCGAGCCGGCATCTTATTCTGAAAGAAAGGCTAACCGGATATTAGAGAAGAAAGAAATAGAAATAGTGATAGATTTGAAACAGGGAAGAGGTGGGGCTAAAGTCTATACCTGCGATTTGACTCCCGATTACGTAAAAATCAATTCATGTTACACCACATAATAGCTTGAGAGCAAGGTTCTGCTTTAAAATGGAGTAGCAGAGCTTGCTCTGCGTTATTATCGCGAAACAAATTTCGCTACTCCAATGGCAAAGATAATTAAGATTAATTACCAGAAGCCCGAAAGAAAAAGAATTAGAGAGGCTGTTCGTGTATTGAGAAGGGGAGGTTTGGTAATTTTTCCCACAGACACTGTTTACGGGCTGGGGGCAAGCATTTGCTTTCCTAAAACATTGAGGAAAATTTACCGGATAAAGAAGAGGTCTGGAAAGAAACCTTTAGTCTTCCTGATTGGCTTCAAAAAGGACATAAGAAAGTTCACTAATAAGTTATCCAATGAAGCGAAGAAACTGGTAAGGGATTTCTGGCCAGGTCCTCTGACTTTAGTCTTTCCTTCAAAAAAGTATAAGACAATTGCTTTGAGAATGCCAGACCATAGAATAGCTCTGGGGCTGATTAGAGGTGCCGGACCATTAGCGGCAACCAGCGCCAATCTTTCCGGGAAGAAAGAGAATGTGACACTTAAAGCAGTGGAAAGTCAACTCTTAAAAGAGGCCGATTTGTGTATCGATGGTGGCAAGGCTCCCCGGGGAAGGGTCTCTACTGTCCTGAATGTGATTAATCATCCTTTCCAGGTAATCAGGGAAGGATGCATAAAAGAGAAGGAACTGAGAGAGAGGATAAAAGGTAAAAGGTAAAAGGTAAAAGGTAAAAGCTAAGGTGTATAAGAAAATCCTTTTTGTTTGTACTGGTAATACCTGTCGCAGCGTGATGGCACAAGGACTATTCAAGAATATGCTAAGGGAAGAAGGGATAAAGGACGTGAAAGTGAGTTCTGCGGGAATTGCTGCTCTCCCTTCCTTTGCTATTTATGGTGTGCTGGAAAAAGTATTAAAAGAAGAAGATATTGAGATTTCAAACCACAAGCCTACTCGAGTTACTCCACAAATAGTTAAAGATGCCAACCTGATTCTGGTGATGGAGAAAAGACACAAAGAGGCTATTCTGGAGATGGCTCCAGAAGTAAAAAACAGAGTGTTTTTATTAAAAGAGTTTGCTGGTGAAAAAAAGAATTTAGATATTCCCGATCCTATTGGTCAGCCCGAAGAGGCCTATCGAAGCCGACTGCAGGAGATTAAGGGATGTTTGTTGAAAATACTGAAGAAAATCAAAGAAGATTGGAGTAAAAGATTGGAGTAGCAGGTTTTAACCTGCGTGGATTGGAGCAGCAGGTTTTTGACGATACTTAAATAATTTCGAGGAGAAAGAAATGTCAAGCTTGAAACGATTAGATTCCAAAGTTTACAAAGCAATCTATATGGAAACTAAGAGGCAGGCAGAGAATCTGGAATTGATTGCTTCTGAAAACTTTGTCTCTGAAGCAGTTCTGGAAGCTCAAGGGTCAGTGATGACCAATAAGTATGCGGAGGGCTATCCCAGCCATAGATTCTACGGGGGATGTGAATATTACGATGTGGTTGAATCTTTGGCCATTGAGCGTGCCAAAAAGTTGTTTGGTGCTGACCACGTTAACGTTCAGGCTCATTCCGGAACCCAGGCAAATATGGCAGTCTACTTTGCCGTTCTTGGCATAGGGGATACAATTATGGGGATGCACTTGTCGCATGGAGGACACCTCTCCCATGGTCATCCTACGAGTTTCTCTGGCAAATATTTTAAGACTGTGCCCATAAGTGTATCTAAAAAAACAGGACGCATAGATTACCGGGAGATGAAAAGCCTGGCCATCAAACATAAGCCAAAATTGATTGTTGCTGGGGCCTCCGCCTATTCCAGGATTATAGATTTTGAGAAGTTTCGAGAGGTCTGCGACAGGGTGGGTGCTTTTTTGATGGCTGATATTGCCCATATAGCTGGACTGATCGCTGCTGACCTGCACCCTTCTCCCATTCCTTATGCTGACTTTGTAACCACTACAACGCATAAGACGCTTCGCGGACCAAGAGGTGGAATGGTGATGTGTAAGAAGAGATATGCTTCGGTTATAGACAGAAATATCTTTCCTGGAATACAGGGAGGTCCTCTCATGCATGTTATTGCTGCCAAAGCTGTGGCCTTTAAGGAGGCGCTTACGCCCGGATTTAAAAGATATCAGGCTCAAATAGTGAAAAATGCCAGGGCGCTGGCTGAAGGATTGATAAGGAAGGGATTCAAGATTGTTTCTGGAGGTACAGATACACACTTGATGCTGGTAGACCTGAGAAACAAGAGATTGACCGGGGATGTGGCTGAAGAGGTTTTAGATAAGGCGGGTATTACGGTTAATAAGAATAGTATTCCCCACGATCCGGAGAAACCCTTTGTGACCAGTGGAATTCGTTTAGGGACACCGGCCCTGACCACCAGGGGGATGAAGGAAGAAGATATGGAGAAAACTGCCGCGCTGATATCAGATGCCCTTGAGCATCGTTATGATGAGGACTATCTTGCCAGTTTGAAAAAGGAAGTACGTAAACTAACCAGAAAATTTCCCTTATACAAGAAGAGACTGAAAGAGTAATAACTGGACAGTCCATAGCAAGATTAATTTTTTCATTCCTGGTAGAAATTAAATGCTTACCTCTTATATTCTTGTCTTTCTCCTTTCAGGACTAATTTCTTTAGTGGTAACGCCTTTCATCCCTCTCCTGGCGAGAAAGTTCGGGGTAATGGATAGGCCCGACGAGCGCAAAGTCCACCGTAGACTAATTCCCTCCTGGGGTGGGTTGGCAATCTATCTTGCCTTTAGTGGTTCCATAGCATTAATTTTTCTTTTCAATGATGCCTTTCGTCTTCTACTCCGCTCCCACCATTTTCTGGTTCAAAAGTATTTATTGGGAATATTTCTGGGAGCAACAATTATCACTATTTTAGGGTTAATTGACGATAAGAAAGGACTCAAGGCGACCATTAAATTACTCGGCCAGGTTATTGCAGGCGTAGTTCTACTCTGGTATGGAATAAGAATAGTGGGAATAAACAATCCCTTTGGTAAGACATATCTTGAATTCTCGTTATACTTAAGTTTCATAATTACAATTATTTGGACAGTTACTTTCATTAACTCCGTCAATTTGATCGATGGACTCGATGGATTAGCCGCAGGTGTAGTGGTAATTGCTTCAATAACCTTTTTTGTTATCGCTCTTTTTCAAATCGATAAGCAGAGCAATGTAGCAATTACTAACAGGCTGGAACTGGTGGCTATTATGGCTCTAGCTTTGGTGGGAAGCACAAGTGGGTTTCTTCTCTACAATTTTCATCCAGCAAAAATATTTATGGGTGACACTGGCAGTATGTTTCTGGGATTTATCCTGGGGGCGATTACAATAATGGGAACATTGAAAACTGTGGCTGCAATTGCTCTATTAGTTCCCATTATGGTAATAGGTCTTCCTTTATTGGACACTTTCCTCACTATTCTTCGACGGTTGAAGAAGAGAAAGCCTCTTCTCCAGGCCGACAGAGAACACCTCCACCATCGCCTATTGGACTATGGGTGGGGCCAGAGAAGGACGGTTCTTTTAATGTATGGAATCTCTGGGGTATTAGGGTTGGGTGCAATTCTTTTGACTATCCTTTAAAGAAAAGGTAGTGTAGGGCTTTATGCCCGTAATGATTTTGGTCGCGTAGGGGTGACCTTTATGGTCGCCCAAGGGCTTGTCCCTGGATTATTATATGAAAAAGATAATTTGTATCTTTGGCACAAGACCTGAAGCCATTAAGATGGCGCCTGTATTGAAGGAATTACAAAAGAAGAAAGATTTATTCAAAACCGTCGTGGTACTTACCGCTCAACACAGACAGATGCTCGACCAGGTCCTGAGGCTGTTTAATCTCCAATCCGATTACGATTTAAATATAATGCAAGAATCTCAGAGCCTTTATTATATCACTACCAGTGTGCTTTCCAGATTGAGAAAAGTAATTAATAGAGAGAATCCAGATTTTATTCTTGTCCAGGGAGATACCACGACAACTTTTGCAGCTGCGTTGGCTTCTTTTTATCAAAAAGTCCCCGTTGGTCATATTGAGGCAGGACTCCGTTCTTATGATAGATTCAATCCCTATCCTGAAGAGGTAAACAGACTTCTCACAGATGCCTTGTGCGATTTCCACTTCGCTCCCACTCCCACGGCAAAAAGGAACCTTCTTAAAGAGAACATAAAGAAAGAGTCCATTTTCGTAACTGGAAATACTGTGATCGATGCCCTCTATTTAGCCCTGAAGAAGCCGCATCGGTTCAGGAACTCTCTGTTGAAAAAAATCGACTTCAATAAAAAAAGAATAATCTTAGTTACTGCTCACCGCAGAGAAAATTGGGGAATTCCATTAGAGAATATCTGTTTAAGCATTAAAAAGCTCATTAAAAAATACGACGATTTGGAAATTGTCTATCCAGTCCATCTCAACCCTAATGTGAAGAATGTTGTCTATAAAATACTGAAAAACTCTCCTCGCATCCATCTTATTAAACCATTAGATTATCTCGATTTCATAAATCTGATGAATAAATGCTTCTTAGTGTTAACCGATTCTGGCGGGCTGCAAGAGGAGGCACCCTCTTTAGGTAAGCCCGTGTTAGTGTTGAGAGAAGTTACTGAAAGGCCGGAAGGTGTAAAGGCTGGTACGGTAAAAGTCATTGGCTTATCTAAAGAGAGAATATTTACAGAAACCTGTAAGTTACTCGATAATAGAACCATGTATAACAGGATGGCTAAATCGGTTAACCCCTATGGCGATGGAAACGCATCCACAAGAATAGTCAACGCCCTTCTATACTATTTTAAGAAATAGAAAATGATAGAACATTACGATTTTGGCAGGATAGTTGTCGATGGAAAAGAGTACATCTCTGATGTGATAATCTATCCTGACCATGTTGATGGTAATTGGTGGAGAAAAGAAGGCCACCGATTGCAGGTAGTTGATATTGAGAAAGCTATAGAAGAGAAGCCCGAAATTCTAATTGTTGGCACCGGGGCTTCGGGATTAATGGAAGTCCCTAAGGAAGTAAAAAGTTATCTAACTTCCAAAGGGATAAAATTAGTTGTAGATACTACTAAAAAAGCTTGTGATGAATACAATCGGCTTTCCCCCTCGGGTAAAACCATCGCTGCCCTCCACCTAACTTGCTAAAAAGGGGACAGGTACTTTTTTCTGGTAAGACCAGAATTTCAGGAGGTCATTATGAAAATAGAGCTATCATACTGGTATAAGTTATTGGTTCCCAGGGCTGTGGTTCTAATTTCCACAGTAAGTAAACAGGGGGTCTCTAATGCCGCACCTTTTAGTTTCGTAATGCCTGCTTCAGTGGAACCACCAATGATTGCCTTTGCCTCAGACCCTGACCATCACACCATATCCAATATCAAGGAGATGGGAGATTTTGCAGTTAATATTCCCGGTGTGGATATGCTCAACCAACTGTGGACCTGTGGTGAAGATTTTCCTAAAGGAGTCAGCGAGATTAAGAAAGCGCACCTTACTGAAAAGAAATCGAAAAAGATAAAATCACCAAAAGTGGCTGAAGCGCTGGCTCAGTTTGAATGTAAGCTGGAAGCAATGTATGAAGCTGGGGACCATATAATTGTGCTGGGAAGAGTAGTGGATGGGGAAGTGAAAAGAGGACTTTTTGTAAAAGGGAAGTATAACCCTTTAAAGGCTAGGCCACTCTCGCATGTGGGAGGTAATGAATTTACCCTACCCGAGAAAATTATAAAGGCAAGATAGGTAGTAATGGGGCGATAGCTCTTTACCCTCCTAATTTACAATGGCCACTAGACTCTTTAGTTCTTATTTACTTGACAGGACAAAAATTAATTTTATAAAATCTTAGTTTGGCAGCTTCGCTTATTTTTTTAAGAAAGAACTTGTGAAAATTTTCACAAAATTTCCAGGGAAATTGGTAGATTTGGGTTTAATGAATGAAGATAGGAATTGTGGGTGCTGGGGCGATGGGTGGGTTATTTGGTGGGATGCTCACCAGAGCAGGGCAGGATGTTTGGCTAATTGACAATCATAACGAAAGGGCGGAGAAGATAAATAGAGAAGGACTGATTATAGAAGCAAGTAAAGCCCTTCAGCCCGGGGAACCTAAACAGGAAATAATAAAAATAAAGACAACAACAGACCCTTCCAACGTAGGCTCCTGCGATTTGGTTATTCTTTTAGTTAAAGCTTATGATACAGAACAAGCCACCAGGAATTCTTTACCTCTAACTGGAAGTAAGACAGCCTGGCTTACCCTGCAAAATGGCCTGGGGAACATTGAGAGGATGGGTAAAATCGTGGGTAAGGGTAGAGTGGTTGGTGGTGTCACTTATCAAGGTGCTACTGTATTAGAGATGGGAAGGATAAGACATGCAGCCTTTGAAAAGACGGTCATTGGAGAAATTAGTGGCAAGGTGAGTGAGAGAATTAAGTCCATTTCAGATATTTTCAATCAGGCAGGCATAGATACTGAAATTTCCGATAATATAGAAGGTATGCTATGGGGTAAACTATTAGTGAATGCAGTAATAAATCCTTTAACAGCTATTACCAGGGTAAGAAATGGCCAGTTACTGGAATCTCCCAGTCTGAGAGAGACAATGAAGCTCATTGTCGAAGAAGCTATGCGAGTTCCTCTAAAGAAGGGAATCAGACTACCTTATCAGAGAGTATTTGAGAAAGTGGAAGAGTCCTGTCAGGTTTCCAGAGATAACATTTCTTCTATGCTGCAGGATATATTGAGAAAGAAGAGAACAGAGGTAGATTTTATCAATGGTGCAATAGTTACTGAAGCTGAGAAAATAGGAGTATCTACACCGCTGAATAGGGCTCTTTGGAAGATAGTTAAATTTTTAGAAGGGAGGGGAGAATATGTTAAGTGATTTAGAGATTGCCCAGAGGGCGAAGATGAAGCCCGTTGTGGAAATCGCTCAGGCTCTGGGCATTAAGGAAGATGAGATTGAGCCTTATGGAAAGTATATGGCCAAGGTCTCTTTGGAAATCCTGGAGAGATTGAAAGATAGACCTAACGGTAAATTTATTACAGTAACTGCGATTACTCCCACTCCCTTAGGGGAAGGGAAGACAGTCACTGCTTTTGGTTTGGGGATGGCTTTGGCTAAGATAGGAAAGAAAGTCTGTAACACCTGTCGCCAACCTTCAAAGGGTCCCACGTTCGGCATTAAGGGCGGTGCCGCTGGAGGAGGTTACTCTCAGGTTCTTCCTATGGAGAACATTAATCTACATTTTACTGGAGATGCCCATGCAGTAGAATCGGCTCACAATCTTTTAGCCGCGGCAATAGATGCCAGCATTCTTCACGGAAATAAATTGAACATCGATCCTCTCAGTATTACCTGGCGAAGATGCGTTGATATCAGTGATCGGGCACTGCGAAACATAGTTATTGGACTGGGGGGTAAGGCTAATGGTTATCCAAGGGAAACAGGTTATGATATCACCGTGGCTACCGAGACTATGGCTATTCTTGCGCTAGCCACAGGCCTCTTCGACTTGAGAAAGAGGTTGGGTAGGGTAGTAGTGGGTTATACTTATGATGGCAAACCGGTAACTGCTGAACAGCTTAAGATTGCGGGAGCAATGACAGTGTTGTTGAAGGATGCCATTAAGCCCAATCTTGTGCAGACAACGGAGAATACACCTGTTCTTAATCACGCTGGACCCTTCGCCAATGTTGCTCATGGGAATAACTCGGCACTCGCTGATATGGTAGCTCTTAAACTAGTCGATTACGTAGTTACAGAAAGTGGCTTTGGCGCAGACTGTGGTTTCGAGAAATTAATCAACGTTAAGTGCCGGCAGAGTGGTTTAAAAGTTGATTGTGCTGTGGTAGTCGCTTCCATAAGGGCATTGAAAATGCATGGTGGAGCGTTTGAGGTGCGCCCGGGAGTGGACTTAGATGAGAAATTGGTGGCCAAGGAGAATATGGAAGCTCTGGAGAAGGGATGTGAAAATCTTGCCAAACATATAGAGAATGTCCACATTCATGGACTTCCTGCAGTAGTGGCGATTAATAGATTTACTTCAGATACTGATAAAGAGGTAGAATTTGTAAGGAAAAAGGCTCTGGAAGCTGGTGCGGAAGATGCTGCCCCTGTAGATTGTTGGGCTAAAGGTGGCGAAGGTGCTATTCAATTGGCTGAAGCAGTTGTGGCAGCAGTGGATAAGCCACACCAGATGCAGTTCCTCTATCCAGACGATGCATCTATCAAAGAAAAGATTGAGACAATAGCTACAAAAATATATGGAGCAGACGGGGTAGATTATGCTCCTCTTGCCGAAAAGAAGATTAAATTGTATACTGAATTGGGTTATAATAAGATGCCCATCAACATGGCCAAGACCCATCTTTCTCTTTCTCATGACCCAAATCTAAAGTGTGTGCCTCGCCATTACAGGATACCCGTTCGAGATATCCGGGCATCAGTAGGAGCTGGATTCCTCTATCCTCTCTTAGGGACTATGAGTACTATGCCTGGGCTTCCTTCAATCCCAGCTGCCACCAAAGTGGACATCGATAAGAGTGGAAAGACAGTGGGATTGTTCTAAGCAAAAAATGGGAAGACTACTCATTGGAGGAATAATAGATGAAAGAGATAATTTTGCCAGATATGGGTGAAGAGGTAAAGGAAGCAACTATCTCCTTCTGGCATCACGAGGAGGGAGACAAAGTAACCAAGGGGGAGGATTTAGTAGAGATTACTACGGAGAAAGCAAGTTTTCAAGTTGAAGCCCCCGCTTCTGGAATCTTAAGCAAAATTTCCGCTGGTGAAGGTGAAGTAGTAAAATCTGGACAGGTCCTGGGAATTATCGAATGAATTCCGGGGACACAATACTTAATTCCATAAATTCGTAATTGCAGGGTCGGGCCTCAATAATTAAGTATTGTGTCCCCAGAATTGGTAGAAAGGAGTAAGAAATGATAATAATGGAACAGAAACCATTTGAGGAAATTTTTTCGTTTTTAAAAGACGAAAAGTCCATACTTATTGTGGGTTGTGCACAGTGCGCCACTGTGTGTAAAGTTGGTGGCGAAGAAGAAGTTAAAGCTATGAAAGATAAATTGGAGAGTCAAGGCAAAAAGGTGAGTGGTTGGGTAGTTATAGACCCAGCCTGCCAGAGCGTTGAGGTAAAGAAGAATTTCCAGGCAAATAAAGATAAAATTACCTCAAGTGACGCCATTTTGGTAATGGCTTGCGGTAACGGGGTCCAGTCTGTAAAGGAGAGTGCCGAGAGAATAAAGATGGAAAAACCAGTCCATCCGGGATGCAACACACTTTTCCTGGGAGAAGTGGTAAG
>Ga0307377_10002912_pt1 | contig 19814 bp, 23 predicted proteins | sample TR3MG_FD_202535 | JGI IMG/M metagenome (GOLD analysis project Ga0307377, IMG submission 202535) | Soil microbial communities from Risofladan, Vaasa, Finland - TR-3 | ecosystem: Environmental > Terrestrial > Soil > Coastal area > Acid sulfate soil | place: Finland: Risofladan, Vaasa | collected... | reverse complement strand
CGAGGCAAATGGCCTCCGTCTGCGACAACACATACTGTAGGGCGTCGCCGTTCTGCTTGACGGCAGCCAGGCAAATGGCCTCCGTCTGCGACGACACATACCGCAGGGCGTCGCCGTTCCGCTTGACGGCAGCCAGAGCGGCATCTCCCTGCAGATGCTTCTTCTGGTCAAGGGCGTGCCACTGTTTCGCTAAGTCGACGAGGTCCATACGACTGTCTCCCGTGTGTTCATGTTTTCGGTTTTTGGTCTCGGTCGCCATCGTTCCTCCCTTTCGTTGTTGCCCCTGGTTACGGCTGTCATCGCTCGTCGCCACGTAGGCATGCGGCCACGTCCTCCAGGCGGCTACGGACATGGGCGACACTGCCCACGTGCGCCCAATTTATCGAGCCGAGCGACGAATCGTCTGGTGCCGGCAGGTCCTCGATTGCCTGCCTGATCTCGTCCAGCAGTGACTCACACTGCATCCGCTCAGCGGCGTATGCGTTTTCGGCATCTTTTCGGTTTTTGGTCTCGGTCGTCATCGTTTCTCCATTTCGCGTTTCGTTTCTGTTGTTCATTGTTTCCCTCGCATGACCCTAGTATACACTTTACCGGAAAGGCGTCAACAGGTAAACGGGTCTATTTTCCGATTTTGTGGAAAATGGCCCGATAGAGGGGGGAGGTTTGCCTAGATTAACACGCGGCCGTACATCGTCTGGGACCATTGACAAGCGTATGGCCCAGTGGTAGGGTGCTCGTGGGGCACATCCGGAGGCCGCCATGGGATACCGAGAGCAGCACAAGCAGGCCCTATGCCAGCGATGCGGCACAGACAGGCTACACGTGGCCAGAGTCTACGAGGTCCCACACGACGTACACCTCGTTGCCTTCGTGGGCTTGGGTGCGGTGTCCATCTGCCTGTTTTGGCCGCTCTTCCTGCTTGCTCTGATCTGGCTTGGGGTCTGGTTTGCCCACTATGTCGTGGCCTCGATTCCCGTGCGCGTCCCGTATCGCTGCACCCAGTGCGGCCACCGTGAGGCAGACAGGACTGCAGAGCGGTATCAGGAGATCCGCGCCGAGTGGGAACTCAGGCAAGCGCAAAAGGCAGTGCAACGCGAGGCCCAACGCCCGCACCTGGAGGAGATCCGCCGCGGCCGTGCAAGGCGCCGCCGTGAGCTAGCCTCCAAATGTTGGGAGGCGTGCAAGTCGATCCCGTGGGTCATCGACGACGGGGTCATGGGCATCGTCGGCGAAGACAACACGATACTGCACTGGTTTCTGTTGGCGGTCCTGGCTACGCTAACGGCCGCATGTTGCGTAGGTGCTGCGTACCGCGTGTTTTCAGGGTAAGATGACATCCTGAAGCAGTAGATTTTACCACCGCCCATGGAGGATGAATATGACCAAAGTCCCAAGGACATGCATCCTGTGTCAACACTTCAGCTTTGATGCAGGCGAATCGTACGGCGGCGACACCGGAGGGACCGAATGGGAGTCGCACTGCACCCGCGATCGGTGGGAAATGCAAGGCCAGTTTGTGACGTACACAGAGTACATCGCAAATCTCCTAACTGCGGTCAACTGCGCAGAGTTCTCCATGTCTCCCGATCTGCCTACCACCGCCCACACCGCCCGCGAACAATCCGACTCACGAGTCGCTTTGTGGCCTCACACGGGCTGACAACGTCCAGCCGCTCTTGGCACGCCGGCACCTGGCTGACAAACTCCACGCACTGCTCGCACACTGCCACCCTCCGGCGGATCTCGTCATCCTCGACCGAGTCGCCGGGACGTGCTGCCTTCGATGCCCTCGCTTGCGTGATGAGTACCTTGCCGGGCGGAGGCCGCTTGGTGACCGCGGCCAGTCGCTTGTCGCAGTTCCTCCGGGCGGGGACCGGGAGAAGCCGCTGCTGGCCCGGGTCGCAGACCGAACAGAACCACTTGCCGTCGGGGCGTTGCTGGAGGGGGCAGTCGGTCATATGGCAGTGATCTCCCAGTCGATAGGAGGACCATCCCACGCTCGGTATGGATCGCGCAGAAAGAACCCGCTCGACGCAGACAGCGCTGCACAGTCAATGTACGGCTGGCTTTCGGATGGTGGAGTATAGATCTTCCGCCACGCAACGCCGCCCATGGAAAACACAAACCGGATATCCGCAATTGTCGCGCGTGGATATATGACCGGATCGCCAAACAGCCCTTGACTTCCGAGCGACAAGTGCACCACGCCTACCGTCGCAAAGCCAGGGATAGCTACCGGCGGTTCTATCCGGTAGCGGTAGAGGCAGTGCGAGCCCGGTGGCGACGCAGGCGACATGTGCCGACGGACCACGTATCCATTTGCAGGGAACAGCGTCCTTTTGACGGCAGGTATCCCATCGAGGTCGCCAGTAGGGACGATCAGGAATTCGTCTGCCATTGCTCCGCTGCAGGAGTAGCATTCGGATTCGCACTTCGGGCACCGCTCGTAAAGCGTACCATGTTGCTCGAGCCGGAAGTCGTCGAACCGCACCTCGTCGTTGACCGTCCCGGTGCCGACGCCACACATCGAGTCCGTGGTTCCGGCCGAATACGACACGGCCTCCGTCCAGATGTCGCCCGTGTCGCGTCGGTAGTGCAGGCAGATCGTCGAGGAGTCAAAGCCGATCCGGATGTGCAGCGGGACGCTTGGCCGCATGTTATAGAGCGTGGTCGTACCGCCGCGTTGCGTGTCGCTCCCGGTGGTCCGCTGGTACAACTCGATCGTGGCCGTAGTCGCCTGCCACGTAACCTCGGCAAACCAGTAGGAGTCCTCGCCGATGATCTTAGAGGAGACAAGCCGAGCCTGGTCTCCAATAGCCATCCCGCGTAGAGAGGCCGACACCACGTGCTCATCGTGGTCGTTCTCGACGTCGCACAGACAGAGGCCGGTGCCGGAGCTGGTGATGAGTCGGTAGTTCTCGATCTCCCAAGAGCCGGCCGACTCGGTCCAGTTGCCACCCAAGTCGTTGTTGTCGGCTCGCGTGTACTTGTCCAGAAAGTACGTGCATGTGCAGCACCCGCACCAGCCAGGCGTCATCCATCGCTTCGACGGCGTGCCGCCCCCGAGCGAGCCTCCGCCAAATGTGCCGAGACCGCTAAGTGTCGAGAGTCCAAGAGTACCTTTGGTTGGGTCGGCCACATTTACGGGTCATACGTTACGGTGGTTCTGTCCCCGTTGGAATCGATGATCACACGCACCCTGTCAGTCAGACCGTCAACGCCCTTGAAAACCTCGGTGCCGGAGCCAGCGCCGGAGGTCTCGCCGGCTACGACGGCACCGAGGTAGCGAAGTAACTGCCGTACCGTCTTCCCGTCAATGGCGTTGGCCTGGTCGAGGGTTCTGTCGGCTGCGAGTATGACAACGCCATCTCCGGCGATCATGTCGGTATCAAAGCCTGGCGCCGCGTCGATAACGAGCGTTTTCGATAATCCGACGTAATCGGTCACCGTGCGGAGCGACGGGAAATCTGAGTTACTCGCGTCCTCCAGGATAATCGTGGCACCATTGTAGGCGTCGTCCTGGTCGCTCCCGGTGGATAGGGTAACCTGGGTTTGGCTGTAGACGATGGCAACGGTGGTATCGAGCAGGAGGGCGGGGCTTGCAGCTCCTCCGCCGGTAATCCATTCGTTGTCCCCGCGGATGCGGATTGCCTCCAGACTATGAGTCGTGTTGTCGAAGGTGTCCCAGTCCGCAGTACTGTCGTCGGCCGCCAGCTTGGCAATCACCGAGTTGTCTGCAACGTCGCCGCCGGTGACGGCAACCGCCATCAGGTGGTCCAGGTGGATGTCGGCAAGTTCTTGGGCAACCTCGGCGTCCCATGCCGCGTTCCACGGTATGGCTGAGAGACCGGCCCCTGCCGCTCCGATCTCGGCAGTGTCGGCAAGGATGGCATCGACGAGCGCATCGAGTCGGCCGGCGTTCTTCCAGTCGTCAACTAGGTCCTCTAGCTCTGCAATGGTGACGGTAGCGGTGCCATCCGTAATTGGGTCTGCGTAGGTGACCGAATACGTTCCACCGTCAAGCCTTTCGCCAGAGATGTTGCCATAATTTGACACTCCGTACGTTGTGCCGCCGTTGTTCGTTTGCCCCACTTGGTTTCCCCAATTATACATCCCTTCCTGTGTTCCGTAGTTGAACATGCCACGCGTTCCGCCGGTATTGTGCATGCCGTAGGTGGACCCCTGTGCGTAGAACCCAGGCCCAGCATCGTTGACGATGTTGATCGCCTTGAGGTAGAGTGTAGCGTTGTTTCCGTCGGTGTCCTCGCCGTCGATAGACACGAGGTTGGCGTCGGCTGTCACGGTTAGCGATCGCCCGCCACCAGCTACATACGTCCACACATCTTCGGCGGTCAAGCTGGCGCCTGGTACGCCAACGTCGTTCACGGTCTTAGACGTAGTCGCGGCCGGCCCATAGAAAAAGTTGATATTCTCGTCGAAGTCTGCGTCAAGCGTTGTGCCGTTGATACGGTCGACGTCTACAGTATCCGACGTGGGGTCGAAGTTATGCAGCGCAGCGATCTCGTCACTCAATGTTTCCAGTGTGTCGGAGTCCGCTCCAGTCCGCGCGACAGCCGTAGCACCTGTATCGGCAGCAGTCAACGGCCAAGCCGTGGATTCGTCGAAGTTCGCGGCACCAATCGCATCAGCTATCAAGTCCATAGCGTCGCCTGGTTCCGCGAAGCCTGCCGCCGTCGCCCACGTCGTATCCCCGTGTGCTTCTAACGAGTTGAGCTGCGTCGTAGTCGCAAGTGGGACCGTGTTTGCCAGGAAGTTGCTGTAGCTGGTGAGCGTCAAGGACGACGATAGCCCTCCGTGGGCACCGTCGCCGAGAAAGACCTTGTCGGATGTTGGGTCAAACAAATCGAGCGCCGCAATCAAGCCCGGAACGTCGTCAGTTTGTAGCTCATTGGTGTCGGCAAGGATGTCGATGAGTTTCGTGCTGTTGCTGTCGATCTCTTCCCGGATAGCAACAGCGGTCAGCCCGCCCGCATCTACCCAGCTACCGGCACCGTGTGCCGTATCGAGAGCCGTATCCAATTCGTCGAAGTCGTTGATAGTTCCGGAAAGCGTTCGACTCGCGTACTCCCAGACGGCCGCCGGAGTCGTGCCAGCCCCTTCACCTACGTTGTCGACAGTGTTGCTTGTGGTTGGCGTGACGTTGAAGAACTGGTTGAAGTTTGCCGGTACGTAGGTGGATACCGCCGTGCCGAGAATCTCGCCCACATCTACCCGGCCAGTAGTAGCTGTGATTGCCAGGTCATCGAAGTTGGTTGGGAACGTCACGCCACTAATCGATCCAACGGAACCGGTCACGTTGCCGCTCACACTGGCAGTCGTGCCGACGTTTACGACAGTATCGGAGCCAAAGAGAAAGTAATCGGCCGCTGCGAGCGTTCGACCACTGACGTATGTCTCCGTCGCCATGTCCGTTACGTCAGCCTTGAAGCCCGAGAGAGCGGTGCCGCTAGAAAACGTAGGTGAGGCCACGTTCCAGTAAGCCAGCCAGGAGTCGGCCACCTGCGTGCTAGTCCCCGCGATGGACGTACCGTTGATCTGAATCAGGTTGGCGTCCATTGTCCCGGCTACGCCGACGTCGTCGATCGTGGTGCTTGGCGATCCGATATTAAAGAAGTAGTTGATCGCCCCTGGGGCGTTGGCCGTGACTGCAGTTCCTAGAATCTTTCCTACGTCGACCGTATCTGCCGACGGGTCAAACAAGCTATCGCTAATCGATTCGAGCGAATTTGTGCTATCCCACGTTAACCCCTTGATCCCTACGAGGTGTGCGAGTATCGACGTCTGATTTGCTTCCGTGGCATCCCCACCGCCACCCGATCCCACGTCGTCAACAGTCTGTGATGTAGTCGGCGTCACATTGAAAAACTGGTTGATGTTCGCCGGTACGTAGGTGGATACCGCCGTGCCGAGAATCTCGCCCACATCTACCCGGCCAGTAGTAGCTGTGATTGCCAGGTCATCGAAGTTTGTCGGGAACGTGATACCGCTGATCGATCCGACGGAGCCGCTGACGTTGCCGCTCACGCTGGCAGTCGTGCCGACGTTTGCGACAGTATCGGAGCCGAATAGAAAGTAATCGGCCGCCGCAAGCGTCCTTGCGTTGAGCTGAGTGGTAGTTGCGAGCGGCGCTGTGTTAGCCAGAAAGCTCGTATAACTCGTAAGCGTCAACGAGGACGACATGCCGCCGTGAGGGCCGTCGGCCAACGTGACGTGGCCAGAAGCATTGCCGAGAATCTTGTAGGACGTGTTCTGCAGGATGTCCGCCGCGATTTCATCGACTGCCGCGGCGGCTAGCGACGAAACGTCGAGTGCATCAGCTATCAAGTCCATCGCATCGCCGGGTTCAGCGAAGCCAGTGGCAGTCGTCCACTCAGCATCACCCTGGTTGCGAATTGCCTCAAGAGAATCGGTGCTGGCCCATGTTGCGCCCTTCACATCTGTGAGATGGGAAATGATCGTAGTCTGGTTCGCCGCCGTGGCGTCACCGCCACCACCAGAGCCGACCTCGTCAACAGTCTGCGAGGTCGTAGGCGTGACGTTGAAAAACTGATTGATGTTTGCCGGGACGTATGCTGATACTGCAGTTCCGAGAATCTTCCCTAAGTCGACACGACCGCTAGCGTCGGTTGCTAGCATATTGGCAGGCGTTACTAAGATGTCTGCTGCAACTGCGGTCGCAATCTCTGCATTCGCGGTGGCGTGCATCTGGTCGGCAGTGATGCACCCAGTAGCCAACTCAGACGACCCTATAGCGTTAGCCGCTATCTCCGTATTGCCGATGCAGTTGTCGGCAAGAGTGGCCGACGTTATGCCACCATTTACAATGCCGACAATTATCTTGCCGTTTGTCACGGTGCCATCGATGCCCATCGTCCCGCCCCATAACGTGACGTCGACGGTCGGGCATTCTTTCCCAGCACCATCAGTGGTCGACGCAACCGCACCGCCGTTCCATGCAATCACATCCGCAGTGTAGTCAGCTCCACCGCCCTTCACTTTTGCCGCGAAACGCCGATCCCACTCCGTCTGGAACATCACACCAAACGACCGTCGCAGTGGTGGCCCTGCCCCGGACACCACCACCACGTCGAGCCGGCCATGTTCGCCAGTGTCTTCCTCGCTGAGAACGACGATGTAGAACCCATCGCGGTCGTACTTAATGGGTTCGGTCGCGACGCGCGGAGCCATCGCCCCGCCGTTGACACTCAGCATCACGGTCATCTTCTCCGCCAGGTCGTCCGTTGGACGCCACTCGCCGCGTAGATTCGTACTGCCGAACGGACCCACCTGCACCTCGCAGGGCGTCGAGTGACGCAGCACGTCGCCAGCGAGTACCGGCACTGACCACGTCAACAGGCAGAGCCACACGGTCACCATCCACAGTCGTTGCATTATCAGCTCTCCGTCGGATCGCAATCTATTTGGAAAATTTCCCAGTAGTTCACCCCCGGCATCTTGACACACCAGCCGCGGGTGCCGGCGGCATGCGTCGCCTGACGGATGGATTCCATGTGCCCGCCCCCGACCGTGAATGTATCGTTGCTCGTGTCGGACGCGTAGTCCGCAGCGGTGCACGTGTCGCCGTCTCCGGAGTACGGCACGCGGTAGGCGGTGGCCGTTGTGTTGCCGGTGAGTGTCTCGTATAGCTCGAAGCGCCGAATCTGAATGGGCAGGATTTGGCTGCTACGCCTATGCTGCGAGCTACTACTCCGCATCTGACGCTCGACCCACTGCACGGCAGCGATGATCCGCCGTACGAAAGAGGCCGGAAAATAGAGGGGAGAGTTCGCCACACTGCCGGCTCGCTATGTTGCGGTGATAGTCAGGTCTTCGCCGAGATCAATATTGTTGCTGAGTCCGCACTGGATCAGGTTAAGGTTTCCACTCCACGTAACCGTCTTGCCGGGGTCGAAAACCTTGCCGCCCTCGTATACGTTGACGTCCGTTGGGGCGCCCTTGGGCCGGATGTCCTGGCGGTAGTCGAGTGTTGCCCCGCCATTGACGTTGATCGTAGTTGGCGCGCCAGTGGAATTGTGAAACAGCGTTCCGCCGGTCAGGTGCGAGGTGCCGACTGTACCTGCGTTGACGGTTGTCTTCCCTGCCCGCTGTGTCAACGTGGTGACGTTTCCGTTGATCTCTAGTTGCCCGCCAGTCTTCATAACAGTCGTCAGCGTCGCCCCGGGCCCGGCAATCACCTTGGAGTCGCTCTCTTTGTTGCTGACGTATCCGATGCGGATCGTTGGCAGCACGGCCGTCTCGCCACCGTACAACGCGACCCCGACGTCTCCCTTGTTGATATTGAGGACCCCGGCGGTGGAGCCCTTGATGAGCACGCACGGAACGTCATCGTCACCGGTGGCTCGTGTGGCAGTGGTTCCATGCACGGTGACCGCCTGTGTCCCAGACGTGACGCCACTACCTAGGTCGAGCTTGACGCGTGCGCTGCCGTCGCCCTGGCCCTTGCCGATATCGACGGTTGTCGCGTTTCCGGTGCTGCTGAGTGTCAACCCGGTCGTGCGATATTCGACGTAGCCGTTGCTGTTCGTTCGTGGTAGGCCAATATCCCCAGTGAACGATTTCCGGATGTCAATCGTCAATGGGGCGTTGCTCAGGTCTAATCCGTAAAGGATGTCGACGTCAGAATCCTCTATGCGGACGTTGTCGGTGCTGCTCGGGACCGTTCCTAGACTCCAATTCGTTCCGACGTTCCAACAGTTCGGCCCGCTGTTAGCCGTGCCTGTGGATGGTCCACTGATATTGCCGTCACCCACAGTCGACTCACTTGCGGAAGCGGCGAATGGATAGCCTGGAGTGTCTGAAGTTAAGCTCACGACCGAACCGCCGCTAGTAGAACTGGCCGTCACTTCCTGTAACTCAGGTTCCTCGGATGCATTCCACGCGGCGGCCAGGCCGACCGCCACATCGGCGGTGCCGGATCCTGTGGAAACGAACGTCACGGACTTGCGCCCACATGTCAGTGTAGCGGTGTCTGCCGATGCCCACGTGCCCTGTACCGTGTACGGGTGCACCTGGGCAACCTCGTCTGCGTCACCAGCCCATACGTTGTACGACATCCCTATCTCCTTACGTACCCGGAAATATCTCGCTGAACGGGCGAGCGGTAACTTGGCGGAACTCTACCCAATGCGGCCCGTTCTTGGCTAACTCGTCTCGTGTCATCTGCGTACCGTTTTCGTTGAGCAATTGGGGCTCCGTGGCCTGCACACCTCCGTCATCCATGCACCACTTACGCTCAAACTTCTGGTTCTGCCCGTCCCATATGAGTTCCCGTGAGCCCTTGTTCAGCACCCTAAGCGGTATCCACAGGTCGGGCGGATCATCGAAGCAGCCGCCCTTGACATGCAGCGAGTACGTCACGCGGTAGTAGTGCTGGTGCTCCCAGTATGCATCCTCTGCGGTTGGCCTCGCGAGCTTGGCGGAATATTTCGGGAAGCCCCACCACACATCAGAGTTGACGGTATTTGCCCAGGGCATCAACTCAATACGATCGTAGTGGAGCTGTGCTCGCTCAATCGTGATCTGCAGGTCACTTTCCGGGCTCAGGGGTTGCGGGTCAAACGGATCGCCGGCGGTGTTGACGTAGGGTTTACCGTCCAGGTCCTCCGTCTTGGCGTTCTCAATCGGTATGTCGCCATCGCGCACCACTGCCTCGCGTTCCCACGGCGGAACTTGCTCGTCGTCATTCTGCCATGGGCGCGACTCCCATCGGACATCGACCTCCCATAGGTCGCTCGTCTCGCGAAGCTCGCGTGGCTCAACGGCGGTGGCGAATGCAAGCGTGTAAAACGGATGGCGGTCTCCCCACCTCGGTAGTCCTGGGGTTGTCAAGACGGTATCGCCGCTGATGCTGCCGCGGTTGCTGCGCACGTAGTACACAGCTCGATACCATCGCATCCGCTGTTCTCCGATCCCATTGGATCGGGTCCCGAGCTTTTCGCCTATCAGTGTGGTTGCAGTCATGGTGCCCTGGCTGGTACTTGCACTTCTTGCGCCACTACCATCTTGTCCGCGATAATTCGCGCGTCCCTCATTAATACCTTGCGGTCTCGCTCGGCCTCTAGCATCTCGCGGTAGATATTCTCTATGGTGCGTTTCTGCGTGTCGGCGCCCGGTGCCATGGCACGGGCAATCGAGGACGCCGCTGCCTGGCTCCCGTAGGTCTCGGCACCGGGAAACTGCAGGGCAGACTGCGACGCGCCAGGGCTGGACAATAGCCGCATGGCGTCTTTGATGAATGGTTGACGGAGCTTGTCTGCGGCATCGGTATCCGCCACCCCGGCTCGCATCTTCGCGCCGCCGCCGAGCGTTTGCAGCCACGCCAGTTGCCCTTGGAAGCCGAGTTCAGCGGCGCCTATGCGGCCTGCATGCATGAGACCTTGACCGATCTGCCATGCGCCGCCGCCAACCTGTCTCGCGGTAGCTCGCATTGCCGCAGTCGTCTTGCCACGGACTACAGCCGACAGGGCTCTGGCATCTTCGTTGCGTCGGCCGGTATCCAGGTTGCGTTGATACGCCTCGCGGCTGGCCTTATCCAGGGCAACCCCGCGTTGCCGTTGCTGGCCGACCGTCTTGTCGGCAGCTTCATTCCACCCGCTGCCGAGAGATTGGTACGCATTCCATACACCAGAATACCACGCCTTGGATGGTGCCAATGCCGCGTCTACGACCCCAGATACGGTACCGCTGGATACTCCTTGCAGCATCTGCCCGACAACATCCATCGCCTTACCGGCTGGACCGGTAGCCATGGAATCCCACGCCGCCTTGACTCGCTCCCATCCTTTAGCAAAGTCGGTGAGCTGTTTTCCGGACACGTCCTCCATGACTCCGGACATGCTACGCAGCTGCTCCTCAAAGTCTCGCCCGGCTTTGGACATTCCTATCAGCGCCTGCGTGTACGCTACGGACTTATCTGACAGCCCGAGCTGCAAGAGCGTGGCCTTCTCGGCCTTGTCGCTCATGCCGTCCATGGCGCGTTCCATATCACCGATAATGTCGGCAAGGTTGCGCATGGCGCCCTGGTTGTCATAAACGCCGATCTTCATTTCCGCGAATGCGGCAGAGTTCTTGATCGCCTTGGTCTGGAGGTCCCGTAGGACTATTGAGAGAGCGGTACCAGCGTCGGCCCCCTTGATGCCTTGGTTCGCGTAGACGGCCAGCCAGGCCACGCCCTCCTCGATATCCTTATTGACTAATCGAAGGGCTGCCCCTGCCGTGTTGGTGAGTGATTCCGAGAACTGCTCAACGCTGGCATTCGCTAGCGTGTTGGCGCCGACAAGCGTGTCTGCTACGTGGACCATGTTCGTCATGTTCTGCCCGGCTTCAGCAGACGCCATGCCCATCGCCATCTGCGCATCGGTGAGCAAATCGGTAGCCCGGCTCAGGTCGAACTCGCCGGCCTGGGCAAACTTCGTCACTGTATCGAGCGCTGCGATGCTCTTTTGGGCATCCAGCCCAGCGGACGCCAGGTAGTAGAATGCGCGGGACGTCTCCTCGGTCGAGAAGCTCGTATTGCCGGCTGCGGTGCTTGCAGCGGCGCCCATAGATCGTTTAATGTCGTCGTTGAGGTCGCCCATGATCGCCATCGAAGACCGCATAGCCCGACGCACGGATTCCGCTCGCCGGCCAGCCCCCATGACTGCCATGCCTCCAACCAAACCACCGACCATGCCGGACCCTGCAGCTCCCAGCGTCCCGGCTACGCCAGCACCCGACATTGGCAACAGGGCCGTGGCAAACTTCCCTGCAGCGGTCGACGTCATGAGGTATTCGCGACGTAGACCAGACAGCTTTCGCCGATACGTATCGGTGTCTAGGATGCTCTTTTTGTGCATCGCCCCGAGTTCGGCAACCTTCATTTCATACCGCTCGGCAGCGGTACGGGTCTCGTTGAAAATGGCCTTGGCCTTGCGGCCGTGAGTGCGCAGCGACATGGTCGCGGAGTTGCACCCTTTGCTCCACTCGCGAGTGTGCATGACCATCTTGCCGGAAACTGTACCTACGCCGCCTGCGCTCATGTCACGCCCCCATCAGGAGGCAAAGCCGGCTTGTGCGGCAGCGAATACAGCGGCGAGCTGCGTGTTGCTCATGCGCTGCTTCTGCTTCTTCAACACGAACGGCATGAAGTCGATCGGAGCGGGCGCGTGCTTGCAGTGCGGTGACACTGCCGCAGCGGCTATAATCCCTGCGTGCAAGTCTCCACGTTCTGGGCCCAGCGGTCCGCGGATGCGTTGGTATGCCGCCCATCGATTGATCTCCTCAGCGCTTCCGGCTTCCGTAAACAACCTCTGGCGAGTCATGCGCAGCGCGTACGCTAGGTCGAAGGTGAAGAGTTGCCAGGGGTTGTTTCGGAGTTTTTTTCCAGTTCCTCTGCCGCTTGTTTGGTGAGCCCGCTCAGCTCTCGCACCTTCTGGTACAGGCGGTCAACTACGGCCCCATTATTGGACGACCCGAGTTGCGATATGTGTTCCTCGGAGTCGCTGTAGACCCGCTCGTTGCCCCTGGTGACAAGCCCCTTGACTGCGACCCTGGCGCGTACGTGCTTTGTCCCGATTTTGATGAGCGTGTCGCCGTTTTCGTTTTCTGCGCCAGAGTGGTTGGCGAGGAAGATCTCGTGATCGTCCTGTTCATCAGGCGTCATCCCTCGCACGTACAGGCTACCGTCGAGAGTTGGCCATTCGGGCGTTGGGAATGGCTCTACACGTGGTTGGTCGTCCTGCGTTATTAGCGCCCTAGCTTCCTCCGGTGTCATCGTTCACTCCTGGGTGCTCTTGTCACTTGCCCCGTGTTCCTCCGTTATGACGTCGCATAAGGCCGGAAGGTAAACGAGGTAGTGACCTCGCCGTCCATCGAGCCGCTTACTGACTTACTTGCCACGTAGGCTCGTAGGGTGCCGGTAGTGCCGATGTTCCATACTCCGGCGTTATCTGCCGTTGTCCCGAATATCAGCTTGATCGCCCCGGTGTCACCTCGCGAGACCGTGGTATTACCGAGCACCGTGACGTTCAGCTCTTTGTGTCGAATTCCAGGCCGGCTTAAGCCAGAGGCAGACGTCGTGACCGTCAAGTCAACATCCGCGCCGCTGCGTGACCAACTGGCGTCACGCAGTCCAGTGCCCAGCACATTGGACGTGGTCGGAAATGTGCATTTAGCCCTATTGAAGTCGGCTGTATTTGCCATCGCTATTGGTCCCTTCCGTTATGACGTCGCGTAAGGCCGGAAGGTAAACGAGGTAGTGACCTCGCCGTCCATCGAGCCGCCTTGGCTGATATTTGAGATATACGCCGGACTGATACTGATCGTCACCTCGTCGGCAGCCACATCGAGCGTGATTGTCCCTGTGTCACCTTGGTTATTCCCGGTACAGTGGCCGAGAACCGTGACGTTCATCTCTTTGTGTGTGATGCCGGGACGGCCGGTGCCAGTGCTCGACGTAGTCACGCTGAGATCGACGTCGGCACCAGACTCGGAATAGCTTGCGTCGCGCAAGCCGACGCCCAGCGTGGTTGCCGTGGTGGGCCATGTGCACAGTGCGCCGTTGAAACTATCGTTGGCCATGATGGCGTCTCCGATCTCTGGTTACGTCGTGGAATGCCAGACCGAGTAATCTTGGATCACGGCGAACTCTGCCGCGTCCTCGCCTGGCAGTATCTCGTCGGGCCCGTCCTGGGGTCCCATTACCAAGTGCCATACGCCGCTTGATGTGTCGTTCCATCCGCTCAACGCGTCCTCGACGACATCCGAGAGCGTGTGGGCGTCGTCATAGCTGCTCGCCAGGCAGTGCAGCCGGAATCGCGTTGACGCCGTGGTACTCGTGCCGGTTGTCGTGTTCGCCCTGTAGCCTCCCGCCTGGTCGTACACCACGGCCGGCAGGCTCCCGCCTTGGTTCCTGCCCATGGGCCGGATGCGGGCTGACGTGCCAGCGCCGACGATTGCCGTCACGGCGTCCGTGGCCTTCAGCCTCGCTACCAGTCGCTTATGCACGTCGGTGCTCATCCGAAGCGGACCCCCATCTTCGCCGCCTCGGCTCGCGTTTCTTTCGCCAGCACGCCAGAGGCAACGTCCATCGCCGCTTGATGCTTGGCTGCCCATGCTGGAGTTAAAAACGGATGAGCCTGCACTATGTCGTCGGTCCGATTTCCAAACATCACTTTCTTGTGGCCGAACTCGACGAGGTGTAGAATTCGCGATCGTCCACCGAACTGCTTTCCTCGCCGAGATCCAACGATCCCCACGGCTGTCCCGGTGCCTGGATAAATCCGAACTCTGGTACCGAGGCTCTTGGCCAGCAGGTCCTTTCCGCGTATCGGGCGAGACCTAAGTTCTGCCCTTGCCGGCCTCACGATTTCCAGCCCGCCTCGCCGTATTGCCTTAGTGAGCGCCCGCCGACTCGGCGTATCGCCCAGTCGTTGCAGCGTGCGGATGATCGCATCGTCGCCGGTGACGTGGAAATCAAACATCCCACGCCCCACCCGTCGACCAAAGTATTGGCGGCGGACGTCTGGCCTGAAGCTACCCTGGTGATACGTCGGTCCCATGGCTCAACCTGCGTACTGTGCGGACTGTGCCCGCTGTTCGAGCGTGCTCTCAATCGCTACGAGTCGCTCAGCTACAACGTCCAGTTGCTGCTGAAGCACTCCAGCAGCCTCCTCCCATCCTCCATGGTTATCCAGTGCCTTGAGTTGCTGCTCGATATCGTCGACAGATTCATGGCAAACCATAGCTGGGATCTCATCGCTGTAGATCTTCACGCACGGCCCGTCTATGCCATGCTCCTCGTGTGACTCGACCTTGATGATCACGACAGGGTCGATGAGGGTCGAACACTCCTGTGGCACTTCGCCCGTAACGCGTCGTTTCAGTTCTGCTAGTTTGAGCATCGTCATACTTGGCCTAACGTATCTCTATGCAATCGCGGACTACATATGGAAGCTTCTCTTGGTCGATCACAACAGCACCCATATGCTCCCACCCTGGTTCACATTCCAGCCGAATCACTACTCCGCTGCCTGGGGGCTGTCCATCCAGTGCCGTCGCGAATGCCACAATGCATTCCCAAGAATGTGTTGTCGCGAATATCTGTAGATCATGTCCGCACGCTAGGGATAGCCAGTGCCTCCACATCTCCACCATTCCGGTGTGATGTACGCCGTGTTCGATGTTGTCGAGCGCAACTACGTTTTCGCTACGTACCGCATCCAATACCCTCGTCTTGCCGACGCCGTTCTTTCCGACCAATAGGGTGATTCGCGATAGATCGCAAATGGATATTGGCAAGCACCCTCGCAGATCAGGTAGCTCCAGTGTCGTAAACATTGCTACACCCACTGTCTCCAGTAGTCGATGATCTCCAACGCCCCTTCGCAATATGCGGCGTTTAGCGCCGCTTGATTCCTTTGCCCACGAAACTCCTCCAGTTGTCGCTGCGCGTCCTGCCTCTTCGCGTTGAGCTTTTGGCGAACCTCACCGCTGTCGGTCTCGAAGCCGTAAAGGACCCGCGACTTGAGTAGGTCCGACGCGACGGGAATCGTCACCTTGATCCCGGTTCCCACAGCCATCCCGAGGAAATACTCACAGCTTGGCCGCTGTACGGAATATTCGGTGTCCTGCGCCATGTCGACGCCCCAAAGTGCTATCTCTGACGCGCCGTCGTAAATCGCCAATGCGATCATCCAGGAGACAGTGTTCGTGAAGTACCGGCCGAACCTATCGGTGATCTGGTCTACCGGATAGGCGACGCCTGCAGGAACCTCATCACACGGCTGTTGAACGTAGACCGGCTTGTCTCGCACGCCCCGCAACCACTCCCAATACCCGTCATTTTGTTCACGGAACCACCGCATCGGGTGCAGCTCAAAGTGCTGTGTAAACCGCGGAACCTCGCCGCAGTGAACCATGTCATACAGCGTCCAGATTTCCCAGGATGGATCATCGTATGGCGCCGCCCCTTGCGTGGACTTCGCCTTTCCAATGATCGCCACCTTCTTTTGTGGCTGCACCTCCGCATCAGCCATCCACTCGGCCTCCTATTTACGTATTCTCTTTGCACACCAACTGCAACGCGACGTTCGCCTCGTTGATGTTCCTCGCCGACTCGATCGCAAATGTACGCGTTCCCATCACGACGCGCATCGCTGTTGTAACGGCCACGTCGGGCGAATACCGCAATTTGAGCATCAGCGTCATCTCAGGAACCTGCTGCATGGCGCGTTCATATTCTTTACACCACGTTGGCTCTACTTTGGCCCAGCAACTAAGAACGGTGGCCCATGTCTTCGTCGTTTCGCCCGATGCGCTCGGGCTGCCCTCAGTGGCTTCCTGGATGTTGATCTCGTGGTCCAGCTCTCCAGAGGATATCAGCGGTCGCTGCGTTTCCAGGCGGTTCATGCGTTACCCCAGAATGGCGGCCTGAACGACCGGTAGCTGTACGGTCCGAGTAGATTGCAAAACGCCCGTGGACTATCGAACTGTTCACGGCATTCATACGCTGCGCCTGCGTGTAGGATGATCGCCGCCTTGATTCCTTGCGGAACGGCCGACGCGGCCCCGTAGCCGCAGATTAACCTAACGATGACCGCATCGCTGTGGCTGCGGACGTCGGTGGGCCACGACTGGTCGTACTTCAGCCGCACGACGCCGATCCCCATCTCCTCGCCGAGTTCCCACGTGTCGGTCGAGACCGTCTGGGTGTCTCCATCCGTGTCTACGTACGTAACGCTGGTGACGCTGGAGGCCGGCGGATACGGCAATCCGTTTTTCAAATCGGCGAAGCGATCGCAGTACGCGTCCCATGTTTGCGAGATAAATCTGCTCCACGTGTACTCCTCCGCGGCTCGCGTGGCCTCCTCTAGCATCTCAGCAATCAGCGCATCCTCAGAGCTGGTCGATATCCGCGAGCGGTCCTTCATCTCCGCCACGCTGACGGGCAACTCGGTGGCTGCGGTGACTAGCGAGAGCTTCACGCGTTACCCTCCGGCAGCCGCCCGGCGGCCCTTCCGCTTTTGCCGCCGCGTCTGTGGTTGCGTCGGCCGCTCCACTCGCTGCTCCGTGCGGATATCGATCGCGTGGCCTCGGGCTATCGCTTGATGTGCGATGTGCTCCGCCATGTTCACGACATCGCCGGCGTAGCGCCCGATCAGTGTGCGCACAAGCATCCCTAGGTTCCTCATACTACATGGGGCACGCCGTGACGGAGAACGTAAATGACCCATCGCTATCGGCGTCTGCTTGCGCGTATCCTACACGCCATTCGTCGCCGAGCAGGTTCCTTGTGGTCCCGGCCGTGAGCGCAGCGTTGGCAAACATCGTAACGGCAGTGTTAGCCTCAATCTTAGCGATATGCTGCAACGCGCCCCCATTGCCAAGAACCTGCGTGAAGTAGACGACATCGACCCAATTTGTGCCGTCGAGCTTCGTTTGCACCTTGACATCGAGTGTGTCGGCGGAGTCGGTCTTGGCAGCCGTGACCCCTAGCGTGAACACCATCGCGTTGACCATACCCGGTAGCCTGACGGGATCTCCGTATGTCAGACTAATCGCCCCTGCGGCTGTCGTAGTAGCCGCCAAGACGTCGATGGCGTCGTGTGATCGCTTTGTAAGCATAGCCATCTAGGCACCTCCTTACCGCAACTGGAAGATCCGGTATCCCATTAGGTGCATGATCGGGTCATTCGTTGCGCCGCTCTGGCACACGAACGACGGATAGACCGCGACAATAGGGATGTTTGCCGTAGCGTGTGCAGTACCAGTGGCCACGCCGTTAACGTACTGTTGGATGGACGTCACGCCGTTGACGTAGAATCCCAGCTTGATGTACGTAGCTTCCGCGATCGTGGCGCACGCGCTGGTAGTCCCGGCGGTGGCCTTCTCGGAAGTGAAGAGCAGCACGCCGTCATCGGTGACGCACTGCCAGCCGATGTGATTTGCAGAGCTGTTCGCGCTGGTGCCTATGATCGTGGTATCGATCTCTGATAGACCAACGAATATCTCTGCCTTGTCGTACGTGTCGACAATCTTGAACTTCCACTCCGCCCAGATGTGCTTGTTGGCTGCTGGCAAGAAACACGACTTGGCCCGCTGGACCTGAACACCCTGCGTTGCGGTGGTGCTGTTGGAGTCCAGTTCCAATACACCTGGTGCGGCGCTGCTGATGGCCGCAGTGCCAGTAGCAGCCTGCGTTGTCACGTAGTCGCCGGTGGTCGCCGTGTCGTCGTAGCTGACCCACTGCTCATCCAGCAGGACACCGATCGACGGATCGTGCAGGTACTCCTGGAGTGGGCAGGTCTTCCAGAGATTGGCAGCGAAGTCTGAACTCAGGCTAGGATCGTAAACGGCGATCCGCCCTCCGCCGGTAGTATGGCCTCTTGACGCCATAGCGAGTCTCCTTTAAGGAGGTTGATTGATTGCTGTCTATCGCCCCCAAAACAGCCCGCCCGCCAGCATCCTCAACAGGCTAATGTAAGCCGTGGAAGTTGCGGAGACTGGCTGCTAGGTCAGTCCGTAATGGCAGTCGGCGGCGTTTGCTGCGGATACCTGGTAGCCAGAAGGTAGGTGATATTGACGAAGTTGGTAGCCTCGCTGCTCGCCGTCGTATAACCGGCAATGCAATCAAAGCCGTCCGACAAGATCGCCGGGTCCACTTCGATAATCACTATCTGGTTTGTCGTGCCGGCCAACAGCGTCACGGTGGCCGCCGCCGTGCCCTTTGTGAGTGCATCGGTCGTCGACGTATCTTGGTTGTACCGATTCGGCATCACCGTAGTGATGGCCGTGGCACTGGTGCCGACGACAGCGGTTGCCTCCAAGATGCTGCAAATCGTCGCATGCGTCGCGGCTTGGGTGAAGTGAAACACCACCCAGGCTTTGTGCGCATTCTTGAGGCTCACGTAATCGCCGGTGACGGCTGCGTTGGTAGTGACGCAGGAATCACCTTCGACGATCTTCAGGTTTTCAAAAAGGCTCCATGAGTATGCCATGGGTTATTTCCTCGCTCTTGTTTCTTACTTGACACGTGGGAGTGTTTTCCGCGCTGTTGTGTGCGTTAGCTACGAACTGCGAGCGCGACGAACGGAGAGAGCGTATTTGTGCCCTTGTATGGAGTGAGTGCTGAACCCCAGATCGGCTGCCCATCGAACCTGAAAGTGAAACGGTAAGTCATCTCATCGTAGATGAAACGCACATGCATTGAGGACGCCTGCTGCAGGCTCCCCTTTTCGATGCCGAGGTACTGGGAAAGGTCGACGAGGTTGATGTCCCCTTGGGTCCCGCATGTCGCACAATACTCAACCGGAATCACCGGACGGCCAAAGATTGAACCGTACGGTGACGCACTGGCCCCGCCTGGCGGGAGGTAGACCGGGACCGCCCCGGTTCCGGTGGGCATCGTCATCGTAAACAACTGCGGCTCGCAATCCTGGTTGATCAGCCACACCGACGACAGCCTCGACCGCGCCCACATGCGAGCCCACATGTCGACGATGTTCTGGTAGGTTATCGTGGCAGCCGCTTGGCCGGTTTCCTTGGCCACAGCCACCAGGCAACCGGAGTTCAGGAATCCCAGCGGGAACCCATCGCCTCCGCCATTAACGATGCCGTCCTCCAATTTGAACTGCATCTCAGACGAGATCGCGGCCGACACGAGGCTCTCGAGTGCTACGGTGTCTTTTAGCACCTCGTTCGTGGCGTAATAGAGGGCCATCAGGTCCTTCAGATCAAGGCTGATCTGGCGGAACTTCGGATGTGTGGCGGTAACCGAAGCGGCCTCTGCTCGCCAG
>Ga0307377_10002911_pt1 | contig 19815 bp, 14 predicted proteins | sample TR3MG_FD_202535 | JGI IMG/M metagenome (GOLD analysis project Ga0307377, IMG submission 202535) | Soil microbial communities from Risofladan, Vaasa, Finland - TR-3 | ecosystem: Environmental > Terrestrial > Soil > Coastal area > Acid sulfate soil | place: Finland: Risofladan, Vaasa | collected... | reverse complement strand
TGTAACTAGGCGCGCCCATGCCGGAACCACCGCCTGCGGCAACGTGGACAATGTCCGTCCAGGCACCGACATTGCACTCCCCGGCGGTGTTGCTTCCCACTGCGACCACCGTGCCGTCGGACTTAAGCCCCACCGTGTGCCAGTAGCCTGTGGCGACCTGGACAATGTCTGTCCAGCTGCCAACATCGCAGCAACCGTAGCTGTTGTCTCCCGCTGTAATTACCGTCCCGTTGGATTTAAGTCCCACTGTGTAACCCAGGCCTGCGTCGACCATAGGAGAGCAGACAGCATCCGGAGTCGCCACCAGGTCGACCACTGTTCCCTCGTCATAGGTAAAAGTCCCTTCTCCAGGCATGGTTACACTGCCGCCTGATGTGCTGGAAATGGTTAAGTCGTACTCGGGAGGTGCTAGATGGATAACAGTTACTGCAAAAAGAGCCATACCTGCGTAGCTCCCTCCCCAAGTCATGCTATGCACACTGTTGTCCCAGGTATCGTGGATGTAAATGCTGTTCGTTGACGTATCATAGCCTATACCGACCGTTGTATGCCCTACAAGATGAATCAATACCGGACGTCCAGCGTTAATTTCTGATTGGAATTCCACGAATGTGAAACCATTCGAGTTTTGATTATTCGTTAGTTGATTATAATTGGCATCTACGCTATATCCCCGGGATTCGGCAAACAACTTCATTCCATGGCAACACGATGTTGTGGGGATCCCGTAGGTAGCCCCAGGATACCAATCATAAAGCTTTGAGCCGTCACCATACGTCCATATTGTGGTGGCTCCGTCTATATTGCTGTCTTTGGTGCCGTCAGTACCTGGAAAAGAACTGTAATCCCATTTCCACTGGTTAGTTCCCAGGAAGTCTGCTGTGCAGAGTCCCCACGTGTGTTCGGGCCAGTTTCCTTCCCAGGGATCAGGCCCTGCACTACTGTAGGAGATCCAGTAGTCATCAACATGAGCATTGGAGCTTATTCCATCCAAACCATTCTCTGTAGCTATGATGTAACACGCACCGGGAATGGGATATCCTGGGTTTGTGGGCTCCCCCTGCCCCAGATCAGTGAGGGGACACACCCCCCCGTTGGTTGGTCCTGTATACATATTTGGGTAGCCTATCCTGTCATAATAGCCGAAAAGCATCCCTGCTGAAGTGGCCGTACACCCGTAGGTCCACTCTGACGTCGGAACATCATTCAGGATGACTGCAGATGCAGATAGATGATCGACACTTACTATAGTGCGACTCACATTTACTGGTGGTGTTGGAGGACTATCTATGAGTAGCATTTCAATATTGCCATCGCTTGCAGGAGTTTCATAAGAGGACAATATGGCTGTTGTACGTTCAAAATCCAACTGATTTGGTGTTGCCGCCATATTAGGAGTACTTCCACCTATGAAGCACTCAAAATTTATATGGTCTTGGTCAACATCAATATTGGGCTCCGCACCGTCCCAGCTCCTGTTTGCCTCATAGAGGGTGCTTTCTTCTGGCTTGCCCTCCCCGTCGCCAGTGATTGCTAGTTGGGTTATGAATAGAACACCAATACTTAGTAGCAGCGATATAACGATTGTTACGCTAAAGAGCCTTCTAAAATTTGCCATTGTGCATCCTCCCACTATTTAATTTACTTACTTTCGATAGATGTCCCAGTATTTATAATCAGATCAAATCACTTCTAGCTTCGACAACAAAGAAAGGCAGCGGCCACTACCTTTACTTAGTAATTCCGCTGCCCTTGTTCATCCTCTCAGCGCCCAAAACAACTACTACCTTTTGCCTAGTTTAAATACGTCAATTCACATGTAAGCAAAGTATTCCCCTCATTGTGGGGATCACCGCAAATTTCTGACGCACAGACCGAACCAACGACCTCATGCTGGTCCAAGATTACTATTTCTAATATATTATATTCTAGAAAAAACTATTCTGATAAATTCTATTGTACCACTATCTAAGGAATTGTCAATAGTTTTTTTGCGCTGTGTCCAAGACATACTATAGAGTTAAGGAGTCACAATCCGATGAAATGTTCAGTCCCCCGATAGAGGTTCAAGCTATCCTCAGACTCCGCTTAGCTGGCAAGGTGTATAATAAGGTTTATAATTTAGATTGCGATGTATGCTGCGGCTGATGGATAACCAAGCCGGAGACTCGAAGGAACGTGGGATTTTAACTGGCGATGAACGAGCGAGAGTTTAGGTGGTATGAAGGCAAACATGGAGAGCACCCAGATGCCTGTACCTGTCCTGTTTGCTGTGAGAAAAGGAGAAAGAAGGAGGAAAAGGAGAGATTTAGTGGCAAAATAGAATGTCCGATGTGCGGGTATTTGTCTGTGAATTGGGTTGAGAGGCAGAAACGGTATATATGCTCAAACCCTGAGTGCGGGATTTCAGGAGAGACATTGTTTGAGCTGTCGCATGGTTCGGCTACCTTGCCTCCCCGTTCAGAGATAGAGATACCCAAGTCGCCTCCACGGTCGGAAACACAAATATCCACACCTACTGTAGCACCACAAGAAGAAAGAGGAGAGAAGAGAACATCCCCTATTCTAGTACGTGTCTTATTCGCGGTTGTGTTGGTCCTAATCATCGGATTTGTCTTGTCAAAGCTTGTACCAGACCTCAGGACCGCCATCTCGAACACCCCTGCAGAGACGATTTCTGTCGATCCATTAGCGTTGAATCCCGCTGCGGAGAACTACCTTAATCAGACATGGGGAGGCCAAACTATAGACGTGCCTGCCGAGGGCACGTCGAAATTACCCTACCCCCATGTATTCAGTCAGGATTTCTATGTGAAATACTACGACGGTAGTTATGTCACTATCACAAATCATCAGGACGCACATAACCCAACAATGGCTGAATTGAAGGCATTCTTAAAAGAGGACCATACTGAGAATTACCCAGGTTCAGTCACCTCGTTTGTATGCCTAAACTATGCCGTGATGTTGCATAACAACGCGGAAGCCAACGGTATCCGATGCGCTGTTGTGGCCATCTATGGTTCAAGTGATGGTCATGCATTGAATGCATTCCGAACAACGGATGAAGGCTTGATATTCGTAGACGATACCGGCAACATACAAGGTCAGGATGTAGACAAGTTCGCCAAGATTACTATGGGACAAGAGGTCAGCGAAGTACCTGCCTTCCGATCCGATTCCCTTGTACAGGTTTCCGGTCCTTCCGGACTAGGCCCTGTAGATAGCGGCTACATGTGGTGGTGAGCCCGCCAGGACGCAATTTGGCTGTTTGTGTTGTTTCTGTTCACCTCCCCTATATATTATGTCGCGGTGTCGCGGGTTTGTAAGCGGTGCACGGGGCAGAACTTTTTGCCTTTTCTTTAGTATATAATGGCAACACATGTGATTATGGCAACCAATAATGCTCCCTATGGAATCAATGTCCCTTGGGATTCTGCATACCTCTGTAATAGATGTGGTGGCTTGATTTATTACGACATTGTCACACAGAGACAAGTATGTCTTAATCCGGCATGTAAAGATTACCCCAAAGAAATAGAGCTATATGGCACTAAAGAAGCAGACTTGACATTCCTCTATAGTCAGTTCGCACAAGTTGAGAAGAGCCTGGGACAAATGGTAAGCACCTGCGATTACAGATTCCTAGCACTCTCACTCTTACAAATGCGAAGAAATATTGCGAGTGAGTTTTTCACGTCTGGAAGGATGCACATTGATAGCTTCTTGGTGTCAAATGACATCCTATCCTTTATCTCCAAATACAAATCCCTTGGAATCAGAAAAGACGCCAGGACTTTAGTAACAATCGTTCAATTATATAAAGAATACTTAGACCACCTTAATATGACTGAAGATTTCAAGGAAGGTCGATACGTAGTAGCTAGAAAGCCGCCAAACCATCTGTTCAGGCTGAAGTACTACGACGTGGTCGTCGAAGAAATTTGGCCAAGTTACGGCTTAGTCGATATCAAGTCCATGCCAGACTTCAATGCCTTTCACTATCACGATGTTATTCAGAAGCTCATTAGTACACACGTAACAATACCTACTACTGACTATGGACCATTCTTTGATAACCTTTGGCCGTTAGCTATAAGCTTTCAGTATTTGGTGAAAAAAAATTATGCAACGTCACTAAAATATCAGTACGCGGTAACCCCAGCTGATTTGGCTAACATTCTGAGTATAATCGTTAGCCTTAGAGATAATGAAGTTAAAACCTTGCCGATTGCGAACCTGTTAGCGCATTTTGTTAGGCAACCCCAAAGGGACAAGGAGTTTATTGATTTTATAGGTATGCTGTCAGGAGATAGCGGAAAAGCCCCTATTCTCTTTAAAATTGATAGTGATGTCATGCTCGATAGACGAACTATGCTTCTTTTCTTCATCCTATTACATACTCAGCATATCGCATCATCTACTACTCCAAGCGGACAGCAGTTAATCGATTCGCACAAACAACAGGCTGGAACAGAATATGAAGCATACCTGAAAACTAAGCTTAGGAAAAAAGGCTATCGCTGTATGCCCCAATCAACCCGGATTGCGGGACGTGACTACGACCAGATAGGTATCTCAGAATCAAAACGCGAGATTCTTCTTGTCGAAACTAAATTCAGAGACCCTTCATCATCTTCATTCTCAAGACATACTCTTATTGGCCAAGAATTCACGCTGGCTAAGGACGGCCTTTTACCCCAAGCCATAAGACATCAGGGACGATACGACTTGGTATTTGAGAAACCTCAATTGTTCCAAACTAAATTGGGTTTGAAGAGTAACATCGCAGATTACTCAATCAAGGCATACCTTATCACCAAATTTACTCCACTAATGCACAGCTATGGCAACGTAGGAATTATGTCTGAACGACAGTTTCGAACCGAAGTACTTGGCTAGTAAATTCCCTTATGAGGTTGTGATGGCTTGAGTTCGAGTTAGGTCTTTAAAACATTGCTTAATGCACATATTGACGGGTTGTGTGACCGCCCTTCAATATGGTTGTGTCCAGCTTGAGTGAATGGGGTAGACAGAATGGTGATCGTTATGGCTTGTGAACGTAGACTATTAAGGTGTCACGAACAAAATATCGGCGAAGTGACCTTAGGTATTAGATCAATTAACCCCTATCATCTTCAGTCGAAGTAAAGAGCCGAGAGTGGAGTTTCTGCAAGACTCGGTTCGAAAACGCTATCGCTATCTCGATCTCCTCTACTGATACTGGCACATCGCGCCCTTCAAGCTCACCCGACCTAACCTTTTCTAGGTACTTTCTGTCAACAATGCCGAGATTGTGAGTTATTGGGTGACGTTTTTCGAAAGTCAATCTGAATGCTTCGATTTCTCCCTTATCAAAACCTTCAAATAACTCGACGCCAAATTCTCGCTTAAACACCTCGGTCGCAAGCTGGACGTTCTGATATTTATTTGCAATCCGCTTCCTCAACGCATCTTCTAGGTCTGCATCCGAAATCCCAGAGTTTTTCATGTAATGTCTAGTCATTGCGCGCAATGCAGCTTCAAAAATGGATACTGTATCTTCAAGTGCGTTCTCTACATCCCCAGCTGCCACTCGTGCTCCTAATTGCTCGCGTCTCCTCTTCACATCCCCTAACATGTGCCTAACAACCTCGAATTCCTTGTCTACGTGGACAAGGAAAATATCGGTCCCACAATCGGGACACCAGTTAGCCAAACCAAAAACGGCATGCTCCAGTCCACACTTTGGACAGGTGACATCGCGTCGGAGTTCTTCCTCAATGGGTGGTCTGACAGGAACCAAATGCCCAGGCTTATAGCTTATCTCCATTGAGATAAAGTCTCCGCCAAAGCGTTTTTTCCTTGAGGGGCCGAGCTTTAGGGTATTTTCAATCACGTTGCTGATGCCTTGTTCTGCTTCTCTAAGCACAACATTCTTAGCATATTCGACCTGCATTTTGGTCATGAAACCACCAGGCTCATTAGCATGTCGACAATACGGACAATAAGCTTTTACTTGGTCTTCAGTAATACCAGTTCCCGGTTTTACTTTGAAGTACCCAGGGGAACACAAAGAATCTGGGCATTCCCGTCCTATCAAACCATCGGCATCAGCCGGTATTGGGACGCTCATTGTATATTCGTCCTGTCCGCTTCGTTCGATCTTATAAGGCCCGCCCTCTTTGAATACACCATTTCTCATTTAGGCACCATACACCGTGAAAAACTGTGGACCGTTGAAGTGAATCAAGTGGTCGGGGTTATTTTCAATCCATACCTCGGTGTCCCACGCAATGTTACCGATATGTCTCTTAAACTCACGGAAATCTGGAAATGCGCTAACATATATCCTCTTGGCGCTAGAATGCTCCAGAGTTTCCTCTAGCTCTATCTGGCGCTTGGGGGACAAAGGACCATGTGCCGTGACAGCTTCTATTAAGAACAATTGATTCTTCGTGGGGTCATAGAGCACGACATCAGGCAATTTATCATGCTCTGTTATCGGGATCTTCAGTTGCTCCAATAAAGCCCTATCTACGTGTAATAGCTTCCTTGCGGTATCGCCTACATATACTACCTCGGTCTCAGGACAAAATCTTTTTCGGAACTCTTCGATTACCTTCACTTGAAGTTCATTATGCTTCCCCGGTGAAAAGTTGACGAGTGTACCGTTGGGTAGATTAAGCGACATAAGGTGAGTTTCTCTCCGTTTCTCATATCTTTCGATCAGTCTACCCTTTTTCTTTACAAATTCGGCAACAGCTGATTCCCAGTTAGAAGTACTATAATTCTTAATAACCTTCAGAGCATCGTCTGCAATGGCATAGACAGTCTTGGGGCTATTTGTTGGTCTTAGTGAGTTGTCAGGGTTCCTAACAGTGATTCCAGCTTGTTCAAACTGGTGAAGCGTTTGGCGCCTAATCGTTTCCCGAGTATTCTCAGCGTAGTGCTTGCCATAGTGCTCCTGAATGAAAATCAGGATGTCATGAATCCTTATGGCCCTTTTCTTTGACTTCGACCAATGCGTATCTTCTTTCAAATCTATCAAGGCCAGCAAAGTTAGTGCCGAACGTTCATTTTGTTGAGCTTTGGGCAACCCCAAACCTTCCAGGATAGTAATGGCTTCGTCAATCTTGCTCATCTTTGATTCCACTTTTAAGGGTGTTCTTGGCTATTCCAAAGTTTTAACACCTAAAACCTTGCTTACGGCTTGTTCTAAATGAAATCCGCTCCGACAGGATCGTGACTCATATACAACCTTACCAATTCTTCTGACGTCTTCAATGCTTGGCAACGGCAAGCTTCTGATGTCTGTCGCATTCACCTGGGTATTCCCATTAAGTGATCTGAAGAAGTTGTCTATCAACCTAGTGCTCAGTATTCCCGCAACACCGTAAACCTCATAAACTGATAGGTTACCCTTCGGTCGATGTATGTAATTTACATGATTCTCGATACCTACGCTTCCACAAGGAAATTCTGATTCTAGCAAGACGCTAGCATACAACCTACGCTTCTGTTCCTTCGAACTAAAACGCTTAACGAGCACATAGTTCCTCACAGGTAATAGAAGAGAGGCTGTTTCGTCGCATACGCGGATTGCAGACGCCTTACCCTTTTTTTTCACTGGCCAGACAATATCCATATCTCGCATGTTGTGCATCCACAAAAGTGGTACAGATTCTGGGCTATCTGGCAATTCAGATATTAAGTAGCTCTTAGCACGAAAGGGGACTACCGGGCCTGTCGAAATTTCCAAACCTAGATCCTTCAATGTCCCATACCACCCATCGACGATATGCAAAATATCGACGTCGACGGAAGAGGTGGGAATCCGTATGAAGGTCTCACCATTCCTGTGCCGGACCACATCAGTTGATGAGACTGTGATACTCCCCAGTTTTTCAAATTCTTTATTTCTGCTTGTGGTAATAACCACTTCATTGTGTTTATTAGTTTCCCTTCGTTTTTTCGCTTTTATGATTACATTTTCTTGTAGAACCTCGTCCTTATCGAAAATCTCTTTTCTCGATTCGAAAATGTGTATATTGCTGATCTGGACGTTATTGAGGAACCATTCTCTGAACCTTTTGTAATACAGTCCGGAGCAGAAGCTTCTCGGAGTAATGAATACCATCTCTCCTTCAGGCTTTACCATGCTTGTGCATAATGCCATGAAGAGGGCATATATATTAGGTTGCCCTGAGATCCGTTCCATCAACACACTAGATTGGCGAGAATCCTTGTTTAGTTTGTAGTAGGGAGGATTTGAGATTGCAAAGTCATAAAAAGTGGCTTCCATGTTTGTTGTGAACAGATCCGGTTTTGTAAAATACCGATCGTTACTGAGAATAAAATCTTGGTCGTAGATATGGTAATCAACAACATGACCCTTGGCTTCCAGTTCCAATTTGCATATTTCAAAAGTCTTCCTTAATAGTGGCAAAAGGGCAGGATCGTTCTCATAGGCGTCTATAGTTAGTTCTACAGTTCTTTCATTGTTTAACAGGCGCTCACAGAACGCAGCGGTGAGAATGCCAGTGCCTGCTCCGGGGTCCAGCAAACGAATCACGTCGTGATTTATCTCAAACAGACCTGCCATGTATGTGCTCACTTGTCTGGGAGTAAAGAACTGACCTTTGAGCTTCCTAACATTAGCATCATAATGTCGGGCGTAGAGGTTCGAAAGACTTTCAGCATATAGTACAAGGTCTTGATGTTTGAGCTTATCTGGAATCTCATGGATAAGTGTTATCACATCCATTAGCCTAATTAGCCCTTTGCTCTAATCTAATAAGATAGGACTGGCGTTGCAGCTAATGCCTATTTGCTAGGCCAGGCAATCCTCTCAACTCCATGCAGTTGCTAGCATGATAGCATCTATTTTGAAGAGTCTCAAGCTGATAGGATAGTCGTCTCCAGACCGGGGAAATTAGAGCGCGGGTAATCGATGAGGTGCGAAGCAACTCTTAACGCTGGCCACATCTTAACCAGATTACTCCTTATCGCGTATCACCGCTGAACTTTTATGCGAGGCAGGTATACTTACTGAAGCTTCTGGGTAAAATATAGTATGGTGGCCGCTGATATGGACAAAACCCACATTGCTTCTGCAAGACTCACAACAGAAGGTCCAACTTGTCCATGTGCGACACCGGGCGCGGCACCTCTGTATGCATAAATCTTTTCAATAGCCTCTCTAATTATTAGATGAATCCCTGAAGAAAAAGGCTCTCTGTCAAGAAGTCTATTGAGCTGAACCCCAGTTGTCCCTGCAAGGATGTTGGCAACGGCTTCTACGGCGCCGATAGCGTCTTTCACGCAATTCTCTTCTTCAGGTTCAGGGCGCTTGCTCATATACCCAATGGCTCTCTCAAACTGTTCATCTGGGCCCTTGAACCTTGGATTTGTTAGAAGTATGCGTGCCTCCTGAATCTGTCTTGCGATTTGGGGATTAAGAGCGCGTATCACACGACCTTGATGATCTAACCTCCAAGGGATACCGTCACGGGCAAGAATTGTGTTGACCTTTTCTGAGAATGCTGATATATGCTCCTCCCCCCACCCCTGGTTCATACACGCAGATATTTGTTCAATAATATCGTAGAACTGCCACCAAGAACATTGTGCTAATGTCCGAGGTATATACATAGCCCAGGGCCCGCCTACTGGATTGTTCGGCGGTTCTCTCTGCAGCACTTTCCAAATGTAAGGCCGAAACAGCGAGTATATATCTAGATAAGGATAAGCTACTGGAGGATTGTTCTCAATAAAATCCCTGAGCACGTTGGTTATGTCTTCTCGCACCCAAGGCGGTAAGTAATCATCAGCCTGAGTTTCAGGTTGTGGAGCAAGCCCCTCCCTTTCTGAGAAGAGTGGTTCAGCCATATGACGTTTCTCCTCTGTTGGCACACGAACCATTTTGCTTAGACTATATTATGGCAATACTCTATTGAAACATCTAAAAATGATAAAGTCAATCAGCCTTAAATTACACAATCCTCGGTTTTGTTAACGCAACTTTATTTGACTTGGTGTATCGGCGTCTATCTTGCTAACCAAAAATGACCAGCCTAAAATGACGAACTCTCACCTGCCCATCTCGTCGCTTGCTTTCCTGCCTATGGTCGCCACTCGGCGCCGCATGGGCTCCGGAAGTTGGCAATAAATCAATTCAATCCCGTCAGCCACTTTTCCCTTGCTTCTTTTCACAAAATCATCGTACATTTCTTGGTTGGTGAACGTGAGCAGCCTCTTCTTTGCCTTAATCAAAGACAGGAAGTAAAGCTCTTGGTACAAGCTGGCAAATTTGGCCGAAGGGAGATTGCCGCCCGCTGTCTTGAACGAGTGGCCTTTAATCGCCGCTATTATCGAGCCATCTTCCGACACGGCATCAAACTCGTGCTGACCAGGGTCGGTTCCCCCAATTCCTGTGAGAGGCGTCATCTGGCTTTGAAAAGTTTGGCCATACCTCTCCTTTAGCCAGTTATCCCTGACCCACGGCTCTACTACTCGCTTGATATAGGTTGTATCAGCCAATTCCGTTTCCCTCCTTTCACTTCGATGCTATATCATTCAGTTTGTTGAAGTAGCAACACCAAAAGCACGATGGCGAGTGAGCAGGCTAGCCATCTTGCTGAATATAGATGGCAGCGGGATTGACGGCGGCGTGACATTCTTCACCACCTTCAAATAGAAACACCGCTTACAGTCCTTGTAAGTGAAGGTCAAATCGGATGGACTCAGCTTGTAATTCATGGCTCATCTATGGACTGGCAGTCATTTCTTGCATAGGATGGGCCAGCCGTGTTTGCTTCGCCATCCCTGCTCAACAGCTACCCTGAACAGCCTATCTGAGTTTTGCAGTCCGCTAAGGCCTGAAACCGGCACATAGCAGAAAATCCAGCGGTACGAGCGCAGGCTGCCATGATCCGACAACGCCAAGCAATACGTCTTAGGATGGCCGCATTCGTGTTCTCTTGCTCTCGCTTTGAGGTTAGCCGCTTGTCCATTATAGACCACGTAGTCTTTGTCATCCGACTGAACAATTGCCATACCATGCTCTCGCAGCACGGACGTCGCGTAAATAGTCTCAGAAAAATCAGCGTGAGCCTTATGAGACCTTCTGATGGCCTTCAGTATCTGCAGCGGCGCATTGGTCTTGATTAGATACCAGCCTGCTTTAGAAGGAATGTCCTTTCGCCAAGCGTCATTCTCGAAATCAATCTGTACACACCCGAACTTCCGATCAATTTCGTCGAGAATTCTCTTAAGGTTCGGCTCGTAGTTCATCCTCTTACATTCAGGAGGTCCATGACTTGCCGGAGCTCCATTCTGCAACTAGAATAATTCTCGTCGTACACACAGAAATTACCTTTCAGTGGATAACTCTTGACATGGAGTATTGGAAATAGAAAATATTGTGTGTCTGCAGTGAACTTTTTCCCGCAAATTCTCTTGAATGCCCCTGGCCGGCTTGGTTCATAGTAAGGTGGGTCGCTCCTCGTCCCTATCTCCTTCGGCGTTGACTCTTCGACAAAACCAGCATTTGCGGGGTAGAACCCCAGCACTTGCAGCCAGTAGTTGACCTGTTGAGACATCGGGAAGATCAATCTGACTTGGCTGCCTTTCAGAAGAGACCTTATCTCTTTAAGCCCCTTTTCAGCCTTATCTTTGGGTATGAAGACAATTTTTCTACCATGAGGACGGGGAAGCGCTTGATTACAGAGATTCGTGACCAGTACCTCTTTGCCGGAGATTCGGCCACTGGTCAAATCCTTGATGCACGTAAAGAGAGCCTCTGCCAACTGGTACTTTGCCAAGTCTCTCTTTACGGTGGGTTTATCTCGAAAATAGTAATCGGCAAAAAAGCAATAATTGGCTAGGGTGCTGGAGCCCTGCAACCGAGGGTCATGTCCGATAACTAAGACCCTGGCGGCCTCAGGACTGCCCCAAGGTTTTGTTACTGCATTGCTTGTTGCGCACACAACGGCTTTCCTGCGGACATCATATTGGCACCTCATCCGTGTGTTGTACAAAATATATGCCTGGTTAGTTCTGTCAGTCAAGCTGCAAATCTGGATTGATTCTCACGACGAGGGTGATTGTCGGCCCTTAGCACAATTACTCAAAGTGTTGAATCTCAGGCTTCCAAAAGAAGCAAGTGCCTCAGCTATGTGATAGTGAGTTGGACATGCGAAAGGGGGGGCAACCTATCCTAAAAGACGACTTGATACATTCTTGGGGTGAATGGTATTCTTTAGCACAGGAGACAGGAATGTGAAGACAGATTCGTTGTTCAGGTTACTATACATGCCGGAAAACTTTCAAAAGTTCCTAGCAATTTTCAATTAGGCCTACGCAAAACTCGGAGAAAGTAAAGAACAAAGCTATGGTCGTCTAATAAAGAAATACAATAATACCCCCAGCTATCTTAGGCTGTTTGCGGACAGCGAATATATCAGGTGGGCCTACGATGCTTTGAAGGAATTCAAGATGGACCAGCGGCGTGCAAGATTGGTTCCGTATTCACAATTTGCGTCATCTCTTGTTAGTCAAAAGCTAAGGCTACATGGCCTCAGTAGATACAAGATGGAAGAACATACGTCAGATACGATGTCAGTCTCCAATTTATTTTCCGAGTTCCATGTGTTGTTTAAACAATTGAATGTGATGGCATCAGGCTCAAAACTAGTCGGTGTTTCCAAAGCGCTGCACTTCATGTTGCCAAACTTGGTGATGCCTGTGGATGGGGATAGTGTATTAAAATTCTGCTATGGTTCAAATTATGTGCCTCCCAGTTTCGATGCCCAATTTGAGAGGTTTAAGGAAGTGTTTCAAAGGTATGCTGACTTGACTCGGCATCTCCAGTTAAAGGTAAGTAACGCAGATGGAAATTGGTGGAATATTTCAGTTCCGAAAAGGATTGACAATGCTATTGCGGGGTTCTGGGTTGGGCTCAAAAAAGGGATGCTGAAGTTTAGCTAAGAAAGGACTGCCGAACTACCCTTTAGCTTGTGGCTGCGACCACACAAAATAGCGGAATGTGTGATGCACCGAATCACTGGTGCACATTCCTGACTTTTATTAACCCAGTGTGGTTCTACTTGAAGTTCCCAGACTCTTGTTTGGGAAAAAGCACTTTGCTCCGGCCTTGCAGCTGCTGCAAGGTTCGTGCTCCTAGAGTTAGATGCATGATGTATAATGATACAGATAAGAAATGTTGAATCCAACATATATTGGCGTGGTGATGATAGGGCTTTTGCATGGCTTCGAGCCAGGACACGGCTGGCCGGTTGCCGTCCTGTATTCCATAAAGAGAAGAAACGCTGTTGCTAGTGCAACTCTTAGTTCATCCGTTATCGGTATTGGTCATCTTGCATCATCGATAGCCGTTGTTGTCGCCTATGTTCTGCTCCAAAAGTGGCTGAATTTTGAAGCCCCATGGATAAAGTATGTTGCGGTGGCTTTACTGCTGGTTCTCGCTTTCAAGTTATTCAGAGAAAAGGTGGATGACCTTGAAAGGCAGCATGGTCATAGCCACCCAGGTGATCCAAAAATCGAGCACGAACATGAGCATGAACACCCCGGGCAAGGTTGGCATACACACAAGCACAAACACCGCGCAGCCGTTAAACTGAGCCTTCTCGGTCTAGCTTCGTTTGCCTTCATCCTTGGTTTTGCCCATGAGGAGGAAATCGCTTTGCTCGCTCTAGTGGCCGGTGGTCTCAATGCGTGGGTGCTTATGCTAGCATACGGTGTGTCGGTACTGCTAGGGCTGATAGTGGCAACCATCACCGGTGTCAAAATTTATAAGTGGTTCCAGCCTAGGCTCGCACGCTATGAAAAATACATCCCAAAGATAAGTGCTGGTCTTCTCGTGGTAATGGCTATGACAATCGTGTTTTGGTAGTTGTCCGCATGTCACAATAACTTGTTTTGTGCAGTAAGTTACATTAGCCTTTTTTGATTAGTGAGTCACAGTCCATCGGATTGTGATTGTTGCCTGTGAGATACGTCCCTCGAGTTGATCTGGTCCTGTCTCCCCCCACTCTTCGCTCTGTCGCTCTTTTGCATGAAGGAGCAGGCACAATGGAGCGAAGAGTGGGGGGCAAAGAGCAGGAAGTATGGAGTATGAAAGATGGAGCGTAGAAGATATGCGATAAGCTACATACGACATATGACAGAGTATGACGGATAGGGATAACGGGGTTGAGGACTAAGAGACGAGCGACACGCAATAGGGGATTCGGTTGCCACTCAGGAGAAGCATCCAATTGAGCGATTTTAATTCTTGTTGGCCCTTGTTGACTCTGTCAATAGCTTCCTGGAGGACTCGATAAAGTTGGTCTCGCAGCGGCCCGAACCTCTTTATACTCTCAGCAATATGCTCCGCACTGTCAGCCGCATATTCCGAGCGGGGTTCTTCACAAGTGCTGCGAGACTGCATATTACACGCTCTACCTACCTAGCCACTCATTCTTGACTATCGCTTTTTCAGTATGGTCTATTGCAGAAAGAGAGGCAAACGGAATCCCCTTTAGTTTTGCCGACAAACTGCTTAGCATCCAACGGCACAAGGTAGCACCACCAGATACAAACCACCCCTTGGCGCTGGACCAGACAGGACTTTACGCTATTAGGGGGCAACAAGCGGCACAACCGCCCCATAAATGGGGTTCAGGTGGTCGGAGGTTCAAATCCTCTCACCCCGATTTCTACTCAGATACAGAGAGATATTAACCTGTTAACACAATTCCCCAGGTCTAGAAGAGCAGGATTATCACCAAGACAATAGAATTTTAATGTAATCGTTTAACTCCATTCTTAAATGCTACGTCATCACCTCAAAGATAATCACCTTATTCCTATCTATTTACCACCAAAAACCTTCTTTTCCCCGGGACTCCATAAAATCAACGGATTTTGTGGGATAAATTGAATTGGACAACCACACTATTTTTGAACAACCCCTATTGCTTGTTATTGGCGGAGAGGGTGGGATTCGAACCCACGGTCGGGAAACCCGACACACGCTCTCCAGGCGTGCCTGTTAGACCACTCCAGCACCTCTCCGCGGAGAGGGTGGGATTCGAACCCACGCTCCGATATAATCGGAGACCGCTTTTCGAGAGCAGCACCATAAACCACTCGGTCACCTCTCCCAGTGGTTATTATACCACCTTGGGAGTAGGACGAGTTCGCCGTGCCATGATAAGCTTGGTTATTTCTACCGGGATAAGTACTGACACGCCAGCCAGCATTACTATTCCCCAATCTTGCAGGCTCATAGCATAAGTGTGGAACGGACTTTGTAGGAAAGGTGCATAAACTATAGCCACAGCGATAGCCCAGCTCAAAGCCACTGCTGCCAGAAGCCATTTGTTGCCGAAAGGGTTCATGCGAAACAGAGGAAGTCTCTCAGAGCGGCAGTTGAAGCAGTTAAAAAGCTCCACGCTTACCAGGGTAACAAAGCATAAACATTGCGCCTCTACGGGAGTTCTTCCTGAGTTGAGTGCCCAGAGAAATACCCCTAGCGACACTAACATAGTCCAGAACCCTATTCCCAGGAGATAATTCACCATGGGTTTGTCAAAGATACTTCTCCTGGGGTCACGCGGCGGGCGCCGCATTATACCTGGCTCGCCAGCCTCTACTGCCAGAGCCAGTGCCGGCAGGCCATCGGTAACCAGGTTCACAACCAGAATTTGTAGAGCTACCAGAGGCACAACTTTGTACAATCCAGTCGCCGTGCCGATGACGAATGCTATCAGCATCAGCAAGACCTCACCAATATTGCAAGAGAGGAGATAGAGGAGATACTTTCTGATATTAGCAAAGATATTTCTCCCCTCCTCCACTGCTGCCACGATGGAGGCAAAGTTATCGTCGGTCAATATCATAGCTCCGGCCTCTTTACTCACATCCGTCCCGGTAATGCCCATAGCTACACCAATGTCAGCTTTGCTCAGAGCCGGGGCATCATTTACCCCATCGCCCGTCATAGCCACCACATGCCCCTTGCCTTGTAATGCCTCAATAACTCTCAACTTATGGGCTGGTGAAACCCTAGCATAGACGTCTATCTTGCCTACTAATGCTTCAAATTCTTCGTCACTAAGTTTATCAACCTCAGCCCCAGTTAGAGCCATACCCCGTTCTTTTAGAATGCCTAGTTCCTTGGCAATGGCTACGGCTGTCAATTTGTGGTCACCAGTAATCATAACCGACTTTATGCCGGCTTGGTCGCAAAGCTTTACCGCGCCTTTGACCTCCTCTCGAGGTGGGTCAATCATCCCCACCAACCCCAACCAAACCATTTCTTCTTCTGCCCCCTCCGCTACCTCACTACCCAAATCTTTACCTGGCAAGGATTTATATGCCAGGCCAAGAACCCGCAAAGCCCCCGCAGCCATCTCCTGGTTCACTTGAAGGATTCTTTTTCTATCTTGCTCCGTAAGCTCTCGCTCTATGCCCTCGGAATAGATACGAGTGCAGGAATCTAAGATAACTTCAGGCGCCCCCTTAGAGTATGCCACTACGCCCTGTGAGGTGTCATGAATAGTGGTCATCCTTTTTCTCTCTGAGGAAAAAGGGACCTCAGATATGCGAGGAGCATTTAGTTCCTCTCTTTTTACTCCTGCCTTGGCAGCAACTACCACTAAAGCTCCTTCAGTAGGGTCTCCCCGGACCTGCCAAACTCCATCAGCATTAGTAAGGTGGGAATCATTGCATGATGCTCCTGCTCGAAGCAACCGAACTAAGTGAGGTTCGTCTTGTGGGGTGATTGCTGTGCCATTGAGATAAAAACTTCCCTCAGGCTCGTAGCCTACACCACCTACGTCTATTGTCTTGCCATTAACATAAACCTTTCGCACGGTCATCTCGTTTTGGGTTAGTGTCCCGGTTTTATCAGAGCAAATGAACGTGGTGCAGCCTAATGTCTCGACTGCAGGTAAACGGCGCAATAAAGCATGGCGTTTCACCATCCTTTGCACTCCCAGGGCAAGGCAAATGGTTGTCACGGCAGGCAGAGCTTCAGGCACAGCAGCTACAGCTAAACTAACCCCCCAGATAAAGGCTTCCAGGATATGACTAAACATACCGACTATAATTCCCACGCCAGCTACAACGGCACAGATGGCTAAACAGGCAATTCCCAATATCTTGCCTATCTTGTTCAGGCTGACCTGCAGTGGTGTCGGTGGTGGTCTTACCTCCTGGAGCATACCGGCAATCTTGCCAAACTCCGTAGCCATGCCTGTGCCAGTCACTAGAGCCTTACCCCTACCGTAAACCACGGTAGTGCCCGTATATGCCATGTTTTTTCTATCGGCTACAGGTATATCACCGGAGATAATTTGAGTCGTTTTGTCCACGGCAACAGATTCTCCGGTGAGGGGTGCTTCGTCAATTTTCAGGTTAACTGCCTCAGTGAGACGAGAATCAGCAGGAATGCGGTCACCGGTTTGCAGCAAAATTATGTCTCCAGGAACTAAGTCCCGGGCAGAGATTTCTTCCTCCTTCCCGTCTCGTATCACAGTGGCGGTAGGGGCAGTCATCTGTTTCAATGCCTCCATAGCTTTTCCCGAGCGATATTCCTGAACAAAACCCAAGCCGGCAGCGAAGAAGACGATGATTATAATAAGAATGGGATCCCAGATATCTCCCTCACCAATGAGCGCCATTACCCCAGAGATAACAGCAGCCACCAAAAGAATAATAATGAGGAAATTTTTGAACTGCTCCAGGAAAAGTACCCACGGTCGGGTTTTCTCCTTCTCCACCAGTTCGTTCGGACCGAACTGAGCTAGACGGCGCTCGACTTCTTCTCTAGTTAACCCCTGGATGCCTGAGTTTAGCGACTCAATAACTTCGCTTACGCTTAGATTGTGCCAAATTCTTTCTATAGACATGATATGCTACATCAAATGAACATAGGCACCAGCATAAGCATCACTCCACCAGCTACCACTGAGGCGATTTGTCCGGCAACATTGGCTCCAGCAGCGTTCATCAGTAGATGATTATACGGATTGGCTTCCAAACCCAGCTTCTGCACCACACGGGACGACATGGGGAAGGCTGAAATGCCGCAGGCGCCAATCATAGGATTAATCTTTCGTCCCGAAAGGAAACACATTAGCTTGCCCAAAAGAACACCTGCCACAGTATCCAGACTGAAAGCTACTATTCCCAGTATAAACACCAATATGGTCTCGGGTCTGAGAAACTCAGTTCCAGACATCATTCCTCCTACGGTGATGCCCAGAAGAATAGTTACGATGTTAGCCAGTTCATTTTGAGCTGTCAGGGAAAGTCTCTCCACCACTCCACATTCCCGTAACAGGTTGCCAAACATGAGACAGCCGATAAGTGGAGTGGCTTTTGGGGCAAGCAAGCCTACCACAAGTACAGTAATTATAGGAAAGAGTATCTTTGTCCTCTGCGAAATTGTTCCCGCAACCGAAGGCATTTTTAAAGCCCTTTCTTCTTTACTACACATCGCCTTTATTATAGGTGGCTGGATGATAGGCACCAAAGCCATATAAGAATAAGCAGCCACAACAATGGCAGCAGTGTATTTGGATTGCAGTACGGTCGCGACGTAAATCGAGGTAGGCCCATCGGCAGAGCCGATTATGCCGATGGAAGCTGCATCTTGCAAGCTGAAATTCAAGACGTGGAGCCAACCATCACCCAACAAATAAGCCAAGAAAAAAGTCCCGAAAATGCCGAATTGGGCGGCAGCACCAAGAAGAATAGTATAGGGCCTTTGTAGAAAAGGCTCAAAGTCAATCATGGCTCCTATGCCAATAAAGATGAGCAGGGGAAATATCTCAGTATGGATGCCAGCTTCTCTTAAAACGGCTAAAAATCCGCCTGCCTCCGCCGCCCCACCCAGCGGTATATTAGCTAACAAACATCCAAAACCAATGGGAACAAGTAAGACTGGCTCCACCTTTTTAGCAATTCCCAGCCATACAAGGACGCCGCCAATAACCAACATTGCCACGGCTTGCCAAGTCAGGTTGAGAAAGCCGAGGAATTCGCCTGTAGCCATGTCCATTGTTTATTCTTGTTTCTCCCTGGGTTTAAGCAGTTTACTCAGGAGAATCATGACTAAGAGTAAAATTACCAGGACAGCGAATATGATCGCCATTCCTAACAGGACTATCCACAAGGCATTAAGCATTCTGTTTCCTTCTTATCTGCAGGGTTGCTATAATACAGTAACGCAATGGTAGATGTCAAATCATCAGCAGGAATGGGCGTGTTGCTGTCAAGCGAAAATATCACCCTAATTGTTTTGCGATTTTGTTACCCCCTATCGATACACACTCTGAAAGGACTGCGCCACGGATGATCCGGGCAGGCTTATAAGGACGATGAGCCTTTGTCTTTGTGGTCTTAGCTGATACGCAGGGACAGGCTCCCAGGAATCACTTGCTCCACGTATAAAGTGGGCTGTGTTCCTTACTGTAAGCACAGGAGCCTCTGGCGGTGCCGACTTGGCAAGAAGGCATTGCCCCTTGTAGTACACTGCCAGGTTACCATCCATTCTTTCATGTACTTCCGCATTAGCCCTGACATAGCTTAATATGCCATTAGTGGGCATTATCTGTAGCAGCATCCCTTCCCTGGGATAGCGTGCGGCTGCGATGTTTTGGAGGTCGTCTCTTCCTGGGACTCCTTAAGCCTGCCCGAAGGAGGATCAGACGCACCGCAGAGCGGGAAACAGCGATACCCTCACGTTCTGCCAGAAGCTCAGTGAAGTGCTGAGTGTTGCAGCCACCGTAGGTCGACTGCGCCAGCTCTAGCACTCTTCTCTTC
>Ga0307377_10002910_pt1 | contig 19818 bp, 5 predicted proteins | sample TR3MG_FD_202535 | JGI IMG/M metagenome (GOLD analysis project Ga0307377, IMG submission 202535) | Soil microbial communities from Risofladan, Vaasa, Finland - TR-3 | ecosystem: Environmental > Terrestrial > Soil > Coastal area > Acid sulfate soil | place: Finland: Risofladan, Vaasa | collected... | reverse complement strand
ACACCAGCATGGAGCTGTCGCTCTCCGAGGGCGCCCACACGGTCATGGTCACGGCCTATGACGCGATGGGCAACGATGGTTCGGACTCGATTTCATTCTCCATAGTGCTGCCCACCGTGCCCGGGACACCAACTAGCCTTACGGCCACGCCGTCGGACTCGTCCGTGCTCCTCGGATGGACCGCACCATCGAACGGAGGGTCGGCCATCACCGCCTATCATGTCTATCGTGGAACGGACCCCGGTTCCCTGTCCGAGGTCGGTACATCCAACGGCACATCCTACTCCGATGGTGGCCTGGTGAACGGGATCACCTATCATTACGCGCTCAGCGCGGAGAACTCCGTCGGTGAGGGTCTCCAAAGTGATGTGGTGAACGTCACGCCGGCCAACGTGCCCGGGACACCAACGAACCTGACCATCCTGGTGAACGGGACCTCGATAGAACTGACATGGGAGGTACCGGAGGACAACGGGTCGGACATAGACCATTATAACATCTATCACGGGACCACCGGTACCTTGACCAAGATCGGCGAATCGACGGTCAGCTCGTTCATCGACACCGGTCTGGATGGAGGAGTGACATACCGATATCAGGTCTCTGCAGTGAATTCCGTGGGCGAGGGACTGAAGAGTCAGGAGGTCCAGGCCACCGTGGTCGATGTTCCTGACGCACCCCTGAACCTAGAGCTCACACTTACCGACGATGCGGTAAATGTGGGTTGGGACGCGCCGACATCTGATAGCGGTTCGACGGTGGTGCGATACAACATCTATCGTGGGCTCTCTACGAACGATCTCACCTTGATCGGCAATACCTCGGCATTATTCTATGACGATACCGGGCTAGCCTCTGGGACCACATATTATTACGCTGTATCCGCGGTCAACTCGATAGGAGAGGGCGAGAGGTGTGCGATCGCCAACATAACCACCGTTGCAATGCCCGGAGTGCCGCAGAACCCGCAGGCAGAAGAGATGGACAACGGCATCATGCTGACATGGTCGGCTCCAACTGGAGAGCAAGAGATCACTGGATATAGAATATACAGAGGCCTAGGCAGCGGGGGTATGACCCTACTAACCACGGTCAATGAGACCGAGTACCTGGACACCGATGTACAGGATAACACCACCTATAATTATGTGATCAGGGCGGTGAACTCTGCAGGCGAGGGGGAGGCGACATCGCAGTTCAGCATCATCTACCATCCATTCTTGCCCGAGGACGATGACGGTGGTTTACAGTGGTACATCTTCCTGATACCGATCGTTTTGGTACTGGTACTGCTGTTCCTGGTGCTATGGGCGAGAAAGCGTAAGGACAAGGGGGAGGGTGAAGAAGGAGCACAAGAGTGAACAAAGCAGCATGCTAGCGGAAGTATGTCCGCTAGCATACTGTATCCTTGGTCAGGCCTGGTCTCAAACGACATCTGGAGAAGACGCTGTCAATAGCGGTCATCAGAACGGCCTTTCATTATACCGTTTTGTGGCAATTTAGATGTGATCAGGGTTTATGATCACTGAACGATCTGGCACCTATAGGTTTGATAAATGTAGGTTTGATCAATTGAAAAGGGGTTTTCAATCGACCAAACGACGATCATCGATCTCTCGCCAGGACCGACCGTTATCATGTCACTAGAAAAAGTGAAACTAGCAATGGGATATTTTTCCCCCTCTTCATCGCTGAAGAACACTGTGCAATGAACCTGTCCTTCGTGGGAAGAGCTATAATCCTGATTCTCTACCCAGGCTATGAATTTATAGGTATAATTGGAATTTTGTTGGACCTAAAATTGTTCCACTTGAAGGGGGTATGTCAAAAATGGATTGTCGGGGGTATCTTTTGCGGTTACGGCAAAACCTGCGATGATAATAACGATCACGGCCATTACGATAACTAGAACATAGCGTCTATATTTTCTAGAATCGTCTCTTTTACCATTATCATCCAATGTTTCTTTCCCCATTTGATCCCCTAGTATCTACTAATGCGATGTATCTTAATCATTTTGTTAATTTATTTACTAGGGAAAATCTTTACAACCCATTGATCTGCTCGGATATGTGTAATGGAACAGTGCTCCCGCGTGTTTCAATTTTATTATATCCAGATATATCGAATTTCTCACGTGTTCTTGCAGATCGATCTTCCAGGATGATTTGAACGTCATTCGTTCCCCCGGTCGAACTTATCTACATCGTCCTCTCGATCTTCGAGGCCGCCTTATCGCGGGACATCTTCACATGGAGGTCCTGCGAAGTCTTTATGATTGAGCGTCCGAGCACCCAAAACGTCTCATGTTGTTTTCTGCTCTTTTCAAATAATAATATATATCAACGGGGAGTAAGGCGCCTAAAACACATTCAGGATGGATAAAACTCTTGACAGAAGTCACCGACACGGCATGGATCATATTCATCATCAGCATCGCGAGCCTATTGATATTGGACCTAGGCGTGTTCAATCGTAAGGCCCACGTCATCAAGCCCAGGGAGGCATTGGTGCAAGTGGCCTTCTTCATCGGTGCCGCGATCGTGTTCAATGTCGGCATCTATCTTTCACTAGGTTCGCAAGCTGGCCTGGAGTTCACCACCGGCTATCTGATGGAGCTCATGCTCAGCGTCGACAACCTGTTCGTCATCATCCTGATATTCGGTTCTTTCTGCGTTCCGGCGAAGGATCAGCACAAGGTGCTTTTCTGGGGTATCCTGGGCGCTTTGGGGTTCAGGCTCGCCTTCATATTGGTCGGAGTGACCCTGGTCGAATCGTTCGAATGGGTGCTCTACGTCTTCGGCGCCTTCCTGATATTTACCGGGCTCAGGATGGCCATTAAGAAAGAGAAGGAGAAGGTGGAGCCCGAGCACAACGTCATGGTCCGGTTCTTCCGCAAGTTCCTACCGGTAACCAAGACTTACGAAGGTGACAAGTTCTTCGTCCGCAGACCGAACGGTAAGGGGAAGGTCATCATGTGGGCCACACCGATGTTCATCGCCCTGTTGGTGGTGGAGACCACCGACATCGTTTTTGCTGTCGATTCGATACCGGCCATCCTCGGTATCACCACCAGCACGTTCATCGTCTTCAGCTCCAACGCGTTCGCCATCCTCGGCCTCAGGTCGTTATACTTCGCGCTCTCGCACGTCATGAACCTGTTCTGCTACCTGAAGTACGGACTGGCCGCGATCCTCACCTTCGTGGGGGTCAAGATGCTGGTTGCCCACTACGTTCCCCTGCCAGTACTTGCTTCGTTGGCCATCATAGTGCTGATACTGGGAATCTCCATGATCGCCTCGGTCATCGTGACCAGGCGCACCGGGGTCTGCCCAGTGGTGGCCGAGGTCCAGGCGGAGTCCTGTCCCGCTCTGAAGAGCATTCAAGAAAGTGAAGGCACAGAAGAAAAGTGAACCGACCCGCCATCGAAAGCTGGTCATTTGGACAAATGGGGAGGGTCATTTCAATCGGCACAGTGGGTCTCCCATGATCATTTCTAAGATTATTACCGAAATCGAAATATAGTCTGGTGGTCAGATGATTTACCATAATATGATGGGTTTTGGGAGGAAAAGAAGTGGAGGATATCATCGTAGTCGAGGACTTGCGTAAGGTCTATGGCAAGGACATACTGGCCGTCGATGGGATCTCCTTCAGCGTGCATAGGGGGGAGGTGTTCGGGTTCCTCGGTCCCAACGGTGCTGGAAAGAGCACCACTATCAAGATCCTCACGACATTGCTCGAAAAAACATCCGGGCGAGCTGCCATCGATGGCCTGGACATAGACAAGGACCAGGCCGCGGTGAGGCGCATCATCGGTTATTCTTCACAGGAAGTGGGGGTTGACGACGACCTCACCGCTCGGGAGAACCTTTTACTGCAATGCAGCTTCCATCATATCCCCAAAGAAAAGGCCATTCAGAGGGCGGAGCAACTTCTGGAAACGGTGAAGCTTCAGGAGGCGGCCGATAGAAGGTTGAAGACGTTCTCCGGCGGTATGCGAAAGCGATTGGATCTAGCGTCCTCACTTGTATCCGACCCCAAGGTCCTGATCCTAGACGAGCCGACCACCGGCTTGGACCCCCAGAGCCGTCAGGACATCTGGGAATATATCGCCGAGCTTAATCGCCAGGGCATGACCATATTCCTGACCACCCAATACATGGAAGAGGCCGATCGTCTGTCCGATCGCTTGTGCATCGTGGACCAAGGGAAGATCGTGGCCGAAGGGACCCCTCTGGAACTTAAGGCCAGGATCGGAGCGGATATCATCACCTTAAGCGTCAGGTCCGATGACCCGGAGGCTTGCCAGAAGGCCTCCACCGCAATCGCCAAGATGGAGTGGGTGAAGGAGGTCGGCCTGTGCTCGGTGGGGCTCAGCGGGGATAAAGGACTGACGGTCATGGCCCAGAACGGATCGGCCATAATACCACTATTGGTCAGGTTATTGGACGGCATAGGCGTACAGATAGACCAACTTACCTTATCTGGACCGACCCTCGACGAGGTCTTCCTCAAGCTTACAGGGAGGGCTCTAAACGTGGTCGAAAGAAAAGGGGCGGTCAAGGGCCGCGGCTGGGGGAAAAGGGGGAAGGGGACATGATGATGGAATGGGCATCGGAGACTGCGGCGATCTTCCGTCGATGGAACACCAAGTTGGTCCGTCAACCGATATTCATCTTCTTCTCGCTGATACAACCGCTAGTATGGTTCCTTCTATTCACACAAGCTTTCTCAGCTATCGGGGACATCCCGAATTTCGCACAGCTAACTGGCACAGCCAGCTATGTTACCTTCTTCACCGCCGCGGTCATTATCCAAACAATAACATCCTCGGCCCTCGGCGCCGGACTAGGTCTCGTGAACGACCTGGAGAGCGGGTTCATGGACAAGATGAGGGTGGCGCCAATAAACAAATCAGCTATCCTCTTCGGCAAGTTGTTCAGTGACGCCATCACCATCGTGGTTCAGGTTGCGATCATATTGCTCATCGGATTGGCGATAGGGGTGGAGATCTCGTCGGGGCTCTTTGGGGTGATCATGATCCTGATCCTGGCAGCGGCCTTTGGGATGGCTTGGTCAGGCATTTCCTTGTTCGTAGGGCTGACCACCAAGAGCGATCAGACCACGTTGTCGGTCGGGCTCCTCACTACCTTCCCCCTGCTATTCCTGTCCGCGGCAGTGATGCCTCTGGGACTTCTTCCAGCATGGGTGCAGGAGGTGGCAAAGGTCAATCCCTTCACCTATGTGGCGGAAGCCTTCCAGAGCCTGATAATCGAAGGTTTCGTCTGGGATAAGATAGGCAACGCGTTAATCGCGATAATCATCATCGCAGCCATCAGTCTGACCGCCAGCATATTGGTGTTCCGTCGGAAGATACGTTGAGGTGGCTCATAGATCGGTCATCCAACGTGCTAAATGAATCTATATAGGAAGCTGATCCGCCAGCTATTATATTATTTATTTGTTATATTATAATCAAAATCGCGTTCATGATTTTCAATTTTCGCTCTAAATCATGACAATCTATATATTCGGAATAAGGAAGTAGAAATATATTCACGGGCAAAAAGGTCCGTAGTCCGCCTAAGCCGCAAAAAGAGAGCGGATCATCATTCACAGGGGGGGGCGCGATATGCATGGAACAGTCCGAGCCAGTCCATTCGCTCGTTTAGGATTAATAAGTGTAATAATTTTGTTAATGTTGATTTTGTTGACCACGGTGGTTCCAGACAATTTGTCCGCAGCAACTGAAGGCGATTTCGAATATTCAGTCGCAGACGGACAAGCAACAATTACGGGCTATACCGGACTGGGTGGGGCGGTCACAATCCCCTCCACGCTGGATGGATACCCGGTCATCGCCATCGGAGCCAGCTCTTTCCAGGACAACAACAACATCACCTCTATTATGATCCCAGACAGCGTCACCACGATAAGCGACAATGCGTTCCAAGGATGCGTCGCTCTCACATCGGTGACCATCGGCAAAGAAGTCATCTCCATCGGTCTCAATGCGTTCGCCTACTCAACATCTCTCATCTCGATAAGCTTCCACGAGCTGACATCACCTAGCGCAGGCTCCGATTGGATCCTTGGCACCCATGCAAGCATCGAAGGGCATGCCCTCCGGAGCTCCAACTTCCCCGCCCCCGGGGGCTCTTTCAACGGACTGCTGATGGGCAGCTACATTGCCAGTGATTATCTGTACGTGATCGGCTCCGGACAGGTCACGATAACCGGCTATGTCGGCGCGGGAGGGGACATAACCATCCCTTCGACCATCGGAGGATATCCCGTTACGGTCATAAACAACGCCGCGTTCAGTGCAATAACCACTCTCACCTCCGTGGTCATCCCCGATAGCGTGAGAACGATAGGCGACAGGGCGTTCCGTGATTGCAACTCCCTGACCTCGGTCACCATACCCGGCAGCGTCACTCTGATGGGGACCAACACGTTCTACAACTGTGTATCCCTAACCACCGTCACCATCGGAAACGGGGTCACCACCATCAATGATTGGGATTTCGGTTACTGCACCTCCCTCACCTCCATCATCATACCCAATAGCGTCACCTCCATCGGCAGCTATGCGTTCTTCAACTGCTCAGCTCTGACCTCCGTCACCATCGGAAAAGGGGTCACCACGATCGGTTCGTATGCATTCCGGGTATGCTCCGCTCTAACCGTCATCGATGTCGATCCCGACAATTCGATCTACGCCAGTATCGACGGGGTGCTGTATGACAAGAACATTACCACGTTGGTCATCTATCCTGGAGGATCATCCGGACCGTTCACCATACCCAACAGTGTCACCAGCATCGGGGACTACGCGTTCGCGAGTAGCTCGATCACCTCCGTCACCATACCCAGCAGCGTGACGTCCATCGGCAACAATACGTTCGCCTACTGCCCATCCCTGGCCTCCGTCACCATCGGGAACGGGGTCACCAACATCGGCTACAATTCTTTCTACCATTGCACTGCGCTCACCTCGATAGACCTCCCCGAGAGCGTCACCAGCATTGGTAACTCTGCGTTCGCCTACTCCGGCCTGACCTCAATCAATATTCCGGGCAGCGCCACTATCGGCTACTCCACCTTCGCGTACTCCAACCTGACCTCCGTCACCATCGGCTTCGGGGTCAGCTCGATCAGTACCTATGCGTTCCAATACTGCTCCGCACTCGCTTCTATAGTCATCCCCGAGGGCGTAACCAGCATCGGCGACTATGCGTTCTACCATTGCAGCGCTTTGACATCCATTTACGTCCCTGACAGCGTCACAAGCATTGGTGGCTCTGCGTTCGCCTACTCCGGCCTTATCTCCCTCACCATCGGAAACGGTGTAACCACCATCAGCGATTTCACTTTCAGGGAATGCACATCCCTAGTTTCCGTAACCTTGGGCAACAACGTCTCCACGATCAGCGATTATGCGTTCTACTATTGCACCTCTTTGACATCCATAACCATCCCTGGCAGCGTCACCACCATCGGCAATTACGCGTTCTCCGTTTGCCGCGCCCTTACCTCAATCAACATCCCGTCCAGCGTCAACTCCATCGGCAATCAAGCATTCTTGGCGTGCACAGCCCTGAATTCGTTCACCGTCGATGCTGACAATCCGAACTTCGTTAGTATAGACGGAGTTCTATGCAGTAAGGACGGAACCATCCTGATCGCCTATCCAGGAGGTTTGTCCGGACCCGCCATCATCCCTGGCAGCGTCACCACCATCGGCAGCTATGCGTTCGGATACTCGACCATCACATCCATCACCATCCCTGACCGTATCACCTCCATCGGCAGCTACGCGTTCGAATACTGCAAGGCCCTGACATCCGTATACTTTGGAAACGGAATGACCACGGTCAGCCCCAGAATGTTCTACTTCTGTTCCGCCCTGACCTCAGTCACCATCCCCGATAGCGTCACCTCCATCAGTGAATCCGCGTTCTACTACTGTACCGCTCTTACTTCCATCACCATCCCCGACAGCGTCACATCCATTGGTAACGCTGCGTTCGCATGGACCGCTCTCACCACCATCACGATTCCGGACGGGGTCACCTACATCGGCGAAGGCGAATTCTGGGGATGCACTTCACTCACCTCCGTCACCATCGGCAGCGGTGTGACCACCATCGGTATGGAGGCGTTCATCTACTGCCCCATACTGACCTCGATAACCTTCCGAGGACTTACCAAACCGACCTCCGTGGGCACCGACTGGCTCGTTTTAACGCCCTCGACCATCCGCGGACACGCTTACTACTCCTCTAACTTCCCCTTGCTGGGAGGAAACTTCCGCGGGCTCATCATGGGCGAGTACATCCCTGAGTACGCATACACCGTTACGGATGGCAACGCCACCATCACTGGTTACATCGGCCCTGGCGGACCGGCCAAGATCCCCACCACCCTGGGAGGCTACCCAGTCATCGCCATCGGGGATTATGCTTTCGAATACAACACAAACATCACCTCGATGAGTATCCCTGACAGCGTTACAACTATCGGCAGCGAGGCGTTCTATGACTGCTCCGCCCTGACCTCCGTAACCCTCGGTAATAGGATCACCTCGATAGGCGAATACGCGTTCGCAAGGTCCGCCCTGACCTCTATCACCATCCCAGGCAGTGTCACTTCCATTGACGGCCACGCGTTCGCATGGTCCGATCTTACATCCATTACGTTACTGAACAGTGTAACCTCCATCGGCAGCGAGGCGTTCTATTACTGCACTAGCCTCACTTCGGTCACTCTCGGTAACGGGGTCACTTCCATCGGCGATTTCGCGTTCTCAGGCTGTTACGCTCTGACCTCCGTCACCATCCCTGCCAGCGTCGATACTATCGGCGACTATGCGTTCATAGAATGTTCCGCCTTGACCGCTATCGAGGTCGATCTCGACAATCCTAACTACGCTAGTTCAAGCGGGGTCCTTTACAGCAAGGACATGACCGTCCTGATCCAATATCCCGCAGCGATCTCTGGGGCGTTCGTCATCCCGGACGGCGTGACCACGATTGGAAAGTCCGCGTTCTATTGGTGTTCCGCCCTGACCAACGTCACCATCCCCAGCAGTGTGACCTCTATCGAAAACTCCGCATTCTACTTCTGTACCGCCCTCACCTCTATAATCATACCCAACAGCGTAACCTCCATCGAGGACGCCACATTCAGCATATGTTCCGCCCTGACCTCAATCACCATTCCCGAAAGCGTCACCTCCATTGGCGACTGGGCGTTCAGGTCATGCTCCGCCCTGACCTCGATCACCATTCCCGAAAGCGTCACCTCCATCGGAATATCGGCCTTCGAACAATGTACCGCCCTGACCTCCATAATAATCCCCTCTGGTGTCGCATCCATTGATAATTCGACGTTCGACCATTGTTCCAATCTTGTATCCGTTACCATACCCAACGACGTCACTTCGATCGGCAGCCATGCGTTCTACTACTGCACCTCCCTGACCTCCATAACCATACCCAACAACGTCACTTCGATCGGCAGCTATGCGTTCTCAAGGACCGGACTCACATCTGGCACTATCCCGGAAGGTGTGACCACCATCGGCGATTACGCATACTTTTATTGCACATCCCTTATCTCGATGACCATATCCAGCAGCGTCACCTCCATAGGCGAGGGTGCGTTCGTAAGATGCAATCACCTTATCTCGATAACCTTCCTCGGGCTCACAGCACCGACCTATGTTGGTTCCAACTGGATCGCACTTACTCAACCGGTCATCCGCGGTCATGCCTACCCCGCTTCCAACTTCCCTGCACCGGAAGATCCATTCGTTACATTCCACGGATTGACGATGGGCTCGTACATCCCATGCGATTACGCCTTCACCTTTGACGGCAGCCAGGTGACCATAATCGGTTATTACGGAAGCGGGGGAGCGATAACCATCCCCTCCATGCTCGGTGGATACCCCGTCGTGGCCATTGGGAACAGCGCCTTCCAAAACAAGGCCCTCATCACCTCGGTGACCATACCCAACAGCGTCACCACCATCGGCTTCGCTGCGTTCTCCGGTTGCTCCGCCCTGACCTCCGCGACCATCGGAAGCGGTGTCACCTTCATCGATGTCGGCGTGTTCATTGATTGTTGCGCCCTGACCCAGATCAACGTCGATTCCGACAATTTGAACTATGCCAGCCTGGACGGGGTCCTTTACAGCGAGGACCTGACCATACTGGTACAATATCCCCTAGGATTGACCGGACCGTTCGTCATCCCGAACGGCGTTGTGACCATCGGCAATGATGCGTTCAGAGGCTGCTCCGGCCTGACCTCCGTAACCATTCCTGACAGCGTCACATCCATCGGGGAAGGCGCCTTCGCATTCTCCGCCCTGACATCGGTCATCTCGGGCGGCAACGTCGGAACGATCGGAGCCTATGCCTTCAATAATTGCACGTCCCTCACATCGATAACGTTCCACGGACTCATTGCACCGACCAACGTTGGTGCCTACTGGATCGATGACACGAACGCAAGCATCGTGGGTCATGCCCTAAGGGGTTCCAGCTTCCCAGCCCCCGGCGGGACGTTCAACGGGCTGCCCATGGGCAGCTACATCGCCAGCGATTACGTGTACGTGGTCGGCTCCGGACAGGTCACGATAACCGGCTATGTCGGCGCCGGAGGGGACATAATCATCCCCTCGACCATAGGAGGATATCCTGTAACCGTCATCAACAACAACGCGTTCAGATATCTGACCCACATCACATCCGTCGTCATCGCTGACAGTATAGTAACTATCGGTGATTTCGCGTTCGAGGCCTGCACCTCCCTCACATCCGTGACCATACCCGGCAGCGTCACTCTAATGGGAAGATATCTGTTCAGTCAGTGCCGCTCCCTCGAATCCGTCACCATAGGCTATGGGGTCACCACGATCGGCTTCGCTAATTTCGCTTCCTGCACCTCCCTCACATCCGTGACCATACCCGGCAGCGTCACTCTCATAGGGGACAGTGCGTTCCAAGGGTGTTCAGCTCTAACCGCTTTCACCATTCCAGACAGTGTGACGACGATAGGGCGCGCTGCATTCTACGATTGTTCGGCTCTAACCGCTTTCACCATTCCAGACAGTGTGACGACGATCGGCAACGATGTGTTCTACTCCTGCGACGGCCTGACCACGGTAAGCATTGGAAAGGGCGTCACCTCAATGGGCACCAGAGTGTTCAGCGACTGCGGCTCCCTTACCAGCATCAACGTCGATTCCGAAAATCCGAACTACACCAGTATCGATGGGGTGCTATACAACAAGAACGTGACCAAATTGATCGCCTATCCCGGAGGACTGTCCGGATCCTTCATCATCCCGGATGGTGTGACCGAGATCGGAGATTGTGCTTTCGAACTATCCGCTCTCACCTCCGTTATCATACCCGACAGTGTCATAACCATTGGAAATAGTACTTTCAGACAATCCGCCCTGACCTCGGTCATCATTCCCGACAGCGTAAGCTCCATAGGATTTTATTCGTTCTATGAATGCTCCTCTCTGAGCTCCGCCACCATCGGTGATAATGTCACCTCCCTCAAGACCTCTACGTTCAAAGACTGCACTGCCCTTAGCTCCGTCATCATTGGCAGCAAGGTAACCAGCATAGGATATCAGGCGTTCTATCGTTGCGAAGCATTGACCGCCATAACCTTACCTTATGGCCTGACCACCATAATCAACGAAGCGTTCTCCTATTCCGGCCTGACATCCATCACCATCCCTGAAAGCGTCACTACGATCGGAGGCGACGCGTTCTCCTATTCCGACCTGACATCCATCACCATACCAAACAGCCTCGCAACGATCTCCGATAGGTTGTTCTACCGTTGCTACGACCTGACCTCGGTCATCATTGGCAGCGGGGTCACCACGATCGGTGGCTATGCGTTCTTTTTCTGCCCCTCTCTCACATCCATAACCTTCCATGGGCTCACGGCGCCGACCTCTGTCGGTAATGGCTGGATCAGTTATACAAATACGACAATCCGCGGCCACGCCTACTACTCCTCCAACTTCCCCTTGGAAGGTGAAAGCTTCTACGGCCTGATCATGGGCGATTACATCCCAGAGTTCACCTACACCGTCACCGACAGCAAGGCTACCATCACCGGTTACATCGGTCCGGGCGGAGCGGTCAAGATACCCCCGACCCTGGGAGGCTTCCCGGTCACCGCCATTGGTGCTAGCTCCTTCCAATACAACGCCAACATCACCTCGCTGATCATAACTGATGGCGTAAAATCCATTGACAGATCAGCCTTCTACAAATGCTCCGCTTTGACATCAGTCACAATACCCGCCAGCGTCACCTCGATAGGCGACCAGGCGTTCGGAAGTTGTCCGTCCCTGACCTCCGTCACCATCGGCGGCGGGGTCACCACCTTCGGAATGAACGTGTTCGCCTTATGTCCGTCCCTAGCCTCGGTCACCATAAGTGAAGGGGTCACCACGATCGGTTATAATGCGTTCTGGGAGTGCACCTCCCTGACCTCGATCACCATCCCCGACAGCGTCGGAACAATCGAGGACCAGGCCTTTGTCGATTGCTCCGCTCTTACCTCTGTCACATTGGGCAATGGGGTTACCTCCATCGGAACGGCCGCTTTCGCCTACTGCACATCCCTCACCTCGGTGACCATTCCAAGCAGCGTTAGTTCGATCGGCAGCTTCGCCTTCGGATCTTGTACCAGCTTGACCGTGATCAACGTCCATGCCGACAATCCGAACTACACTAGCTTGGACGGGGTCCTTTACAATAAGGACCTTACCGTTCTCATCCAATATCCAGGAGGATCGTCCGGACCGTTCGTGATCCCGAACAGCGTCACAACGATCGCCAACTACGCGTTCTATGAAAGCTCCGGTCTGAGTTCGATCACCATCCCCGGCAGCGTCGGAACGATCGGTGCCTACGCGTTCCGTCTCTGCGACGCACTGACATCCGTAACGATCCCCAGCAGCGTCACGGTGATCGGGACCTGGGGATTCGGACAATGCGCTAACTTGACCTCATTGATATTCCACGGGCTCACGGCGCCTACCGTAGGCTCCAACTTCGTAACCTGGTCAAACTCTAGTATCCTGGGTCATGCCTACTACGCCTCCAACTTCCCCGCGCCTGGGGGCGACTTCTACGGGCTCGTCATGGGCGCCTACATCCCCGAGGGCTACACTTACACGGTGGCTGATGGCAACGCCACTATCACCGGCTACCTGGGGGCGGGAGGGGACATAACCATCCCAACCACCCTGGGGGGATGTCCCGTCATCGCCATCGGCGACAATGCTTTCCTGTACGGGAATGTGACCTCCGTCATCATACCTGACAGCGTAACCACGATCGGCAACCGTGCGTTCTACTACAGCACCATCCTCACATCCGTCACTATTGGCAACGGGGTCACCACCATCGGCAACTCTGCGTTCTCTCGCTGCTCCGACCTGACCTCGGTCACAATCCCTGACAGTGTGAACTCCATTGGCAACAATACGTTCCAATACTGCACCTCTCTTTCCTCTGTGACCATCGGAAAAGGGGTCGCCTCGATTGTATTCAACACATTCAGTTATTGTCCCTCCCTGACCGTCATCGATGTCGATCTCGAAAATCCGAACTACGCCAGCGTGGGAGGGGTTCTTTATAGCAAGGACATGACCACGCTTATCCTTTGCCCTGGTGGATTTTCCGGGCCGCTCGTCATCCCTGACAGCGTCACCTCCATTCTCTATCATGCGTTTGCATGGTCCGCCATAACCTCCGTGACCATCCCGGACAGCGTCACTACCATAGGCGACTATGCTTTCAGGGAATGTCAATTCCTGACCTCCGTGACCATCCCGGACAGCGTCACTACAATAGGCGACTGTGCTTTCAGGGAATGTCAATTCCTGACCTCCGTGACCATCGGCAGCGGGGTCACCTCGATCAGCGAATATGCGTTCGCCTACTGCGACTCCCTCACTTCTATTACCATACCAGACAGTGTTACTTCGATCGAATTTGGTGCGTTTGGACAGTCCGCCCTCACATCCGTGACCATACCCAGCAGCGTCAACACGATCGGCGGCTATGCGTTCTACTACTGCACATCGCTCACATCTGTGGCGTTCCATGGGCTCACGGCACCGACCTCTATAGGTACTAACTGGATCTCTGGCACACCTTCGACCATCCGCGGCCACGCCTACTACGCCTCCGACTTCCCAGCGCCAGGAGGCGACTTCTACGGGCTCATCATGGGCGAATACATCCCCGAAGGCTACACTTACACCGTGACCGATGGCAACGCCACCATCACCGGCTATCTAGGTGAAGGAGGTAACATAACCATCCCAACGACCCTGGGAGGCTGCCCCGTCATCGCCATCGGCAATTATGCGTTCCAGAACAACGCCAATATCACCAATTTGACCGTGCCAAGTTCCGTCCAGACCGTTGGAATAGGCGCATTCTCGAATTGCGCGAACATGATCACCATCACGATCGGCAGCGGGGTCATAAGCATCGGTGACCATGCGTTCGACGGCGCCTCGGCGCTGACGAAGATATCGGTCGATGTGATGAACCCCGTCTACACAAGTCGGGGCTATGTGTTCCTTGAGTATATCCACAGATGGCAGAAAGTTGATCTTGGGTGTCTGTACGACAAGGAATTGACCACCCTTATCCGATGCCCGGAAGGGATCCCGTTCCTACTGATCCCCGGATATGACGATGTCGTGACAACGATACTCGATGGCGCCTGTCGCGGATGCAGGTTTATCACCTCGGTGTATCTGCCATGGTCGATCAACAGCATCGGCGACCAGGCGTTCTATGGCTGCACTGGCCTGATATCCGTGGAGATGTTGTACCATGTCACTAGCATAGGGGAACAGGCGTTCGCCGGATGTTCCAACCTGACCACCGTGCACCTTGGGGACAGTGTCACGAACATAGGTGAAGGGGCGTTCATGGGCTGCGGACACCTGACCGATATCTGGATGCCTAACGGTATCACGAGCATACAGCCCAACCTCTTCCAGGCTTGCTCGTCACTGACATCCATCATCATACCGGTCGGGGTCACCAGCATCGGGGATTCGGCGTTCAGCGATTGCACCTCTTTGACCTCCATCACCTTCCTTGGACTGAAGACCCCCACGACGGGCGACGGCTGGATAACCAACACCAACGGGGCATTGTTAGGTCATGCCTATGAGGCGTCCGAGTTCCCGGCCACGGGATCTAGCTATAACGGGCTGACCATGGGTTCGTACCTCACATGCGACTATGACTTCACCTTCGACGGCAGCCAGGTGACCATAACCGGTTATACTGGAAGCGGGGGAGAAATAAGCATTCCGGACGAGATCGGCGGATACCCGGTCACGATCATAGGCGATCGCTCCTTCCAGTATAACGGAAATATCACTTCATTGACGATCCCCGGCAGCGTTGACATCATCGGTGAATGGGCCTTCGATTCCTGTTCCGCCCTGGAGTCCGTCACCATCGTTGGCAGCGGCTCGACCGTCATCGGAACATGCGCCTTCCAGCTCAGCAGCTTACAGACGGTCGTCATCGGCGGCGGCGTGAGGACCATCGGGGAGCACGCCTTCGGAAATTGCCACACGACCTCCTTCATCATAGAGGAGGGGCTGGAGACCATCTGCCTGCAGGCGTTCGATTATTCCTCGATATCAAATGGAATATTCCTGCCGAGCACCGTCACCAGCATCTCCTCGATGGAGAACGATCTCCGGACCATGGGCGCGTTCTTCTATTGCATGCTTCCGTCCATTGGTGTCGCTGAGGGCAATCCGATTTACGCTAGTTTGAATGGGGTATTGTACGACAAGACGATGAGCACGCTGCTCGTCTATCCGTCAGGCCGGCCCGACACCTCCTTCACTGTACCCGATACGGTGACAAAGATAGACAATTACTCCTTCTTCTATTGCCAACATCTGGTCTCAGTGACGGTCCCTGGCAGTGTGAACGCCATTAATATGGGGGCTTTCTCTCAGAGCGAGGTCCTTTCCTCCGTCCTCATCGAGAACGGACTCACTCTCATAGGGGAACGGGCTTTCATGAGCTGCACCGCGCTGAGCTCGGTAACCTTCCCGGACAGCCTGACGTACATCGGCGACAGCGCGTTCTGGGGTTGCACTTCGCTATCTGCGATCGAACTTCCCGAGGGCTTGCTTGACATAGGGTCATCGGCGTTCTATGGCTGTCCCATCACTACTCTGGACATCCCGGACAGCGTCACCACCATAGGAGCCGGGGCCTTCAGCGCATGCAAGGAGCTGGTCACGGTGAACGTGGGCAGCGGGGTCGAGAGCATGGGCGGGGCGTTCTCTGGATGCAGCGCTCTGGTGGCGATCAATGTGGATGACGACAATCTTTACTATGCCAGCATGGACGGCGTCCTCTACAATGAGACCATTACGGCGCTGATCAAGTATCCAGCGGGCAGACCGGACACCTCGTACGTCATGCCCGACACGGTCACCCTCATCATGTCGGGTGCCCTGATAGGCTGCTCCAACCTGCTGTCCCTGACCCTTTCCGACGCTCTCGAGGGCATAGAGGGAAGGTCCATCGGCTGCGCTTACATCACGTCCCTGACCATACCGAGCGGGGTTACCTACATGGGCCGCGTCTTCTCTAACTGCAACTCCCTGCTCAACATCGACTTCCTGGGCATGACTCCTCCGGTCGGGGATGATCCAATGTGGTTGGGCGCTCCCCCAGGGGCCCTAGGCCACGCCTACAGCGCTTCAGGCTTCCCCGTTCCAGGAGAGAGGTTCGGCGGTCTGCTCATGGGCAGCTACCTGGCCGACGTAACCTTCTCGCAGACCGGGGTCGATATATCGAACGCTAACATCGTCCTCACCGTGGATGGAACGACCTACCTGGCGTCGCAACTACCGATCACCTTCACCTGGTACAGCGGAACGGTGCACACTTTCTCATGGTCCGATGTCGTAGGCATCGATCCGGTAACAAGATTCGGATGGCAATCCTCCAGCGGTCTGTGCACCGATGCATACGGAACCATCACCGTTCCCGACATAGGTGGATCGATATCGGCGGTGTACGCGACGCAGCACCTGATTTCGTTCACCGCCACAGGCCTGGACAGCGATGCGGGAACTAACACCGTCCTGACGGTTGGCACCACGACCTACGCCTGGAACGAACTTCCCACCGACATCTGGGTCAACGACGGTACGGCCTTCTACTGGTCGAGCCCCGTGCCAACGGCCGGGGAGAGGGTCTTCACCCTGGTACAACACTCGGGCCTGGCCTCACCGATAATCACATCTGGCACCGATACAGCGGACTACTTCAAGTCCCTGACCGTCTCCGGGAACGTCTACATAACCGGAACGACCACCGGGGCCGCCGACTGGCACATGCAACTTTGGAAGGATGGATCGCAGGTCGGTCCCGATGCCATCACTGATGCCAGCGGCGCCTACTCGTTTACGGTGACCCTGCCTGGAAACTATCAGGTCAGGGAGGTCCTGAAGGACGGCTGGACGGAGACGTCCCCGGAACTGACCTACTCGGCGGGAGATGGTACAACGCCCTCCGTCCTGGGCCACGACGGTATCATCGTGACCAGCGGAATAGACGTGACCGGATTGGACTTCGAGAACTTCGAATGGTTGACCGTTTCCGGGGTCAAGTTCTTCGATGCCAACGGCAATAGCCTAAGGGAGGCGGATGAACCGCTCCTGCAGAACTGGGCGATGTCGATTGAGAGGGACGGCGCCCCCTATCTCGCCCCCATCCTCACGGACTCCGACGGCCGTTACGAGTTCATCGTAAAGGACCCTGGTTGCTACGTCGTGGCTGAGCAGGAGAAGTACCTGTGGGTCCAGACATGTCCATCTGATGGCACGTACTCCTTCACCGCACGGTCCGGGCATGACGAGGCCGGTTTGGACTTCGGGAACTGGCTGGGAGGTCCGGTGATGGTCACCACCAGCGATTTAAGCATGTTCGACACGGATGGCGACACATCTAACGGACGGCAGTTCAAACTGATATTCACGCCGGACGTTCCGGACTTCCCCAACATGTTCACCCTGACAGCATCCAACCCCGGGCAGTTCTACCTCAACGCGTTCTTCCTTGGGTCGGTCAGCAAGGGTGACACTTTCGTCCTGAGCGTCCCGTTCCCCTTCGTCACCCAAGGGACGGAACCGGTCCACGTGTACAGCGGCCTGAACACGAACCCGTTGGGATGGTTGGTCCCCGGTGCGGACATAAGTTCCCTGTTCGGGCTCTCTTCCACAGCAATATCCTGGTCCTATGACGGTCAGAGCGGCTTCTCCGACAGGGCCGTGATCACCCTCACCGCCCTGGACGACCACAGCGGCTTCCTGTACATCAATCTGCATCTGGACTACGGACTCAAGAAGAACATCGGAGCTCTGAGCCCCGACTACAGTAACGACGCCGAGGGGGTTCTGCTCACCATCGAAGAAGGAGGGCAGTACGCGTTCTCGGTCATCGGACCGGGAGATTACTCCGCCGACGACGCGGTCAGGAACGCCAATTCCTTCAAAAGGAACCCCGGGTTCGGTGGGCTGGTCTTGGACGCGGACGGAGACCCGGTGGTCGGGGCGACCATCGAGATATGGTTGAAGAACGTTCTGATAGGGACGGCGGAAACGGACGATGATGGCTGGTACATGTTGGATTACAAACACACTGGCAAACCGACCATCTTCACGTTGAAGCTGCACATCGAAGGTGAGCTCATCAGGGAAGAATCGGTGACGGTCAAAACCAACAGCTTCTCCATGGTGATATTCGACCTCAGCGCACCATCGGAGCCCCCTCCGCCACCCGAAGAGCCTCCGACGAAGCCCCCGAAGCCCCCGAAGAAGTGAATAGGCTTAAACCTCTTCCAATTTTAAATTTAAAAATCAATCCCTGGATAGAATTTAAGTGCTCCCGCCGGGATTTAATTTAATCATATCCAGATATCTCTTCAATTATTGTAGATGCCCCTTCTATCTCACTGAGCCCCAAGGTCAGATCGGCAGGGCCACCGATAGGGGCCCCGCCTGGTGGCGGTCCATCTGGCATATGTCCTTGGTCTTGAGGGAGACCTCCTTCTATCATTTGTTGCGGTTCGGCAAAAAAGACCGCCGCGGGTACCAGGCTGCATAGGATGATGGCCACGATGAAGATCGCAGATAGGACCAGCCGGTCCGGGGCGACGTCTCCGATGCCGTGCCCGTTCTCATCGGTGTTCCGCTCCCTCTGGCACATGAATCCATCGATGGCGATGCCGGCCATAAGGGCGAGGGCCGGTATGGAGGGAATGAAGTATCTTGGTTCGTAGAGCACTCCCGAAAGTATGCCACCAGCATAAATGCTGACCCAGGAGATGGAGAGATAGGTATAGAAATTCACCGCGGTCCAGCCGGCCAGAAGGGCCATGATCGGATATTTCTTCCGGACCATCCACAGGCCGAACGGGAAAAGAAGAAGGAACGGCATGCGCGCGATCAGCGTCGGCAGTAAAGTGATGAAGTTACTGGCAGCAGTGCTGAGGCCATCGAAAGAACTGGCGTCCCAGTCCGAAGAGGTGGTCCGTTCGGTCAGATTGCCGAGTTCGGAGAACTCTTCCAGGGTGGTCGCGTCATAACCGGAGCTCAGCGACCCACCGAAGTACTCCGAATTGTAGCTCATCAGTGGCAGCAGGATGCATAACAATCCGATCATGAACACCAATATGATCGGCCACATCCTGAACGTGGAC
>Ga0307377_10002909_pt1 | contig 19829 bp, 23 predicted proteins | sample TR3MG_FD_202535 | JGI IMG/M metagenome (GOLD analysis project Ga0307377, IMG submission 202535) | Soil microbial communities from Risofladan, Vaasa, Finland - TR-3 | ecosystem: Environmental > Terrestrial > Soil > Coastal area > Acid sulfate soil | place: Finland: Risofladan, Vaasa | collected... | reverse complement strand
TAGGAACAACATTAGCATATCTAAATGGTACTATTCCTGGAAGAGGAAAATTAAATGCTGTAAATGCTGTTGAATCAATATCTACAGTAAATGTGTTTGGCGGACCAGCTGCTACAGCTGTAATATTTCCAGTCAAACCATCAAGTTGTGTCATTCCATAAGTAGCAGGTACGTGGAACTTAACTCTTTGTCCAACTGCATACCCATGATCTACTAATGTCGTTACTACTGCACTAGCTGCTGCTGTAACATTACCAATAATTCTGTTACTTGGTGTAAACATTCTGTAGATTTCAAGATTAGGTGCAATGACCTTAAAGTAACCAGCAGCTCCAGCCACAACACCTGGTGCTGTTGCAATTGTATTAGCAAGTCTAAAAGTTGTATCTGTAGTTACTGCATCTACTGTAAAATCTAAACCATTAAGGTTGGTTTGATCTGTATTATCTAATCTAACAATACTGTCAGTGTCACCCGTTAACATTGTTCCAGTGTTGGCAGTTGTATAAACAGGCCTTGTTGCATTTGAACCTGCAGTTACAGCATATCTTGTGCCTACAGCAAAATTAGATGAATCTATCAACATGATAGAATTGGCACTAACATTGGAGGCTAATGTTTGATCTCCAGCTGGACGATACTTCATAACTGAACTTGTGCCCATACCACGTTGCCAGTAATACTCAACTCCATAACCATTATTAGCTGCTGCATGCTGAGTTTCATTAACTATTTGAATCCAATCTACATCTGAACGTATCTTTAATGTTTTAGCATTTCCATCAGCAGTAAAACTGCCTTGCTGAATTATATTATTCATATTTATTCCTATTAAACTAATAGTGTTGATTTAAGATTTGCTATCCAACCATCATTTGTAATTGCTTGAGCAAATGACATCTTCCAACCACCAGTTGAATTCAATTCAAGTGGGCCACCAGCAATTCTATAGTCATGATAAATAAAGCTAGCGTTATTCTTCTCTAAACCAACAGTTGTGTAAGCTTCCATACCAGTAATAATTGTACTGTATACAGTATTACCCAAACCTGATGTAGCTAAAGACTTATAACCATGAGAAGAAAGCATGAATCTTACACGCCCTAAAGAACCCCATTCAGAAGGTCCAAGCAGTTTTTGATCTGCATATTCAATTGTTGATTTAAAACCATTAATGTTTTCTAAGGCTGAAGATAAATCAGTGTGACCCATTCCAACATAAGCATTAGGAATTGGAGATGTTCCAAACTTAAGTGCACCAGTAATAGAATCAGAAATTGTCTTTGCATCATTGCCCAAAAGACCCTTAACTACTTCTTGAATATCTGAAAGAGCTATCTCTGTTGGTACATCACCATCTACTCCACCTGAAGCAAATACCACAAATGCAGTTGTTGCTAACATATTTCTAATAAGCTCATCTTCTGTTTGTCTCATCGAACGACCCAAAAGCTTGGCTCTCTGATTCAATACAGGAGATTGGCTTGTTAGATCACATTGTTCGTTGATTTCCACCCATGTGCCATAAAATTGTATCTGTGCATCGATGAATACAGATGCCATTGATTTATTAGGAGGTGTCACACCTGTATTTCCAAGTGCAACTGTCGCTGTTCCGATATCATCGTATCTTTCCATACGAATAATATCTCCACTTCTTGAAGCTAAATTTCTTTTTTCAGCTGCATAATTATGAATAAGTGCAGGATCAGCCATAGATAAAAGCACTCTATCATAATATACCTGTACTGGTTGAGGCAGCGTTGAGGTTGTTACTCTTGCCATATTGATTCCTTAAGTAATAAAAATATAAGAACTATACATTTAAACTTAAGTCGGACGAAGCTTATGTAGACTAGTCTACGAGTAGACGAATCTACGAGTAGACGAACCTACTACGGTCCTAGATTTGCGAGATCCTATGGGCACGTGCCCTACAGCGGACCATAAGTATATAAGATACCTAGATTTTTGAGTGACGAACTCAAGATACAGTCTATGGGCTTGCGAAGACCCGTACAGCTCTAGCTTAACTTATACATCTTATAGCTATATAAATAATAACAATCCCAAAAGTAAAAAACAATAATTTAAGAGTTAAATAAGAAATAACCCCCAACTTATTTCTAAGTCAAGGGTTCAAGTAGTAAAGGATTTAAAATATCAAATGAATAGAATCATAGAAAAAAGGGGGTAAAACGGGAATGCGTAACAGATATAAAAAACGTTCAAAAGTCAAAACAGTTGAATGAGTCAGCGATTTCAGTAGGTGTTACCCCAGCTTTAGGTAGGTGTTACCCCAGCTTTAGGTAGGTGTTACCCCAGCTTTTTTTAAGAATGGCGCAGATCCAACATTTTTTCAAAATTTAGTCTAACGGTAAGGTAACGGATATACGTTACTACGTAACGTCCGTTAAATTGGGTCTCGCTATCTCCATTTTTAGAATGGAGAGCTCGTCCCTAAAAAAACACCTCAAAAAGAAAGGAACGATAACCCCTCAATATAAAGGATACATAAAACTATGATTCTATCCATTTGCTGCACGTTCTGTTGCAATTCTTATTATTTCATCTCTTACTTTCTTATCAGATAGATCAGAGTAATCAGAAACATTAGAAAGCGCAGATTCGCTCTTAAGAGAACTTACTGGTCTAGGTTTATTAATATTATTTTCAACACGTTCTTTACCCTTAACATGCTCCTGATCAACAGTGTTATCAACACTAGTGTTGTCAATATAAAGATCAAACTTTTTAATAATATTATATGTAGATACACCAGTTGAATAAAAATCTTTACCATTATCTAACGTTGCTGCTATCTCTGGAAATCTTTGTCGTAATATAGATATACTCTCTTCTGTAACAACCTTGCTAAAATCAGGAAACTGAGTGTATAACTTCATCCTAGAATTATCTACCGCCATCTGAGCATATTGCTGCTTTAATAACTTAATATCTTTACTATTAGGATCATATTCATCATCTATGTTGTTAAAATCTACATCATTAGATTTTTTAAGTTGTGCAGCTGCAAGCTGACTAGCTTCAAGATCCTGTAGACGTTTAAGATATGCATCACGTTCTAATTGAAGATTCTTTCTTGATGCCCTCAAAGCTCTAATATTTTCTTCTCTTTCTAAAACCTTGGCACTCGTGTCAGCGACACTTGTGTCGGTGGCACAAGTGCCCTTAACCGACTTAACTTCTTGTTGTGCTTCCTGAATTGGTTCTTGAGAAGTTTGCTCAACTTCTTCAACTGTTCCCTGAACTTCTTCTTCATCTGTGTCTTGAACAATTTCTTGTAGTTCTTGATCTTTTACCTCTTCTGACATATTTAAACCTCTTTATTTAATTCCATAGCTTTATACATTAATTCACCTGTATAGAAATCTACAACATATGGCAACAAAGGATCTGATTGAAGTTCAATAAAATACCTCTGTTGGATCATTTTCTCGCATATACTCTTAGATGGCACTACCCATAAAAACTCTAAGATTTCATCTTTTGGATTAAACTTGTATACCGTTTGCTCATAACTTGGACTCGGACATGATTGCCTAGTAAAAAACAGATTACGAATAGTCCTTTTTATTAGTCGTTCTCTTTTAGTTAAAACAACAACATAATAATTACCTTCGTACTTGCTCTTATCCTTTAAAGCAGTATCAATAAGAGTATCCATATAGTCCTTGTTCATCTCCTTAGATAACTCACGAACCTGGACAGTATCGTTATTTGTCTTTAAGTTTCTCTCTAAAGCTTGCTTGCCTATATCTGTATAACTAGATGGATCTTCAATTTTAACAGTCATAAAATACCTACTATTTCATTGTATAAACAATTTCTGGAAATTTCATAAAATTAACTGTTCCATATACAGGTTTTTTTATAGTAGTTACCTTTCTATTATCTTTTATAGTTTCAGTAATAACACAATAAGTATCATGTTTTTTAGAACACCCAAAAAGAAACAGAACGCAAATACATATACAAATTAATTTAAGCATCATTTTCCTTCTTCTTTTTCCAAGGTCTATCTTTTTTATGCTTATTCTTACGCTTCTGTTTCTTGTCTTTTTCTGTACCTAAAAGATCCTCAAAAACATCCTTAGGTATACCTTTGGGTCTTATTGCCTGTGGACTCATTACATTCCTTTATTAGTATTTGTTGAACTTGCTTCTTGGGTAGCACCTGTAACAATAGCACTTCCTAATTGCTCCGCATTATTACCTTTGGTAGCTTCGCCCTCAACAGCCCTGGATAAAGTTATAAGCTTTGATAGCTGATCTAAATCAATGTCGTCTATCTCTTGAAGTGTCTTAACCAAATTAAGCATAGATTGTGTCTTGTCTTTCTCAGCTTCCTGTCTGCGCTCATCCATTAAACCAATGTTAGAATACACACGAGAATCTCTTTCCTTAGCCAAAGAAAGATCAGATTGAACTTTAGCCTTAGCAAGTTCCGCTTGTGCCATCTGAAGCTGTTGTTGTATTTGTTCCATCTGTTGTTGTTGCTGTTGTTTAGCTTGAGCCTCTTTTTGCATCTGTTCAATAAGTTTAGTCTTGTTCTGTAAGGTTGCAGATTCAATAATAGTCTCATCAGGAATAGGAATCCCAAGTTCTCTAAGTCTTAGTAAATCACCAAACTCTTGAGCCTTTTGAGTTGCTGTATTAAATCCAGCAGTCACAACTGCATCATATGTTCCAAATGCCTTATTATAAAACTGAGGCGATGGCTCTTCTTCTATAATTCTCTTAACTTTTCCAACAGTGTAGTTAGCTTGTATAGCCTCTAACATGATCGAACCTAATAACTTTTGCGACATGTCTAACTGATCAAATAGAGTCTGTAATGTTGTAAGACCTGCACCCTGTCTAAGCATGGATAAAATACCTGCTTTGTCGTCAGTTGCCGAACCTAGAAGCTCTTCGTTAACACCAGATATTTCCTGTATTTCTCTAGCCATGATCTCTGAAAGCTGAAATATAGACGGTGGAATCTGTGGCGCTTGTATCTGCTGAATATCAGTCATATTTGCACTAAATTTTAGAGCTATCCCTTTGCCCTGACCTCGTAGATGAATATCATCTGGATTTACTAACGCATCTTCTTTATATATAAAACCAGAATTAATCTGACTCTCGACTATATCGAGCTCTATATTTTTTCTCAGATTATAAATATATTGCGGGTCTCTAAGCCCTCTGACTACAGATTGTAACTTTAATGAATAGTCATCAATATTAGGATTAAAGTACCCAAAAACAGGAGCAAATGGATATTTGTCGATCCCCAATGGGTTTTTGCCGTCATATACCAGTGCACCCTGAATAAGAATAGCTAATTTAACAGTAGGTATATCTCTTTCCACTAAATGAACAGATGGATTGAACTTTAAAAACTGTTCTAATCCAAAGTCAGACTTACTATTCCATTCCGTAGTCTCACCAGTTTGAGTATCAACAAGTAATTTTTGTTTTCTAGAATCTAAATAGTAATACTCATCGTATGCCAATAGATTCTTTCTATCTATTTTATCGTGCTCAGGCATAAAGGTAAAAAGATCATCATTAGTCTCTAACGCAACTTCTTCAATCATTCCCTTTTTATCTGGAATTAATGATATTGCTTGATTCTTAGTTAAAAACGTTCTTTTCCATAAACAGTTACAGTCAGAAAGATTTTGCTTGCGAAAATACGGATCTATAAGAAAGGAATTAAAACTAAGAGCATCCACCTTTAAAGAACCTGAGACAGGATCTTGTCTGTAATCGTTCCATAAATATAATAAACCAAATCCTGTGGTAAGAGCTTCATTAAACGAACTCGAAATAGTCTCAAGTACATATTCTTTACGATTAATGTGACTAAAAATCTTAGAATACTGATCAGCTGTATCCTGATCTCCATTTTCTACTGGCTGGACGATTGTGCTCATTCTGTTGCGCTTTTGATATCCAGATATCATTTCTACTATGCGTCTTATCCGATTGAAATTGAATACGTTGCGCCTATTTACAGGTACATTAGTATAGACTTCATTCCATACATTTTGATCTCCTGAATAGAATCTTGAATCGAGTGCAGCTTGATGCCTAAAAGATTGGTTCTTGTCGTTGTAGTCGAGGTAGAAATCTTGCATCTTAGATTTTATATAATTACTCTTTTCAGAGTAAAAATTTATAGAGTTAGCAGGAAATAACTTCATTACACGGTCCCCTTAGTAATATATAAAACATAAACTTTAATACTTATTATCCTAAAGGATTAAACTTATTACCACTAGTACCATACATGACTCTATTATATCTAGCATTTATCTCTTCTGCTGTAGAGTTAGTTTGCAATAAGTTCAAAGACGTACATAGCAGACGCATTGCGTCCGATCCGTGGGAGGAAAAGTCATGAAGCGGTTTTTGCTCAAAATCCATCTTCTTTTGATTATAAACTTTTCGGTAGTTCTCTAACATCTTAATCAAGATAGAACACTTATGCATATCAATCCAAAAAGTAGGTAACTTTGCTCTTACTGCCTGTATGCCATGGAACACTTCCATCCTAGGCCCCTTAATAAAATCTAAACCTAACTGAGACGCTATTTGCATGGGACTCAAACCATTAGATGAGTTCTTATTCGATATATCATGAGGCGCTACATGACGACCATAATTCTTAGCATACGGTTTCGCTTTTACTACCTGTACATATTCCTCCATCGCCATGTTATTATTTTCATAATAATCGATTATATGTATGCTTTTTCCAATTACCTGAAAGAATATAATAGCTGTGGCATCTGTATATCCTACATCCCAAGCAGTATGAACAGGAAACGAGCTTTCATATTGTACTTCGCCTATTCTATTATTAAGCCTGAGTTCATTTATAATTTTTGCGTAATAACTACCTTCTACACCCGTTTCAAAGCTACAGAAAAATTCTTGATTTATCATCGACTCACTCATCTCACCAGAAAGACGAAGTGAATCTATTTCTTCTATTGGTATGTGCTGAGTATCATCAAGCGTTAAGTGATAACAAAACCAATCCTTAGAGTTCTTAGCTATCTGATATAAATCCCAGAAATGATTCTTACCAAATGGCGTGCTAGCCATTATAACCCATCCACCGTTAGCTGCTAATATGGGACGCACAGTTGCGTATGCAAACGGATTTTGCGTCGCATATTCTGAGAATATTACACCGTACGGATTTGTGCCGCGCAATCTATCGTAATTATCGCTACCAATAAATTGAAGAACTGAACCATTGGTAAAAGTTACCTTAAGATCAGATGAGTTCTTAGTAGCTATAAGCTCTTCAGGAATATAGTCTAAAATTTTTTGTCCTTGGATATCTATTGCATCCCAAAGAGCTTTTCTAGCCTGTGAATAGGTTGGGAAAACATAGTAGACAGTGCATACACGAGTTAGCAGTTGTCTAATAGCTAGGTTTAGCGCAACAATATCCTTGCCTGAATTATGAACTAAATATCCATTAGCAAAAAAGTTATGGTTAGTTTTAGTTTCGATGTCGTACGTCTCTACCGGTAATCCATCTACCGATTTAAAAGTAGACAGTTTACGTACTTTTGGAACCATAGGATTAATATCACTTAGCAGCAATAAAGCTTGTTGCTGTGCTTCTGTTTTTCCATAAACATCACCAAAAGATAATATATTTTTAACATCACAAGAACGACCAATCTTGATCTTCCAGTTAGATCCTCTTTCTAGGTATGGCATATGTGGTAAATAACAAAACTTCCTTAAGAGCCAATAAATATCATAACAAAGATCATAACTTTTTCCGCAATTAAGAGTTATCTCAACAGTTGGTCTTATAGTTACAGTGTTATTCCTTTTAGGATTTTTAAAGGTGCGTTCTTTATGTATATAAATATTACCATCTGAAGAAATTATAGCAGCAAATAGGCGTCCAATTGATGCAAGATCCAAACCCCAAACTATAGAAAGCAACCTCTTTTTGGACTTTGGAATATCTTGATGCTCATCACGAAATAACTCTTTAATTGTATTTTTAAAAGTTCCGCCACCATTGGTTCCGTTAGATAACCCAAGATCAAAACATTTTCCCTTTTTGCGCCATATAGCTTTATACCCAAAAAGTTTATTGGCTAAATATTCAACTCTTTTTAAAATATCTAAATTGATATTAGTAAACTTAGGCTGTTGGTACTTAACTACATAACCATCACATGTCATATAACCAATAAATTCAGCCATGTCGGGATTATTAATTAATTTGAAAGTAATTTTTCCGTTATAGGTAACTAATTGGCGACGAGCTTTTAATTCTGAAGCTTTATCCCAATGCATAACTGCGCTATTTTGGCATGAATTTGCAAAAAGATGGTCATGTGATGTTGTAATTGGAATGTTACCAAAAGATTTAATTATCTTGGTTTCTTTAACACCCGTACTCCATATTTTTTTAACTACATCAGATACTATTTCTTGACCATTCCAAGATAAAATTAAGTCGCCTTTTTTGATATCTTTTAAGAATTTCCATGAGCCATTGGACATCAATATGTGCGTATCTTTAGCTAAGCAACGTCTAGGTAGCACGCACAATATCTTTCTAAACTTGTCTACCTCAAGAGCTCGTAGAATCGGGATCTGGTACGGTCTCGGGATGAACTTCTTTAGAAGTATTCTCTCCTCCACGTTCAAATTTTGAATCATTAGATTTACTTTCTAATTGATCAACTGTTGGTATAGAAATATTATAATTTTGTGGCTTTGTATTTGCAGCTACTTTAGCCCTTTGATCATTAAAGTATTGCTCTTGTGTTTTCCATACAGGATCATAAACTCCTTGCATATGTTTAAAAGCTATCCCGGAAGGATCTTTAGCCAGAGCATTACGTTCTCGATTATAAGCTATCTTTTGATAGGTAGCACTAACTGCAGAATCTAATTTGGGACATTTTAATTGAAAATCTTTCATATTTGATGTAGTTAAATTTTGATAAAATAGTAAAATTTTAATGTCGTATAGCTCTTCGGAATGATTTATCCATTGTAACATTAGATCTGCTAAATAATTTAAAGCATCGTTACTTATTTCTCTAACGCCTCTCATACGAAACTGATCTCTAAAGTCTATCTGCCAGGGGAATTCTTGACTAGCAATTTTTGCTTTTGCTATGGTAGGTTGGGATTTTCTTGCTCTAGGCTTACGTTTTCGCTCTTCCATAACGTTCCTTATTAATATTTTTATAATAACTCTATCTTTATTTCTGTACGTGGTTCTAATGAATATTTTTTACATGCATATATTTCTGATACAAGAGCATCATCTGAAAAGATAATTTTATTCAAAATATCAAGAGTCTTAACTAAATTATCTAAATCTGGGCGCGAGTGATGATATGCTCCATTAAGCATTTGTCTTTTTTTATTAGACAGTGATTTTGGTATGGGCATATAAAAGATTACATTTATGCTAATTGGAGAATTTATTGGTTCTTGTGAAGGATATTGTGATTTAGCTAAGATAGACAATTTCTTCATTATTTTGGATTGATCGTCGTAAGTGAAGCCTCTTTTTGTGAATCTTGGTCGATGTTTGGGTATTGGCTTACCGGGTAAAATTATTTTCACGCTCTTCCTTTCTTCTAATAATATACCAGATTAAATATTATTATAAAACAACTTGACTTATGTTGAATATAGTTTAATATAGTTATATAGAGTTAATATATTTTTTATAATTTAAGAGGAGACAAGGATGGAAGCTAGTAATGAGTTATTAAGTATTGGTAAAACAGCAAAGTATATGAAAGTAAGTATTAGTACAATTAGGCGTTGGGATGCTCGTGGAAAGTTAAAGTCAGTTAGGCATCCGATGAACAATTACAGAATGTATTGGGTTAAAGACTTGGATAAGATTTTAAATAAATTACGTAACAAATAACAGAAAATAGTAAATTATGAAATTAAGAAACGATTTAAGTCATGACATTAATGAGTTAAAAATAGCTTTAGGATTAAGCTTAGTACCTATATACCGTACGTTACAAAAGTTTACAAATTGCTATGCAAAAGATATTCATGAAGAAGCCAGTCAGTATTATTGCGACATTTTAAAGTTATATTCTGTTATTAGGCCATTTTATAGATTAAAAGCTAAAGTCTTCGAGCCTGACACTCGTGTCCGTGACACTCGTGTCCATGACACTAATAAAATATTTTCAATTTTAGAACTTGGCTATATGTCTGTTAAAGAAAAAGATTTTGCCTTCAATGCATTGTTACTTTTCCATTATTTCGAAAAATTAGAAGATTTTGGACTGTCTTTATTTAAACATTTTAATGCTCTAGAAGAGAAATATAATGAATAAAAAAACTAGATATAGAATAACTATTCATTTTGTTAGTGGTAGAGAAAAATCTTATATTTATGATAATGAAAAAACTTTCAGAAAAGAGCTAAAAGGCCTTGACACTCGTGTCCTTGAAAATTGCGATGAGTGGATTTCCGCTTTTGTGCAGAAAGATATGATATTTTTTTGTAATATATGTTTTATTTCTAATGATGAAATAAAGTCCAACAACGATTATTAAGGAAAGCAAATATGACTAATGTTGTAAATTTGGTAGTTATGCAGTGTAATTTAACTAAAGATCCTGAATGCAAGGATATTAATGGCCAAAGGGTATGTAAATTATCCTTAGCTTCTAACAGAGTATATAAAGAAAAGAAAGAAACATGCTTTATTGAAGCTTATTGTTGGAGTGGATTAAATAAGGTTATAGAAGCGTACCTAAACATTGGATCTCATGTACTAATAGAAGGCAGGATAAAACTTGACAGCTGGGTATCCAAAGAAGGTGAAAATAGATATAAGCATGTTATAATTATAAACCAGTTAACAATGTTACCAAGTGGCCATAAAAAACAAGAAGAAAATAATGAAATCTAGTAACACAACCATTCAAGACTCGTCTAGTCCAGAAAAGACTCGTGTTGTCAACACTAGTGTTGTCAACACGAGTGTTGAAAAGATTAAAGAAGACTTGTCTTGTAAAATTGCATATTACAAAGCATTTCTCAAGGCTCAGGCAGAGTTTCCTGATATTCCTAAAAGCAAGTCAGGTGCCAGAGGTAAATACGCCGATCTTGGTGATATTTTAAAAGTTATAGAACCAATTCTTCATAAAAATGGAATTTGCGTAGAACAAGATATAGTCTTTAACGATAACTACCAGGAATGTGTCAAAACTACATTAACTCATGCACTAAGTGGATACAGTTCTGTTTCTATAGCTATTATTCCCTATCAAGAATCAGACTTTAAAAATAAGATAACCTGCCAAGTTCATGGATCTGGCCAGACATATTTTAGAAGATATGTATTAGCATCTAAATTATGCTTATACGCTGAAGAAGATACTGATGGTTATTCAACAGAAAATAGCTACAAGAAGACTAATTCATTTGTTAAGTCTAATGAAAGCAACTTCTTTTAAACACTCGTGTTGTTAACACTCGTGTTGTTAACACTCGTGTTGTTAACACTATTTTCCTCAGAAGATAGCTTATGAATACGATAAATAAAATTATTAAACTTGTTGGCGGTAATAAACGATATTGAGTCATTACCGTCAACAATAAATCTCTTTAATGTAAGACGAACAACACCTATAAGATTAGAAGCTTTTTCTAAAGTTAAATTATTCATGCGTATTATAATATTTAAATTTTTTCGCATGTCTTCTATATAATTTCTATAATTCTTGCGGTCTAAATCATCTATATAAGATAAAGAACAATTTTCATCCAAACACATACATGAACCTTTAACACTAGTGTCATTTTTTATTTAGTATAATTTATTATACATAATATACACTAAAATAACATTTTTTACTATTGACACGAGTGTCCTTGAAAGGCAGAGATGGATTCAAATATAATAGAAGAAAATCTTAATATTATCTTAAATGAAATAATGGAAATAAAATCCAAGATGGTTATTTCTGGTGAAGAACCATACGAATCACCAAAAACAGAAGAGTTAAATACTGCTCTTGCTAAAGCCAGCCTTGAATTTCCAAAAATCCTTGTAAATAGACAAAACCCATACCTAGCATCAGGATATTCTGACCTACATGAAATTATGTGCAAAATAAGACCCATCCTTGGCTCCAATGGCTTGCATATTACCCAAAGAATAAAGCTAAAAGATAGTACTACCATCCTTGCTACCAGATTATGGCACTCCTCTGGCCAATGGATAGAATCTAGAGTACTAATTATCCCAAGCAAGAATACAATCGAAGCATATGGGTCAAATTTGAATTCTATGAAACGTTTTGAAGCCATGGATATGTTAGGTCTAACCGTCTCGAATGATCCATTTGACGACGATGGTGAGTGTGATATGGAGATAGCCAATGAATTAGCAGAAGGTGGTGCTAAGCTCAAGGCTCTTTACAACAAAAAAGAAGAGTCTTATGCAGTAATAAATAATACTCAGTACTTAGAGCTCATGAAAGAATTAGATAAAGATGAATACCTGGCGGAAGAGATGCTGGATAAACTTCATATAAAATCATTAAGAGAACTACCTGAAAGTAGATTCGCACCAACAATAAACAGAATTAGAGAAATCAAAAAGATTAGAATGAAGAAGTAAGCTGACACTCGTGTCGCTGACTCATAGAGTCGCTGACTTATAGTAAACCCGCTCTTTTGGAGTAGCCTATAAACGCTTCTTCTCCTATAAGCCTAACAAACTTCTCATTGATTTTAAGAATCTTCTCGGACACTTGTGTCGGTGACACTTGTGTCGGTGACACTTGTGTCTTGGACTCATCAGCTACACTTGTGTCCGCGACACTCGTGTCGTTGACATTCGTGTCCTGGGGTAGCTCTCTTGTTGTGGCTTGAATATTAGTAAGATTTTTGCTGAAAAACCGCTCGCATGTGTTAACAAATCCATTTTTCCTTAATAAATTCTTTATAGATAGGGACATATGATTTATTTCTTTTTAAAAACCCGTGTAAATGGACATAATATCAATAACTATATTTTAAGATTCAATATTATAACCATAAAATGGGGTAATTCAAGTTTCTGTACTATCTTTCCCAGAAAAATTCTAATAATATATATAATGTATCTTCAAAGTCTTTTTTACCTGTAGTATAGGCGTTTAAAATTGCAAACAATTCCGCTAGATCTACGTCTCTTTTATAATTATATAAAGCATGGCGCTCGATGAGGTAAAAACTAAACGGAATTAGCGAAACATATGTTCCAATCACTCTTGAAAATGTCTCTGATATAAAATAAGAATATTTATCTTTTGGAAAGTCTGGATGAGAGTTTACCTCCTCAAAACTTTCTTGACTAGTAAGAAAAGTTAACTTGTCTACGTGAATAAAAAAATCGTCCAAGAGATGATTTAAAAAAACATTGGTTCTATTCTTTATGTCATATAATGATTCTTCATAAGATTCTCTGCAAAAATAAAAAAGTCCCTTGGGGTATTTCATGGTGATACTCTTTTTTATTGATTTAAACTATTATTTAATTTGATTGGTATTAATTTTACAGATTTCTTTGTACATATTAAAACACTTATTCAATTCAGGGTCTTTAATTTTTTCTTGAACTGTAGGCTTAGGCTTTGAAGATTTGTACAACAGAAGAGAATTTGGGTCCCATTCTCGATAGGGATATGAAAGTTCAGACCCCTTTTTGGTATATTCTTTTATTTGCATGTCATTGCTCCAGCGACTTATTTGGTCCTCTTTCGTATAAGGAAGAGTTGTTGCAATCGCCATTGATATTTCTTGACTCACTGCGTCAACAGAAATTATCGACTTAACATCCTTCATAAATAAATTAAACTCATCTTCGTCTTTAGGCACAGTACTGGTGGGCATTATTTCGCCCTTTTTGTATTCTTGTGCAATTTCATAAGAGTACTCACCCTTGATAGCAAAACTTCCATTGTAAATATAGTCATTATTACTTCTTATATTCCCTGAATATAAGAATAAATTCATTAGTGTAAAAAAAGAGAACAAAATATCCTTCAGCCCAGGGATATGAGAAATCAGTTTTTCAATAATTGGATCAGTTTCACGAATAAATTTTGTAATATATCTAAGTTTATTTAAAAGCATCTTATGAATAGAAAGATCACACGTATGTGACTTAAATTCTCCAGTCTTTGGATTCCAGATGGCTATCCCTCTAGACCTCTTCTTGATTAAACCTTCTTCATCCAGCTCCCTAAGAGCATTATTAACAGTAACCCTGCTACAACCTACCTGTTTTGCTATCCATTCCTGAGAGGGAATCATAATCTTATGATTAGTACTGAAGCCTGAAAGCAAATTGAGAATCTTAAACTTTGAATTCTTTATTTCCAAAAAGTCATTAGCCATTCTTATGGCCTTACATTGTTTCCATAATTTATTATTAGGATGCTGGCTACGCTTCTTGACTTCTTCGAACAAAATACTATAATTCATATTCTCCTTCATATTCTCCTTCTTCTCCTTCTAGTAGAGGAGAAGAGGTATCTTTTTTCTTAAAGCGAAAAGATAAAATTATTAAGGGACTTAGTCAAGTAAAGATTAAGTCCCTTAATAATTTTTAGTTATTAGAACAATCGGGCTTAGACACTTGTGTCTCCGTCTTCGCAGGGTTTCGCCCCTCTTCGCAAGGCTTCGCAGGGCTTCGCAGGGCTCGCCTGACTGAATTAGATCTATTAAATTTATTAATCTTATTTATTCTTACGCCTAATATTCTTATTTCGCTATGTAATGATCGAATTTCTTTTAAGAGATTAAGATACATATCTCTAGTAAAGGCTTCGCTAGGACACGAGTGTCTAGGGCTTTGCCCCTCTTCGCAAGGCTTCGCAGGGCTTCGCAGGGCTCGCTGGACTGAAGTAGATGTATGTCCTAAGTATCTAGGTAATTTTTTTATAGATTTATAACCAAAACTTCTTCTAAAGAAATCTATCATTCTTCTACTCCTTATTATTATAATATTATTTGATACCAAATACGCTAGTCTTACTAGGAAAATAATATGATTAATTTACTTAATATAAAACATAAAGAAGAAAAAGAGAAAAGTATCACAGATACGAGTATCACCGATACAAGTATCACCGATACAAAAGAAAAATTACAAGGACACCAGTGTCACGGACACCAGTGTCACGGACACGAGTGTCAAAATAATTATTATTCTTCACATAACTATGAGGATATTCTTGATAAATTTGTAAAGCTAAAAGAAAGATCAGAAAGAAATAATCTTAGTAAAATGGATTACCTTAAACGTGAGTCATTAACAAACTATTATCTTAAGCCACATATAGAAACCTATATTGCTAGCTTCTCTGAAAATAGACTTAAACATACTCCTAAAACAATAAAAAAAGCGCTATTATGTTTCTTTCCAGAAATGTATTCTTTCTTTAAAAAGCTTGAAGATTTATACCCAGGAGATTAGTTGAAAGATAATATCTATAAACCAAAATTATGTGAGTGCAGATCAAGGCTCAAATATCTAAAATACGGAACCCTAACAAAACGAAAAAATAATACAAATGGCGCCCGTGTCTGTGGCGCCCGTGTCTGTGGCACTTGTGTCTGTGAATTTATTCTTAATTCATTAATAATATTTATTATAATACTATCTTTAATAGTTATATTCTTTCTATAAGATAGAGCTAAGTATACAATATACCTCTCTTTACCTTTTGTGTAACAAGCCGCTGAGTAGTAAGCGGCTTGTTGTATATAATAAATTAAATGTAAATCTTTTCTATCCATAACATTAGATGAGGGTATGCTTGATGAAAGAACAAACACCCGTGTCACAGATATATAAATTTATTTTAATTTTAATGTTTGTTTTAACATTATGTAGTTGTTGTAAAATTAAAAAAGACACAAGTGTCAAAGTTCCAAAGTTATATAAACTTGAACTTGAACTAGAAATGATTAATGAAAAAGATCTTAATAAATATGGGCTTGATCGTAATTATAATCATATTGTTTATGATAACGTTATTTCAGCTGAATAACTTTATGCTTCAATCTGAATGCGTCAAAAAAAGTCTAATAATTGTTGTTATAGATGAAAAGAATAAAGTTAAATATTATTTCCTAGAAAACAAACCAAATGTTTTAGATAACATTTATAAAATGAATAATCAAATAATCCAACATACCGACCTGTCGGGCGAAGCCCTGCGAAGCTTTGCGAAGAGGGGCGAAGCCCTGCGAAGCTTCGCGAAGAGGGGCGAAGCCCTAGACACTCGTGTCCTAGCGAAGACGGGCTCTTTAGCAATATAACTTATATAAAAGCCGCACCCATGTGCGGCTTATGTAAAAAAAGTAAAAGGGTCAAAGTTTATTTTTGTTTTTTTAGATGTAAATCATCTCTATCCATAACATTACTAGGCATAGGTTTTTCTCTTTGTGATCTAGATTTATACTCTGGGTGCTTAAAGATCAACTCAGCTAACCTGTCATCATCAGTAGGTATCATTTCAACGCCCAATTCTTTCAATTTTGGCTGCCATTGATCTTTTAATTTCTTAAAAGTCTGTTCATAGTTATGTGTTATAACCCACTCTATCATACGCATAAGTTCTTCTTCAAACCCTTGTTCAAAGATGTCATGTTTTAACACTCTTTGCTTAGTGCCATTAAGCTCAAATATTAACTTATTCTCTAAATAAAATTTCATATCAAAATCTCCAAGTTAGATTAATTTTCAGATAACAAATAACCACTCATCCAGGTAGTATTTGCTGCTATACCTATAGTCTTTCCAATGGCTGTAACATTAACACCATAAGCAGCTCTCATTGTTTGACCGGCCGTCATTTGGCCCATAACAGTTAAGTGTATTGACTGTGTTCCAAGGTATTGTAGTACAGGATTAATAAGTGTAAATGTTCTACTAGTAGTTATTATATCTAATGGGTCAACATATGTTGGTGGAGGTGGAGCAGGAGGTGGAATAATTAAGTTATACAAAGATACCATGGCACTAAAGATATATCTTCCTGTTACTGGTGCAGTAAATATACCCGTTGTTGGATTGAAATCAGCTCCTGGATCATAAAGCTCAGTCAAACCAGTAAAGTATACATATGTTCCATCACCAGTAGCATTGGGCGTATTAGCAGTCTTGTAGGCAAAAAATGAAATCTCGTTAGGACTCCATACTGTACCAAACTTACCATCACTGCCTATTTTTACATATGCTGAACCAGTACCTGGTGTCTGATTATATATACCAGCCATGTAAGCAGCGGTTTGTACATAGCCTATCCTTGTAGTATTGGTATCAATCCACGGTGTGCCTATGCTAATAGCATCATTAACGCTTACTGCACTACCCCAAACATTGGTTCCAGAAAGCTGACCAATTGCAATATTTCTTTGCCCATTACCTTTGAACATTGAAGAGACGCCTATAGCTACATTATCACTACTTGCTGTTCCACCGCCAAAATTAGTTTCTTTCATTGCTTGGAAGCCTATGGCAACATTTTGAGAACTCGTACCTTGTAAATAAGAGGCCGCCCTAGCTCCTACTGCTGTATTATTAACAGTAGTATTAACAATATGGGATAACGTATCATTTCCAATACCTGTATTCCACGTAGACGTAGAAGCTGTTAAATTACCAGAAAGATACCCACAAAATGTGTTACTGTTACATGATCCATAAGCATGTAAAAATCTTCCACCACTTATTCCTATAAGACCAGAAGTTCCAGCGGCATTAGTTGCGGGTAAATATACAGCATCATTTAAATTAATTATCGGATCAGCTGCAGTACCAGTAAGATTCATATTGGTACCTGCGGTTACAGAATTTACTGCTGCACCGCCAGCTCCAGCTTGCCATGTAGGAACTACACCAGCGCCATTAGATGTCAAGACATAACCAGCTGTTCCATTTATGGATGTTACAACTCCAGCAGCACTTGAGACTAATGCACCAGCAGCAAAAGAGTTAACTGTTAATGCTGTACCAACTGTTAATGAACCCGCAAGTATAGGACTAGCATCAAGATTTACAGTTACCGTACTTCCAGCACCTGCTGTAGTAATATTTGTTCCTCCGGCTATTGTAATCGTATTAGCAGCTACAGTTGCAGCAGCTCCATCTGTATTAAATGTATTAGCTGCACTGCCATCAGCTGCCACAGTTATGCTATTAGGAGCATTAGTTATTGTTATTCCAGTACCTTGTGTAACTACCCCCCAAGTTGGTGCTGTTCCTCCACCAATAAGAATCTGGCCGTCAGTACCATTTGATGAACCTAGTTTTCCAGTGCTATCTATGGAAACCATGCCAGTTGTTGCACCAATAGCCGTGTTATATACACCAGCTATATATGTAGCATTTTGTTGGCCTGCTCCAGCTCCTTGAGTTCCTATACGTATTGTATTATTAAGACCAGCAGAACCCGCATGGCCGATAAGAATATTTGAACTATCAGCACCAGTAAGCGAATGACCGCTCTGATAACCAAGCCCGATGTTATTTGTACCAGATACTATTCCATTTAGGGATTGAAAACCGAGTGCAGAATTGCTTGTAGCTGAGGTAATATGTGATAAAACTTCAAAGCCTAGGCCAGAATTATTGCTACCTGTATCTAAAACCAGTGCTCCATCACTACCGACAATACTGTTACTAGAACCAGAACTTACTGAATTTAAACAAAATGAACCAACGGCCGTGTTGTCTGCTCCAGTACTAAGGACGTCTATATTTCCCGATTGATTTCCCAGGTAAACGTTAAAGTTACCAAAGCTGTGTAAGAATCTATCAGTAACATAATCTGTTGTTCCAAGAGCATAAACACCAGTAGTTCCAGTTACATTTGTTAATGGCTGTAATATCGACTGATCCATATCAACAGTAACCGTATTAGCTACAGTTCCATCAGTTGTAATATTAGAACCACCAAGAACATTAATTACACCAACAAGAGGAAATACTGGTCCAGCTGTATCAGTAGCAAATGTCGTTGTACTTGCTACACCAGCAGCTTCAAGATTTAAGGTTCCAGCACCCGGAGTAATTGTTACTGTACCGCCAGCTGATGTAATACTTGCCCATACAGGACTAGCACCACCACCAATAAGCACCTGTCCATTGGTTCCATTAGTCATACCAATAGTTACTGTATTTACAGCACCCGATGTAGCTATGGGTGCAGTTCCGGCCCATGTTATGGCATTAGCACCATCGATAGTTGCATCACCGACATCTGTATGAGCTGTAATCATACCACCAGCTCCACCACCTGCAGATATTGTAATGCTATTAGTGCCTGAAACTATACCTACACCAGCACCAGCAGTTAGTGTTCGCCACTCAGGGGGTGCGCCTGTGGCTGATATAAGAATCATGCCGTCAGTACCGCCTGTTGATCCAGCCAGTCTGCCTGTATTATCAACCATGGCTACTTTTTTAGTTGCTCCTATAGTTGCTCCATATACACCAGCAATAAAGCATTCATCATGAGTGCCAACAGTACCAATTCTTATCTTATTGGATTCACCTAAGACACCAATGTTATCTATAGTTATATTATGACTTTCTGCACCTGTATAAGCAGATCCAGACTCATATCCTATGGCTATACAGCGATCTCCCGTCAATAAGTGATTTAAACTTTCAGATCCAAAGGCTATACATTGATCAGAATCTGTAGACTGACCTAAGGAATTACTTCCAAAGCTTGCGTTGTCTTCACCAGATAATAGCGAGTCAGAAGATGCATCG